>Ga0213866_10000059_pt1 | contig 89037 bp, 79 predicted proteins | sample PICome_11_FD_160079 | JGI IMG/M metagenome (GOLD analysis project Ga0213866, IMG submission 160079) | Coastal seawater microbial communities near Pivers Island, North Carolina, United States - PICO284 | ecosystem: Environmental > Aquatic > Marine > Coastal | place: USA: North Carolina... | reverse complement strand
GTCTTGTTACCTTTAATTACGATACCTGCACCTCTTTCGAATACGATTGGGTTGATACCAAATGGTTCAAGAACGTCTCTGTCATTTTTATCGAATGGATATTCAACACCTTGTACTCCAGATCCTCCGACTGCTCCTCTTCTTGGACCAGCTACGATTGACCACGGTAGAGAATCAGTGTACTTATCGATGTAATTGTTCGATATGTAAGCTGCTGGTGGAATCACTTTAGTTTTTCCATTCTCTAGTACGTTTATACCTGGACTGTAGTAGAATCCATAGCTTGCTCCTTCGTTAATAGAAGGTAGAGTGTATAGAGCTTCTGGGTTCAGGTTTAGGTTACCTCCAGTTCCAACGTAACGTGTCTTAAATGCTCCTGTATTTTCATCAAGGAATGATGGGTTAGTAGAAGCTTTTAGTTCTTTTACCATCGGTGCGTTTAGAATCGCTGAAACATTTTGTCTCTCTTTTGCAAGTAGAGTAAATTGTTCTTTGTTTAAGATTCCGCTTGCAGCTTCGTAAGATCCAAAGGTATCTACTAAATATCTGAACGTGATTGCGTCTTTGTCTGCTAATGTATTTGAAACTCCATTTCCAGGTGTTAATACGTCTAGTAGTTCCTTGATTGTTTTGTCGCTGTTTTCAGCAGCTTCAAGAACGAATACTTTATAAGCATCTGATGCAGAATCAAAAGATCCAAGTGCATATCCAGGAGCTTGTGTTACGTCTCTGTGACAGATGAACGTATACGTGTATTTGTCGTTTGCACCTCCGTTAATTCCAAGCTCTGCCTTCTTTCTAATCTCTAGGATTCTTGCAAGTTTATCAGAACCAGTAACTGGAACGTACATTCCTACTTTAATATTATCGCTAATAACTTTAGATTCAGCACCTCCAGCAGTGGTAGTGTAGATGTATTTGAATTCTCCAGCAGTTGCTGCATTTTCAAATGTCCATCCAGAAACATCATTCGGGAAGAATACTGTTCTCTCATTTACTGCAATTGAGAATAGGTCAAACGCTAATTGTGGAGTTTGATCGTAAACTGCTAATTCTACTTGACCGATTGAAGGTGTTGCAAATTGTCCATTTCCAGAAGGTACGATTGTAAGTGTACCGGCACCATCATCAGTTACGTTAAGAATTTCAACATATTCTCCAGCGTTTGAACCTGCTAGGTATTTACCTCCTGCAAGTGCTCCGGCTGCAGCTCCTGTTAGAACTAAGTTAGCTCCAGAAAAACTAAATCCTGCGAATGTTGCGTTATTTTGTTCGTCTACAAATGCTTCATATTTTGCTTTGCTAATATCTTCAATCGCAACAACGGTTACGTCTTGTGTTGCAGCTGACCAGCTTTCATCAGCAACTGATACTGAAGCGATTTGAGTATATTCTCCATCGATTGAAGCATATAAGAAGTTGTCTTCTACAAGACCTGATGAAACCATTGCACTGTAGTGTGCTAATGTAACGTCTTTAATAGTCATTGTATCTCCGTTAACTTCAACAACTTTTTCAAATGCAGCATCTCTACCTTCATTTAGGTTTAGTGGCTGTTGTTGAATTACAACGTGAGAAAGAAGTTCGTAATCTTGGTGAATATCAAATGATTCTCCTACAAAATCAATTCTATCAAGTGCATCTTCGTTAACTGCACAGAAAAGTCCAGTTCTTCTTGATTCAGCGTTAATTAGAGTCTCAATGTAGTACATTCTTCCTTCATTATCTTGGAAGTCAGGAATTAGAGAACCTGTGTACTTAGCAACTAGAGTAACTTCTCTTAAGTTGGTAAATGCATTGAATTGTTCTGGAATAATTCCGTTTGAATTAAAGTAGTTACCGTAAGTCGGATCGTTATTTAATTCAGAAGTTACAAATCTTCCTTTGTAAACGTATACATCAATCATATAATCTGAGATGTAATCTAAATCGTCGATTCCTTCAGGTACATTTCCTTCTCCGTACCATTCTCTTGCAGTAACATTAAAACCTCTTGTATCTTCAGCTTGTCTTGCGACAACTGTGATCGGGTCTTGTTTAATGTTAGTAAATGTAAGAGCGTTATCTGAAGTTTCAGAAGTATTACCTGCTAAATCAAGTAGCTTTGCATCTTCTGGAATCCAGAACTTATCTCTGTTAAATACATTTTTGTAGTAGTCCGTACCTTCAACTGCTTCATTATCGTTTTGTGAACCATTTGTTGTAGGTGAAGCCCACCATATCTTGTCAGTATCGTTAGCAGAAGTAAGATTCAGCGCAATGATTGGACCTCTTGAAAGAGTTTCAATCGCCGATCTGTGGAAGTACATTCCCTTTCTTTCAAGTGCTTTATCAATAGAACCAAACACTTGGATAAAAGTCTCAGTATCTTCAATGAAAACTGGTGTGTTGTAAGGACCCTTCTTTGAGTGACCTACCACCAATCTAATAGTCTCTGCAGGAATACTTACAGTTTGTGACTTGTCGAATTCAAGACGGTAAACACCTGCACTCTTGAATTGCTGTAATTGAGGACTTAATGCCATAATTTTATCTTTTTATTTTTTTTCGTATAGTATATATCTTCTAACATCTTGTTTTATTTAAGAAGATCGTAAATATCATATTGTAAGTCTCCATCACCGTCCAGATCTTTATAAAGAATCCTTTCCATCGATTCGTGGAGTTGCGGATCGATAAAGTCTAAAAGTTCTTCGATATAATCCGCATAATCGGTAGTATTAAAGAATTCAGTTGCTGTAATGCATGTCATAACAAGGTCATCGTTACCCATTTGAGCACCATAACTTCCATTTGGTAGGACACCGAACAGGCTTGCTTCCGTAACTGTCTCTTCATCAGTTATATCGATCCTATTAGTTTTATATAACTTAGCAAAATTCTGACAGAAGATTGTTTTGTTGTCTGCTTTTAATTTAATTCCGGGCTTCAATGATCTACTATCATGCCTGTGCTTAAATCTAAGAATCATTTCATCCTCAAAGTCATTTTTCTGAGGAAATACTGTTCTTAAATACTGAAATAGTGTTGTTCCATACGTATTGTATTCAACGATCATTTTCACATTCTCATTATAAAAAACATCGACTGCTAGCGTATATAAGACCTTTGCAAAATCTTCAATGATGTGTTCATTGCTTCTGAATCGTGCAACTTGCTTTAATTTAAAGAAGTCATACATTGCTCCTGGATTATTTACATTCTCTATTTCTTTTAAATCCATTGGAGAAACCTGGAACACATTAATTACTGAATAGTCTCCACCATTTCCTTCTGCAATATCAACGTCAAATAGCCAATAGTTTTCACTATATCTGGCATCTTCAACATCAAAGTCAGGATCCCAAGCTAAGAACCCTTCGACATCAATTCCAATATTATCAAATTCTTCAAGATCGTGATAGACATACTTCTTCATCCTCTTTCTCATCCTCTTCATATCGACAGGATCCATTAACAGATTTGAAGAACTTACGAATTCATTACCATATTGCTTATTGAATGCTTCAATTGAACAAAGGTTTGCAAGTTCTCGTTGATACCATGCATCATCGCGCTCTGGATGTTCCCACCAATCAATTCGCATTGACTTATACTCATTATCACCGCGTTCCGCAGCAGCATAGATTTCATAGAACTTATTAAAACCATTCGGAGTTGAGGTAATCGTTAGCCTTGATACTTTCGAAGCTGAAAGTGTAGGATAAACATTTTCATAAAAAGAATCGGCAATCGATGGGTGAATGTGTGCGAACTCATCAATGTATAGGTTATGAATGGTAAAACCAATACCTGCCTTTGCCGTTGTAGATTGTCCAATTAAACGACAACCATTATCACAACGAACATTCATTACATCATACTTAATAATACCTGGCTTCATAAAGAATGGAAGGTTCTCAAGTACAACCTTTGCCTTATCAATGATTTCTTTTGTCGTATCACTTTTGTTTGCAAGAAGCAGTGTATTCTTATCAGTATTAAACGTAACGTACCATGCATTATAAATTGATGCTGTTACTGTTTTACCCATCTGACGAGAGGCTAGTACGATATTAAATCTTTCATGTTGAAAGTTACGTAGCATCCTTTTTTGGTATTCGCGAAGTTTTACTCTCTTGATACCATCATCAGTCATTACCACCGCATACTTTTCGGCAAAATATACAATATCAGTCGCACATCTTGCCAGTTCCGCTATCTCTTCATCAGTGTACTCAAAGACTATATTACCCTTTCTCAAGAATTGTTTTCCCTCGTAAAAGGGCATCTTGACCTTTGGTCTGTAACCCTGGTCAAGCGCAAGTAGGAGGTCATTGATTTGTCGAGAAGACCAAACAATTCTTGATGATTCAACGTCACTTTCCTCTTTCGGAATCCATCTATTATCTCCTACGTAATCACTCATTCTTCAGTCTCGTCTATTTCAACATCTGTAATGTCATCGTCTTCTTCAGATCCATTCTTAATTCCTGCTTGAATTGCAGCCATTAAGTCTTTTGTACCTCTCTGAATATTACCATCCTTAGAATCTCCACCGCTTGCTTCGATTTCTCGAGTGTCGTCTCTCTTTTTATAGAGTTCAATGTCTCTTGCAATTCTCTTGGTAGATTCTTCAGCTGCCATTAAATACATTGTTTGAGATTTGATAATGTCTAACATTGACTTTTGTAATGTCGCAAGTACCTCGAACATTCTTGGCGCAAGTTCTCCAGCCTCAATTGTTTCTAATAAAGTTGTAAGTGCTCTTTCACCGGCCTGTAATTGATAGATGAGAGAACTCATTGTCATCTCATCCATCTTTTTCTTAGCTTGAATATATTCGTCCTTCTCGATAATATCTGCATCAAGATAGAATTTCATCAAACTGGTAATGGTCTTCTTAGCCTTATTGGTTGAAGTTGACTTTATATCGGCATAATTAACTGGAGGCAAAGAAGTAGGCTGCTGGACTAGACCCGCATCTTTCGGATCCTGTTCAACTTCTAATCTTTCATCATCTCCAATTAAATTATCAAGCTCTCTACGGATTTCGTCGGCCTGATCTTTTATTGTTCTCTTGTTTTCGCTCATAAAATGTTCTTTAACAAGTTATGTATCTAAATTATTTGGGATTGCTATATCTTCTTAACCTAATTGATGGAATCGCATTATCAGTAATTATTGCTAGATCTGAGTCTCTAACTACATATTGTTGAATTACGTTTATTTGCTGCTCCTCTTCAATTACCCTTTCAAAGACTCTAAAATTACTAAAGTTAATTGGCGCTGCAGAAAGGCTCCATCCTTTTTCAGCGTCCCATTCTTGCGATCCGTTTAGTGTAAATGTCTGGTCAACAACACTAGCAAGAGTTTCCATCTTTTTATGTGGAAGTCCTCTATTGGAATCTGGATCGAGTCTGTAAAGAGCGACTCCAAGATCGTTTGATTCATTATTTAAGTTAACTACTAGACCATACCAGACGTCTTTTTCAAGTGGAGTGTCATATGTTATTAATTTAGTGACTCCATTAACCTTGATTTCCATTGCGGTCTTGCTAGTTGCAATTGATATTCCAGAATTAGGGTTTGCCTCCGCGGTACCGTCAATAAATACGTAACTTGAATTGTCGGTTTCAGTAAACTGTGGTCTAATCCAACCTGTAACTGCTAAGTTCTGGGATGTTGTTAATTTTGAATGCGCCTTATACGTTAATGCAAATCTTTCACCTACTGTAACCTGGTCAAGTGCATAGTGATTCTTTGTAATCATCGTCCACTTGTTTCTGATCTCAGCATCTACGATAGTCAAGCTAGAATGCTTACTAAATCTAACATTATCCTCAAGCTCTTGATATGTTGTCTTATATTGGTCAGGCTTGGTAACTTTTTCAAATTCTTGTTGGATCTCTTCACCAAAGATTTCTTCAACTCCAACCGTCAAATCATCTACCTCTTGTTCGATCACAGTATCTGTATGAATTGAGCTTGTTCTGTCTTCCCATTTTCTCAATTGAACTCTCCAATATGTCATTTGAAGATTAAATTCATCGGCAAGAGCAACTGTACTCACCTCATACATTCTATTAATTAATGGAAAATAAAGATAGTCTCTATTTCTTGGTTCTTTGTTTAATCCAAACTTATTTGTGAACTCATCTCCTGTGATATGAACCTCAAACTCTTCAAAGTCCATACCAAAAATATCGAAGTTAAATTCTCTGGTAGGGAAGGAATTATCAGGAACCATAATTTTTAAAGTATTCTCTGCAACAACATTATAGAGTGAGTATTCTTTCAGGATTACATCCCTGCTTCTTTGATCTGGCTCGACTCTAAAATATTTTACGTCATGTCCCCACATTTGATTTGTTAAAGCACTTAACTGGCGATAAATAGCCGTCGGCTTTCTTAAGTTATATGGGTTCCAAACCTCATCTGTACAATCAATTATGATGTTTGCACAGCCGTCCATCGCATATGGATCTGAGCAATCCTCGCACCAGTTAGGACAAGATTCAATAATACCATCACTAGTCTCAAGTTCAAATGTAATACTAAGTAGAGAAATTGAGTGTCCATCAGACAATCTATCGACTTCTAGGCGAATATCTAACCAAAGCGGTAAATTATCATCAAATGTCTTTCCAAATAAATCGCTTGGGTCACTATTCTTATTTAAGTCTCTAAATTCACTAAACTCTCCTCCATCTGGAAGTTCGCTTTGAGAATATCTGTACTTATATGTAAAATAATTGTTTGGATTTTCTGAAAGATAGAAGTTAAAGTCTCCACCTACTGGAGCCTCTTCTGTAATTGTAAATTGCGTAGCACTAATTACTTGGTCTACGGTAAATGTCAAGTTACCGACAATAAATTTGTCTCCCGATGTAAGGTTAAGATTTGTTCCTATTCCAGTTACGGTAGTATCTCCAAGTACAAGCCTTAACTTACCGACGGTATTGGCATTACTCACACCAACCACAATGGTCCAGTCAGTTACTCTAACTACCCTTTCATATGGATCTTTTAACCTGGCAATAAAACTATCGCCTATCTGAGTTGCTGTGAAATTATTTACCATTATGCTTTAATCTTATCTTGTGGCGTATAAACCTCTCCAGCCAACCAACTAGCTACAAAACCAGTTAATGAAACAAAGTAAACCGCCAGGTCAGTAAGACTTGAACCAAACCAAATCGCTACTCCACCTGCAATGGCCCATAGACCGACAACAGCATAGATCATTACCTCTCTTCTAGAGTTTGGACCCTTTTTCATGATACCTGTCTTTCCAGAAGGTCTTTTTGATTCTCCCCAAATATATGTTGCTACGTATGCAGTTAGGGATCCAAAATAAACTGCAAGTTCTTTTAGGTCAGCGCCTTTTAGAGCTCCTAGAATTCCCATCACTACCCATAAAAATACTGTGATGTAAACTAGTCCCTCTCTTTTTCCGAGATTTGACATAATGATTCAAGATCTTTTTCTTTATATATCTGAATCATAATCTGTAATCACCAATACTTCAGGATCATCGTTTTCATATGCTTCTAATACTTCAATGATTCTCATTATCACCGTTGCATTTTCACTAGTATTGTGTTCGCTCAAAAAGATGTCAAGTGAGCGTAGCATTGATTGTAATTTAATTACATTATAATGTTTATTGTCCTTTAAGATTCCTGATCTAAGAAGAATCATATTAACATGGGGTAGTTGTTGTGTTGAAAAATAGTCAAACGTTCTAAAAGTACCTCTAATTATCTTGATTGAAAATTTAATGGTCTTCATCTCGTCGACTGAAACGATTCTCGAATAACCAGCGTTTCTAATATAGTCGATTTTAATCCATTTCAGGTTCGGCATGTCCTCCAACATTCTCCATATAAAATAGGTTGAAGTTGCCTCTTTGTAGATCATCGCAGTTTCAATTGCTTGAAACTTATTGATTTCTTTTCTGAAATTATTTAGGAGTATAGATCTTACAGCAGACGCTTCTACAAGAATTGAGTCACTATCAAGATTTCTAAAACTATTTGTTTTTCTGATAAGTGCCCAAATCTTTGAATCTACAGAATTATACCGGTAAAGTACAATGTCTGTAATTTCTGAAAAAGTATCTCTATTCTGTGTAAACATTAATTTGCTTCTCTATTTTCTGTAAGTCTTGATAAAGATCTTCCTTCGCGAATTTTTTCATTTCTTCAAACTCGCGATTTCCGATCTCATTACGGTCCATGTATATTTGAACTGCAGATTGGTCGGGAATATATTTATCCTTTTCATTCTTTGCAGCCCGCTTGGTCTTTGTGTAGATCCAACCTGGAACGCTTTTAAATCGAGAAGCAACTAGTGACCAACATTCAACAACATTTCCACCATCAATTCCATTGATATTAAATGCCTCAGCATTTGCTGGATATTTAATAGCAAAGAAACGATTAATCATAAAGTGGTGGCGCTTCTTGTTAACCTGTTTAATCTTTTTATAGTCTGATGGCCTCGTGAACATAATCTTCACGAAGTCAAATAGTTTAGTTTCGTCTAACATGTTATTTAACTTATTAGAATAAGTTGTTTAGATTTTTAGTCTTTGGCTTTGCTTTTGTTTCAACCTTCTTTTTTCCAACCGTCTTTATTGGCTTTGGATCTTCAGGAATGTCCATGCCTGCAAAAGGATCCGAACCTGCTGGAGCATCTGAGCCCTTAAGCCATTGCGTTCCTTCAAGTATTTTATCTTTATCGAATAAAACATTCATATTATCAACGGCTCCTTCCCATTCCTGATCAATCTCCTTATAAATTGCCTTTTGAATAGCCTCTGGGATAATTCTATTATGAAGAACCATTAATGCCATATTATTATTAAGACTAGACTTAATTAGGTTTTTAGAACTCTTTCCAACTACTCGATAAATTACCTCTGATAGAATATTTTTTTGTTCATCTGAGAAAAGATATTCGATTGAGAAGTTATCAAACTCCTTGATATATTGTTCCCATATTTTTGAAGCCATCTTATCAGTAATTGAATAGTTGCGAAGCTTTCCATTCTTCATTTCTTTTTGCCAAGTAACTACCGATGGGATATTATCGCTGCTATCTCCTGTTAGAACCTTCTTAAAGATAAACTCATCACAATTAACCTCATTTACTTCAATTTTATACTTATTGATCCAGTTAAGAATATTGTGCTGATATTCATCGCGACCCATGTGTTCGCCACCCATATTGAATAATAGATCGTCGGTACTTAACTGTTCTGAAGCCATTAATTCCATGTCAGCTTTAAAACCTTCATAAACATAGAGAGACTTTTTGGTATTCCAATACCAAATTGTGTGTGCATCATTTGGCTTTGAGTGATTGACTAATTGAATCAAGTCACGATCACCTGTCCAAACAATACATGATTTACCACGACCGTTTAGCGCAACTGACCAACCAAAGATAACATCATCTGCTTCGGCACCTGATGTTTGCTGTACCGTTACTCCTCTTGTTTTTAGAATCTTTTGAAACTCTCCGTATACCTCATAAACATTTGCCCAATCAACACTACTATCACTCTTTCTTGTTCCCTTATAGTCTGCTTCTGGATAGAGATCTTTTCTCCATGATTTTGAATCTACTGCGATAACGACATCATCGACAAAATCTTGCAACTTTCTTAATTCTGATGCAAGATCAATCGACAACTTACGCATAAATTGTGCTTTTTGTTTTTCGTCTCCTAATAACTTACCAGTTTTTGGTCTAGGCATAACGAAAAGTCTACTATATACAAAATAGTTACCGTCTATTAATAGTGTATGTTTTCCCACTTTCATTTTAATCTTGTTTTACAGATCTAATATAATCATTTTTCATGACATAAAAAAATCTGGCTAATATTTTTATGACCTTATAATTGTCTGTAAAGAATAAACACAACTCAACATTGTTATTACAGGATCAATTACATGAACTCTTTGTGCTTGGTGTTGAGTTACTGTAATAATAATTTGAGGAATGTGTTGTACATTCTTTTGTTTTTCCTGTTGTATGTATTCTATAAATTCTGCGCCAAGTGCCGCAAGAACCTCATCAATTCTATTTGAATAGTTACTTACCAACATTTGATAATTCTTTGCAGGATCAGTTTCATTAAATATCAATTCAAATACATCTTTGAAGACTGAATTGAATCGCTTAACGTCATTGATTGTAATGTTTGATGTTCCTTGCGTCTTAAATCCTTGAAGTTTATTTAAGGTATTTCGAAGATCAGGAAAGTTTCTTCGTACAAATTCAACAAGCGCATCTTTTTCAATACTTAGTCCTTCATTCTTACAAACTTGATAAACTCTCTTAATATACTTTTTTGTAAGTTCACTCTCTTCCTCTTTATCGAAATCAAAATTAATTACTTCGAATCGTGAAAGTACTGGATCCGGTATTTTATTGATGTAATTACAAGTCGCGATAAATCGAGAGTTGCTTGCAAATTGTTCCATTGTAGCACGAAGTGCTTTAAAAAACTGATCACTTACACCATCAACCTCATCTAAAATTACCACCTTAAAAGCTCCAGGTTTATCCATGATCGAAACAGTAGAACAAAAGTCAATGATTCGGGTTCTAATCACGTCAACCGAAGTATCGGTAGATGCATTAATATAAAGATATGGAAGTTCAAATTGATTTACAATAGCCTTTGCCGTCGATGTTTTACCAGTACCTGGGCTACCAGCAAATAACATGTTCTGGACCAAACCATCATTAAACTTCTTCATAACTCGATCCGGTAGGATCAATTCGTCTAAATTTTTTGGACGATACTTCTCTGTGAAAAGTTGATTTATTGATTGCATACAAAAGTCTTTGATAATTATATTAAGAGATGTTGCTCTTGTTTCTAAAATAAATATAGAATATGGCGATAAATTACTCAAAGATCACGATTAAAAGAACTAACAATCCAAGAGGTGGGTGTAGGTTTGGAGTCGTGCTGAAGCACTTGCCAAAATCATTTCGCCAATTTTTAATTAAGAACAAGAATATGTCAAGATGGGCAGAGAGCGACCAATGGGTTGAGTGCGCCTTGAAAATCCAGAGACCTAGGATAAAAGATTCTTCGGCATTAAAGATATATTGGGACTGGGAAAGCAGTTCCGTCGTGGATAAGCAGACACTTGAAAGCAACTACAATACAATAGATTGGATTTGTGCCGTATCTGGTAAACCAATCAGGTCTAAATTTATGAACTTTGACCTTGAGAATTTTATTCACTCAGAATATCTTGATGTTTTAAAAGCTCCGATGGTCGATAGCCGAATCTTAAAGAGTTCGATAGAATTTCGCAAGAAATGCAAAGAACTCCTGCTCAATGAGAGGCAGGAGTTCCTTAATATGGCCCGTAAGAATGCTAAAAAGAGGTTAGACTAAATCTAATTCTAATTCTAGTATTGATATTTGATTTTCAAAAATCATTACGTCAAAATCATAAAGGTTCCAAGATTCTTTTGCACTAATTTTATCTTTTAATGCTTTGGCTTTTTTGATTTTATCTTCATTTCCGCTCTCTTCTGCTTTTTTGATAATATCGTCAATTCTTTTGAGTTGATCCTCTTTAGAATTTTTCTTAGTAGAATTAGTATCTTCATTATCTTTTTTAGAAGTTAATCCCTCTTTATCGGCTAATTCTTCACGTTCTTTCTTTAACCCATCTAGTTTTTTCTGAGCCTGTTCGATCTTTTCAGAGTCTCCGGATGCTTGTTCCTTTTTCAATTCAGCGGCAGCAACCGCAATTTCATATCCTTTAATCACAGACGGAGAGTTTGTATCGTCTTTCTTTGCGTTTTCGAGCTTTTGTTTATTAGTTTCAATTTGCTTATCTAGCTTATCGATCTTTCCTTTAGTTTGATCTCCCTTCTCTTCTTTCTTTCCTTGAGTTCCAAGTGCTTGCTGAAGTTCTTCATCATTCTTAACTGTCTCTTCATGATTTGCAATCTCTTGTTGAGTTTTTTCTGGGGATCCTTTCTTTGCCGCCTCAGCTTCTTTTTTCGCCTTTTCAACTTCTTCGGCATATTTGGCGTCCGCTTCAACTGCATTATTATACATCTGTTCATATCTTTCTTTCTCAGATGGCGTAAGTCCTTTTTCATTATCAAGCATCAATTTTGCAATTTGCATGTTTGACTCTGCATTAAGGGCTGCAATTATATCCTTATCTTTTGGATATTTTGAAGAAAGGGCAGTTGCATAATCTTCGGCCGACTTTTTTAACTTTTCTATCTTTTGTTTATATTGGTCAACCTTGCTTTTACGTGAGGCTGCTTTTTTCTGTGCAATTGCCTTAGTTTTATCTTGTTTTACCGAAGGTGCTTTTTTAGGAGTTGCCTTTGGCGCTGCTACCTCAGCCTCTGTCAAATTATCCATTGCTATTTCCATCTTAGCAGCTTGTAACTTTGGCTTTCGTACATTCTTTTCAAAGTTCTTTCTAATCTTTGCTCTCCTAATAGCCTTCTTGATTAAGACTCCAATTCCGACTGCTGATCCACCAACAACCCCTGCTGCAATAAGTGGGATCATATATAATTCAGCAGACATCATTGAGGAAACTGCACCGTCAGCCTCTGTAATTAAGGCAGACTCGTTAGCCTCTTCTTCTTGACCAATTCCTCTTGCAAGATCTTCTAACTTGCTAATAATTGAATCAACATCGCTTACAATATCTGTTCTAACAGAATCAGTTGGTTGAGAAACTTGTGTCGTTGTATCAATAGCTACTTCGGTTGCAACTTCAGTTCCCGTTTGAGTAAACTCTTCAAACAACATTAATTTTTTAGATAACTTCATTACTGTGTATTTGTGTTTATTATAGTCTATATATCCATAAAACTTAGGGCAAAAAGAAAGGGACCCCTTACGGAGTCCCTTAATATCTAAAGTCTTGGACTATTTATTATAGTTCTAGACCTGTTACCTCGAATGAGTAGTACATAGTCTCTGGGTGGAAACCTGCTTCAACTAGAGCGAATCTAGATTTAACAGCTACCTTAGGAGCCATTGTACCTTCAGCGATAGCTTGTACGCTTTCAGCCATTAGGTAAGGCATGAATACAAGACCAGCACCATTTCCATCACCTTTTCTACCAACGATAACTCTGTGAGTTTCAACTGCTGGTGAACCAGCTTGGTAACCTGAGAATGGAATTCTTGGGTCAGTGTAAACATTGATACCAGCTACAGAACCTACTGGGTAGATTGCACCTGCAACTTGTGATACAGTGTTTGCCATTGGGTTAGGAACGAATCCTGCAACTCCTTGTAGAGCTGAAGCTACTTTAGCATCAACAACTGCGAAGTTACCAGCACCTCTTCTACCTCTGTTAGCGATTAGGTTAGCAGAAGCTAAGATGTGAGTAAGGATTCTTCTGTTTACGTCACCGTAAGTGTTACCACCAGCGCCGTAAGTTAGAGCTAGATCTAGAGAAGTGTTAGCAGCTGCTTTGTTCTCTAATGCTAGTTCGTTGATTCTTCCTAGGATGAAGTCGTTGATTGACTGAGTTAATTCGTTAGTTAATACAGCCTCTACTTGAGCTACTGCGTCAACTCCGAATTGCTTAAGATCCTGAACCTGCTCTCTAGTTACTGCAGCAGCAACTTGGAAAGTTTCAGCCTCTACAGACTTGCTGAATAGAGATAGACCCATTAGCTTGTCAGCAGTTCTTTCACCACCTTCTCTTGAGAAAGGCTTAGCGAAAGTTGCGTAAGGATCGTTACCAGTGTTAACTCCATCACCAGAGAATCCTGGGATGTGGTCTTCTAGAGCCTTCACTAATTCAACTGCTGCTGAATTGTTACCTGAAGCCGCTCTGAAGTCAGCTAGTACGTTAGCCTCAACTAGATCACCAGTTACAGAGTAGATAGCGTATCCATCAATTCTTGAGTAACCTACTCTTGTGTAAGTTGCTGAAGTTGCTGGAGAACCTGGACCGAAAGATGCAGCGTCCTCATCAGACTTGATGTAAGTAGGAGCAGTTGCACCTAATTCGATAGTACCTCCTTCGTAAGTGAAGTCTAGGTAAGAAAGTAATCCCATAGGACCTGCCATTGGAATAACTGGTACAAGGTCAAGAGCGATAGTTTGAGCTGCAACTTGCATCGCTAGTGGAAGTAAAGTTGGAGCCTTATCACCAGAACCTACAGCACCAGAAGTATCACCGTTCTGTGCAGTCTGTGTTGGGAAAGAAACCGCGCCCATACCTGTTAGGTTCATTGGGCCAGGGTTGTTGCTTAATGACATGATGTTAGCATCTTCATAAAGCTTGTGATTGTGACAGTAAGTTGACATCCATGCCAGCTTTTCAGAATCGTTAATACCTGTAGCCTCCTCGATAATTGGAGCCCAAGTTGTTCTGATTTCTGCCTCGTTAATTAAATTAGCCATTTTTTCAGTTTATTTTTTTTAATGGTTATTTTCGACATTATCGGGGCTTTCTGCTTCTGTCGCCCTTATCGTCGATATTCTTTATATATTTACTTGTTAAATCTTTTCTTTAACTCTGTAGCGTAGTTAGAAACATCATAACCAAGTCCGTTAGCTTCTTCTTTCTTAGATTCTGTTACCATTTCGATTTTTTCCATCTTTGGTGCAGTTTCTCTAAGATCTCTAGTTTGCCAGAAGTCTCTTACTTGATATTCTGTCTCTAGTCTGCGGTAATTAGCCTGAGCCTTGATTTGATTTTGTTTTCCTTCAGAAAGAGCTTCCCAAGTTTCTTTATATTCAGTTGGCATAACTTCAATAAAGTAAGGGGTTGCGTTTCTGTTTTCTACGATTAGAGTTGAGCTCTCGATAAGTGATTCGATTTGAGATTCAGTCATAAAGCCTCTCTTAGAAACATTATATCTAACCTCTTTCTTAGCATCTTCGTTAAGAGCATTGTATTTCTCTTGTACTTTAGAAGAAACAACTTTAAAGAATGAAGGATTTTCATTCTCCTTTTTCGTAGCAGCTTCTACTAGGGTGTTAAGTTTTTCAGAGATTTCATTTTTGTATGCGTCAGCTGCTGAAACTTCTTCAGCCTCTGCTACTTCTTTACCAGCACCATCAGCTCCACCTTCTAGATCTGCTTCTAGTTCGTCTGACTTATCTTCAGCGTCATCTCCTTCTGGAGCAACTTCTTGTTTGCTGTTATCTAGTTCAGAATCCATATCTTCTGTAGGGGTTGCTGCTTCTTCGCCTTCAACATCTCCTTCTTTAGAGTTATCACCAACTTCAACATCTTTTTCAAGATCTTCAACTTCTACACCAGCTTCAACTCCTTCTTCTTCAACTACTAGATTTTCATTGATAGATTCAGCAATATACTCAGCATATTCAGTAACTGATTGTAAGTTCTCTTTCAAGTAGTTAGTGTACTCGATAAGTTTTTCAGCTGACTCAGTGTTTTCGTTGTGCGCTTCTGCTAAATAATTAGCATATTCCTTAACCTTTGATAGTGATTCAGCAACGTGCTCGCTGTATTGAATTGATTGATCTAGTTTTTCAGCAACGTGCTCGCTGTATTGAATTGACTGATCTAGTTTTTCAGCAACTGATTCACTGTACTGGATTCCTTGATCTGCTTTTTCAGCAACGTGCTCGCTGTATTGAATTGATTGATCTAATTTTTCAGCAAGATACTCAACGTATTCTGAAATGTTATTTACGTTTTCAACGATGTGGTCATTGTGAGCTTTGATTCCATCTAGCTCATTGTTTTCATTTGCTTCGGTCTCTTTAGTATCTAACGTCTCTTTTAATGATTTAATCTCATTAGCAAGATATTCTGTGTACTTATTAAAGTCTTCAGCTTTTACAAAATCTGCCATGTCTTTATTTTCTATGATTTGTGTTTGTTCGTTATTTGATTTATTTATCTCATAAATATAGAGACCGTTCTCGTTATTGAATCCATAAGATTCATTAACTCTTTTCAGCTCTGCATTTTCGAATCCAGGGTCTGCAACTAAGTCATAAGTAAATAGCTGCTTAATTTTTACTTTACCATTTGATTCAACAGCACCAGCTGCTCTAGAAGAAATTTGTAGAGGAACTCCAGCGTCAACAAGAGCTTTCGCCTGTCTACCTGCATCAGTATCTAATAGTCTGATACGTCCCTTTACCTGCTTGGTTTCTTTCTCATAAAATAAATCTTCAATGATGTGTGAGACGTTCTTCAGAGATACGTCAAACTGCGATGGGTGATCTAACTCCCCTAAAAGCTTTCCAGACTTAATCTTATTCTGAAGTGCTTCGATTTGTGGAACGTATTCATCCTCGCTGTAAATTCTTTGATTCTTATTCTTTACATCGATTTCTCCGAAAATACCTTCCAAAACATATTCTTTTGTTCCACCGTCAGCCACCGAAAGAGTTTTCGAAGACATCTCGACGATCAAAAGATCCTTTATATTTTCCATATTTGTGGTTTATTTGTTTCTTTATATATCTAATGACAATTCTAAAGTTTTTTACATGTTTTCAAGGTCTGCTAATTCACTTTCGATATCATCTCCGCCCTCTTCAGAATCTTCAGCTCCCGCCTCTGCTTCAGCTCCGGCAGGTGCCTCTTCTTCTTTCTCTGCGTCGGCCTCTTCCTCTTTCTGTTCAGCATACCATTCGTTCCACTTTTGCTTGATTTCAGCAAGTTCGCCCTGTTTAAATGCATTTTGACCATATTTGTCGAAGAAGTAGTCTTCCAATTGCTTTTCATTCTCAGAATTAACAATTGCTCCAACTATCTCCGCAGATGGTATTGTTTTACCGTCCTCTAGTGTGATGTCGTCTACTGTAACCTCAGATTCTTCTCCAGGTTTCATAGTGTCTTCCTTAATGAATTGTTCAAATAATTTTACGTATTTCATTTTGTATTTATCTTTTTATTTACATCATTCCACCCATCATATCCATTGCATCTGGTTCGTCTGCGCTTTCGGCGTCATCTTTAGCCTTAGCCGCTGCATTTGCTGCCAAGTCATCATCAGATACTTTAAGATATTTTTTAACAAGGAAGTCCATGTCAAAGAAGTATTCTTCTTCCATCGTCGCTGGGTTTGTTGTCATTAAGCTGTCTCTCATCTGTCCAATAAAGTCTAATCTACGCTCCATGATTTCGTAGTTCTTTAATTCTGCAAATACATTTTCTTCATTAAATCGAAGTGCAACTTGCGTTTTGAATTGTGGATCGTTCTCGAACTCAGGGTATTTAAGACACATTTGTAAGTAGAGTGGCTTTACCAATACCTCTTGGAAAACTGATCTAAGTCTATTAATAAACTTAGAGAATTTAATTTCATCTCTAATCATTCCATCAGCAGCAAGGTTAAAATCACCACCACCATCTTCATATAGGAAACGTGAGTAAGGAATTTTAGAAACGTGTTTTAATTTATCACTAAAGTATTTAAGTGCTTCTGTGTCTGAAAGGTCAGGTCCATCGCCTCCAAGCGTTTCAATTTCTGGCTGTTCACCATCTTTTGAAGGTAACCAATATTCTTTATTGAATTGTAACATTGGTTTTCCATCAGTTTGAAGCGAAGCACTTTCCCAGTCAAAATCAACATTTTCTTTATATGAGTGCATCAGTTGAGCAAGAGATTGTTTTGCTCTTGTCTTTGATTTACCACCAACCGGAATAATGAACTTCATTCTAAAGCTCGAGTTTGTTGTTGCCCAAATAACTCGAGTGTGTTCCATAATTCTCAATAGGTTAAATGCTCTAACAAGTCTTTCAATATATGAAACTCTACTTGCAGTCGTGATTGAAGAATATGAAATATAGATGATTTGAGAGTCGTATAATTTTCTCTCTTTTACTGGATCGTCTTTATATTGTACCCAAACTTTTTTACCGTCTTCGTGATTATATCCAGGAATAAGTGTAATTGGATCAAGTTCTTTAAAACCAATAATCTCCTTTTGATCTGGAGAATATACAATTTCGAATGCAAGATAACCATCAACTAAGAATTTTCTATAGTAATACCAAGCTGATTGATCTTGTGTAAATCCAAAGTACTGATAAAGTTGCTTATAATATTTGTTAAGATCTTTTTCAACTTCATCGCTAACTTCCATTCCAATGATTTCAGGTTGAGCAAAGAAATTTCTTTCATCATAAACTACAGTCTCATCACACATAATATCGAGAATATCCTCGATCTCGTCGTTAAGTGAAAATCTTCTTAGTTCATCTCTTTTACCTTCATAATCCTTATCAAAGAATGGGATGTTTTTCTTTAGGTTGACATCAGTCATCGACAGAGCGGCAAACGCTCCATAGATGTCATCATTATCAAGACCCATCGGATTCATTTGACCATAGCCAAGTTGATCCTCCATCGGCCCAATTGCTTGAGACTGTCGAAGAACCAAGTCATCGTATCTCATTCCAAACGATGATAGATTTTTCAATGCGGTAGAGATCCTAAATGGTCTCTTTCCCGTACTTAATGGTCCATTTCTATCAGTAAATCCTGCCATTTTTTTACTATTATATTCTGTTTATATATTCTTAATTACCTATGTGCTTTCTAAATTGTCTTCTGACCTTTCCGACTGTAGATCCATTTAGATCTATAAAGTCACAAAGTGCTATTGTACTCCAATTCTCATATGAAATCACTGCTTGTCCGCTCTTTAAATTTGGTATATATTGTCTAATTGCAAAGTCAAATCCAAATCTACCCAAGAACTTTTTTGCTCCAGAATATGAAAGGTTTATTTGTCCTTGTCTTATTGCATCTCCAGACTTACGGCCTTTCATTTGGTTTTTAATTTGGTTTTGCATAATTGTATAGACATAATCAAGAAGTTCTTCCTTTACTTTAACTGGAAGTAAATTAAGATTAATACCCACGTCATTTCCATTATATGGGTCGAGAGCCAATACCACTGGATTTTTATCCCACCATTCCAATTTATCTGCCCATTTCGGTGAGGTGTACTCAAAGACATATATCTTTCCAGGTCTAAATCTCTTTCCGGTAGCGGCAACTGACTTTTCATTCATCATCTTTTTGCCATTCTCAAACCAAGCATGTGCCTTTACTCTAGCAAGTCTTTTACCACCAGCCTCTTTACTAAGTTTTCTAATTTCAGTCTTAATAACTCCCATTATTTAAGAGATTTTTCAGTTAGGACTACGAATCTCCAGCCTCTCTCTTCGGCCCATTTTTTAGCATATGCATATTTATCTCTATTTTTAACAAACTGCTCTGCTAGAAACTTATATGATGCAAGTGCCTTCTTTGAGTTCTTTTTTGGAGGCTGTGGCTTCTTGATTTGTTCAGAAGGTTTAATCTCAACTAAGAACTCTTCATAACTATCCCCTTTTTGGACTTTCATATAAAAGTCAGGATAATATTTGCGCTCTTTTTTATCGAGAGTAGACCAGTACTTAATTTCTACCGGTTCAGATGACCAATGAATAACATCATCTCTATTGTCACATAAAACCATAAACTTTCGCTCCCATGAGGAACGAAAGATAATTGGGGTCTTTCCTAAATATTTGTTTGGATATTTTGGTTCGAAATAACCTTGTATAAACCCTGAATTTTTGGTTGGCTTTACGTTTTTTATTGACATTAAATATTGAACAGTCCTCCCTCTTCTCCATAGGATCCGCTTGATTTATCAAGACTTAGGGTTGACTTGTATTTTTTAGGGTGGATTTTATTCCAACCTTTTGCATATCCACGTTTAGCAATTTCAGTAAAATATGCGAATGCATTAGTATACTTAGGATTAAAGTTTCTCCAGTATTTAAGAAGATCCAATAGAGCAAATTGTAAACAGTCCTGTCGATCGTCCTCGTTTACATAAGACAATTTTCTAATAGCCCGCTCAGCTAGGAGAACCAACATCTTTTCTGCGTCTGGTGTTAATTTGTCCTGTTCTTTTGATAAAACTATTTGATCGTACAGGTCTCTATTATTTAGATAATTCTTCTTTCTTGCCACGGTTGGATTATTATTTTAATTTTATATACAAAAAAGGCCAATTGTTTCCAATTGGCCTCTAGATATTATGTATGTGAATCAATTAGATTGAATCGTCAACCATAAGGTCAACGTGTCTCTTAACAACCTTCATTGGTTTGTCTTCTACAATCACCGTAATCATATCATCTTTTGCGGCTGATGTATAGTCAAGGGCATCGACTTTAATTGATGTACCTTCTGGGGCTCCGTCATATCCAGATCCTAAAGTAGCATCCATATAACCGTCATTCTTAGTTAACTCATCATTTTCTAAAATAGAAACGACTGCCTCGAACTTTTTAATCTCATCATTAATTAGCTTATCCGCCTCTTTAATTTCAGTGATGTTTTTATTTGCTCCGGCAAGAATATTTCTCTGGTCCTTTAAGAATGCAATTAACTCATAGGTCTCTTCTAACTTCGCATCTATTCTTGACTTTAAGTCTTCATTTGATTGAAGAACATCTTCGAACATGAATGATACATCCTCTCCTGTTTTTTCAGCAACATAATTAATCGTTGCAAGTGGAGAAAATTCATTAAATTCTTCTAGTCTAGTTTCTGTGTTATTTCTAAAAGCGTATCCTTTATTTCCAACTCTAAAAGTAGAATAAGATACACCTCCTTCCTTAACCTCTACTAGGTTTTCTACAACTGAAAAGCTATTAAAGTTTTTAGCAGCTATTTCAAAAGCAGATAGAATAGATTTGTTCTTAAGATTTACATATCCTGTAGCATATGCTTCATCTGCAAATCCTTCAAGAACCACCTCTCTATTATTAACGTATACTTTGTTTTCTTCTGCGATATATGAATATTTTACGTATGTCGCGCTCTTCTTTAATTCTTCGATCTTTTTAGTTAGATCTTCGATGATCGTTACTGCTTCAGAAACTGCAACTTCATTGTTTGCCAATTTATGTGTCTTTCTTAAGGCCTCAACTTCAATAAGTCTCTCATTTAATTCGAATAGTTCGAAATGAGCCTCTACTGATTCATTTAATTTATCATTTTGAAGGTCAGTTGAAATGCTTTCAACCACATGTTTGATGCTATTTGCCTTAATATCGTAATAGAATTCGATTCCAGACCCAGTAACGTTGAAGTTTTCTAGTGTCCATGCTAGCGTTGATTCTAACTGTGTAGGGTTTGTTAGAATTACCCCATTTTCGTTAACTTCAAAGAATCTACCAGCAGAATAAACTCTACTAATTGAATCTTCATTAACACAAACCGTAAAGACATTTTTATTTAATGCTGTCATTTTATCGTTTTTTTGATTTTTTTTATATATCTCAATGCTATTCCTTAAATGGAAGCTCTCTTCCGATCACGTTATAGTTATCTCCAAGTACAGACTCGCTAGTCTTACCTGATCCGCTATTTCCAACACTTCCAATTTGATACATTCTATTTCCAGCATGTCTCTCCGTACTAAAGTCGAAAGAAGGAATGAATGAATTAATTTCAAGAGGGAAAGTTACCCTAAAGTCCTCTTTTTCACCAAATCCAAATTCAACCGGTCTTTCCATCGAGTAATCGTCAGGTACTGCATATTCGGATGATATTCTATATAGCCCTTCTTCAAGATGTCCAACCTCTACATTATAATAATTAGAGCGATACATCTTTTTGATGATTCCTTCGGTTACTTTAAATACGTCTAACTGGCTTGAAAGTACAATTACAACATCAACTCCTATCACGATTGGTATCATATCAAATTCTGCCATATAGCTCTGCATCGTACCGTTTTCGTCTAGTTTAGCATAGAATCCCTCATTTCTTTTGTTGACCAATTTTGAAGGGTCAACATTAAGTGACGTAACGTTAATCACACCTCTTGGGATTTGGTCATAGTTTCCGTCTGCCTTTCCAACACCAGGAACACAATTTACTCCCTGTGCTGTCGAGAATAAGAAGTTGTCTCTTAAAAAGTTCTCATCTCCTGTAATAGAATAATAAAAAGGTACATCAACTTCAACCCTCTGGTCATTAGAGACCTGACGATAAAAGCTCATCTTTTCATTCAGGTCTGCAAGCAGCCCGATAATTAAGTGACGAACTACGCTATCGTCTTTGTTAAATTTAAGGTTATAAGTTGCCATCTAATATAGAATATTTCTACTAGGTATATATCCTATTCAATTCTTTCTATTTCGAGCTTTGAGAATCCATTTTCTCTATAGATCTGGATCTTTTTATCAAATATCTCATGCGGTAGGACTGAGTGATTAATAACAAACGTATTAATTCTGTTTTCTTTAATTACCTGAGAAAGAATCTTTAAAATGTTATGAACTCCATCATTATCAACTGAACTCAATAACTCGTCCAAAAAGAGCAAGTTTAATTGTGGGAATCTCAACTTCAATATCTTAATAATCGCAATAATGATAATAAAGTCGGCCTTTTTACGTTCACCTGTTGAAAGAGTCATTGGATTGATCTCTTCTCCAAGGTGATTAATAATACAATTGAACTTTTCGTCAAATTTAATATGAAATGATAGATGCATCGTTTGAGTCATTGCTGCAATATTAGTATTAAGTCCAGGCAGGATAGTTTTAACCGCCAAATTCTTAACGCCATCTTCTCCCAAAATATTTTCAACCATTTCGGTGAATTGATATTCGTTCGAAAGTTTACTAGACTCTGCAGACTTATCAGCCTCTTTCTCTTCAAAATCAGAAATAAGTTTATTCAGATGCTCGAACTGATCCCCATCTGCAGTCTCCTTAATTTTAATCAATTCGTTCTTCAAAGATTGCATATCATACTTAATTTGAGAAATCTTTGACTCGATTTCTCTTTTACTATTATTAAGTTGATCAGTTTTTTCTTTTGCGACATCCATCAATTCTTTTTGCTGCTTGATTTGATCAGCACTATCTTTGAGTTTATCGTTATATGTGTCTAGTTTTTGATTATGCCATTCACTATCAAGTTTAGTCTCACAGGTTGGACAGTGGCCCTCTTCATAAAGATTAATCTTTTTCTTTAAGTACTCAATCTCATGCTTAAGTGTACTAGCCTCGCTTCTAGAGTTTTCATACTCTTCCTTTGAAGTTCCTATCTGAGCAACTAAACCGTCTCGGTCAGCATTTAGACCTTTTACAGTATCATTTAGTTCTGTCAACTCCTCTTTTAATTGCTTAATTCTCTCCTTATTCTTTTGTGAAGATTCTTCGAGCAATGTATTTAGTTTAGATCTAACTGATTGGATTGACTCCATTATTTGATTGAGTTCACTATCATATGCACTAATCTCAAGTTTAATATTTCGCCTTTCCTCTTTAATTTTTTGTTGCATTTCATTCAGGACAGAGAATCCAAACATCTTATCGATAATTTGTTTCTTATCACTATTATTCATTGTCAAGAAAGACTTAAAGTCATTAATTGATAGGATGATAATGTTCTTAAATACATGGTACGGAATTCCATACACCTCTTCTTCAAGATACTCCTGTACGCTCTTTTTACCAGCCTTGTCAAATTCAACTCCGTTTAATTTAACCGTAAAAATACCTGGATCTAGACCCCTTTCAATATCTACATCAATTGATCCACATCTTAATTTGATGTTAACCCAAAGTTCACGATTAATTCTATTTGGAAGATCGCCGAGCTTTACACCTTCTACCTTTCCGTATAGAGCAAATATGATGGCGTTTGCGATAGTTGTCTTTCCATCTCCGTTTTTACCAAGCGTTAAGAACAGCTCAGAATGGTCCTGTTCGAACTCAATAGTCTGAAGTTTGTTTCCGTAGCTTGCAAAATTCTTAAATGTTATCGAATCTATTCTCATTGGTCAATATCGTGGTTATATGCGCAAAGATCGTGCAGTTGTTTTAACTTATGCTTTAGTTGTTCTTTCGTATCATCGTCATAGTTTAGATTATCAACGTAACTATCGCACAGGCTAAGTATATTATAGTTCTTATAGATTTCCTCGTCAAGGTCATGAAAGTCCTTGTCAATTATATCATCGTCCTGGTAAATGTTTGGTTCAAGTCTTCGGCCTATGTTCTGAATTTTATTAATTAATTGGCCAAGAGAATTTGATGCTGCAATTTTACTAGGAACAAATAGGTCAACAAAGTTATTCTTTATCTTTTCTTTAAAAACACCCAGAGGAACATCGTACAATTTGGTTATGTTATACTTTAAGAATTTTGGTGATATATTGTTGGGGAAGAAAGTTTCTTCCATATTGTCTAAATCAACTAGGTCAAATCCTTTTTGATTCCCTCTATCCGAACGAGTTAATTCATATGGTGTTCCAACCATTAAGAGCTTTTCTTTTTCTTGGCGATAGTGAATATGTCCGCTATAGACTCGAGTGTATTTGCGATATGTTGAAGGTCTGGTACCATGTTCATTCTTAACCTTTTCGTTTAGATAGAGTCCACTTACTTCAGAATGACAAAACACTATCTCAGCATTTGGAAATTCTGCAAGAGTCTCGATTTCATGGTCAACATCACGTCTCCAAGGCATTAAGAGTACCTTTCTTCCGTTCCAGTCTAATTGTTTTGGTTCTTTATATACCTGTACGTTTGGGATCCATTTCAAAGAGTCAATTGAACTTACGTCATTACTTTTCTTTGCCCATATATCGTGGTTTCCGACAATAACATGAACTGGTAAAATCTCACCAAGTCTTTCAAATACTTCAACTGCATAGTTTAGTACTTTAATATTGATTGATTGTCTATTATCAAAGGTATCTCCGACTTGGACTAAAATATCTCCAGGTCTTACATTCTTTTTGAGTGTTGGAATAAAAAGGTTCTCAAAGAAGTCTTTTTGAATCTCGAGCCATTCTTGGGAATTTGCCCGCACTCCAAAGTGTAGATCACCAAGAATCCACACTCTTTTTACCCCTTCACTTAAATTTCCCTCAATCATTAGAATAATTTATTGATGTTTTTGCGGTCTAATATTCCCGTCTTTCTATCAAGTTCTTCAATTAAATCCTCTTTGTATACATTTGAAAGAGAATTGTAGAACTTGGTTGGATTAATATCGAAGTATGTGCACATCTCACTAAAGATATCGATTCGGCTATAGTTCTTAACCATCTCTCCGACAACGTACCCGTATACATCGTTAATCTCGACCTTCTTTAACTTTGTGTTTCTTCCATGTTCATCGATCTCATTAAACTTCTTAAATCTAGAGTTGATGACTAATTCGTGAATTGTTGTTGATATTAATTGGTAGTGAATCTTCTCCTCTTCTGACTTTGAATCAGTCCAGCTAGGATCCAGATTAAATGAGAAGTTTGGAATTATCTCAAAATCTGGTGAATCAAAATTATTATCAAATATTTTATCTCTGTTTTCCATTATATTCCGTGTAGATTGCTGTTTGTTATTTCGTCTGTTTCAATTAGACGCATATAATTCCAGTTTATATTTAACTTACATTTGGTGCCTTTGCCTTCACCGTCTCTCATCTTTAAGATTTTAAGCCAGTACTCTTCACTTGCTCGCATTAAATCGTCTTGAATAATACCAAGCATAACATCTGCCGTGTGTGAAAGACCTGCGGATTCAGCAATATCGCCCATCGTTATATCGCTTGAATTATAACCATTTCTAGTAATTTGTGTTGCCGTTACAATTAACCAATCATGTCTTTGACCCATTGCTCTTAAATCTTCAGCAATTTGCTTAATCTTTAAGTACATGTTTTCACTATTTGGGTTTCGATAATTTGCTAAGATATTAATGTAATCAATTACAACTGCTCCGATCTTAATTTGCTTTTCTTCTTCAAGTTGTGTAAGATATGCATCAATATCAAGTACAGTTGCCTGTGAAGTTGGCATTTGCTTAATAAAAAGCTGACCGGGAGGAGTAAATCCGTCGCCAACGGTTTCAAGTCTTCTCTTAACATATTCATAGTTCTTTGCTTTCTCTGCATAATCATTGATGTCAATACTTAAAAGATTAGAACCAATTCTCTTTACAAATTTATGAGCTGCCATCTCCGCTGTAATGACGACGGTATTAACTCCCATCTTTACAAAATTAGCAGCATCATTTGCTAAATAAATTGATTTACCAATATTTTGCTCTCCAGCATATACAACTAAATTACCACCCTTATCATAACCGCCATTAAGTACTCGATTAATAAAATTATATCCTGAGTCTATTTTTTCGGTTTCTTTCTGGTCATGATCTTCTGCGTTAAAGAAGTCAAGTCCCAGGTCTGAGTTAAAGGTAATGTTGTTTCTATCATTAATAAGACCTTTTACCTTCTGGATAATACTATCAGCATTCTCAGGTGTAACCTGTGTTGTTTTAATAAATTCAATAGTATCAATCAAAGAAGTATCGAAGGTTCTCCATTTGATCCATGATTCAGCTGTCGATGTCAACCATTCTTCATCGTATTGTGCAAGGTCAACGTCAAAGATGACATCAAGAATTCCGTCGGTAATCTTTTCTTTTGCCTTCTTGTAATTTTGTATTAGGAGTTTAAGTTGATCCTTTCCAGGAGTCTCGTTAAACTTAACATAGAATTTATTCGCAAGATAGCTTAAGACATCAATCTCTTCCGAAGTATAATATCCGGTTTTAATTGATTGAAGATACTTTGGCTTTTCTAATGATAGACGAAAGAATATTTTTTCGAAGTCTTGTCCGAACTGCATATTAATCTTATTTAAAGGTTATAGAGCGGACTAGTCCTCTGTTTCTTCCATCAATTCTTCATAATCAAATTCAACTTCAGTGCTGTAGTTAAATATTGGTTTGATTTTCTCTTCTATTTTTTCAAGAACTTCTTGTGTAAATACCTTCTCTGTAAAGAATTCACTGTTTGGTACTGTGTGGTCAAGGTGCTTACAGATCCAATTACGTGCTGTTTTCTTAGGAACATATTCACCCTTTTCAATTGTACCTTTAGTTATACCAATATCTTCCCAGTCGATATAGTTTTCAAGCCCAACAAAACGGTTCATACCCTCACTAAAGTGTAAGTGGAATTTAATTGGCTGTGGTTTTGCAAAACGATTCTTATTTGGTCTTGCTGTAACAATAATACCAGCCTTTTCTCCGCTTGAATCTTTAAGCTGTGCCTTATTAAGGAATAAAACGATAGATGCTGCGTATTCAGGACCGGTACCACCGCCCGCAACTTGACGACTAATAAAGTCCTGTGTTTGGTATGTGTGATTTGTAAAAATAAAAGGTACCTTAAGATCTGCAAGTGGAGTCATAATAATACGGAAGATTGACTTAAGAATCTTTGAACGTGTCATATCTGCCTTTTCAGAACCACTAACTGCGTCATCAATTTCTTTTTGAGTTGCAAGGTTACCAGCAGAATCAAGGATAATCATCATCTTTGGAAGATCAGCTCCACCTCTCTTTGCCTCTTGCATTCTCTTTGTAATTGTAGTCACAGAAGATCTAAACTCTTGAACAGTATTGATCGGCTGATAGTTAACTTTATCGGTATCGATTCCAAATTTTTTCATTAAGGTTTTATCAACTGCCGCTTCTGAATCATAGAAGATCACGTTGTAACCCATATCAATTGCTCTGCGGATAGAATTTAAAACTAGATAAGTCTTACCGGTACCTGAAGGTCCAGCAATTGAACATGATCTGTTATTTGGCCATCCACCAAATAGACTTCCCGATACACATGCATTTAGATGATAATTACCAGTGTCGATCCATTCTGTAACATCGCTAAATGTTGAATTAGACATAACTGAACCTAGCGGGTTTAATGTAGCCAGCTCTGCATTAATGTCGTCAAAACTAAATTGTTTACTTTTTGCCATTTTTTTCGTTTATTTTTTTATCTTTTTCTCGAAGAGCTTCAAGCTTTCCGATTAGGTCTTTTGCCTCCGCGCTTAACTCTGACATCTGAGACTCCAGATCCTGTAGTCGAGAATGAATTTGTTGGTATTCATTAACGATTTGTTTTTGTTCTTCTGTGAGCTGATTAAAATCTATCATCTCTTTATCGAATCCATTTCTTTATTTAGAAAGATCGTAGGTTGGTTTGGGTCTACTTCTTGTTTTTCAAGAGACCATGCAATTTTTCTTACTTCTTCACCAAACTTAAAATTATTTGGATATTGCTTGTGTAGCTCTAAGATAAGTTGTTCTAAGTTTTCCATAATTAAAATAGTGCTGAAGCATAAATCAAATTAGTATCGAGAGTTTGAAGTCCAATTGCCTTTAAGACTCGATTAAGTGGATCAATCATTGACTTTTCAAATTGAGTGTCATAATCTACGGGTGGTGCAAATTCATAAGGATGCTCACTTGGCATATAGGCGAACATATCGCTAATATTACCTTTTACATGATAGATTTTTAACTTCTCTCCATTACCAATTAATTTATACTTGTTCTTGTATTTTTTATTGTTATTCAATAGGTAATTATAAAATCCTGCCGCCTTTACATTTGGAGGACATTTAGATCCGAATTGTAGTTCGATCTGGTCATCAACAATATATTTTTCAATATTGTTTGTTCTCTTGTTAAATGCGATGTCATCAACATCTGCTAATTTAAACTCTTTCTTTGCCTGTTTCATGAAATTAACCAACTCTTGTAAATCTTCTGCAGTCGGCTTTTCATGTTTCTTAAATAGAATCTTAAGTGCATCTACAAGTTTTGCTCTCGCGAAAGAAGGAGTAGAAGACTGAATTGTATCAAATCCGATTGTCTTAACTTTCTTTAGAGATGGATGTCTATCAGTAACCTCAAGTTTATCATCCCATGCGATGTTTTGAATGTACTTCTTTTTACTCATCCAAATACCACTATATGCTATCGTCTCAAGTTCAAACATTAGGTAGTTATCAGTATTTCTCTTCTCAGCATACTTTTCCATCGCTTTAACGATGTATTCTCTAAGTCTAAGTGCATATAATTCTATGATAAAAGTATCGATGCTTAATTTTTCATCGAGCCATTCAATAGAATTATACATTTCTTCAAACTGAACATAACAAGAATCCGTATCAATATAGATTACTGATGGTCTTTCAAGCTTGTGCTTTACTTTAATATTAAAGTGCTCATGTACAGCTGTGTCTTTATGAAAGAATTCTTGGAAGTATTTGTTTAAGATAGCTTCAGAATAGAGGATGGCATCTTGACCCTGTAGTGTGATCGATTCAGCCATGTCAATATTAAAGAAGTGAAACCACTTGTTACCAAATGCACCATAGATAGAGTTCAAAGTTACTTTTACCGCCTGTTCATAAGCCGTATACTTAGCAGAGAGCTCCTCATAATGCTTAATGAGGAGTTCTGCTTCGTCTTTGGTTAATTGATCAGTTGGTTTATTCTTTAACTCTTCTAGAATCATATTAGGCAGTTTGGCAAGTAGATACGGTTAGAAGTGTTTCGCTATCTTTTGATGCGAATAGTACCTTTGAAGAAGAGATAAAAACATTTTGCTCTTCCTTATCAAGTAGATTCAAGTACTTCTTGTAAACCGTTACATCACCACTACCATTACTTTCTGGATTAATTACAACATTAAAAGATTTACCTTTAACGTTTACTCCACTTCCATTTGCTTTGATTGCAAATGTTTCATCTTTATCAAGTGAGAAAAGATTCTTAACTTTGCTAATTGAATAAGTATCAAGTTCAAAGTTAAATTCGCTACCATCTTTAGAGAAGATTCCTTCAATTTGGTCTTGTGTAAGATCTTTGAATCCAAGAGAAGGCTCTGAACATGCAAGAGTAATTTCAAGCTCGTCGTTATGTAGACGAAGTGTTGAAGCTACTAGATCTTCATCATTCTCGATAAATTCAATTTCACCTTTAATAGCATCAGTATCAAAGTGCTTAATTGCATCAATAACTTTTGCGCCGTCAAAAAATGCAATCTTCATCTCTTTGTCAGTCTCTGGGGCCGCGTTTAACTTAAAGATAGCATCAGTGTTAACAGCATGGTACTTAACGGCATCTCTCTGTGGGAGATAAACTGCCGATGTGATGCGATTCGGATCCATCTTCATGTAGATGAATGAATCGATTAGCTTTACTCGATTGATAAAATCAGTCAAAGCATGTTGGTCAACTCGATCAATTACTAGTTTCATATTTTTTATTTGTTTAAAGAATTTGATTATTATATGAGGGCTAGCCAAACTGTTTCACATAAAAAAGCCAGGGAATAGTGAATTCCCTGGCACGCTCTTTAAAAAATAAAAATAACTTATTTTATTGTTGAATAGGCTTCAAACCATTCAGGTGTTGAAATAATCTCGCTTATTACGCTTTTGTCATCGACATTGATTTGAATTAATCCACCTTGTTTTTGGATAGATTTCCAAAACTTCTTTACAACTCCGATTTTTTTATATTGATTTTCATCAAATTCAAGAACTTCAATTCCAGTAATTTTTAAGACATCGGTCGGCCTAACAAAGGAATGCATTCCAGATCCAACTGCATTTGTTTTTTCATCTCGACCCATTATTGTTCTTGAGTGAATAACTCCAAAATAGTTTAGTCTTACAAGGTCTGCTGGTTGAAAGGTTTTAGCATTCTTATATTTGCTTACAAAATCTTCTACCGACATATTTGCCTCGTTTACAAACTGTTCGAATAATTTTACGTGTTTCATGCTGTTACTTTTTATTTCTAACTTTATCTATATATTCTTAATCTAAATAAAAAAGCCAGGAAGTAGCGAATCTTCCTGGCAAAATCCGTGAACTTTCACGGTCCTAAGACGAGGTCTTCAAACCTCACCATCTTTATCCATCACATGATAAACAATCGGGATCCATTGCTCTTGTTGCAATATCTCCACGTAGAACGCTCTCCGTTCTCATGTAATAGAGTGTCTTAATACCTTGGTCATATGCTTCGAGATGAACTTGGTTAATAAACTTAGGTTCAGCCTCTTTTGGAAATGCCAAGTTTAATGATACTGATTGGTCAACATATTGTTGTCTAACTCCTGCCTGTCTCACCAATTCCATTTGATTGATTTCTTTAAATGTTCTAAAAACATCTTTCATTGGAATAAAGTTATCTTGATCTGCTGTTAGTTTTGATAACTCTTTTTTATGAATAGGTGTACCAAGACCGTTATTATCATTATATAATGTTCCGTGATGTACAAAGTAATCATCCATCCAGGCAATTCCCTGAACGCTTCCTCCGTCCTCTAGTATCTTATTCCAAGTTGTTTTTGTATTCTTACCAATTGCCTCGAGTGCCGTTTCAAGTGTTGGGTTCTTGCGAATGAATGTTCCTTTTGCCGTTTGCTCAGTAAATACGTTTGCTGCCCATGGCTCTACTCCTGGAGAAACATTACCACTCAACTTTGAATTAGAAACTGTTGGAGCAACTGCTCGTAAGTGAGTGTTGCGCATTCCAGTACCAACACACCATAGAGGTTCTCCGTACTCTTTTGCCATATCACGACTTGCTTTCTCGCTTTCGGTCTTTAATTCACTAAAGATCTTACGGGTTTCAAATTGAGCTGATAAGCCTTCAAATGGAATGTTACGATCTTGTAGGTATGTGTGCCATCCTAGGACTCCAAGTCCTAATGCTCTTCCTTTTTCTGCTGAACGAATAGAGTTCTCAAACCCTCGCATGTATTTTGCCTTTTGAATAAACTCTTCAAGAACTCCATCAAGGAACCAAGTTGCTGTGTAAATTAGATCAGTATCTTTCCACTCATCATATTTAGTCAAGTTGAGTGATGATAGACAACATACAAAAGAATGGTTCTCGTCAGTATGGAGAGCAATTTCAGAACAGATGTTTGTCATAAATACTTTTAGACCATTATTCTTATATGCATCTGGGTTTGCATTATTTACATTACCCTTAAACATAATGTATGGTTCTCCAGTAGCTCTTCTTTTTCTAAGAAGAGCTGCCCATCTCTTGCGAGCCTCTTTGTCTCCCTCTTTGATTCTTTGCATAAACCCATCAGGAACAATAACACATTGATGAAGGTTAAGTGATTGTCTGTTTACGTCTCCTTTCGGTTCACGAATTTCTAACCATTCCCAAAAGTCTTTGTGTTCAATATCAATATTTACCGATGCTGCTCCTCTACGAACTGAGCCCTGATTTGTCGCAAGAATCGTTGAATCATAAATCTTACAAAACGGGACAACACCATCACTGGTACCGTTTCCTCTAATTGTGGCTCCGGCTGGTCTGATTTGGTTGATTCCAATACCAACTCCACCTCCATGTTTTGCCAACAACATCATCTCTAGATTTTTTGCACCGATATCATGAATTGAATCGGCGACATCAATTCCAAAACAAGAGATTGGCAACCCTCGCTCGGTTCCAGTATTTGATAAAACTGGAGAAGCAAGGTTTAACCATCCCTTCCAAATATAATCAAAGAATTTACTTGCCATTTCAGGTCTTTGAAGTCTTTTTGCGACTGTTGTCGCTACTCTCCAATAGGCATCTTTCGGGGTCTCACCTTCTAATAGGTAACCCTTACTTATGGTCTTAACATAAACTTCTGTATTTGCCCATGTTGGAAAATCAACTCCTAGCTCCCAATCAAGATGAGAACCCTGGTTTTTTTCTGATTGTTCTGAGAAACTGTTGCTAACTGCTTTTTTTTGTATTTCTTTTAATTCTTTTGAATATGCTTTATCTTGTCTTTGCATTTTTAAACATTTTAATTTTATATAAACATCAAGAAGACTGTTCTCTTGCCTTCATGTGAAGTAACCATATGCCATTCATCTGATGTATGCGCACATAGGTCGCCGATTGATCTTTCCTGCTTGACAACGTTGGTTTTTCCTTCATCATCAGCATAATATGTTTCTCCTCCTGTAAAAGATCCATTTAATAAGATAGAAACTCCTACCTGGCACCACAACATATGATTATTGTCACCAGTGTCTTTGTGCCATCCATGTCCTTGTGGCATTGTTTCTATTCTCCAATAAGATTCGTCCTTAATTTCAAAGTTAAAATGTTCTCTTAACCTATCAATAACCTTACCGGCTATAGGATTCTGAACCTTATTAATCTTATAGGAACCAGGTTTTGTCCCTAATAAGAGGGATATTTCATCCATTGTTAAAAAATCTTTCTCGAATATTCTCATTGTTAAAACAAATCGTCTTCGTCCCAATTTTCATCTTCTCCAGCCTTTGAGTAGTCAGTCGGCCTAATCGCAAAAAAGTCAGTGTGTGTTGTTCCTCCAGTCAAATGATAAAACCAATCTAATTCAGAGGCTTTTTCTTCATCAAACTCCATAAACGGCCCTTCAACATATCCAAGCTCCGCGATCTTTTCATTTGCCCTCTTTATGATAAAATGCTTTAGGTCATCTGCTTTAAGATTCTCTAGATCGCCCATTTCGAACATCTTTTCGATAAACTTATGTTCCATTTCGACCATTAACTCAGCGGCTCTGATAACATCATCTCGCACCTCATCTTTTAGTTCAGGGTATTCTTCACACATATGACGGAATAGTTGACATCCCATTCTGCTGTGTAATGATTCATCTCGAACTGACCATTTCATTTGTTGACCAATACCTTTCAATAAGTTTCTCATTTGGAAAGAGTATAAAACAGCAAATGAACTGTAGAGAGAAACTCCCTCTGCAAATGCCGAAAAAATAGCAAGACTTCTTGCAACTTGTTTTCTGGCTTCTGAACTTTTTGCTAGGTCTTCGTGTGTCCAGTCTGCTTCAACTGATGTTAAGTGCTCGAATTTATCGGCTGTAGCTGGCTCATGTAGAAATGCGGTGAAATCTTCAAGTCCCAGTGTTTCGTTTAAATATGAGTAAGCAGTAGCATGGATCGTTTCTTGTGACCCGAACATCATTGCCATTTGTTTTATTTCATGTTTTGGAAACCAATTTGTAACCATTCCAGTCCAATAGTCTGAAACCGCACATTCTGTTTGTGCAAATCCTAAAAGAATGTTACCTACCAGATTTTTCTCATGTGGTTCCATTCTTTCATTCCAATCTTTTACATCTCCTTGCATAGAGATTTCTGTATGCAGCCAAAATGCTTGTGCTTGTTTAAGCCAACCCTCCGTATAATAGATTGGATATTCAAATGGCTTAAATTCTATTCTTTCATGAAATAATGACATAATATTCTTATAATACCTTATTTTTTAGACTACAAAGGGTCTAAATAGAGATTTAGACCCTTTGGTTGTTGGTTGTTTTTTATATATCAAACTCTCCAAAGGGATGATGCACTTTTCTACTTAAATTTTTTTTTAAGTTCATGTGCTTTTTCGTAGTATTCATATGAGGTCTTTTTATAGTCTTTACGTTGAGCATATAGATCACTCAGGATTCTTTTAAGAATTGAGTCCTCTTTTGAATAGACTACACCATTTTCACAGACAATTTCATCAGGATTCTTCCTACGTTCTTCGATTTGATCCTTTGGTATCATATCGATATATGCATCAGGAGAAATGTTAAACTGTCTCATAACTGACGGATATAGGGATGCGAAGTCAAATGCACTTACTCCAGAATAATAACCGACGATTGGTTGTTTTACAAATGCTCCAGCATATTTACCGTCCTTCTTGCCTTCTTCTCGATTGTAATCAACTCCAATCTTATGATTTGTTTCAGTAAGCTTTCTAGCCATTAGAGCCTCGGTAACTGCCACTGGAGAAGCTGCTTTGTAAAGTGGCATCTGTGTAATTGTTGCAAGAGTCAAGAGTACTTCCATTGACTTTAACTTTTGGTCAATGTAATATACGAGTATTGAATCGACAACATTATAATAAACATACTTTTGAAAGTCGTTTTCATAAAGGTCCTGTAGACCTCCAGTATATTTAATCTTTGCGACATCAAGTACTTGACCTGAAACAAAATCGAGTTTATTTGACTCTTTTACTTTTACACTTCGATCATACTTATCATAAAGTTGCATATAATCGAGAATGCCCATATGGAGAGGACGACTATCATTATTATCAAGAGAACCGGTAACTGCAACATCCGTTAAGTCAATTTGAAGTCTCTTACAACGATTAACAATATACTGCCAGTCATAATTGATAAAGTTCCAGCCTGTCATCATTGGAAACTTAGGAAGGAATTTATGTAAGAACGTATACAACATATTGTATTCGTCTTTAAACTTATAATAACTAAACTCCCAGTCCTGATCGTACTTTTTAAAGTGCTTAAGTGTATCGTCTTCGATCTTTTTAATTTGTTCAGCTGACAAATCTTCAAGACCCAGCACGATTGCCTTTCTCTCAGGTGTGATTATTGAGAATGTTAAGATTCTACTCTTAGCCTCTTCTGCTCTTGGAAAACCATCGAGGATTTCAGTTTCAATATCGACAAAGTATGTTCGTGGAATATTAAACTCAAATATTTCTTCACGATCGCGTTCTGGTAGAGAATCCATAAAATAAACAAGCGAGAACTTATTAAATGATCTCGCTCTCTGTCTTTTAATAGGTCTTCCGTCCCAATTTGTGAAACTTCCGTCTTTCCACTTATCTTTTTCTTCTGTAACTACCCAATTCTCAAATTGACTGACTGGGTACCTCTTAAATGCTACTTTACCCTCTTTGTTATAATATGATACGATTACCTCTTGGTCTTTTTGTTCTATATCTAATAGCATTCAACTTATATTTTAATTAGTGTTTATATACGAGAATCGTGAGATGTTTCCACTCGGTTACTTAAATATTTAGCAATAATGTGGGCTGCTTTATAATTTGTTGCAAGCGGTACATTATGAACATCACATAGCCGCATTAGCATTGAAATATCTACATCATGTGGGTGTTTGTCGAGTGGGTCTCTAAAAAAGATAACTGCATCCATTTCTTTTCGGGCAACCATTGCTCCGATTTCTGCATCTCCTCCAAGAGGACCACTGTTGACGCGCTCTACCTTTTCCACTCCAGCGTGCAAGATGCTGGATCCTGTTGTTCCCGTTGCTACAAGTTCTACGTCTTCCCGGTTGAAAAAGTCTAGTCTCTTCATGACAAAGGCAACCATGTCGGCCTTTTTGCCATCGTGTGCTATTAGTGCTATTTTCATTTATTATCATTTAAAAATTTAAGTATTTTATCCTTTATGCCGGACTGCTTAATTCCTTCGTTAGATCTTGGAGTATGTACAAAATTGATTAAACCTGGCTTATTATCCGAGCCATCTTTTGCCGCAAACCTATCTCCTAAGAATTCAACTCCCATATCTAAATCATCAATTGCAACCCAGTCCGTAACCTCGTTGTTATCTAACCAGTGTTGAATTTCCATACTGCGCTCTAATTCAAGATCTGCCCTAGATCTCAACCTCGACCATTCACTTGGAAATAAGTCTTTAAACATTCCAGTAGCGTCAATCGGTCTCTTTATAATACCCTGAGACTCGTAGTAATCTCCCAATTCTTCCAGGTTTGCATGAAATCTCCAATCTGATGATACTACTATCTCCGCTCCTGTTTCTTCTAGGATTGAGTTAAGTAATTTGACTGCTTTCTTGTCAAAGTTATCGAAACGCACTTCAACTGGCCCATTAGCACCAAAGCCTCTACGGGGGTTATCTTCGGTAAAGAATGCCCTCTGTTTTTTAAAGCGAGTGCCCCAGTTATTTGAGAGGCAGATTACACCATCATTGTCCAAAAAGATTACCTTCATATCGTTTATATAGGCAGGTTTACACTTGTTTCCTATGCTAATATAAACAAAAAGCCTGACATAAAAAAATGTCAGGCCAATTATTTTGCAAAAGTGAGTGTTTTATTTATATCTTAATAAAGATCATCAAGTAGTGTTTGTAGACGATACACTAACTCACCCCACATATCAGAACCCGTTGAGACTGGTTCTAACCCAAGTTTATCAAAACGTTTTGTTTTAGGTTTATATTTTCTCTTAATATTTTTTAGAGATTGTTCTAAATCTTTTTTTGCATCTGTTACTAAAGATTCATATTCATCTACAAGGCTATTGTAATCATCAACTGCATCACTTTCTACAAGGTCTTCAACACTATCATTAGTTGTAGCCTCATTCGTGTTGTCATTGTTTACAAAGCTTTCAAATGTTTTTAGATGTTTCATAACTTATACTTTTTGTCTTTTACTTAAAGTCCGCTCTAACTTTAAACTTTCTATCTCTAATAATGTTATTCATCTCGTTAGAGAGGTAGGCTAAGATTTCCATCTGAGCATTCTTAGCAGCTTCATCAACAGAATCTTCGGACATATATCTTGAAAAATCTTCCCAATTATTTGCAGTTTCTTTATACCAATCTTTAAACTCTTCAATTAGGTTCGTTGCTGGTACATCAAAACTCGGTAGTTCAATATATTCTTCATTGACTTTAGATTCATTAACTGTAAGTTCGTATCTGTACTTAAATGCTTTATCTGCTGTAGACTTTGACATCGTTTTAGCTTTGATGCCCATCTTTTTAAGTTTAGCTTCAGTTTCTTTGCGATCGTAATTATCTTCAAATCTTAAAACTAATTGATTACCCCAGTTTTCACTTTCGACATACTCAACAGAGTTTGCACCTATGCCATATGGGTTGTCTTTATACTTATTTACAAGATCTTGAAATGTGATTGCCTCATTTGTAAGTTCACTAGCTTCATTTACAAATGATTCAAAGTTATTTAAGTGTTTCATAATTATTTAATTTATTTTACTTTAATTTCAGTTCTAATCTGTAAGGTCGATCTTCCTCCATAAATACCGATAACAAATGAAGGTATAATTTTATTTATGTCAAGCAAATATTGAAATGGAACAGCAGTTACCGGCAATTCTATAAACCAGACCCCATAATTATTATTAGCACTCATTTGATATTTTTTGAATGGTAATATTTTCACCAATTCGTTAATGATGTTTTCAACCTCTTGAGGGTATTCTCCAGTTTTGGCTTCATTTACAAAGGATTCAAAGTTATTTAAGTGTTTCATTTTTCTTTTCTTTTTTTTGTATTCCTCTTCTGCATCGCCTTGGCCTGCAGGAACATCACCAGAACCGTTCTCTGTAGATGTTGGAAGCTTGACTGGTCCGATTCCTCCGACGCTATCAATTGAGATATTTTCAACAACCTCTGGGAGGCCTTCGTGTTTTGTTTCTGCAAAACCTTTTAATTGTTTTAGAGTCATACCACTGGCAAGATCTTTTACTTTGTCTCTATAATCTGAATCGACGTCCGAAATCTGCATATCGCCCTTTTTAACAGCGTATGCTACTCCCATTAATCTTTGCTGTGTTTTACTTTGACTTGGCATTTACGAAATCTTCATATAGTTTTACGTGCTCTATTGTTTAAATATTTTATAGCTTTAGCCCTATCGAAATTGCAGTTACATATTCTTTGGCGTAAGCAGGTGATCTTTTAGATTTACTTACAAATGGTAATTTCTTAATGCTTGATATGGCCCGCTTTACATCAAACTTATCTAATACATGGTTTCGTTCTGCTAGGTCTGTTGCCGTTGCCGTTAAATTATATCCACCAATTTTATTATCATAACTTGGCAAAGCTTGTATTTTCCAGTACATGTGTCCTGTTGCTTTATAAAGATCATCTTTGATTTCCTTTTTGTGGGCGTCTACTGCATCGACAACTTTTTTGTAATCTTCTCTGCTCATAGATTCATTTACGATTAAGAATTCTTCAAATAATTTTACGTGTTTCATTTTTATTTTGATTAGAATTTTTGATATTTTGATGTAAAATCTATCATTTGGGGTCCCATTTTCCTAATAAAATCAATAGTTTGTTGAGATATATCTGAAGTGTTTTCTAAATAATCACAAGCTTCTTCAATTTCTTTCTTTAATGCTGATGTAGAGATTACCTTTGCTTCATTTACGAAATGTTCAAGTAATTTTACGTGTTTCATTTTTATTAGTATAGTTTTTAATTACCAAACGTAATCCATTTTTTTAATCTTAGAGATTCTGTCTTTAATTGACTTAGCGTAGTTCTTCACTTCTCTTGAATAGTAATTGCTACTATATCCTTCTTCTTCTTCACGCTTTGCTTGATTTGTATAGTCTACATATCTGTTAAAATCATCTAGAAGATTTTGCATTGCGTTTGAAGCATCTCTTAGTTTAACCTCACGGCCTTTAGGATCCTTTCCGATGATAACATCTCCCCATTTTCCTTTAGCACCAGTAGCTAAACCATCTTTAATTTGAGAGGTAACTACATCAATTGCATTTAAGACTTCTTTATCGATAGGCATTTTAGCAGCTCTATCTGCTAGGATCATGTGGTATCTGTCAAGATTTTCTTTCTTAAAGTCTTTATCATTTTTAAACGCGATTGCTCCTTTTCTTGCAGTAGTTCTTTCATCACGTTTTGCCGAGGTAGAATATCTTGCTTTTAAAATGTCAAGATCAAGAACATATGCTCTATCAGCAAGTTCAGCTACTTTAGTAATACTTGAGATTCCAGATCCCCATGAGTCTCTAGCGTTAGATTTATTAAACCCAACAGCATCTTCTTTTTTAGATGTTTTTAATGTTCTATCTCTTGATCCTCCTAGTCTCCTTTGATATCCACTGGCAAGCCATTCATTTTTTCCATTAGTTGCACCTAATAGTGTGTTTGCGGGAATAGTTTTGTGCCAGGAGTCCGCTGCATATGGGTTCTCCTTTTCATTGGTTGTAAAATACAGATAAACCGCATTGTTTCTCTTTTCTTTTCTTGCTTCAACTGGATCCATTTCGATAATATCTACATCTTGGATTTTATCAAGTTGAATCTTTGCCATACCGTAGAACACTTTAGCAAAATCTTTTTGCATAGAGCTTGCGCCCGTTAAGATTGACTGTAACTTCATTGATTGAAATGCTTCTGCAATCATCTCTTCAGATTCATTAACTGACTCTTTTAGTGTTTCAACGAATTCATTAAATGATTCGTATATAAAATTATTTTTCATTTCTTTATTATTTTTATTATTTTTTGATTCAAATGTTCCTGTTGATGCTAGGTTGTAAAGGTGGTCGGCAATCTTTTTAGCTTTTGAACCTTTATGTCCATAAGTTGCAACTGTTTCTTCAGCCTCTTCGGGCATCATCTCTGTTAATTCCCACGGATCAAACTCATCCATTAAATCATTTAAGATTTGTTTAGCCTCTTTTTCAAATTTATCAGCTTCGTTAACAAAAGATTCATCGAAGTTCCATCCTGTAATTTCTTCTTCAGGGATATCAATGTAATCCATTAAATACTCTGCAAACTCTTCTGCATCATCTCTATTCTTAAATTCGAATGTATTGGCAGAAGTCATCTTACCCATTTTAGAGTAATCAACTCTAAATGCTTCACCAGCTTCTCTAGCGTATCTTACAGACACTTCAATTGCTGGCTTTTTGGATTTAGATAGGTGGGTAGGTTTTTTATGTTTTTTTAACCAATCGGTCTCGTGAAGTTGATCATCATCTTCTTCGTCTTCAACACCATCGCCGTCCTCATCATCGATTACGCTAGCATCAAGGCCAGTTCCTCTAGGTACACCAATTGTATCTGCTAGGGCTCCTGTAAGTCCTGGAGCCAGCTTTTTAGCTAGGTTTGGAGCTTTTTCCTCTAACTCTTCTTCTAGCTCTTCTGAGTTTTCTTTAATTGTAACTGGGAAAGTTTCTCCGTCAAATTCAAATTCTTCTTTACCTTCGTCTTTTGCTTTCTTAGCGGCAGCTACAAACGCTCTTCCTTCTTCAATGATTGCAATTTGCGAAAGCGCTCTTTTTCCAAATGTAGAAAGCGAGATACCTTCTTCCGAAACGTTAAAGTATTTTGTATTTCTTCTGATCCACTTTGAAGAATCTTTAGAATATTCTTTTAAGATTGCATCAAATTCTTCCTGCGTAATTTTTCCGTCGGCAATTGCTTCAAGCATTTTATTTCTAACTCTAGCGCTTTTTCCAACTTGTACTGCAGGGTGATTTTCAGTGTATCTTCTCTTAAGGGTTATTTTACTTCCCTCATTTAAAAAATCTTGAAAATTCATATTTAATTGTTTCTTTGTTTTTTTATATATCTTTCTTAACTAAGAACTGAGAAAACGTAAGAAGATTCGACTCATCGATAGGACTCTCTTGTGTTTTTAACTTTTGATGGTTCAAATAAGTCTTAAAAGGCATTACGCTTGATTCGTTACTCTTTAACATAACAATTGCCTCAATTTTATCGACAATTGTATTGATTTGCTCCATTAAGTCTGCATTTATAATATCAGTCTCTTTTGCTCTTTTCTTTCTAAATGAACCAATTGCAATCTTATATAGTTCTGAAAGAACCCTATTGTTTACGTATTCAATTGTCTTTTCGTTCTTGATAAATTTAGTATTCAATTCAAATTCAGGTCGATCACTAAAGTCTGCGGAATCAAAACTAACACCAACATATTTTGCTGCATTCTCATTAACATATGCGTTAAATACATTTGAAATTAGTTCAATGTATCTCTCGTCTGCTTGGTCTGATTCAAGTTGAATATTATCAACATCATATTCAGAAAAGAACTCAACTAGGTCTAATAGTGAAATTTGATATGTGTCGCTTGGTTTTCTAGACTCACTAACCTCAGTTTTTGTTCCACTAAGTTTAAAGTTTTTTACCGTCTTGCCATCAAAGAAATTAATAACTAAAGAATCAATATCTCCATCAAGATCTTCATTAAGAGCCGTCTTACTTAACGAATTATTAAAAATGTTATATGCTCTTCTGGTAAAACTTAACGCTTCATATGCTTGATTTCTTTCGGCATCACTCATTTCTAATAGTTTTACTAGCTCATCTTTCTGATGAGAACTCAATACTCCTTTAAAAACAACCTGTGGTCTTTGAACATCTAATTTATCTGCCCATTCAAAAAGAACCTTTGGGTCTCTAATAACCTTCTTTATTAGTGTATTGTCTAGAGGGTTCATTACCTGAATATGTGTTAAGATAAGCCCGTTCTTTGGTGTTTGATCGTATTTAATGTCAATTGTTTGACTGTCTGTCATGTAGTCAAAACCAAACTTCCAGTCAAGCGGCATTTCAGCCTTTGTCACGTCGTCAACCGATTCAAAATATTTAATTGCATTCTCATAATATTTAGCGATTGTGCGATCTACTTTATCCAACGGCTTCTTTTTACCACTCTTAAAATAGGTGTAACCAACTGAATCGTTTTGAACGTGAAACGAAGATGCCTGTACTTTTTCAGTAACAACACATGGAGACTTTAGCATCTCCATAAAATCTTCTCTATTCGTTGATTCAAAATATGTATGTAAGCTTTGTAGTGCCATAGTTTTATTATTTAGCGATGTCTTCTGGTAGAGGCAGACCTGACATTCCTAGTTTAACTTCAAATTCTTTAAAGATCTCATCTCTCTTTTTAGGAAACTTAAACATTGATGAGTTAATTAAATCTCTTAAACTCTCATATGTCATTAAATCACTTACTTTTGCGCCATCGAAGAGAAGGTCTGCTATCTCTTCTGGTAGTCTTGTAATTTCTTTATCGAATTCTTTTAGTAACTTTGCGTTTTTAACCAATCCTCTCTTACCAACAAATGATTTACGAACCTTTACAACTCCTTGATTCAAGCGAATTACATATGCTTCGTACTCTTTTGTTTCTCCCTCTTCTGTTTGATCTATAATCTCAACAAATGATTTACCAATTGCCGACATTAGGAGGATGTTTCTATATGCACCTTTATATTTTGACTCGTCTTTTGTAAAGTCTGGAGAGTGGTACATAAATCTACTCCAATTAATATCTCTTGATAACATTAGGTCGACTTGACCTACTCCATTATTTGATTTACCCTCAATAGGAGCAGCGATTGATACCTGCTGGAATCCTACAGCCATTGAGGTGTCTAACCCTTTTTCTTTCAATAAATCATTCATATCGAAAAGAACTTTAGCCAGTGAAGTGTCTAAGTGTCCTGCAATCTTATCGGCAGAAACAGCAATATCAATATCTCCGCTAGTCTCTCCTGGATTCTTTTTTCCAGCGCTTCCAATAACTGCAGCATCCTCTCCGATACCAGTAATTCCAATATGAGGAAAAACATTTTTCTCGATCCATTCTAGAGTTGCTGCAACTTCATGTTGTTCAAATGGTCTGGACTGTGCAATTGCATTACCACTTTCACTTACAAACTGTTCAAACGCAGCTGCAACATATTTACGACCGTGTTTATTATGTAATATGTCTGAGATTAGACCTTCTTTGTCAATCCCTTTAGGGTTACCAATTTTATAACTTAGCGACCACATCTTTCTTAATTCAGCAGTTGACGTCTTTTTAAGTTTTTTGTACTCTCTGCGGATTGATTCAGGATCCCTCTTTGAAGAAAAGTTTGATCGCGGAATCTTATCTTCACTTACAAACTGTTCAAATAATTTAACGTATTTCATCTCTATTTTTACTTATTATGATATTCTATTTGGTCTTTTAAAAATTCCTTAATTGTTGGAATTACATCATCTTCAGAATTAATTTCATCAGCCCAGTTGTCATCACCAAAAACCTCTCCATTTCTAAAAAATCGAATAGATCCGTAATCACGATCATTATCTTTGTATTTAGGTCCAGTCAGAATATAATCCATTCTATTTGCCAGAATTCCCTCTTTTTCAATAGTTGCCGGATACCCAGCCTTTTTAAGTATCTTAGCCGCTTTTCTCAGGTTTAATTTTACACCTCTATCTCTTCCTACTTCTTTAGCAGTTATCGTGTATTCACCTATAAACTGCTCAAATAATTTAACGTATCTCATTATTAGTTGTTTGTTTTTAATTACAGTACTAATATAATTAAAAAGTCTGACATAAAAAATTCTGGCTTATTTTATTATGTGTTTTCTTAATTTGTCATAGTATTTATAAAGATATTTCGGCACCATCTTTTCGAATGCTTCTCTATCATCATTTGCAAGTGCTTCTCTAGTCTTTGTACCGCTAGGTCCTCCTTCTGCTCTTGCATCTACCATTTCTAGTTTAAAATCCGGATGTACAACCGTATCGGTCTTTGGTCCAGTAACATATTTAATCTGTGGTGTGTATGCCTTGATTCTGTCGCTTCCAGCACCTACACCAACAGTCTCATATCCTTGCTCTCTTAAGAATCTAACAAACCAAGGAATTACTGTTCTACCATAGCTATTTGGGTAAATAAAGAAATCTGCGATCTCCTTCTCGTTCTTTGCAACCTCTTGTCCAATTTGAAGTAGAAGGCTTTCTGGGAATGGAGACTCTTCACGCTTTGAAACTATTTGCATCGCAACTACTGGCTTACCAAACATTTTGGCAGCATTTTTAAGGGCTGCGATATGTCCATTATGAAATGGCTGGAATCTACCAGGCATTACCACGACTTCAGTACCCTCAATTGGTTGAGTGGTGTCTACCGCCTCACTAATAAACTGCTCGAATAGTTTTACGTGTTTCATCTTTTTCTTTATTTTTTGCTTAGCCTATATAATAGCTACTAGATTTATCTATATTAAGTTCTTTACCATAGTCATCAGTAAATGCATTGTATGGTTTTTTAGCACTTAGTGAAAATGAATTTGCGTCAATTTCTTGGATTAAGAAATGTAAAGATTCTACTCTAGCCATTCTTTCTAAACCTGGTCTAATAGTTTCTATAGCTTGGTCAATATCAAACCCATCTTTGGCGTTAAATGTCATAAATGTTTTAGAACCTGGTTTAATTGTAACTCTACTAGTTGATAAAGATTGAATATCACTAGGTTTTACGAATTTTTTAACCGATGAAACAAAACCCTTTGAATTTTTCCATGGCATATAATTAGTAGATGCTCCTATTCCACCTGCTCTCATTTCAGTATCGCGGTCTACTCCATAGTACTCGGCTTCATTTACAAATTGTTCAAATAGTTTTACGTGTTTCATTTTGATGCTATATTTTATTTAAATTAGATGTTTTCCAGCTTTCTAACATCTGCACATCGCATAACCTAGAACGTTTTCAACATATGATTCTAATTCTTCTATAGTAGCATATATTTCATCTGGATCTGTATTTGGATCGTAAAGACCTTTATCCATTAAATAGTCAATAAACATGTCCATGTCTTCGTTATCCCAAACATCTCTTCCTTTCATTGTTTTAGCCCACCATTTTTTAGCCTCTTTCTCGATTTTCTTATCGGCTTCATTTACAAATTGTTCGAATAGTTTTATGTGTTTCATTGCTTCTTTTTATCTTTTAATTTCTATATTATAATAATGTTCATTATCACCATTTTCTTTAACAACCTGTAGAGCTTTTGCACCAAAATCTTTAATAGCCTCTCTAATATCTTTTGCAATAGATTGGCCCTTCATACCTCTATATGTTATGAAAATATTTTTTGTGTCTTTAGGTCCTTTTGGAAAAGCATAAGGAACAAATTTACTTTTCATTTCTTGAGCAGTGCCATGATTCCAATCAAGTTCATTTTCAAGGTGCTTGATTAATTCATCAACGTTTACAGATTCATTAATATATTGTTCGAATAGTTTTATGTGTTTCATCTTGGTGTTATATTTTATTTAATAGTCAAACTCATAACCTAGAACGTTATCAACATATGATTCTAGTTCTTCTCTAGTATCACTTAGTTCATCTGAATTTGGATCTACTAGACCTTTATCCATTAAATAGTCGATGAACATGTCCATGTCTTCGGCATCCCAAGAATCTCTTCCCTTCATTGTTTTAGCCCACCATGTTTTAGCCTCTTTCTCGATTTTCTTATCGGCTTCATTTACAAATTGTTCGAATAGTTTTATGTGTTTCATTTTACTCTTTATTTTTTGTATGCTAAGATACTTCTAATTTGATGGATTGGTGCAAAAATACCAGTGTACTTATAGACTTTACCTTTATAAACAAATGTAATACCTTCGGTAGGTACAATGTTCTCTAATCCTCCAACTGCTGCAACTCTACTTAATTCATGTTCAAGTTTTTCAACATCTGTCGCATCTCCATTTTTTCTAATAGTATTAATAGCAGTCTCGATCTCTTTGCGCATCTGCTCTCCAGCCTGTGTTGGGTTTGCGGATAAGAAAGCCTCCATATGTTGCATCATCTCTGTACCAACCTCTAGGAAAAGATTTTCAAGAGGAGCATAGATTTGCTTCTTAATCATCTTTTCATTCTTTTTCTCGAAATCACTGTACTCCTTTGTTAAATCGGGACCCATGTCCTTTTTCATTTTAGCAACACTATATGATTTGTTGATCCCTCCAAGTCGATTAGCAATTCCTTCAATTGACTCTTCTGGAATATCTATGTCAAGTCCTCTAACGACGTTAACCGCTCTACCAACGACAAAATCCTGTACTGTTGAATTTAAGTTAATACCTGCATCCTGCATGATACCTTTTAGTTTGTCATTATAATACTTTGCTCTCGCTTTGGTATTCTTAAATGGCTTGATAGGAATATCCTGTGGTCCACGAACATAGAACATCTCTTGTGCTGCAGCGTTTGCGTCTGCTATCATCTTACCAAGATCTCTACCGGCTTGTTTATCTTCTCCAACTACTTTTCCATCAATGTCGTATTCTACAATACCATGAAATACTAGAAGGTCTTGACCATAAGGAACTGTGTTCTGTGTTACTGGAGTCATAATTTCGACGCTTGCGAATTTTGTACCTTCACCAAACATCTTTTCTTTATCACCAGGAGAAAGGGCTCCAATTGAAGCACTTAGATCGCGCATTGCTGTGTTGTATGCAATTTCAATGTCTCCTCTGTCTTTGAATTTTGCGGCAAGATCGGCTGCTGTCATTGCGTTTTCACCAGCATTCTTAAGATGACTCTTATTTCTTGCAGCAATTAGTTGACCATTCTTCCATGAAATTGAAAGCTGCTGTCCGTCAGTTTTTTCTTGAACGAAGTTTTCTGGACCAAATGCTCCTTGAACTGTAGCATCAATCATATCTTTTACATCCGCCATTGTTAAACCTAAGTCTTCAAACGGATGGGTAAGGTGGCCATATGCTCCACCTTCAAATAACGGTTCGAGGTCAGTATTTCTGACCTCTCTTTCCGTTAAAAATTCTTCGTATGTATATAATTTATTCATTTATCCTAGTGAAGATTGTAAAGCTCCTACCATAGAACCATAATCTCCTTTATGTTTTGAAATTAAACCATCGACTATTTCTTGTGCTTTTTCTTCGTCAAATTTATCTCCAAATGCTTTTTGAAGTACTGCAAAAGCATATTCTTTGAAGTCATCATCTGATTTTACTTCAGCTTCGGTAACTGCTGATTCTTTAATATCAAATGAATGAACTCCACCACCTGACATAATATCTCTCCACTCAACGTGATTTAACTCTACTTCTGGATATAGTGTCTTTACTTGATCGATTACATAGTCTGGATTTACTTTAAATCCGTATCTAACCTCTAGTTTTTTCTTATCAAGTTTTGTAACTTTTGGTGGTGTATTACCACTATACGCTATGCGAAGTTGATATTGTACATCGCTCTTATTTAGACCTTCGCTTACTTCAACATCCGCTGATTCCATTGGCTCAAACATTTTAACCATCATTTCAAAGTCTTTCTTAAAATAACTTCTTAGGTAACCTCTAACCGCATCGTCAATTAAACCATCTCTATCTCTTTTGTATTCTGGCCAATCATCCCAGTGCCAATCAACTGCATTTTCCGCAGCATCTCTTAGTTTTCTATCAAAAGGTGATGGCATTTTCTTAGGACTACCAGCATCTTTATGGATTTGTTGATTCATGATGCTTTGATCTGAAGAACCCCATTCGTTGACTACTGATTCTCCTGCAAAGTCTTCTGCATTCTCTTTGTCCTCTTTATCTACTGAAGTTACTTTGTACGTTTCACCGTCAACCTCAAATTCATCTTCACCGTCTGCGATTGCCTTTGCTCTTGCAGCTCCAAACTCATTTCCTTCAAGAATTCTAGCCTCTAGTACTTCTTTACTTTCGAATTGAGCGTGAAAATCAGCGATTAATTTTGCGGCCATTGTTTTCTCTCCAATAGAATCTAGGTATAGTGCAGTTCCTTCAACGATTCCTTGTCCTCCCCAGCCAGCGGCATTTGAAATTCTAGAAGCTTCATTATATAATGCGACTTTAATTCTATCCGCTGAAACTTTAACTTCAATATTACCAAGTCCGCTTGGTTTTGTTACGATCGGAGAAAGTGCTCCTTTGATATTTTTAGCAATTGCATTTCCCTCTCTAGAAAAATTAGCGTCCTCCATTGCAGCTTGGAAAATAACTTTAACTGCCCCAAGTTGCATATTTTTACCATCTACTAAACTTGTGTACATCTTACCAAATAGGTGATTGTATTGAGTTACTACCTTCTTAGCATCTCTCTTATATTCGATTGGAAAACTTCCAGTTGCTTCAAAAACAAACTTTTCAAAACGAGTAGTTTCAACTGTTTCAAATGCAGGTTTTAGGTCATTATCTTCATAAGTATCTGCCATATACCATTTTCCGTCTCTTTCATCATATAGATAGATGAATTCTGCCCATGACTGTTTAGCATCTCCAATAAAGTCTCTAATGTAGCCTGCGTTTCCTGACATTGTCTCCGTATCGTCGTTATAATAATTAATCTTCTTTGGATCAGCCTCTAAACCAGATCCTGCTCCATTTTGAATAACAACGTCGATGTTTTTTCTCTTAGATCCTGAGTAACCCTTCTTGATTAGTGGTAACATATTTTCTGGATAACCGTCATAATGCATATAAACAGCTTGAATGTCTCCCTTTTTATTAATTTTACCAAAGAATGAACGTGTTCCCTCTTCAATTAGAGAAAGTGATTCATTAAGATCAGTACCTTCTAATCTTGAAAAGAACTCTCCTCTCTTTTCTTCGTCTAGTTCAGATACTTTTGTTACTCCGTATTCTGCCAATAGATCTTTGAAACTGCGTGCAGTTTCTTCTCTAGCCTCTGTTTGTTTTTGTGCTTCCTCTTCAGCTAATCTTTGTGATCTAGCCTTTGTGAAGTCTTCAAATGAATTTAATCCAGCCATTGTATTATTTTATTTTTTGATTATGTCTGTACTTTTTTATATATCTCCGTCAAACTTTACCTTTTTAATGTCATACTGAAACTTCTGCTCCTTGTATATCTTACGCCTAGCTTTCGAGTGTCTCATTAAATAGTTGTCCCAGTCTGGTGAGCTAATGTCATCTACAAAGTCAACGATCGTTACACTATCTTTTGACTCATGTTGTCTTAATCCACGACCAATTGATTGTCGAATTATCACCTCTGATTTAAAAGATTCTGTGAAGAATATATTGTGAATTTTCTTAATTGAAATACCAGTAGAGAAGGTACCATAGCTTGCTACGATAACGACCTCTTCTCCGATCTCCATTTTCTTTTTGTATTCTTCGCGAATGTCCTTATCGGTACCGCCGTCAACATAGTAAACGGTCTTGTCGCTATCATTGCGAAGTTTTTCATATATCTTCTGGCCATGTTCAATCCTGTGGAAAAGTACAAGGGAATTGCCGCGTACTCTGGAAATGATGTTACAAATAAAATTGAGCCTGCCCTCCGAATTAATGATATAGTTTTGTTCAAATTTGAAAACGTCTTTACTTTCATATTTATTAAATGCCATTTCTCTGAAAGCCTCTTTTGCTTTTTCAGGTGCATAGTCCATCTCAATAACTTTTACGCGACAGTTTGCAATGTAACCCTCAGTTTGAAGGAAATTTGCGCTTACCTCGGTAATTAGTGGACCAGTATAGGCCATTAGTGTTAGTCGATCCAGTGTTCCAGACTTTGGTATAGTACCGGAAAGGCCATATCGATAGTCGGCATTTTTACACTTCGATAGGATCGTTTTAATTGACTGTGATTTTGCTTTGTGAGTTTCATCAATGATCACAGCATCAAATTGGTCAAAGTATTCAGCTTTCTTCTTAATTAATGATTGATATGTACCGATCACTACGTTTCTGCCAGCTCTGATCTTTTGACCACTATAAATTTGCTGAATCTTGATGTTTACCTGGTTTCGATAGTTATAGTCCATAAAGTCCTCACTTGCTTGAATTACAAGTGAAACGTTTGGTACGATAAACAGGATCTTTTCAGCCTTTTGTTTCTCTAAAATATATGCAACTGTTAGGAATGAGATTAGTGTCTTACCAGCAGATGTTGCAAGCTCTGAAAGACACTTTCTAAATTTTAATATGTTATATGCAGCGTCGATTTGATAGTCGCGGGGTGTTATCTCTGAATCATCAAAGAAATCTAATGCCCATTTTTCAAAAGACTCGGCACTAATGTCCCTATCGAAAAGTTCGGTAATTCCATTAATCTTTAGCTCGTACTTGTATTCCTTACAAATGTCAACCACCTCTTTCCAAAGACCAGATGGAATCCATTTATCGTCCTTGACATAGGAAATGTAGCCGTCCCATACCCCCTTTTTGACAAGTGGATTGAATCTCCACGAGTCAATTCTTTTGGTAAGTGATATATTCAGCTGCTCGAGTTCTAATGAAGTCGCATCATCGATTCTAAGCAACTGTTTATTTTCAGTTAAACTGAGCTCCATTCATGATAGAGTCTTTTTATTCTCCTTACAGGTCTTTAATGGCTAACCTGTTTCGGATGGCAAAGCCCATATTATCTAGGGTTTTTACCGACTCCTTGAAAAAGTCTAATTGATTTTCAAGGTGTGAGAGTATGGCATTTTCGTCAGCTAGGTCGGCCTCGATGAATCGCTCTTTTTGCTTTTCACCAAGTTTGTAGTCATACTCATAGTAACGTAGATATGCTTCTCTATAACGATCTGCTATCTTACGCTTCTGATCTTTAATCTTCACATTGATATATGCGATGTGATCGATCATCTTTTGGCGATTGGAGAGAACCATTGCAATAGTGTCCTCCATGCCATTTATGTATCTTAGTGATTTTGCTAGGTCCTGGATCTTTAAAGTCCATTCTTCTCGCTGTTCACTTAATTTCTTATCCAGTGCTAGGATCTTTTCTCTATTTGACATCAATATTATTATTAAAACAGTCCCTTGTCCTTGTTATTCTTTCTTATAAACTCCGATACCCTTAATTTCTTTTTAAACTTCGGCTTCTCAATATCGATCTTTGGAGCATCATGGTCATAATTGGCGGAAGTAAAGCCAAGCATGGCTTTCATCCCTTTAAACCTGTCTCGGTCCCTGTAAAAATCATCAAGATCCTTGTCTACCATCTCTGTAATTCCTTCTATACGTACCATAGATCTAATTGACTTGAAGTGAAATAATCATCCAGTTTTTTAATTGCTGGGTTCTTTAGCTCGAAACACTTAATAACCAAATCGTTCAGATCTTTTATATCATATGTATCTAATTTATTTTCTTTTAAAAATTTAGACCACATAAATACAGATCTGCCCTTCTTTAATTTTTCAGCCATCTTTTTCTTACCAGTTTTGTCATTATCAAACATATAACGAACAGTTGCCATTTGGTCGAACTCTTCAGTGTTACGACCAGCCGTTGCAAGTGCAAGGCTATTAGTCATAAACTTAGAGTCGATTGGACCCTCAAAAATCGTAACTGGTCGTTGGAAATTTATTTGCATAATTCCAAACAGAGTCGATAGTTTTGTTATCTTTTCAAGTTCTTCTTGACTGACTTCTAATTCCTTACCTAGCTCTTCATATAATTTTGGAAGGTCATATGTTAGGTATCTTTGTCCCTTTCCTTTCATTCTTCGACTTTGTGCCGACATAATCTTACCATCTCCAGTAAAATTAAGAATCCAAAGGCGATTGTCTCTTGGGCTAAATAGGAACTCTTCACTCTTTTTATGAAGCAGTCTCTTTTTTAGATAGAGCCAAATCCAGTCTCCAGGTTCTATTTCTCTCGCAGCAAATCCACGCTTAAACTCTTCAACTGATATTGCTAAGTCACTTACACTTTGAAATACAGAATGTGTTAGGGTATCTGCCTGTGATGTTACTGACCTATTGTGTTTGATATAGTCAATAATAGTAAATGAATCCTCTGAACTGGGAAGTCTTACCTCGTTCTCGCGAAGAAGTGTCTTAAGATCGGTGTGATAACCACAGTTGTAACAATGATATTGGAGGGTGTCCCAGTACATGTTACCCCTCTTCTTTGTATCGTCATTATGCGAATCCCCACAATAAGGACACGCCATAGTAATTCTACCAGGCATGTCCTTTAGCATTTGCTTGTTGGGATTTGAATGCGCCGTTAGACATACGTCCTTCAGCGCTTTCATAATCTTTAATCTAAGCTCTTCAGTAAGCTGTGGATTAGATGTCGAGGTCATCTAGGAAAGAGTCTAGATCGTCATCACTTGAAACTTCAGTGGTTGAAGATTCTGTACCCGCAGTTTCTGCAACTTTTTCTTTCTTAGGAGCAGCTTTCTTAGCCTCTTTTTTAGGAGCTGAAGAAGTTACTTCAGAAATTGCATCACCTGGATTTAGGTACATCTTCAATACACCATTTACAAAGTCTCTTGTTTCACCGTCCCATGCTTTGTATTCATAAGATGTGAGTGAAGGTGCGTTTTCTAGCTCTTCTTTGATCGCTGCCATCGATTCCTTTGTGCGTTCTGCTGGAGAACCCGAAACATCGATTGCTGAACGAGATGAAGAGAACTTCGACTTGTCATAGTTATTGTATTCACCTTGACGGGTAATGATTAACTCAAAGTTCTTTCCTTCAAATAGATCGAATACTTGAGTTGGTTCGCCAAAGTCTGGTTTTAGTTCTGCGTCAATCTTCTCTTTGATCTTGTAACCGAACTTGTAAATCATGTAAGTTCCTTCCAAGTCTGGATTTTGTGGATCCTTAATAATCTTGATTAGAGAATAGTATTGTTGACGTCTCTTAAGTTTTTCTGATGCTTTACGGTCAACTGCTGAATCAGAGTTGCGAAGCTTCCAGAATACGTCTGCGATTGGGCATTTTTCACCAATTGAAGATGGTGAGTCAACCAATTTACCGTCACCGTTTGAGTCTGTCAACCAGTGTACGTATTTTTGAACTAGAGAATTACGAGGATTCTCAGGGTTTGGAACGAAGCGGATTAGCGCTTTGTAAGTTCCGTCTTTTCCATCGTCAGCTGTTGGTTTGTAAACCTCACTAACGGAGTTTGTTGTGGGCTGATGCGTTTCTACGTCTTCTACGCCCAAATTAAAAATGTCAAAATCTGCCATGTCTTTAATTTACCTTTAATTTTTGTTAAACTTTAATAGTACTTATATTACTTAAAATGACAATGTTTCAAATTCAGCTAAAACATCCTACTAATTCTATGTTACCTACGCGGTCGACGTTACTCCTAATTGAGTCTACTTTGTGATTAGTAAGAATGAATTAAGACAAAATAAGTTATCCATCATCATAGTTTATATATCTCACGTAACATAAGTTTCAATGTTGCTTGAAAACTTTTTTACTTATTTTTGAAACAAAATAGAGATGCTTGCATAAAACCTTTAAGTTCTTGAAGGAGAGATAAGGTTACTTGGACTGCGGAAGGGAAATCATGGCTGCGAGGAAAAAAGCGTCTACCAAATCATCAATAGGCTTAGGAATCTTTTTCCCAAAGTCCTGACTCTTGATCCACTCATAAAAAGGACTCTTCTCTAGATTTTCGTCCCCTATCCCATTATTAAAAAAGACCTCAAAGAGCTGACTCTTGTTCATGTTACCTTTCCCAGCGAATTTCTTAATCGTAGTAGGCGCGACTGTCATTAGGTCTTCTGGCATGAGAGTCTTTAAAAGTTTTAGCTTAAGGATAGCGGCACCAGCCGCCATATCGATCATATTATTAGTGCCCATCTTAGATCCATAGCTGGTCCCCTCAAAGGCAATTGTAAATCCATCACCTTTAAAACTTTCCTGTAAAACTAAATTGATAATGTCATCAGCCATTCGATCATATCTCTTGATCTTTGCTAATTCAACACTTGAGAATTCCTCCTCTTTACTAAAATCAGGTTGGCTAACAAGAGTCACGTCTTTTAATAGACTCATCTCTTCTTGAAGTTTTTGATCCTTCTTTGTACCGGTACCCGGCTTCATATATGAAATGAAGTGGTACTTTTTACTCTTATCATTATAGAGACAAACTCCTGGAGAATTTAAAGAAAAGTCAACTGCTAGGTAATTCATTTAGATTCTTTTACCAAGTGCAGATCCCAATGCGGCACCTACTAACCTTGAAGTTAATAAATCATATAGAATTCCCTTTTGAATCCCAAGAACTTTAGCGACCATCTTACCTACTGTTTTACCAAGTGCAAATCCAGCTAAACCACCAAAAATAGAACCTAACATACCTTCATTAGTTACCTCTTCATTAAATCTATTAATGTCTAGTTCTCCATTCTCGTTTGAGTATTCTATTATAAATTCTTCTAGAGCTGCATCTACCTTAGCCTCTAACTCGTCGGTCCATTCCTCTTGTAAACCTTCTGTCAAGATTCTCAAATCTTCTTCTGTAACATGCTGTTCAGTAAGGTACTCGTTAAATGTTTTAATTGTATTGCTCATAATTTAGTTATTGTATTTCTAACTCTATATTTATCTTATTATAAAAGAACGTTACTTCAAACGTACTAAAATCTGCGACATTCTCACTCATGTTAAGGTTTAACTCATTGATCGAGTTCATGATTGGGTTCTCAAACTTAAAATATGCAACACTTGCGCCTTCAGCATCTAAAACCCTTAGAGTCAAGTCCTGTGTATATGGCTCTTCAGTTGATCTTGCGTAATAATACAAGAGAGTGTCTTGCATAATCCAATAATTAATGAAGCCATCGAGAAGTTGCATCGTTACGGTAAACTGTCTCTCTACCGTGTTTTGGATTGGAATAGCACCTCTATGGTATCTAATCGTACCATCACTATCTTGTTGGGTTACAGGGTCGAAACTCATTCCAGGTACATTTAGTCCTTGGATTGAATAATTTATAAAGTCAATCGGTTCTGCAAGAAGATTACCTGGAATTTTTTCCAAATATTTCTTATACTTGTTTGCAACCTCTTCCGGAATAAACTTTCTTGGAAACCTAAAGTCGTATGTATTATTTCTACTATTTAAAATCATTACTCAACTGTAAAGTTACCTTTGATGACCGCGGTTTCTTCGCTACCATTATCAAGTCCGATATAGAATTTTCTTGCTGTCATTCCTCTAACTTCAGCCGCATTTCCCTCATCGACTCTAAACAGAATTTCTCCTGCGCTCATATCAATATCTTTATTCGGAATATGATTAAACCTTTTACGAACTTTTCCATCTACAAAGTTGAGCGTCATATTTTCTGCTGAAGTAAAGTCAAGCATTTCAAAGTCGTCTCCATTCTTTTTAGCGATTTTAAACTTAAAGTATGTTGTCATTGGATAGATTCCAATTTCTAACTTGTCTGAAGTTAAAAAGTTAGGACTATCAAAATATCTATCGTTTACTGCAGCAAGGTCACCAATGTCATTTACTGAACCTTCAGCAGGGTTAGCGACTGCAACTACATTATATCTTTCAACAAAAGTCTTAACATTCTTAGTTGTTCTTGGAATAGTTGCAGCAATTGCGTCTCTAACGCTTCTATTTCCAGACAGGTTTGGTAGAGTATTGAATACCTCGGTAATTGTATTACTACCTGAAATATTTACACCTCCTAAGAATTTTCCGTATTTTGGAGCCTGGTTTACGGTTAAACTTGCTCTTTTAACGATTTGTGTATTATCAGTCTCATTATAAATTCTCATCGTTACATCGATTGAGAAGTTAACTGCAACATTTGCATTTTGAATTACTGGACGGTATAAAATTGGTGTGTCAAAATCTTCTGCTTGCGTAAATGTAGTATCAAACGTCTTGATTTGATTTAAACCAACTTGCTCATACGTCTCAACCTCATATAAAACGACAATATCGTCAGAACTTGTATTGATTCTATTTAAGATATATGCCTCAAATGCACTTGCACTTCCATCTCTTTCTCCATAAATTTTAAAGTAATCTCCATCTTCAGCATCTTCTACAACAACAGTAAAGTCTTGGAATTCATCTTCTCTTGCGATTGTAAACGCATTTTCTTCTCCTAAATGAATATAGTCAAATCCTGATTCAGTCGATATTCTATCAATCAGTGTAAATCTAATCCCATAGTTAGATGTTGGGTCAAGATTGGAACTTCCTGTGGTTCCATCGCCAAAAAAGAAATCATTAAATTCAGGGTTCTGATTGCCAATGACCGTTGGAACTTTAATTTCAATAAATTTAGCAAAAAGAGTTTCACCCAAAACAAATGGCTTTGGATTTGAAATCTCATAATTACTTTGATTTAAGTAGACTAATTGAGTTAAATTATTCTGAACACCACCGGTTCTATCAGCTAGAACTTGGAATAAAAATCCTTCATATCCTCTAGCAGCAAAATTATAACCGCTTCTTAAATGTAGTCTTATTTTATCGTATCGAATAAAGTTAATCGCAGTATATGCAGCAGCTTGCGATGTTATTAAATCAGCCTCATCTCCACCCGTCCAACTATCATTATTGTTTATATAGTTGAATTGGTCATATGCTCCAGTAGAATCATATCCAAGTAGTGCCCATTTTGTAGCGTCTGCTGGTGTTTTTACCGCATGAAATCTACCTCTTAATTGGTTAATGTCGTTTCCAGTGTCCTCATCTGGTGTAGAAAAAAGTGGATTTGCCTTCTCAGAAACATTTATAACTCCTCCTTTCAGTAATATCGAAGTATCATTATATTCATATGCTACTGTACCGACACCATTAGGGATAAACGTACATACTTGAGTGGCTGGAGAATACGTACATATTCCAAGATTCCCAGTAATTACAAATTTAGTTGGATCTGGAAGAGCACTTAAATCAAACTTATATGATTTTCCAACCTGTAAAAGTAACTTTCTAGCCGCAAAACCTTCAATTGCTAAATATCCAGCGCTATAGGTAACGTCAAAGTTAACTACATCTCCACCAAGCTCGTGAATTAGATGCCTCTTCGAAAACGAATCACCATCGACAGTATCAAGAACTTTGATCTCGCTGCCGTTATCGTCAACCTCAATATCGTATAGAGTTGGGTTTGACTGATCGTGATAGATGAATTCTAAAAGAACATCTTCATCGATTCTAAAGTATGTTGATGATTGCGCCATATTAAAATCTTAACCATTTTGGAGACCAATATAGACCAACATTAATTGATGGTCCAAAGACAACATTTGAAGATGATGGATCATAATTTAAACCATATCCAATCCCCATTCCAATGTTGAATCCTCCTGTTTTATCTATCTTATTTTCTTTATTCAACCTATCGTTAATCAAATTAATATTCTCAATCCCAGTAATGGTCATTCCTGGATAAGAACTTGAAATTTTAAGCACGTCTCTTCCTTCACTTTCAGCAATCGCCGCTCTTAGTGATAGAGTTTGAGCGATTGATAAATTTACTGGAGAACTATAAAATCCTTTCGATACCGTGTCATAAGTTACCGTTAGGTCTCCAATAACACTGCGAGTATTTCCAGAACCAAAGTCGTCCTTTTTCGTAAAGTCAATTTTACTAGTTAAATCGTTAATTGATGTAACTGATGTAAGAGCCAATAAACTGTCTTTAACCTTTATCTCTGCAGAAAGAAGTGAGTTAACTCCAATTAAGTCTCTATTTAGTCCAAGTACTCGAACGTATTTATTATTGATGTCAATATTTGTCTTCTCTAAATCGCTCAACTGAAATTCAAAGCTTGAGATTTTAGCAACTTTATCACCGAGTTCGTTTTCAAAGTATTCAATAGAATCTTTTGCTGCCAGGTAATTATTAAAATTGGTTGCTGAAACCTCTTTCTGAAATTGTAAGTCCTCTTTTAGATTCGAGATAGTATTACATTGTCTCATCATAAAGAGCATAAGAATTGCTCCTCCGATAAAAGCAAGTGTCTTTGTATCAAGATTCTTTAGAAAGCTGTATATTTTAAGTAAATAGTTCATTTATTTAGTTTATATTAAGCGCCTTGAAATTGCTGTACTCCACCTCCGGTAGAATATGTTGTTCTACCAGTATTAACTATCGTTGGCATATTAAAGCTAAACGCTATCTCCATCGGCGTTGCTGTTGTACTAGCAAGTCTATTAATTTGACCAGGAGAAAGAGACTTTTTCCTCATTTCTAAGTCTGTTGCAGTACCACTAGTTGCTACATTTTGTTGTATAAAATATAGTTTAATAAAGCCTTTACCAGGCGGAATCAGTCCAAATATTTCAACATTTTGATATTCTTTAACATGTTGAGTAGCCGAAGTGTGTGTATTTATATCAACTCCCCATATTTTAACATCAACTAAAATATCTGAGTCGCTACTATTTATGAATGGGAATTGAGATGCATTTGAACTATCTCCACCGTTTTCTCCTAAGCCAATAATCAAAGTATCGTTAGTATCATCTGCGTTTGCATTATTAGGAAAAGTTGCAGGTAGCTGAATTTGATAATAACCATTGACAAACACCTGATGTCCTATCTTAGTATATGTTACTTTAGTATCGCTCTCTTTTACAAATTCCCCGGAACCTGTTCCTTGATTAAACCAAATTGGAGTTAATCCATCAGCATTAGCATATCCAAAAACCCAAGCATCTCCACTGGTTGCGGCTGGAGAATAAGAATCCATATAGAAGTAGTCGTTCAAGTTCCTCGTTGATTCAGCCGAATTATAACTTGGAGAAGAATATTGAGCTTGATTATTTGGTGGAAGAGAATTTGGTTGTAAACTTCCAGCAGGATAAATTACCCCTTCATCATTTCCAAGAATATAAATATCATGTCCGCTATCTACTCTAACATCTTGATACACATCAACCGCCGTATTACTCGTCTTAATTACATCACTTCCAGTAGTGTCCTTAATCTTTACCTCAGTACTTGAAACACTGACCATCTTATTTCCTTGAGTAACAAGGTTAATTTTAAGCCCCTCACTATCCGCATAGTCATTATCTTGCTCTACTGAAACATAGACTGTCTTTTGTGCATTTGAAAGTCTTTGAAAATCTCTCCAAGTTCCAGTATAACCTTCAAATTTACCAGTCGTACTGTTATATCTCATCATCCCAGTTGCTGGGGTAAATATTGATGGATCTCTCTGTGCTGTTGTTCCAACTGGAGCCTTTAAATAACTAGTTGAATTAACGGAAACATAATCAGCAAAATTAGCAGCTCCTGTCACATCAAGATAACCTGAAATGTCAGCTCCATCGTTATGTATGTTAGTAACTCCATTTCCAGTAACTTCCACGTCACCAGCTGCATCGATATTAACATTTCCATCTGATGAAATACTGATTAGTTTTGCATTTATTAGAATTTCAGTATCTGTTGCTTGACCCTCTGGTTGAATAATCCACTTAGTTGCAGGGCTTTGGCCAACTCCAGCCTCTCCTCTAATCGATAGATTATCAGTACCTGACGAAGGAATCCATTTTTGATTGTAAAAGTATGAATCAGCATATACGGTCAACTGTGCTGAAGGGTCTAATTCTCCATCAGCATTACCTTCATCATACGCAATATCGCCAATAATAACCGCAGCCTGATCGTCTCCTGTACCATTTTTAGGTTTTATAACCCATGAAGTTATACCCTGTGTTGTGCTTGAATATCTTTCCCAGTAATTTGTTGAGGTTCCAGTAGCTCCTTTTTCACCAAGGTCTCCCTTTTCTCCTTTATCTCCTGTTGTTCCAACAATTCCAGTTGGACCAACAGATCCCTTATCACCTTTAGGACCCTCTTTACCGCCAGTCGCGATAATTTGGTCAAAGTTATAATTAACCTTTTCCCATTTGATCGAATCACTGTCACTTGGATATAGTATTTCTTGAATATTAATCGGCATTTTACGATTGTATTTTTATCAGGGCTCTTATGCTATAAGAATAACCTAGCTTTTTGTTATATATTAACCTAAAATTAAGTGACTTTTTACCATGAACCTCATATGTGAAGTTATTGTCATTTTCATACCCACCATTATCGATTAAATCAATTGACGCTGATGAAACGACCTCAGAACCCGATCCCTTAAATTTGTTTGTGTAAATATCGATGCTATCAATATTATAGAGAGGAACCATATTATCAAGAGCATACAATATCGCATCGTCTTCAACCGTTTCTTTGTCTCCGGCTGAATTAGCAGGGTCAACAAATTTTTCTATTGTCGCGCTTAATCCGTCCTCTCCAATTATCTTTGCAATTAAGTCATCCAAATAGAAGTCAGCAAGTATTACATCTTTATCCTCGAAGAACACTACGTCTGTTGTATTGTTTGACTTAAGCTTGATTCCATCGAGCGTAGTCTCAGAATTAACAGAAGATGTTGTAAATTCATAGATTGCGTAAGAAGGTTTCGTCTTTACAGCAGAAGAACCTAAGTAAGATTTCTCTTCAAGAGTTGATATTGTTCCTGGAACGCTTTCAACTCCTCCACCATTTAGAGATCTTGTATAATATCCAGCCTCCCATGAAGACTTAAAGACGTTTACATCTTTCTTATCAATCGCAACCTCTCCAATTAGAGGGTACTGCGGAAGATACTCACTACTTTCTGACAATTTAGTTACTGAAAGAGTATTAATCTCATTAACCTTGTGGTAGAAGTGATTCTTAATCATTCCCCAATCTTTATCATGTTCTCCTCCATCACTAATAAATCCAAGATTGAAAGCAACTCCAAGTCTATTAAATTTATTATAGAACGCAAGAGACTTATAAATATCATAGGTTGAAGAAATTCTCATTTTATAGTAGGGCTCTTTCAGCGATCTATTAAATGGCTCATAGTCCTTTTGGTTTCTTAAAACCTTGTTAAAACTATAGATGTCGGTAAATGTAACAACTGGTTTTAAACCAACCGTGTAATTTCCGTTATGTCTAATTAGGAAAGGATAGTATGGATTTTGGCTTACAATATCATATCCAATTGTTTGTTTGCTAAGCTTAAACGACTTTGGTCTGTTTACATCATCAACTGCAACCAACGTAGATTCTTTAACAATTTCATTACCATCGTCTAAGCCTACTGCATACTGGTTAGTTAGACTTGTTCCATTCTCAGAAATAGTAGTAAATGTTACCTCTCCAGGGTTATTATTAACTAAATTGCTAAAGTAATTAGCCGAAAGCTGGTTAAATAGAACCTCATATGCGTTAACACCACCTCCAATATATGTGTATGTTGCTGCTGTCTGAACAGAGTAAGGTATTGCTAATGGGTTTAGGTTAACTTTTAACCCAGTGTTTGCATCTGTATAATATGGCGGGCCTGAAATTTGTAGTTGCTCATTCCCTAAGACACTTACAACATCAATAAAGACATCTTCACCATTTGGCGTATAGTTTTGACCATAATCTATCTTAATTCTTCCAAATGTACCATCTCTTCCTGGGGCTATTTGTTGGTCAAATCTAGATACCGTTCCGTTATTGTGGGGTATTCCAGTAGCAACATAAGGACCCGGTTGGTTAAATTGAATATTTGTTACATCAATCGCACCATCAATTTCAACATCAGCATATACATAAATTGGGTTACCACTTGTATCAAATGAGCTTACAATTCTATGTTGAAGCTCGTACATGTATTTTCTATTAATATAATTAACAAACGAATCATCAATATTAATATCAATCATCAAGATTATAAACTTAAACTTATCGTTCTTGATAAACTCATAATCTATTGAATTGGTTCCAGAGTTAGTTCTTGTCTTAGCTAGAACCGAGAATCTATAACCATTAAAATCAGAGTTCTTCACAAACTCTGTTGCAACTATAGACTGGTCCTCTTTTCTCTTTTTAAACGTGAATTTTAACCCTTTAAATATTGTAGAACTAAAATCAACATCAGAACCTCCATCAATTAGAGTATATTTCTTGGTTAGATTTGCTTTAGACCAGAAAATTGGATTGTATAAAACTCCTCCATCATTAATAAATGTTGAAGTTTCCGTTCCTTCTCCAACCATGAATCTATCAAAGTAATCATATTGAGTTGATTCAAATAGAGACTTTGTTATTTCAAAATCATTAACAAAATTAATGTAGCTGAATCCTTTGTTAAAGTCGTCTGAATACGCACCAATGTTTCCAGAATTTACAGTATCTGGCATAAAGTAAGTCGGCCAATTATCAATATAGAACCACTCATGTGTAAATGACCCAGGTTCTCTTCCCTCTTTTGTTATATCAGGAGAGAAATTAGTTCTACCAAAGGCCTCGTTTGTGTTCAAATGATATGGTTCTTCTCTAACTGTAGTTCCATCTTTTAGAACCCATTTATTAATCGTAGGAACAACTCTTGAATCGGTTGATTTTTCCTTTGTGTAATTTTCTTTAAGTCTATCATACTCACTGTAGATCTTCTCAGTCTCAACTGTTTTAGAGTCTTCATTCTTTAACAGTGGTAATAGATTTCCAAAATAGTCTATTGGATCGTTTCCAAATTCAGGAGATATAATTTCATTCTTAGAGTCCTCAAGAGTTCCAACACCAAGAGTTACGGCTGGATCATTTGAATCTACCTGTGGCTGATATGTCACATTGGTTGAATTCTCAAGATCTAGCTCTTTTAGGTCTGAATTTGAAGTACTATAAAAGTCAAAGTCCATATCATACATATCATATGCTGAGAATAGACCTAATGTAACTCTATTGTTTGCAAAGATATTATAGTCTCTGGTTTTTAGAGCATTCTTATCTTTCAATACTAATTTTTTATATGTTCCATTTCTATTGGTCGTGTCATCGGAAATGTGTATCACTTGATTGTAAACTCCAGTGTAGTTTGTTGGAATAAAGTCTCCAGCCTCAATAACGCCAACTGTCTCAGAAGGAACAAATACTGATTTTCCAGCTGAATTACCTCCTGTAAAGAAGTGAGCATTAAATAACGAAAGTATGTCGCCTCCAAGATTTAATTTATTTGAAGTGTCTACATTTTCAGCTTGAATAAACTGGGTTAGATTAGAACTTCTAATTAATAGAGTCGCATTTTTTAAGTCATATCCATTTACCTTGCTCTTAACATATACCGCATCTCCGATACTATATGAATCGAAGTCACTATTATTTCTTATAGCACTTGATAGAGCAAACGCAATATCATTATAAGATCCAAGTCCAGAAAAACTATCGCTAGTAAATCTTTTTCTTCCAAGACCTCCTGAAATATCGGCAAAGAAATTACCAATTGTTGGATTAACGTTTGTGTAAATCTCATCAGCTGCAATAATTGTAGAACCGGTTGAAGTAACAACTAGCTCATTGTCTACTAAGTTTGATTTTCTCTCGACAAATACGACCGAATTGTTTTGGTTTGTTATTTCGAGGCTTAAATCATATCTATTGTAAAATGCATGTTCTGCTGCTGAATAGATTCCCGTGTTGTTTTCAATATCATATTCAACCTCACTCCATTTTAAAGATAGATTGTTCCAAGTATCGTTTCCAGTAGCTCCTGTAGAAAACTCAACGTAATTACCCGCAAAATCAGTTATCGTAATTGTTTCACCGTTTACGTTCTTAATAACTTTAAACCTTACCGCCTCTTTTTTAATCATTGAAACCTTGATCGAGTCATTTAACCCGGGAGTTCCAACAATTTTAAACTTAATATAATCAGCATCTGCGTTTGGATTATTAATCAATTCGGCGCTAACTTCTTTACTTGTAATTCCAAGCCTAGACTTTACAACCTCGTCATTTGCCCCAATAGAAACATTAAACCTTTTAGCATCATATGTTTTTAGAGGATCAAGCGTATAAAAATCATCTCTTATTTTTGCATATGCTAGAAGACCAGTATCTCTTAATAGCCTGTGTTCTGGAATAGCAAATGTTGGATCTCCTCCTTGTAAATATGAGTCAATGCTTTTAAATTTAATTATCCTATCCTGTACATAAGAAACCTCACCAATTCCTGAATCAAAATCATCAACGTATAGACCAAAGTATCTGTTAACTGAATATTCTCCAGCAGTTGGATCGTCAAACATAAACTCTAGGTTAACTAAATTAGCACATGCAACCTTGTTTCTTCTAAATCCATCAGTAATAAAGTCATTCGCATCGGTCATCGAAAGATCCGACTTTACATAATCATCATAAATGTATTCTCCTTTTTGAACAAATCCACCTTTAATCAAGTCAATCCCATTGAATGTTGATTTTTCACCTTCTTCCATCGTCACTGTGATTGGAGAACTTGGGAAAAACTCATCTTGAACATATGACCTTAAGTATTTACCAATTGAACTTTGTTTTGAAAGATCAAATACCTTTACAATTTCTGAATTTGCAACTGCTTTTAAGATTCTGCTCTTTTTACCAACTGCACCATCTCCTAAATCCAAATCAGGGTTAGGATTGTTCAATCGGTAAATTACAAACTTTTTAGGTACATTTAAGTCTAACCAAATAGGAGCAAGAATTCTGTACTCTTCGTCATATAACTTAGACTTGTTTATTTTTGTACCATATTGATACATTTCTTCGATTTGTTTTCTATATTGATCTAATACAGAAAAGTCTGAGTATTCTCTAAATACATCGAAAGTTGAATCAATCGGTGTTTTATTATCACTGTAGAATCTAGAAACATCATATGCATAACTAGAATCTGCGCTAATTTCGTATCTCTTATATTTTGAATCTGCTAAATTTTGATTAGCATCGAAAGAATCCATATAGATGTTATCTAAACCATCAACGACAACCTTAACATTGGTGCTGAGTTTTGGATTAGTTCTTAAAAGAGGCTTTGATACATTATCTAGCTCATAGTTCTTCTCAATATCCATATTTGGACCAGGAACTATTGGGGCAGGAGTCTCATACTCTGCCATCGTATAGAGCAATGGATTATTTGCAATTGCACAGTTTCCACAGTCTGGGAATAATGAAACAACCTCTAAGCTTCCTATTCCAATTTCAGTTGGAGAAACATCAACCACGTTTGGATAGTAATTTTCCAATAACAACTTAGCGCTATCAATATCTTCAGAACGGAGCGTATGTGCGTATTCTAAACACTGACATACCCCGTTCACAGCACTTGAAAGTACAAGCTTATTCTGAACCTTCATATAATCAATAAGATCAGATATCGGACTTGTCTCTCCAATTCTGTGTAAACCATCTACGACATACATTGTATGTGCATCAAAACTGGTTGGTGAGGACTGGTTTATTGCGGTAGGATTACATCCATAAAACACATAGAATACATTATATCCTCCATCATCTAATAATTCTGACTCACTAATTGAAGGACTTACAACCAAGGGGCATGTAAGTCCATTTGTCATACCTGTATTTGGTATTTGCTGGTATGTAGTTTGTACATTCCCAGAAGAATCTCTACCGATATAATACCCTCCAGTAAATTGCAAATATTCGTCACTTGCAATACTACCATCTGCCGCCATTAATAACACGTCGCTTCCCTCACCAACAATTAAATTGTAGTCGCTATTAATTGCAGCCTGTTCTGTCGTATATAGGTAAATATTGTATTGCGCTAGCGTTATTAAGTCAACTGTAGCGGCTGACATATAATAAAGAGTGGTTGTCTCTTTTGGATAGTGACAAATTGATAAGACGTTATTGCTTGTATCACATTTCGCTAAATTAACATCAATTGACCTAGGGGTAAGATTTCCACCTAAAATACAATTACCCGTAGTTCCCCATCCACTTGCACCTATAAACTGTGTATAAAATATGGTGTTTTCTCCATAATACCCTAGTGGTGCAAATCCACTTGTTAATGTCTGAGGGCAATAATAAAATCCAACCGCATCTTCTAGGTTTGTAAATAACGGAATGTTATAATCACTAACTATTTCATCATATGTTAAAGTTTCACCGCCATAGTAGTAGTAAAATGTAGTTTGCGTGGCAGAACTACAATAGTCAGTAGCGTCGTTAGAATAGTATAGGCTTATTTCTGTACCCGCACTTGGAATATTATTTGCACATTTAAAAGGAAGATATGCGTTTAGTGCAACTCCACCTAAAGAATCAAAGTTTTCATAATCAAATGGATCACCATCCGCGTGATGCCAATCACCATTAGTATCAAATAGATAAAACTCATTAATATCATCACCATAGTAACCTGCAAAGCTACCATCAAATGGTCGCATTCCAGGAGTGGTAGCTAAATCAGAAATCGAAACAGTCTCCGGTGGAGGACATGTTTCAAATATGTAAAGAGTCTCTGGAGTACCTGCGTTTTCTTGATTGTATATTAATTCTTCAATTGAAGAAAATTCAGTACCGCTCAGGTAATAAAAAGTTACCTGACCCTTTTCAATACAATATTCGCCATTTGGACTATTAGGATCGGTCAGAGAAAAGTATGCCGTCAATGACCTTATTTCAGGATAACCTAAACCATCAAAAACACATGGAGTTGGATATTGACCATCGACCCTTCCTCCGTTTTGTAATCTCCAAGGGGCTATTGAACCGGCAACTGTGTTATCAAACGCTACTTCTGAAATCCATCCATTTTCAGGAGGTTCACCAAACGAACCTGGAGTATCAGTTATAAATGTCGGTATATTAGCGCTATTAAGCTGTGTTAACGTCATTCCTAACTGTGCACCTGGGCTAGAAGGAGAATAATATAACCTATATTGACCGCTCAGTGCACCTGAATCAGCAGGAGTTCCGGTTGTTCCGTATAAATCATCGTGATTTGAAAGACATGGATTATTCCCATTACCTGCAACGGTTATATCGTTCTTATAAAAGACATCAACGAAATAATTACCATTAGGAGAAGTAAGTCCTTCGTCATCTAATATCGTAATATTAGCTTCGGGTGTTGTAATCGTCGCTCCTGTAGATGGACTAGTTGTTTCAGCTAGGGTAAGGGTAAGTGTCTCATTGTTTGAGTCAGCATCATTATTAACCTCAATTTCTATGTAGCTTGTCCCACTTTGATTAAATGTAAGTGTGTTTGTAAGAAGCTGAACACTGCTTCCGCTATATGTCATTGTAACCGATAAATCAACCTGGCTAGATATATTTGTAGCAACTACACCAAGCTGAAACGTCTGTGTTTGGTTTGTTTCAGTGAATGTATATGATGATTGTTCAAACCCGATTTGGATTATTGTTGAAGCACATGTCGTTGGGTTAGGTTGAATTTGCCCGTTACTTACTTGAAAAACATCTGAATCAGTTAATTGCGTTCCGTCAAATTCACCATTTGAGTAAACTCCATCTGGTGGTAAATCGGCTGGGTCTAAATCTCCAGAAGCATAAATAGTAATACTTGCTACTTGAAGCTCTTCGAGTGTTGCATTTGCTCCTATTTGTTGACCCTGCCCATTATCAAGAGTTTCGTCGTACCATACAAGATATCCGCCACCAGAAGAGGTTAACGCTGTTTGCCCTAATCCATCAAGCGGTTCATCGTGATTACCTGGACATGGATCTCCATTATTACCTACAACGGTAGATGGATTTTTATAGTATATGAGCATGCTTACTGCCATTCGAACTTAATAATTTTATAGTACTATACTATATATCAGTAAAACATACTGATGATTATATACTAAGTTGAGCAGCTTTGATAGAATTCTTGTTAGATCCAGCGGATTTGTATTTTGCAAATACTTCTAAGTCAAATGAGAATTGTTCGCTATCAGAATCAAAGATATCGATACCAATTCTCTTAGCATATGTGAGGTTAGTTATGTTAGTACCAAGTTGACCTCCAACTAGACCGATATCAGATGCAGGATTGTCTCCTGCATAGTCAGTCATTCTATATTGGAAAACAACATCAATTGAAACTGCGTTTGCCTCTCCAGTAGTTACATATTTTCTACCAAACTTATTATCACCATCAACTAATAACGAATCAGTATTTGTTGGTGAAATGAATAGGTAAGAGCCACAAGATCTACCTCCAAGTAAATATTGATCATTTGCGTCAAATGACATTTTTAACGTTCTTGTGTCTACTCCATTTGGAAGAGAAGAGCTTCTATATCCTAGCTGCTTTTTACCATCTGTTGCCTCTCCATCATATGTTGATAGAATAGACATTGTGTATAGAGCATTATTATTTATTGATGCGATTGCTGTGTTCATCTCCGTAGCAGTCATTGCTGTGTTGTCAGCAGCAGAAGCAGAGTATGAAGTATATAGGTTTGCTAGATCTGGATGATCCTTATGTAAGAAAATTCCACTATCGTATGCCGTCGTTCCAACGCCCGAACCTGATCCTACCGAAATAACATCAACAACTGAGTCACCGAACGATACTGAAAGATCATATGTAGTTCCAGCTGGGTTTAATCCATTTGCTGTCGCAATTCCAAATGAACCAGCCCATAAGAAGTTAGAAGTTGTAGCGTCTTCAGTTAGGTTAGTTGACGCCACAGAATATGATGTCCCATACTCATAATCAAATATTGTTCCAAGAGTATCAAGAGGGGTTACAGTATAGAGCTCTCTGTCATTTGCGATATCTGCAAATCTAGAGTATACAAATTGTCCTCTCCTCTGTGAAGACTGGTAGGGAGCCGAATAATTATATGTAGATCCTTCATAGGTTAATGAGTCTTCACCCTGAGATAAATTCTGGTATTGTATTGGTACTAAATCATATTTACCTTCAGTAGTATAGTAAGTGTCATCGATTACTTTGCCATTAATCGATGCATTAACGTCTGGATTAACACCAAACCCATTAGTTACTGCGTCCGAAGCACTTGAAGAAGATCTGTAGGCTGGTAAATCTCTATCACCAACAATTCTTGCAATTAATTCAAGTTGGGTTGCGTTTGTATTTTCAAGAAGAAGTTTAAATGTTTTAGTTACAATATGTCCCTTCTTAACCGTTAAGTCAGCAACTTCTTCACTATAATATCCAGCAAATACTTTATTATTTGTGTTCTTATTAATGTTAGTTACGGTTCCCTCTTCACTTACAAGTTTAACTGAAAGTTCTCCTTTAATTCCAGAAATGGTTTCTTGTAGAGACTGAACTTCATTTTGAAGAGCATTCAACTTATCAAATAGTGAAATTGGTGTTTGTTCTGGCGATAAGAATCCAGATGCAATTGTCGTAGCCGTGTGCGCGAAATATTTTTCATTTGCGACAAATGAGTCATCGACGTGCGAATAAACTCCTTTTGATTCAAGGTCTTCATTTACCCTTACAATTGCAGATTCTGTCTCGTTCTCAGCAACAAGCGTTGAAATATCTGCAGTATCAAGAGTTCCTTCTGGGAAAGATACTCTAACAACATCGCTCCAGTCTGATGTAATTGGATTTGCAGGGAAACCAGCTTCAGAGACTGATTTAACTCTAATTTCAACAAGCTCTCCCTTTTGAATTGGAATGTCTAATTGGTTAAAGTTGACCTCTTGTCCGTCTTCTACTGAAGTTTCTCCCCAATAATATTTACCGGTCGTAGCATCTTTAATTCTTGATCTTACGCCTGATTTAATTTCATTCCAATTTGAGAACACTCCAGTTCTTTCAGTAGAACCATCACTAAACTTAATTTGTGCAGCTTTTGACGTTTTACCGCTTGCTGAAAGATAGCGATATTGAACAACAAACTGAACCACCTCTTGTGGAATTGTTTCAGCAACAATCTTTGGTTCTGGAACCGACCAGAATCCTCTGATTCTAAACTTAGGTTCAATCTTAGTTATTTGCTGGTCACTTGCAACTGCTTTAATTTGGTTAACAATTGATCCATATAATTTTGCTTCAGAAGATCTCGTATCAATTAACGACTTAAGCTCGTTTCTATCTCTATCTCTTTCAATTAGAGACATATACTTCTTCGTTGAAACGGTTGATCTTTTCTTAACGATAGTATCGTCAAGATTTTTAAGAGCCTCTTGAACGTTAATCTTATCAGTGTTCAACCTCTTTACTTTTACTGTCGCATCGTTTTGTGTTAAGTGTTCGTTGATCTGAACCACTTGGAAGTTTTCAGCTTCAATTGTTGGAGCGTTTGGAGTTTTACCAAGCGTCGCAGGAGGAATAGCATCTTCTTTTAACGCTTTAATAAATTGACCAAAATCAGCAACCTCTTCTTTATAATATTCAGCTAATGTCTTTTTAACACCACTGTCCAATATTGTTGTTAAATCATTTGAATAGATTCCAACACCTGCCGACCAGTTTTCCGAAAGTATATTAGAATCAGGATCGATTGCTTTAATAAAGACAATCATGCTTTCGTCGAAACCGACATTGATTTCTACCTCAGTCTTAATTTCATTCGCCTTGTAAATTCTAAGAACATCTGTTCCAATTCTAATAGCCTCATAACCCTGTATAAGTTCAAGTGCAATTTGTCGGGTTGAGTTGATAATGTTCTTAATTCTATATTTTGTACTCTTTTTACCGCTGTTTACAATTAGCTCATCACCAGTTCTTAAAAGCTCAGTATTATTTAGATCTTTTTCAGAATCAGTGTATGTTAATTGATCGATCGTATATAATTTTACGTCTTTAGTAACTTCTTGTCCTTCTTTAATAACAGAACTCTGAACATTGTCGATTGAAGTGACATCAAACGTTCCATAGTATTGAGTACTCTTATATGGAAGATCTCTTACCTCCTCATCTTCAAAGAATGGAATGTTGTTTGATGAAAGATCAGAAATAAACGATGAATATCCAATGTCTTCTGCCTCTTTGTATGGTTCGAACCATTCTTTTGCAAATTCAAAAGACGTGTCGATAATATACCTCTTAATCAGGACCCTTTCAGTGTCTGAGCTGATTTGCCCACTAACATCAAATTTAGTAGTTAGTAGTGGGTTTAAGAAGTCTTCAAAGAAATAGTTAGATTTAATTCCAAACTCTGATGGACTAACTAATTCTGCAATATCGTTTGCCGGAGACTTAAGAGTTCCAGTATAGATTCTTTGGTAAGTTCCATCCGGTAATTTTACCTTTGAAGTTGAATCGCCTAAATCAGTTAGAGCCCTGACATTTTGATCAAGTCTCTCTAACTCTCTTTTCATATAACCAAACGCAGGAACATAAACAGTCTTCGTGGTTCCGTCACTTGCTAGCAATTCCAATGGAATGGTTTGCTTTTCAGTTGTAACGGCCTCGTTTATTCTCTCAAATGTCTTTAAAGAATTTACGTTAATTTCAAGCAATTGCTTGATAACTGAGGATATAGAGTTATTTGTGTTCATATTATCTTATGATGTCTACTTCAAATTCGTAAGTTACTGGATCGATACAGATAACTTCGATATATGGTTTATTTGTTATCAATTCTGCCGGTATAATATCAGCGATAGTTACGTCAAATCCACCAGAAGTCCTAGTATAGATTTTAATGTTATTACCATCCATATTAATCGTCTCGAACGATATTTTAACGATTTGACCTTCTTTCCAGCCGTTAGTCGAGTCGTCTATGTATATATTGAGATCATCGCTGGAATCACTTGTAGAAAACTTGTTAATGAAGCTAATTCTATTTGTAAATGGCTTAAGCTTACACCAAATTCCAAATTGGCTTAGTCCAGAGTTTGGATCCGCGATGTCAAATTGATTAGTTGTTGTAATCGCATCTGAAACTGAATTATTTCCAAGATCCCACTTAAATAGGTTAAGGTTCTCATAACCTTTAACAGTACTGTTTACCTTAATTTTATTTTCTACTGATTTATCTACCTGTGTTCCTATACCGTTAAACAGAACATCTGTATTATATTGTAACTCCACTGGAATAGTTCCATCAATTAAGGAGTTAAGTTTATCATGTGCCTTTGTAATCAACTTAAGCAAAGAGTCAGAATCCTCTAATTGAGTTGATGTATTTAGGAAGTCTGCCTCTAATTGTGCAATTCTAGCCTCTAGGTCTTCAGCGCTTTCTGAAGCCAAGACAAGTTTTTCCATCACATCAAGTCTATCTGTAATTGAACTATACCTTTCATTTGCTCTAATTAACAGCTCAGCAGCGTTCTCAAGCAATGTTGTTGTGTCCATGAAAAGATCCATTGAGAACGTCGTAAAGTCATTTACATTTGTCTCAACACCAACATTATCAAGAGAAGTGTTAAATTTAATATTTAATTTTAATGAATATGCGTTACCATTTAAACCGGTAACTTCATTTGGCTTATATTTAATTTGCTCATGAATTCTTGATCCAATTCCTCCTAAATCCTTAACATCGTCAAGAATCAATATTCCATATAGGTTGGTTGACCTGTTTGCTGGAACAGAAGAACTATATAAATCATAGTAAACTAGAACTGCATTAAATCTAAAGTCCTGTCCCTTCTTTGAGAAGTCATTAAAGTTCTTTACAGTCGAATCACTTGTAATCGCATAATATGATTGTTCGCTCCAGTCAATTCCAACGGCATTTGAACCGTTTGTATTGATGTCATAATAAGGACCCGTTGCAGAATCATATGCATCAACTACTGGGCTCAAGTCTAAGTTTGAATCAGGGTGCGTTTGCCCATCTCTTCCCTCGATAAACTGAGGATCAGCGTATAATTTAGTTGCTGTTGTGTTAAAGTTTCCTGGTTCAAAAAGAACGGTTGGTGTAGAACCAGCCGAAGATGGAACATTAATGTAAACTTCATGATATGCATTTCCTTTATATGCAATATCGTTCTCAGCATCAATCGTGCCTAGGTATTTTACGATTCGATCATATACTTGACCGGTTTGTGTAGAGTTAGGGTCTTCGGAATAGTTTCCAACGTTACTCTCTGTTGAATCTGCTCCTCTAAATCTAATTGAACCCGTAGAGCTTAACCACTTAAAGAATAATTTTTCAGCATCCGACTTATATAATACTGGATCGAAATCATCGTCTTGTAAGATCAATTCCTCTGTGTTCAATACGTAATTTTGGAAAGTATTTGCAAAGTCTACTCCTGGCCCATTTTGCGATGGCAGATAGCTTGCACCTGAAGTATCTTTTAAGAGTGAATAGTCGATCGTATTCGAATTATTAACAGACGTTGTAAAGTCAGGCAAATCCAATAGGGCATACCTGCTAAACTCAAATTTAAGGTCTGAGTTATTAAAAGCTCTCGTGATGTCTCTCGCTGCTGAAGCGAAAGCATACATTGTCCCACCTTGGGGTTGTGGTATTCTAACTAATGGTGTAGCCATTTATTCTTTAAATTATTTATGACCAAGTAATGTCGTGCGAAGCAACGATGTACCAGGTATTTGTTCCACTGAAGTATCTTAAGGTTACTGAAGAATTAACATTGTCAAGCACTAAACTTGTAGCACCCAACGTTCCAGCACCAGAAACAACTTCTACTCCACTTGCGTTTGTACTCATAATAAGGACCTCTTGACCATCTTCTCCTGTTGGTAACTGAATAGTTGCAGCATTAGCAAAGAATGTGCTAATCGCTGAAAAATCGGGAGTTCCTGATGCAGATCCATTTCCTGAACCTGGAGCACCTTGCTTACCAGACTTAATAACTGCTTTTGTTAGGTTAGCAGATTGTCCAAAACTAGCAGCAACGCTAAACGTCGCGGTAGTTGAGTCTACTTGTAAAATTGCAGTATTAACGTTATTAACAATTGTTGAAAGAGTTAATTGTTGCGCAGAAATGCTATCAATTCCAGTAATTGTTGAGGTTACTGGATCAATAAGTGCTGTAATATCAGCGATCTCGTTGTTTAATGCCGTAAAATTACTGTTAATTGTTGGTCTAGAGCCAGATAATGAATCAGTTCCTAGAATTTCTGTAATGTTTGCCATCTTTTTATTTTATTTAGTTTACTTTTAACATATTTCTATGTATTGAGTTAGTATTACCATTCGAATCTTCAACCTCTAACGAAATAGTGTACTCGCCAGGGTGTCTGAATAGATATGTTAACACTATATCACCATAATATATATCACTTTTATCTGGTGCAGTATTATTAGTTATTGTCCATTTGTTTAATTTCATTCCCGGCATCTTAGAGAATTCAGGGCAGAATGTAACATGGGTTGATCTATTAACGCTTCTCCAGTCGCTGTAGATTTCAGTATCGTCAAAGGTTGGATTGTATGCTCTTCCATGATATTCGCCATCGGTTGTTCCATTAGTAAGAGTTACTGAATCATAGTCAAATGTTCTAGAGTAGCCCTTTCCGACAACTAAAATATAGATGAAAGTCTCGGTTCCATTTATATCTTCGAACACTGGGTTGAAATTAAATTTAGAGATAATAGGATCTGTAGAAGCGTTAAGTTCGTCAGCAAGGGCTTGCCATCCTGTAATATCAACGTTTGATACAGGTGTAGCAACAGTTACCTCAACGCTTCCTGTCTCTATCTCGTTCGTTGAAGGGTTCGTGTGTACTATCTCAAGTACTGAACCGTTCTGTATTGTTTGAATAATAAACGATGAGGTTGTATCAGATCCGACTCTAGTAGCATCCCACCAAAGATCTTCTGTCCATCTCCAATCAAAATCACTATTATCCCAAGAGTATGGCCCAGCGGTTTCGCTAAACCCATCTTCAGAAAAAATGTCTTTATATCTTGAAACTGTTGAGAAGTTAATGTCTTCTGGTGAAGTTGTATCATGTACATAATTTGCTCTATCAAGCCCTAAATACCAACTAGCATTAATTTCATCTAGTATGTTTTCATTTTGATATGGAGCGTCCCAATATCCTCCTGCCTGGTCGAATTTAACCTCTTTTTTATCATTCCATGTGTTTTTACCTCTTCTTTTATAAAACGCATATAGCTCAACCTCTTTAAGATAGACGTCAAGCATGTCATTTTTAAAGTCGTATGATCTGTGTCCAAACAGGTCGTATGTTCTCATTTCAACGCTATAGGCTCCTTCATATGGTAAAAATACCGGGAATCTTAAATAGTCATCAATTGGTCCTCTAAAAGAATGTTCCCATCCATTAGGACCTGTAACGATCCATTCAATTTCATATACCCATCTTTTCCACCAATTATCCCAAGTTACTTGAGGATCGATTGAATCATTCCAATTGAATTGTGCAGAGTCCCATGTATATTCAAATGTCTTTTGACCATCAAGAATTACTGGACAACCTACAGGAACTTGGGTACTATTTGAAATAGAATAATTGAAAGTATCTAGTGGTTGATCGTAATAAGTCTGGTAAAACAGGGTAAATGCCTCTCTAAGATCTGACAATTGTTGAGAACTAAGTGTATCGTAGTCTTCAAATGCAGTATTTAAAATTGCTTGAGTATCGGCATATCCGGTTCCGACTGTATCGCTTGGGTCATAAACTTTCTTTAATATTAAAGCAACGTCTTCTACAAAAAGCGTTCTTTCGATCGGAAAATGTTCGTATTTAATATCGATACCTTCTGTTACAAATGTAATCGGATTCTGATTATTCCAAATATTTTGATTCTTTTGTGCAAAGAAGTCTGCCTCTCCGGTAATGTCGACGATTTTAGCATTTAGTGGAAGATATTCTTTGTGTAACTTTCTTTTTAAGCCATACAATTTAATTAATACCTCTTCTGGCGTAAAATCAAAAACCTCATCTACCTTTGGAATGTCCCATTCATCAACTTCACCATTCGGTACATTAATCTTATAGACAAGACTAAAACGACTTGTCTTCTTAAGATTGCTCGAAGGAAGTTCAATATCGAGTTTCTTTCTAATAGCCTCTCCATATTTGCTTGAGTTTGCAACCGGAATAGCCTTCAACTTACCGAAAGAATTGCTGCCAGTATTAATATTTAACCAATATTCCTTTAGAGTCAAATTATTATACCCAAAAAAGTCAATTGCATTTAGAACGGCTTTATATGTTCCAATGAACGGCTTGATATTTGAAAGTTCTAATAAGAGCTCTCTTCTCTTTTGATTTAATAGGATCTGGTCTGGAGCCATCTCAGTAATATCGTGCTCTTTGAATAGGATAAAATCGCCATCGTCAAGAGTTGCTCCAAAGTTTTGAAGTAGTATCTTTAATCTCTCATCTTCGCCAACAACCTCTCCGTAGATAAAAATCTTTGCGATAAGTGTTCTAGTACCTCCATTATTTTCATAAACTAGAAGTGTTCTTTGGTGCCTTCCCTCTTCTCCAGAGCTTAACGCAACATTGATTTGAATAGCTTCATTATCTACTTCAGTTACTTGATTTAATCCATCTACATTTTGTCCAACTGAAGTAGTAGAATCAAGGATCGGAGCCTCTTTCTCTCCGTCTGTAATCTTTAATACTCCTCCTTGTAAACTCGCACCATATAGATTAATGTCCTCCGATTCGTAGATATTTTCACTCCACTTGTATTCAAATTTAGAAGCACCTGTCGAAATCGCGATCGGTTTGTTAAGATACACATCACCATTAAGCTCAACCTCTTCCATGATAAAGATATTTACTGACTCATATAGGCCAGTAGAAACCTCATCTAAAAAGATCGAAGCTTCCCAAACACCATCTCCATTTTGAACAGCGTTTAAGTTGTACTCGGTACCTTTAAATATTTTAAGGTTATTGTGCATTATTTAACGTTTGTGTTATCTTTTTTAACCGTAAAGTTTTTCCACTGTTGCAATTTCTTTACTGAGTTAATAATCTCGTTTAAATAATCATTAATGAAAGAGATAAAATCACTCATTGTTTGATTTCTTAAAATATGCCCTGAAAGATTTCTCTGCATTAGACTCTCAGAATAGTCGAATCCTTGATTTTTCAAGTCATTCTTTCTAGTCTTCGCTCCTGAATAGAGATTCTTAAGTTTATATTTTAATAAGTCCTTATATAAAGATTCCATTATAATGCTTTTCTTGTTCCAGCCTGTAATCTAGTATAAACTGTTCTAGGTACTGGCGTTTCGTCAAATGTTACAGAAAGACTTGCTTCTTCGTTAATTTTAGGAGTGTCTTCAATTAGGTCACCGTCACGGTCTAACCAACCGCCTCTAAATACAGCAACTTCCTCTTTTTCCATAATGATATCGCCCCATTGGTCGAGACCTGCAATATCATAAGGAATTGAATCGTTCGGCTCAATATTAACCTTCTTTACATCGTCGATTTTCTTAAAGAAGACGTACTTTTGTTTTCCGTTTCCAATATCTTCAAGAGTTACAGGTTCTTGAGCTGCTATTGTTGTTGTTACTGACTCATAATATCCAAGTCTTCTTGCTGTCTCTTCGGTTTCACTTCTAAACTGAACGTTTACCGCATCTACGCCTTCAACCTCTTCCAAGATGTAGATAATATCACTCTTCGGTAACTTATCTCTTCTTGTAATGTTTAACATATAGTTTGACACTGCAGTTCTTATATCATTAAAGATGTCCTCTTTGCTAAATCCTTCAAAATATCTAACTGAAATATCAATAGCATATTTACGAATCTTTGGTCTTACGAACTGAACCTCACTTGTTACCATCATTTGACCGCTCTCTTGTAAAACTTCATACATTTTATCGTATTCCGTTTGGTCAAAGAACATTTCCTGCTGTGGAATTGAGAAGTAGTCCTGATTTTTTGCTAGCTTCTTATTAATATCTGGAACCGCAAAAATATAAACAACATTATCGTCGTCAATATATCCATCATCGCTCGTGTTATAAGCATCAATATATGAGAATATTCCATATCTTGATAGGAAATATTCATAATTATCTGGGGTTGCAAGAACAAATGACTTACTTGCAAATGGAGCAATCATCTTAGTAAATTCAGTAGATTCAGGCTCCGACCCCATTTTAGGAGCTGAAGTAACCTCAACGTCTAACAATTCGTTTAAGTCGTAGAAATTTCCAGCAGCATCTTTACCCTCATCAACCCATTTAATTTTTAGGTCTTCTGCATCTTCAATGTTTCCTTTGGCGCCTTCATGTATAATATACTCAACTTCAATTGTCGATCCAAGTACTGGAATTGATCCAAAGTTATTTGTTCCAAAATAGATGTCAAGCCCACCGCTAATACCGGTCTTTACAATAAATCCTTTATCGCCTGAGTTCATTTCATAGATTGAATTAAATTTAGACCATTGTTCACCATTAACAGAAACCTTAACCAAGTTATGATCAGTTTTTCCGGTTTGTATATTATATGTCTGGAAACTTTCACCGTCTCCCGTAAGAGTTTGTGTCTCTACTTTACCCTGTACAATAACTGCTTTAATCTTCTCTACTTGAGATTTTGAAATTCTAAACAAGTCTTTTGATGTTCTTACCATATATGAAAGACCATTTGCCTCAAGTTTAAATTCAGCGTTTGCAGGAATAGAAATACCATCGCCTGCAATTTTGGTGAAATCACCAGACTCTGGTTTTAATCTAATCGATATTTCTCCAGTTGCCGCGAACCCTCTAGTTGGATCGTGTCCAGTAAGTCTTGCTAGACCATAAATAGATTCAGGCTGCTGAGCAGTATAGATGTTTTGTTCTACTGTCGAGTCTTCAACATAGAATAGAATAAGTTCTCCAAGTTCAGAAAGTACTCTTAAGATCTGAGCAAATGGAGAAGCGTTAGTAAATAGAGTGTTTGACCTTTCGTAAAGCCTAGAAATATAGGTTCGAGTGTCCTCGAATATCTGTTGAGCCGTTGCTCTTGTTTTTGTTAAGAATTTTAATTCAGCCATCTATCTGGTTTCAATTTTTTAAGCAGCTACTGAGACCACAAACGTGTTATCAATAGTAATATCTATATATGCCTCGTCTCTAATCTCTCCTCTAACGAAAGCAATATCAACATCTACTCCATATTTTCCAGCAAGTGGACAATACTTTGAGATCTGTCTTGTTATCTCGTTTTTTATTGTAAATTCATTGGCATTTAATGAATATAAAAGATCGTTAAGACTACATCCAAACTCAACATCGCCCAATACTTCTCCCTTATTGGTAAAAAGTATCGTTTCGATTTGTGTAATCAATTTCTGAACCTCATCATTTGTTTGAAGTTCAGTTGATCGATAGTTAGGATCTCCTACGGTCTTTATATACAATTCCATATTCTATTTATTATAATTAGCTGTGGAACATCCAGTCAACTCCTTCGTCTCCTTTAATTTCTTCATTAATTTCAGCAAGTTCCTCGTCTCCCATTGACTTAATAGCGTCATAGTCGAAGTCAACATTTCCAGGAAGAGCAAACTTAAAGATTCCAAGTTTAGCACCGAGAGACTGTTTAATCTTAGCACTTACATATCTAAAGAAAATCTCATCATTGTACAGTGCACAGTCGCTAATTGTTTCATAAACTTGAAGAATCACATCACCCTTTGGGGTGTCTCCCATAAACTTTAACTCTCCAGTTAATTGTGAATATGAGAATGAAATTGGATTCTCTAGGATTTGTCTAGCTAAATCGACAAGTGAAGCATTAACAACATAATATTGTAACTCTTCTGCAAACTCGGCAGGACCTGAACCTTCATATGCATCTCTAAATAACATCTTATCAATTGCAAAGTCATTTCCACCTTCAAATCGAAGATCCATTCCTCCACCGCCGCCTTGCCAGCCGCTTGTTAGGTCCCAAAGACCAAATACTGAATAGACCTCACCAGATCCATCAGGTCTCGCTCCTGGAAGATGTAGAGCTCTGTGGTTTTTAAAGTATTCACTACTAAAAACAGTTTTCGGAATGTGATAAAAGTTCTCAGTTACCGAATACTCATACTTTTTATAGAACCATTTTTTAGCTCTTTTAATAATGTTTAGGATTTCTCGTTGAGGAAGGTTTACCGGAACCATACATGCGCCGGTGATTTCATCTCCAATTTCTTCAAGAAATGCGTTCAAGCAATTATCACCAAAATCTCTTGGTGTAGTTAGTCCTGAATCGCTTCCACTTCTAATTTCGCTCATTTTATGAGTTTATTTTTTTACTTACGACAACTTCAGCGTCGTCAAATCTTGTTTCATCACTTACAAACCCCTCTCTAAAAATACCACCAATCATCTTTCCTTTGAAAACCCCATCTCTTCCAAACACATAACAGTTTTTAGCAGTGACACTACCATTAACATAAGAAGATTTGATCTTTGATTCGGTAACTTCAGTTCCTTGATAAAGATTACAGTATTCTATTGTTGAGTTTTTAACCTTACAATTATAAAAGTTCGAATTAAATACATTTCCATTAACCTCACAGTCAACAAGATCAAAACCATCAAGCTCGTAACAAACTGGGAATTTACCATCTTTCACCTGAATTGCTCCTAAGTCTGAGTCATAGTTAATTATGCCATCTACAAGTCCTCCAACCGATAGAGCAGAAACAATCTTATGTTTAATTCTTTCCCATTGCAATCTTATTACGGTGTCTGATTCTTGCAAATCAACCATTAGATCAATTTTCGGAAAATGCTTCTTTAAGTTTTTATGGTCCTTCAATATTTCTCTATATGGAAGGTTTCTATTAAGAATCTTTTTCAATTCAACTTTATTAGTGTCTGTAAATTCCGTATGAAAGCAAGACTTCCACATTTGAATAATAAATCTATCTAATAGGTAAAATATATTGTCCTTCTTTTCTTCGTAGTCTTTTCCTCCAACATACCTAAACTCAAGATAATTTTTAATCTTCTTGTCAAAATTTATTCCGTAATATTTTGTGTTAGGAAAATTGAAATTATTTACAGTTAAAAAACTATCATTAAAATAGAAAGACTCGTGTTTAGGCATAACCCACTTAATAGACTTTGCATAAATTGAATCTTTTCGGTTTGGAAATAATTTATAAACTTGATCCTCATTGAACTCAAGGATAAACTTAAGAACGTTCATCTTTGAGATTGTGTTATTGTCTTCAAGATAATTCTTATCGAATGAAAGATTTAAGTGAATTGAAGACCTGTCGGTAGTGTAGCCATTTTCTTTTATCCATCCTAGCATTTTTAAGATTACTATTCTGGCGTTTTTATATGGCATCGCACCGGTAACTAACTCAATTAAGCCTTTACCTCCCGACATGTCAGGTTCTATCTTAAACACCTTATCATCGGGCTGAAAATCAGAGTGTGCTTTATCTTCGAGCTGTATTTTACGCCCAAGAAGTTCAGAAACTTTTTGTTGAGTTTCCTCTAGACTGTAATTAGAGTAAAACTCAAACTCGATCCCAACAAGAGAAGCGTTGAGCACCGAGTTTGAGTCTGAATGTCTATTTAGTGTTTGCATCAAATGATTATGATATTATACCTTTGTTTAGTATATATCACTATCAGTATTGTGCAATTTATTCTGGAAGCTTAAGAAAGATCTTTTGAGAATCTTTATCAATTCTACTAATCTGAACGGTTATCTTATCTCCTGCATTATATAAATCCATCACTGATGGTTCTAATTCACTAACATGCAAAAGACCAACCAGTCCGGTATCAACTGTTATAAACAACCCGTAATCTTTTTTAGTTTTTACGGTAGCCTCGACAGTACATGGGCATTTAAACTTTTTATCAACATCTCTCCATGGATTATCGATTGTTTCTGCCTTTTGACTTAACGTTATTTTAGAATTACTAATTATGTCTTTTACCCAGAATTCAATCACATCTCCTGGTTTAATTTCTCTTGACTTAAATTTAGAGAGCGTGTCAGCGTCTAAATCGTTAGTGTGAATCATTCCAGTAAGACATGTGTCAAACTCAACAAATACACCATATTTAGCAGTTCCTGTTACACTACCAGTTAGCTTATCTTCGATCTTCGCCTTTAGCTCTTCAATTTTACCAGGTATAAGAGCTTTTAAGTATTTTCTGTGAGAAACTACAATCGTACCTCTTTCCGCTGAGAAGGATACGGGTACTACATATAATTCTTCTCCAAGAATAGAATTAAAGTCGTGTAGCTTGTTGATTCCAGCTAGTGATCCTGGCATGAAACAATCAACTCCTTGAATATTGACGATATAACCACCGTTCTCGATTAATCTATCAATCTTACCAACCCATGCTGTATCTCCATCTTCTACTCCAGCCTGTAAGTCTCTAAATACTTTTTGTTTCATTCCACCAGAGATAGAACCTAAAACGTGGTCCTCTTTGGCTTGAACAAGAACAGAAACATCATCACCTGGACGATATTCTTCGATAATATATCGAGGTTCTTTAGAAGTTTTAACATAGACCATTTCTCTCCAGTTAACATCAACTGTAATCCATTCTGAACTAATAGCAAACACTTTACCGTCGATAATTTCACCTTCAGTTACTGAAGATCTCATATTCGACATGCTATTATGTCCTTCCATTAGGTCATACATCTCTTGAGCATATGGCTCTCTAGAGTAGACCCTGTCTCCTTCTTTAGTCTTAATGTGTGGATTTGGTTTTCGATAGACTGTAATGCAGGTTGCTTCATAAGCAGCCCAGTCAAATTCACCATTGGCGTCTAGCCAGTTTTCGATGCGGTCAGCGCCGCCGTCATTTTCAGAATCTGGAGTTTTAACTTCCAGAGTTTCTACGGGAGTAAGTTCTTTCTTCTTAATCCTCGCTCTTTTTTTGTCTGTCATTTATTTTTAGATTAAAAGTGTAACAATGTATATATCCTTTAAATTAGAGTGGTCTCATTCCAGTCCATGGAGTTGGCAATGGAAATGGTGGAGTCCCAGGAACCAGACCAATATATGCTCCTGTGATTGATAACATATGCTGCTCAAGCCCTTTTCTAATATCACTTGCCATATCTTTGTATGCTTGTTCCTGTGAATTGGTGTTAAAGTTTCTAGTAAATGCATTCTTAAACCCGTTCGTTACCGAAATTGGATTTCCAGGAAAGAATAAAAGAGATCCTGGAAGAGGAGCCCTTAAAACTGCATATTGGGCGGGTGGTGGAAAGGGGCTTATAGATCCTGGAACAGCGGCGGCTCCCCAATATGCAACTACGGCTGCACCAATTGGAGACATCAAGACCATGTTAGGTTTGATATTTGTCAATTGCATAGTTTTAAGAGCAGAAAAAATGGCTGCTTGAATTCCAATTTTAGCACCGCTTAAGAGCCCTGTTCCAATAGGAGTAAGTGGTCTCTTAAAAGTAATAAGTGTTCCTTCCACCGAAGCGATAGCAACTTGATGATACAAATCAGTGATTATCGTTGCAGTCTTAATAAGTTCAATATCGGGAGAACTTGGCTCTTCTGAAACATCTGCCCTCTCCTGTAACTTTTGCGCTAATTGCTGTTCAAATGTTGCCCAATTCATTATTCTTCTAGTTTAATATCTTCGATTTCAACATCGAACGGTTCTTTATCAAATGGAGTAGTCTCAACTCTAATATCGTTTCCAACCTCTTGAATTGAATATGAATGATATTCCTTACCTATTTGCGGATCCATCAAATCTTTCATCTCCTGAACTATCTCATCCTTCTCTAGTTCTATAAAAGTTGATGTGCCGTCTTCCTCAATCACTGTTTTCCAATTACCTATCTCAGGAGTCTCTATTGTTTCAATTGTTGTTTCTCCCTTCTTCTTTAAAACTCCAAGAGCGGTAACAGTCTGGTCCTCTAAATATCTTTTAATAGAGTTGAGTAATATATTTGTCTGTGTGTTTATTTTATAATCATACAATTTTGATGTTTGGTTATAGGTGTAACTTGTAGACACGGTGTTTCTTCCAATAAACTGTCCCTCTTTAGGCTTTATTGAAATTGTCATAATTTCTTTATCATCTCCTTCAAGAGTTTCAAACTCTCTTTCAGCCTTAAAATAACTTTCCCATAAGTCTTCATTTTCAAATAACTGTTCAATTTTTACATTTACTGAAAAAAGAGAAGAACTTGGTCCGTAACCGCTACCATCCGTAAACTTTTTAAGAGCATTTAATAATTCTTCGCCTACCTGATACTTAATTGGATCTTTAACGGAAGCCCTAAATTTTAAAGGAGAAAGATTTCCATTGTTAAGACTTCCCGTTATATCAGCGTTTATTAAGGCACTAAAATAACTTTCAACGTCTTCTGTAAATTCTTTGATTCTATCCAACTCTACGGCTGAAATATCATACGCATATTCATAGTACTCAATAACATTGGTAGTTACCGTAAAAGTGAAACTATAGCCCCATTTATTTAATAGTTCATCAAGTGTCATTATTTACCAGTTTGTTGATAGTTACTGTGTTCGCCTTTTAATTGACCCACTGTCGGTGTCGTGGGTGGAAGTGGAGGACCACTAGGACCAACCCCAGTTGGATGTGTATGTGCTAAATAATCATCTAATAGTTTATTTAACCATTCTTCAAGTGACTTACCACGAACGGCTGGTTCACTCTCATCAGTACCATCATTTGTTGCTATAAAAATATCGCCTGAATTAATAAAGATCTGTCCCTCTGGGCTAAATCGAATCATTGGGGCCTCGGTGTTTGATTCTCCAGTTGTAATTACAAGGCCGTCTTCGACTGAGTAATAGACTCTTAGATTTCTTTCATCATCATAAACAAGAGAAATAACGTTTTGCGGCTCTTCACTATTCTCAAGAACCTCACTCTTCAGGGTATCATTCTGGTTCACCTGGAACCAATATTCCGGGTGATATATGTTACCATTATCAAAACGTACTGATACAATATCACCAACCCTAGGAACTGCATGGGAACCTGGAAGGTTTCTATTCATTGGAGTTGCCCATGGAATAGCCTCTTCTGGTAAGAGGTCAAACTTACCAAACACTTTGATTCTACATCTACCTGAATAAAGCGGATCTTCATTGTTTACCACTTCACCAAGCCAATGAGAATCTCGAGTGTTGTCTCTATATAGCTCGTTAGTAGTCTCCATTATTTATGTACGTTGTCATTAAGCGGTCCTTCAGAATCTTGAGGAGACCGATCATATACGTTAGCACCGATCGGCCCTTCGCTATCTTGTGGGCGCCTATCATGAATGTTTTCTTTAATTGGTCCTTCAGAATCTTTAGGAACCGGATCATATGCTGCTCCAAGTTCTCCTTTAGGAATCGTAGTCGGTCTATCTCCAGCCCCGCCTCCGCCAACAAGGTTTGCGATTCCATTAACTGATCCGGCAGAAATAGCGTCTTGTACGGTTGATAGAGTATTTGCACCATGGACATTACCAAGTAGTAACTGTCCTTTAATGTTTTCTACAGTTCGATCAACTGCGCTATCAATAATTTCGCCGGCTGCCTCTTTTGCAACGTCTCCAATCATTTGACCAATAGTTCTATTTTGATCTTGTAACATTGAATTGGCATATTCACCCTTTCCACTGCTTTTCTCCCATTTAATTTTAATTTTAGGAGCTGCTGCCGCTTCAGGACTTCTATTTAGTCCTTCAAATATTTCACTAGTAGAATTTAGGTCAAACTCACAGTGCCCAAGATCAATTGCAAAATGAGGTCTCTCAGCCTTTACTCCACCTTGACTTCCTAAAACATCAAGATTTGCGTTGGGTACTGCTGCATTAAATACAGTTGAAGCTTTTTTAAGAATTCCTTTTCCACTGTTAAACGTTCTTACTTCAGAAACATAGATATGCAATCCAAAGGTTCGTAAGTTTTTTGGGATAACTTCAACCCATCTATTAAAATCAAATGCAGCATTTCGATAGAGATCCATCATACCAGAAACGGTAAGCTCAACAGTTTCTAGACATTCAATTTCTATTTCTTGTTCTCCCCGAAAGGGCTCTGCCATATTCCACTGTCTTGTCTTTTCTAAACCACTAACAGACTGCCAAAACCAAGGGTATTGCGAATTTACCTTCTTTAAAATCTTAATAAAGTTTTTAAGACTATCTGCTCTTTCATCATCTTGACAGACATTCCTTAAATAGTCTTCTGCCATACCGTTAAGCAGGGGAGAATGATCACTATAATAGTCAAACATAAAGAAAAACGACAAATATGTCGGGTCCTCATGCATGGTATCAAATAGCTTGATCTTTCTAAAGTCTTTTGTGGTTCTAAAGTCCTGCATACTCTATTTATTATAATTATCCAGCTGACTTAGCAGCATTTATTCTTGCCGGCCATTCTCTTCTTGTCAATATAACTTTTTGAGAATAGTTTCCTACAGAACCTTTATAAATTATATCAATCGATTCTATAATATAATAGCCGCTTAAGAACTGATCCAACATTTGCTCTGGTCTCTCTTCTTCACTCTTTCCATTATCAATAGCAGAGTCCTTAAATCCAGCATCTTCTTTCGCATCTTTTAGGTTACCTGCCTCGACAAGTCTTTGTCTGTCAACATGGTATATTAATACCGGTACCTTCATATATCTATAGAGACTTGCATTAAACGTAGGTATAGTGACCTCTAGTTTTATCTTTTGAGTCTCATCAAAGTTTCTCTTATTGTGCAGCTGGGAAAATATGTGGTTTGGATGAACATTTCCAAGACCCTCTTCACCGACATCTTGGCGACCCATATATTTATGTTTTACCAAGTCAAGATATTCTTCACTCTCCCTGTTTCCCTTTAAAGGTTCTTGAAGATCGATTAAATTTTCAGGGTCGGTTGAAAGAGCTTCGATTCTAAACTCGTCTAGTCTCTCCTCTGCATTATCATCATAGATTTGAATGTCTCTAAAATGACCGTGCAGTTCATTTACCGAATTTGATTGATTTAAAATCCTATATTTTTCAAACCAATTATTAGTTGACTTAAAAGAAAGCTTGTTTGTTAAAAATAACTTAAACGGAGTATTATCGACACTAGTATCACTTTCCATCTCTTCGCTCATTGTTGTTGGAGGAGACGTCATAGTATCTTGAAAGTCTTGAATGCTTGGATTAGAAGCATTAAAAATCTTATTAATATCGATAAAATTCAAATAGTAATATTGGTCAATGAAGAAGTGTTGAAAGGCTTCGTCAGAGACATAAGATGTCGATACAATTTGTTTTATAAAGTCAAGGTAATTAATAAACGGCTGAATCCTGATTTGCTCATCAACCGTCTCGTCTATGTTTGATGCTAAACCCAGCTTTAATTCCTTAACAACTGCAGTCAAGTGCTCAAGAGATGTATTTGTTTCTAAGTGCTGACAGTTTTCTGCAAATAATTTAGGAACGCTAACTCTACCAGCGATTGAAATCTTCGAAGGCTGTCCCTCCTTTGGAGGAGCCGATGTTATATCTGTGATTTCAAAGTCGAGATGAATTGATTTGTAAGTTGCTTCATTCTTTGATCCAATATATACGGTCATTTTATCTCCGTCTCTTGGAAAACTATCAACTCCAAAAATATTCTTACTATCAATTAGAGTAGCTGAAACAGTAGGATAGGGACCTTCAGATGAAAGCGTAAAAGTTTTTACATCATCCTTTGAGAACGCGTAATCATTAACAAAGATGGTCGGCTTTTCAATACCAATGTTCTTCGTTATCTTATCGTTCTTTTTAGCTGACTCGGCCGGATCAGCGACCTCTATTTTTTTAGGCTCGATGGCTGGCTCGACTAGAGCCAATATATTATTTTCTAAGTCTACTGCCATTATGCTTCGTTATTAGGTATTGTCTTAGTTGTTGTATTTGTGTTAACATCCTTTATTACCTTTTCAGCAACTGGATCGCTGTATGCCTGCTTTCCAAATACAATCTTACCTCTTTCAAACTTAAAGTTTTTCTTACCAACTGCAATTACGTTCGGTGGAAGAAGATTTTCCTTATCGTACTTCTTTTTAAGAGATTCAACCCGCTTAGCATCTTTTTCGGTAAGTCTTTTTGTATCGACAAACTGCTGCTTAACAATATTCTCTTCTACTTGAGGTGCTCTATTAAACTTTTTAGTTCCAACCTCTGCAACCGGTATCTTAAGATATTGCCCTTCAACTATTGAGAATGGATTCGATATATTATTAAACTTTAAAATAATATCTAATAGACTAGCGTCTCCATAGTATTTAGCGGCAATCAGATCTGGCCTTGCCTCTTGAAACTTATCAACTCTATGTGCCTTTTCAAGCAATAGCGCCTCTTCTTTATTTTGAAAAAGAAGAGTCGGAATCATTAATAATAATTTTGTTCCGTCAGCTATTTTGTTTACTATAGTTTTTAATTCCATCTTTAAGTATTATCCATTTGCAATGTCAGAAACTCTAGTGTCCATGCCATCTGCAGGTCTTTGTTTACCGTAAGGTGTAGTAATAACTTCACTACTTCCTGGGTTGTAGGCATCTGATTGAAGATACATTCTACCTCTACCGGCGTTAAACATGCTTTCAATTTCACCTTTGTCTCTCGCTCTACCAGGTTTAAGAGTTATTGTAACCTTTAATTTACTTGGGAACCCTTCATAACCAAGAGGTCCTTCAAACGCAAATTCAGCATCTTGTAGAGTTAAGTTACCCGCAACAATCATTGGATTCATTGGATTTCCTATCGTTAAGTGCCAATTACCCGTCGGATCACCAGCAACAAATGCATTTACAACAGTACCTCCTTGAGGACCTCCAAGTAGCTTCATTAGTCCTCCTCCAATAACGTTATCGAAAACTTTACCGTCTCCTTTAAAAAATCCTTCAAATCCTTCTTTAAGACTAGAAAATCCACCCATTATCTGGTCTCCTAACCCTTCAAAATAACCTTTATAATCTCCACTTGCAAGTTTCTTAAAATCACCAAATGGTTTACCAACACTACCACTACCAAGATACCTTGTAGCACCTCCCCAGAAAGGAGCATTGTTATATGTTAGAGCAAGCAAGTTAGACATTGTGTCCATAAACGCTGCCTTTGGAGATGTATTACCATAGCCTCTAATATCATAATAGAATGTTAATGAAAAATCTTGTTCAAAAACCATCCCTCTTTCACGTGTTAAAATCTTGTCAATAACATTGTAGGGACCAAAAACTTTATTTGGATATGTTTCCTTTGTAGGATCCCAACCTCCTCCTTTATCTCTAATCATTGCGGCAGACGCTGCACTTCTACCAACTGCTGCAGATTCAAGAGCCGAAAGAAGCGGACTTCCATCAATT
>Ga0213866_10000058_pt1 | contig 91023 bp, 94 predicted proteins | sample PICome_11_FD_160079 | JGI IMG/M metagenome (GOLD analysis project Ga0213866, IMG submission 160079) | Coastal seawater microbial communities near Pivers Island, North Carolina, United States - PICO284 | ecosystem: Environmental > Aquatic > Marine > Coastal | place: USA: North Carolina... | reverse complement strand
ACGCTCGATCAGACGGTCACGGGCTTCGGCTGCGTCCTGGGAACTGCGGATGATCTGGACGACCTCGTCGATCGCATCGAGTGCGATCAGGAGCCCTTCGAGGATGTGGAGCCGATCCTGGGCCTTGGCCAGTCGGTACTCGGTGCGGCGGACGATGACCTCGAGCCGATGCTCGATGTAGTGGCGGCAGAGGTCGTAGATGCCGAGCGTGGTGGGCACACCGTCGACGAGCACCACGTTGTTGACGCCGAAGGTCTCCTCGAGCGGGGTGAGTCGGTAGAGCTCCTGGAGCACCGCCTGGGGGTTGACGGCCGGCTTGACGTCGATCTGGATCCGCAGACCGTGCATGTCGCTCAGGTCGGCGATGCCCGCCACGCCGACGATCTTGCCGTTGTTCGCGTGCTCTTGGACCTTGGCGATGACCCGCTCGGCCCCCACGAGATAGGGAAGCTCGGTGACGACGATCGCTTGGCGGGAGCGGGTGATCTGTTCGACGTGGGCCTTGGCCCGGATGCGGAACGTGCCCCGCCCCGTCTCGTAGGCGTCGCGCAGACCGTCGTCGACGATGATCCCGCCCGACGGGAAGTCGGGACCGGGCAGGACCTTCATGAGTTCGTCGACCGTCGGCTTCGGGCGCCGTTGGGTCATCACGAGCGTGATCGCCTGCTCGACCTCACGGAGGTTGTGGGGCGCCATGTTGGTGGCCATGCCCACGGCGATGCCGCTGGTGCCGTTGACGATGATGTTGGGCAGGGCGGCCGGGAGCACGACCGGCTCCTCGCCCTCACCGTCGTAGGTGGGCCGGAAGTCGACGGTGTCCTCGTCGAGCTCGGCCACCATGTCCATCGCGGCGTCGGACAACCGGCATTCGGTGTAGCGGGCCGCGGCGGGTGGGTCGTCGAGCGACCCGAAGTTGCCCTGCGGATCGATGAACGGGACCATGCGCGAGAAGTCCTGGCCCATGCGCGTGAGGGTGTCGTAGATCGCCGCATCGCCGTGGGGGTGATAGCGACCCATCGTGTCGCCGACGATCCGGGCCGACTTGCGATACGGCGAGTTCGGCCGGATGCCCATCTGCAGCATCGACCACAGGATCCTTCGCTGGACCGGCTTCAGGCCGTCACGGACATCGGGAATGGCACGGGCCGTGATCACCGAGAGCGAATAGGCGAGGAACGACTCGCTCATCTCGTCGGCGACCGGCACATCGACGACTTCGCGGGCGTAGCTGGGGTCGAACTCGAGTTGTCGAGGCACGTTGACTCCGGGGGTTTCGGGGTGAGGCGAGGTGCCCCGACCGTAGTGGCGCGGAGTGACGCCGCGGCGCCACCGCTACGGTCCACTCGTGGCCGCCACACCGCTCCCCGATCCGCCGTGCGTCCTCATCGTCGGTGCCGGCGATGTGGGCCTCGGTGCCGCAGCGGCACTGGCCCGACGCGGCGCCGACGTGACCACGCTCAACCGGTCGGGAAGGGGCGTGCCGGGCGCGACGATCCGGCGGGGTGACCTGGCCGATCCGGCGTCGCTCGAGGGGCTCGCACCCGCCGACATCGTGATCTTCACGACCGCGCCACCCGGCCGCGACGCCGACGCCTACCGACTCGCCTACGTCGACGGTCCCCGCCGGATCCTGGAGGCACTCCCCCGCCTGCCCGAGCGGCTCGTCCTCACCTCGACAACCGGCGTCCACGGCGTCGACGACGGATCCTGGGTCGATGCCGATTCGGTGCCCGAACCGACGCGGCCGACCGCCGCGGTCGTCCTGGCCGGCGAGGAGGCCCTCCGCGAGGCCGCACCCACCGTCGTCGTGCGCCCCGCGGGCATCTACGGGCCGGGCCGGAGTCGTCTGATCGACCGGGTCAGGACCGGCGAGGAGGCCGTCGGCTCCGACGCCACCCCGCGCTGGACCAATCGGATCCATCGTGACGATGTCGTGACCGCCCTCGTGACCGCGACCACCCACCCCGATCCCCCGCCGACCCTTCTCGCCGTCGACGACGAACCCGCCCCGCGAGACGATGTGATCCGCCTCCTCGTCGACCTCCTCGGCGCGCCCGAACCGCCGACCGTCGACGTACCGGCAGAAACCGGCAAGCGCTGTCGCAACGATGCCCTCCGGGCGCTCGGGTGGACGCCCACGTATCCGAGCTACCGCGTCGGCTACCCCGCGCTCACCGGCTGATCGGCCACTGCCCCCAGGCGAGGCGCAGCGCGGCCGGCAGCACCGTCAAGCCGAGTGCGGTGACCCGGCCGTCGTCGTCGAGCAGACCCCATTCGCCCCAGGGTTCGATCACGGTGGCGAACGCCCATCCGATGCGGGCCCGGTCGGCCTTGGGAATGGTCGTGTCGACCTCGGGGCACCGGTTGACGAAGTCGACCATGCGGTCCCCATCGACCGCACAGCCCGCTCCCGCCCGCACCAGGCCGATCACGGCGCCGAGCCAGTCGGCCCACTCCAGGGTGAGCACGGCATCGCGCTGGCGCGGGTCGAGCGGGGCGAGGTCGGTCGGCGCAACGAACTCGGCAACGGCACCGACCCACTCGGCCGCAGCCCCCTCGACCGGTTCGTCGACCGATGCCGGTAGGGCCCGAGCCAACACGTCGAGGGCGTAGGCGTCGTCTTCGGGATCGCGGGGCGGCGCTTCGGGGATCGCTTCCTCGACCGCCACCGGCGGTGGCACGTCGACGTCGACGAGCGTGGCCAGGCGCCGGAGCAGCACCCTGCCGTTGACGACCGACGACATCGACGGCTGGTCGGTGGCCCGCAGCGCAGCCACACATCGCGCCGCGAGGTCGGACGGCCCACCGTCGGTCCGTTCGATGTCCGCATCGTCCTCGAGTAGCGCATCGAGGAGGTCGCCCGGCCCGACGACGACCTCACCGATGGTCTCCGGCAGGCTCGCGACGAGGTCGACGGTGATCACGTGGCGCTCGTCGAGCGCGTCGACGAACCGGAAGGCGATCGACTCGATTCTTCCGGCCGAGAGCACCCACGCGCCCTCGCACCGAGCGGTGCCGACCGCGTCGACCCACGCCGGGGCCTCACCCGTCCACGCGAGCGGCGGCAACCCGTCGACGAGTCCGGACAGGGCGGCGATCGCCGTGGCCGCTCCGTCGCCACCCGCTCGAGCGATGGCCGCGCCGAGCACGGAGGAATCGACCGCACATTCGGCCGCGAGGGCGAGCACGTCGCTGGCCCACGCCTCGGCCCGCGCCGCGTCGAGCGCGGCGAGCTCCTCGGTCTGGTCGAGGACGTGCTCGACGAGTTCGGCGAGGACGGGAGCGGAGGAGTCGGTCACGGCGCTGCGAGTCTAGAGTCCGGCCGTGCCCGAGCTACCCGAGGTCGAGACCATCCGGCGTCAGTTGGCGCCCCATCTCACCGGCGCCGAGATCGTCGACGCGGGGAGTCACTGGTCGGCGAAGTTCACGCCCGCGGTCGAGGCGATCGGCGACGAGATCGTGGGCACGCGACGCCGCGGCAAGTACCTGCTCTTCGACCTGCGCAGTGCCGAACAGAGCAATGCCGAACAGAGCAATGCCGAACAGAGCGATGCCGACGACCGCAACCGTGAGCTGGTGGTCCACCTGGGCATGACCGGACGACTGGCCGTCGAACACGACGCCGACCTCGACCACCCGCATCTCCGAGCCTGGTGGCGGCTCGACGACGAACGCGTGCTGACGTTCCACGACGCCCGCCGCTTCGGTCGTGTGCATGTCGTCGACCGGGGCGAGCATGCGGGCATCCCCACGCTGGCCGCGCTCGGACCCGAACCCTTCGACGACGCCTTCAACGGCAAGGAGCTCGCGGCCTTCGTCAAGCGCAGCAACCGCCACCTCAAGACGCTGTTGCTCGGTCAGCGCGCCGTTGCCGGGGTGGGCAACATCTACGCCGACGAGGCCCTGTGGATGGCCGGGATCAACCCCGCGACCCGGCGGCTGAGCAGGCCGCGAGCCGACCGTCTCGTGGAGACCATCCGCACGGCGCTGCAGTCAGGGCTCGACCATGGAGGCACCACCCTGCGGGACTATGTCGACTCCGCAGGCGAGCAGGGCGCGAACCAGCACGAGCTGCACTGCTACGGCCGGAGTGGCGAACCGTGCGAGCGCTGCGGCACGGTGCTGCGTCGCCGCGAACTCGATGCCCGGACGACGACCTGGTGCCCGCAGTGCCAGGCCCGGTGAGGGTCAGCCGATGGTGACGCCGGCGAGGCTCAGGTTGACTTCACGCGACAGCAGGTTGGCCTGGCGGTGGGAACCGAGGACCACGTAGAGCCCGAACGCTCGTTCACCGGCCCGGAAGAAGCGCTGGGCTCCGGCTTGACCGCCGAGACGGCGTTGCAGCGACGCCGGCGAGAAGTCGGCCGCTTCGAGACCGTGGGGCACGTCTCGGCCCGAGAACATCGCCGTGCTCGCCGAGGCCGGGTCGAACTCCATGAGCACGATGAAGATGCCGCCGGCATCCATGGTCTCGACGGCACCCGAGCCGTAGTCGCCACGATCGGCGGGGAGGGCGAAATTGGCCAGATGCACCAGCGAACGGGGCGCGGCCCCCGGATCGGCCCGGAGCTCGCTGAACTCGACCTCCCACCCGTCGCGGACGACGACCTCGACACCATTGGCGGCCAGCCGGTGCCCGCTCATGCCAGGACCGCCGAACCGAGGGCGACGACCGCAGCGGCCCCGAGCGAGGTGAACCGCACGACGGGCTCACTGCGATCGAGACGTCGATGCAGGGCGCGGAGATCGTTGACCGTGCGGACCCGCCCGCTGCGCGTCGCCCCGATGCCGCGGATCAGCCCGTAGACCGCGCCGAGGGCGAGGGTCTGGCCGGGAGGGAGCACGACTCCGGCGACGAGGACGACGCCGAGCAGCAACGTGTTGACGACCGTCACGAGGCCGAATCCGAGCTGAGCGCCGAAGCCGACGCCGTAGACCCAGCCCCGATAGGTCGTGAGCCAGCGCTCGTCGACCTGACGCCGCCCGGGCACGGTGAGACCGGCGAGATCACCGATCACCGCGACCGCCGTCGCCGCCGCGATCACCACGAGCGCGACGGACGGTGTGGGGCGACCCACGGCCGCGTCGAACAACAGACTCGCAATCGCGAGCATCGCACCGAGCGCGAGCCCGCCGATCACGTGGCCGGCGAGCAGCCACGACCGCGTCAGCCAGTACCGGTGGCCTCGTCCCCGCTCGCCGAGCGGAGTGATGCTGGTCAGCATCGACGTCCCTCAAGGCGACCACGCCGCTCGCACCGCGGCGGGCACGGCGACGATCAGCGCGAGCACGAAGGGGCTCATCGTTCGGGCCCGTCGGGGCCGGCGGGCTCCGGGTAGAGGCTCGGGTGGCCGGGGCCGATGCCGGAGGCGGCCAGCGCCTCGTCGACCGTGCCGCCCATGGCCTCGTCGCCGAGCGCCTGCGAGAGCAGGCCGTGGACCTGTTCCCAGCCGGTGGCGGTGCCCGAGCCGACGACGCGTCCGGTGCGACCGTCGACGAGGGCGAAGTAGGGCGATCCGGGAACGCCGTAGGCCGTCCACGCATCCGACGAACACACGGTGCGGATGCCCGTCGGGGCCAACTCGGCGAGCTTGCTCTCGGAGTCGTGGACGGGGTCCTGGGCAACGATCACCAGTCGGGTCTCGTGGCCCGGCAGGTCGATGGCGGGCGATGCGAACTCGGTCCAGAAGGCCTGACAGGTCCGACAGCCCGATGACAGGAACGCGAGAAGCGTGTGGTGCTCGCCGGCCAGGGCGACCTTGACCGGCCCGCCTCCGGGGACCGTGCCGACGATGTCGATCGCGTCGGGGCGCGACGACGGGGCCGCCACGGGGACCGGTCCGACCGGCGAGGCCGGGGTGCCCTCGTCGAGCGGCACGCCGGCTCGATCGAGAGCCCTGAGGATCTCGGCATGGGTCCGCAACAAGCCGAAGACGATGACCGTGAGTATCGCGATCGCGACCGTCTGCACGATGACGAGGACGATCACTCGGTCTCCTCATGCGCGGCCCCGAAGCGCTGTTCGTAGCGGTGCATGAAGGTGATGACCTGGGCCCGATCGATCCAGAACCCGCCCCCGAAGATCGTCGGCGAGAGGCCCGTCGTGAGCTCGGTCTCGACCGCCCACGCAACGGCGCGTCGGTAGAAGGCATTGACGGGCACGTCGACGAACGGGATCTCGACGCTCGAGGACGGCTCCCCCGCCAAGCGCCACAGGAAGGTGATGGCCTCGCCACGGGTGACGAACTGGTCGGGCGAGAAGCGGTCGGGGGCGGTGCCGGTGGTGATCCCCTCGGCCGCCATCCAGGCGACCGGATCGGCGTACCACGCAGTCGGGGCGACATCGACGAACGGGGTCGGATCGGTCACCATCGGGCTTCCCTGGTAGCGCCACAGGAAGGTCGCCATGTGCGAACGGGGGGCCAGTTCGCCGGGGCCGAAGATGTCGCTGTTGTAGCCCATGGCGATTCCCGCCTCGACCGCCCACTCGACCGCCTCCGTGTAGAAGGCGCTGGGGGCGATGTCGGTGAATCCGTCGTGCAGGCAGGCCCGATCGTGGAAGCGGGTGCCGTTGTCGGTCAGCGCCGGGCCGGAGTCGCAGCCGGCATCCCACTGCCAGGGGACGACGCACGTCACGATCCGGCACGCGATCGGCCCGACACAGGCGACGTCCTGGTTGCACTGGCCGTAGCGGAACCGAGTGCAGTCGACGGCGCGGGATCCGCAACCTTCGAGACACCGGCAGTCGGCCGAGGTGCACGACGACGAACACACACCGGAGTCGTCGCATCCGCAGCCGTCGTCGCAGGGCAGGTTGCAGTCGAGGTAGTAGCGCGGCCGGCGTTTGCCGTCGACGTCGCAGAAGCCGCTGCCGTCGGCCTTCCACCAGCCCGCCACGATCGTGCCCGGCGGACAGAGGTTCTCGCCGGTGAGCTGACAACAGAAGTCGGTGTAGCCGTCGCAGCAGGCTGACCCACAGTCGCAGCTCGACCCTGCACAGGAACAGATGGCTGCGTGGGCCGAGGTCGGCCGCAGGGCGTAGGCGGCGGGGGCCACGGCGAGCGCGGTCGCTCCCATCGCCGACTTCGACAGGAAACCGCGGCGCGACGACCGGTGGTCGACCACGCGGCTGAGCGTCTCGACGACCCGCCGGCTCATGCGCGCTCCTCCAGGTCGATGCGGAAGGGTGCAGCCGCGGCCGGACCGGATGCTCTCGCCCCGAGCGCTTCGGGCAGGGCGGTGAAGGCCACGAGGGCGAGACCGGCGACCACGCCCACGACGAGGACGAATCCGGCACCGCCGGCCGGCTGACCGTCCATGACCTCGATTGGGGCGTCGCCGGCGATCGCACCGAACGACACCGCCGCCAGGGCGGCGTTGCCGACGATGTGGATCCATGAGGGCGGTGCGTCGACCCGGCCGAAACAGCCACAGGAGGTCGCCCCGGCCGCCAGGGCCCGCCAGACGACGGCGACGAAGCCCAGGTAGAGCGCCCCGGTCGCGGCAGCGACGATCGGACCGCCGACGAGGAGCGCGGTGACGCCGACGACGGACTCGACGACACCGATCCCGATGGTGAGGGAAGGACGGGGCGGCAGACCCAACGTCGACAACAGCTCGGTCGTGGGGGCGGGACGGGCGACCTTCGCAATACCGGCCACCAGCAAGAGCATGGCGGCGGCGGCGTGCAGCGCGACGAGTACGTCCATTCCCGTGAACGTAACGCGACTGCAACACCTTGCGGCGAACCGGGCGCCGGCACGACACCGGCGTTCGGGGCCACACCGGTACGGTTGCCGTCATGGCTGGGGACCGTCCGGACTTCTACGAGCTGATCGCCAGCAACCGTCGTCGCACCTGGCTGCTCATGTTCGCGTTCTTCGTGCTGCTCGCCGTGGTGGGTGCGGTGATCTCGTTGGCCCTCGGCGGCGGCATCATCGGCGTGATCATCGGCGTGGTGGTGTCGTTCGGTTTCACGTTCGCCTCGTACTTCCAGAGCGACACGCTGGCGCTGCGCTCGACGCGAGCGGTCCCGGCCGACCCCAGCGATTTCCCGCAGCTCAACAACCTCGTCGCCGAGGTCTCCCTCGCCGCCGGTATCCCACAGCCCAGGGTGTTCGTGGTCCACGACCCGTCACCCAACGCGTTCGCCACCGGGCGCAACATCGACAACGCCGCGGTTGCCGTCACCACCGGACTGATGGACAAGATGAACCGTCAGGAGCTCGAGGGCGTGATCGCCCACGAGATCGCCCACATCCGCAACGGCGACATCCTCGTCATGACGGTCGCCGTCGCCACGGCCGGCGCGATCGCCCTCATCGCCGACATCTTCTGGCGCATGCTCTACTGGGGCGCCCTCACCGGGGGCGGCGCATCCCATCGGCGACGCAGCAACGACAACAACGGGGGCGCGAACCCGCTGATCATCATCGGCATGGTCGCGGTGGCCGTGCTCGCGCCCCTGGCCGCGGCCCTGCTGCGGGCCGCCGTCAGCCGATCGCGCGAATCGTTGGCCGACGCGACGGCGGTCGAGATCACCCGCTATCCGGCGGGTCTCCGACAAGCCCTCGAGAAACTCGATGCCGACATCACGGTCGTCCGGCGCACCTCCCACGCCACCTCGCACCTGTGGATCGAGTCGCCGGACGACACCGAGACCGAGGCCCGGGGTCGCAAGTTCAACAGCATGTTCAGCACCCATCCACCGCTGGCCGAACGGATCAACATCCTTCGCGAGATGGAGGGGCTGGCGCCCTACGAGGGCCCAGATCCCGTCATCGCCGAGGCACTGCGCACGCTGCAGGACGACCGCGCCAATCCCGAGACCGGGATGTCGCTGCAGGGTGCGACGTCGACGACGAGCGCGCTCGCCGGCATCGACCTCGGCGCCATCTTCCCCGGAATGGGCGAGGTCGCCCCGGTCGACGAGGACCCCGAGCACGCGCCGGCCGGCTGGTACCACGACCCTGATGCCGACGACGGCGCGCTGCGCTACTGGGGCGGCCGTCGCTGGACGGACCACCGTCACGAGATCCCCGATCACAACCCGATCGCGCCCGAGGGCACTCGCCGTAGCCGCCTGCCCCGGCCTCCTCGGCGCGGCGGCCACCGGAGATGACAGACGACGCCGCTGACCTCACCGTCGGCGTCGGACCCCACCCCGAGCCGTGGCCCGACGACGATCGGCTCGATCCCGAGTTGCTGGCCGACGGCGACCGCCGCAACGTCGTCGACCGCTACCGGTACTGGACGGTCGACGCGATCGTCGCCGACCTCGACCGGCATCGTCACGGCTTCCACGTGGCGATCGAGAACTGGGAGCACGACCGCAACATCGGCACCGTGGTGCGCACGGCCAACGCCTTCCTGGCGGCCGAGGTGCACATCGTCGGGCGCCGCAAGTGGAACCGTCGTGGCGCCATGATGACCGACGTCTACCAACACGTCCGTCATCACGCCACCGTCGACGAACTGCTCCGTTGGGCCGACACGGCCGCCGTCCCCGTGATCGGGATCGACAACCTGCCCGGGTCGGTGCCGATCGAGTCGGCGGCACTCCCCGAGCGCTGTGTGCTGCTCTTCGGACAGGAGGGGCCGGGCCTCTCGACGGCGGCGCGGGCCGCGGCTGAGCAGGTCTGCTCCATCGCCCAGTACGGCTCGACCCGGTCGATGAACGCCGGGGTCGCCGCCGGGATCGCCATGCACGCCTGGATCCGCCGCTGGGCACCGCCGACATAGTCGCCGGTCGCGTCAGTCGGGCACGGCCACGATCACACGCTCCAGGGGCAGCACATAGCGCTGGAGCCTCGCGGCACAGCGCTGAAGGTCACTGGGCCGGCCGACGACCCGAGCCCATCAGCGGGGCCATCGTGTGCCCGTCGAACTCGATCTCGAAGCCGACACCGACCCGGATCCCCTCCAGCGAGGCTCCGGCGAGCGCGGACTCGATGGCCGCCCGGCTGAGTCCGTCGTCCTCTCCCGACGCGGGATCCGCCTCCCAGTCCCACTGGACGAAGGTGCCACCGCCCCGCAGGGTGCCCGCGAGCGATGTCACCGTGCCGGGGTAGTCGTCGAGGAAGCCGCACACCGAGGAACACACGACCAGGTCGTAGGGCTCGGATCGTTCGTCGAGGACCGACATGGTGCGGACGATCGTCCAGTCCCGGTCGGTCGCCTTGGCCTCGAGCACCGCCAACATCGCCGGCGACGAGTCGACCGCGTCGACCGACGCGCCACGGTCCACGAGCCGTTCGGTGAGCAGGCCCGTGCCGGCGCCGAAGTCACAGACCCGCAGTCCCTCGAACGTCACGCCGAGTTCGCCGAGCAACGACTCGAGCGAGGCGAAGGCCGCCGCCGCGTAGGCACGCGCCGCCGGGTCGTCGTCCCACCCGTCGGCGTAGTCGTCCCACTCCGAGTCGGTCATCCCGGTGGGCGCGGTCCGAAGGCGGCGCTATTCGACCATCGCGATGAGTTCTTCATCGCTGGGGATCTCCACGCCCGGCACGTAGTACGTGTAGAGCTCGCGCAGCACGGTCTCGAGGTCGCCCCGGTCGCTGCTCGCGAGGGTCACGGTGACCATCGATCCGTAGATGTGGACCGAGTCGACGTCGCCGGCCTCGAAGATGCGGCGAGCCAGCACGTCGGGCGGACGATCGTGCAGGATCTCGTCGCCCTTGGCGTAGCGCTCGTGGCCCATGCCGGTGAGGCTCCGGTTGAGCTCGAAGCGGAGCACACCCGGCTTCGGCGAGGTGGAGGAGAGAAACGTGACCGGTTGACCCATAGCGACTGCGACGTTACCCGTCGCGACGGGCCCAGGCCCACATCGCCAGACCGATCGACACGATCATGAGGATCGTGTGCACGATCTTGAAGCCGATGTCGTGGTCGGGATCCAACAGGATGTAGAGACCCTGGAACGTCCACCAGCCGATGGTGAGGGCGACGAGCGCCGCGAGCACCGCGGTCGCACGGCCCGATCGGGCCCTCCGCGCCGCGAACACGGCAATCACCAGCACCACGAAAAGGATCGAGAGACCGAGCCGCCACCCCTTGGCCGAACCCGACAGATCGTCGTCGGCCACGATGTTGCGGATACGGCCCACCCGGACCACCAGCGTCCACAACAAGAAGACCGGGACGGCCAGACGGGCGCTCATGAGACCGAGGCTACGACCGGTGCTCAGAACAGGCCGAGCTGGGGTTCCTCGTCGTCGACGATGCGCGGCAGACCGGTCCATCGGAGGTCGTCCATGAACGCCCATCTGCGTCGATGGATGGCACTCGGACCGAAGGCGGCGAGCGCGGCCTTGTGGCGCGGGCACGGGTAGCCCTTGTTGCCGGAGAAGCCGTAGGCCGGATGGTCGGCGTCCCAGGCCCGCATCATGCGGTCGCGCGTCACCTTGGCGACGATCGAAGCCGCCGCGATCGAGATGCTGATGGCGTCACCCTTCACGATCGTCGTCGTCGGGTGGGTCTCGACGAAGTCCCAGTTGCCGTCGACGAGCACGTGGTCGACCGCGCCGAGCTGGGCGAGCGCCCGCTGCGCGGCCAGCTTCTGGGCCGCCGACATGCCGAGCTCGTCGCATTCCTCGTGCGATGCGTGGCCGATCGCCACCGCATCCGCCCACTCGAGGATCCGGTCGTACATGAACTCGCGTTCCGCGGCGGTGAGCATCTTCGAGTCGCGCACCTTGTAGAGCTTCTTGTCGCGGGGGACGACGACGGCGGCGAGAGTGAGCGGACCGGCCCAGGAGCCACGGCCGACTTCGTCGATCCCGGCAACGACATCCCCACCGTCCGCCCAGATCTCCCGCTCGAGCCGCAGGCCCGGAGCCTTGCCCTTGATCGAGCGGCGCAACTGGGGCGCGGTGGTGGCCATCGATCGGACGGTAGCCCATCGGGCAGCGCGACTACGGTGCCCCCATGGTCGACAGCCTCCGGTCGAAGCGATCGTGCGCCTCCCTCCTCTCCTATCGCAGCGTCGCGAGCGTCACGTCGGCCTTCTCCGCGATGTCCGCCTTCTCGTTCGGCTCGCTCGGGTCGGCCGGGTCGCTGCTCTCCGTCGGGTCGAGCGGCTCGGTTCTCTCGATCGGCTCGAGCGGCTCGATCCTCTCCGTGGGGTCGATCGGCTCGATCGGGGGACGCGGGGTGATGGGCCCCGAACGGGCCGGGCACACACTCGCCCTGGTCGCGCTGGCCGCGGCCTGGGTCGAGGGCGGCTAGGCGGGGCGTTCGGCCAGGAGGGCCTCGCCCGATCGCTCGAGCGACGACCACTGCGGGTCGAGTCCGGGGCAACGCAGCTCGACGGCGTCGCTGCCGCCGAGCCGTTCCCACAACAACGCCGGCCGGGCGCCGTGCCAGCGGACACTGAACGAGACCCTGCCGTTGGCCGTGCCACAGGAGCGCACATCGACCGGCTGGCCCAGCCATGCCTCCGGCACCTCGGGCAGCAGGTCGACCGCAGCGGCGTCCGAGGAATCGATCACCAGCGAGAGCACGCGGCTCGCCGCCTCGACTGCGGGGCTGGACGGGCTGAAGCGGCCCGACACCCGCTCGGCTGCGGACCGTGCGTCAGCCGCCGCGTCGGGCGCAACTGCCTCGAGGGCGCGAGCCACCTGACGCAGGGTCTCCGGATCGAGGGCCGAACCGGCAACGGCGACGAGGGCCCCGGCGAGCTCGGCGAGACCCGAGTCGCGGCCGGCCAGCAGATCGCGGGACGCGAGCGCCCGAAGGCCGGCAGCGGCATCGACGCCGGAGAGCGCGCCCGATTCCGCGGCGGCCACCACGGTCGCTCGGGCCCGGTCGGCTTCGTCGTGCAGGCCGGCGACGTCGAGCACCACCGCCGCCTCGGCGGCCACCCGGGGATCGTCCGACCCGGCCTGGACGATCAGGTCCGGGAGGATGCGGTCCCAGGCTTCACCGAGGTCGGCGTCGGGCACCTGGATCGACAGCGCACCGGCGGTCACGGTCCGCCAGCCGGCGGAGATCTCGTCCGGCGTGACCGGACGGACCGGGAAGTCGCCCTCGAGCAGCACATGGACCTGCACCCGTTGTCGGTGCGGCAGGGCGAGCACGAGCGCGCCGGAAGCCTCGGCGCCGGCCGCCTCCACCCGGGCCGTGTCGGGACCGGCGATGACCTGCGGCCACGGGTCGCCGACCACGGCAGTGACTCCCCCGGCCGGTCGCTCCCCCCGGATCCACTCGATGCCATCGAGCACCACGGCGTCGGCATCCCCGCTGACCGTCGCGGACGCGGCGACGCGGCCGGCCACCGCAACCGCCACTGCGTCGGCGGAGAGGTTCTCGAAGTCGAGCACCAGAACCCGGCCGAGGCCGTCGTTCGCCGACGCGACCCGCTGCACCACATCGCCGGATGGCACTCGCATCCACGTCTCGTAGACCGGCGCATCGGCGACCCGTGATTGGCGCACCGCAACCTCGTCGTGGGCCACTCGCCACCGGTCGGCGGCGCCGACCCCCCACTCGACCCACCAACCGCCGTCGATGGCGCCGACGCGGCCGTGTCGGTCGACGATCGCCGTGGGGCCGTCGAGATCGCCGATCACGGCACCTTCGAGCGCGTGGGTGGGACTGTCGCCGGACCGGCCGAGCCGATCCTGGAACCAGCGCTTCATCAGTCGGGGGCGGCTTCGCTGGTGGCGGGCCGGCTGACCAGCCCGCGATACGCGTCGGTGGCGCTTCGTCCCTCGGTGACGCACGCCTTCATCTCGGTCGCGATCGGCATCTCGACGCCGTACTCCTCGGCGAGCTCGAGCACGATCTTGGCCGACTTCACGCCTTCGGCCACCTGGTTCATCTCCTCGATGATCTCGTCGAGTGACCGGCCCCGGCCGAGCTGCTCGCCGACATAGCGGTTGCGGCTCTGCGGGCTCATGCAGGTCGCGAGGAGATCACCCATGCCGGCGAGGCCCGAGAACGTGGCGGGATCGCCGCCCATGGCGACACCCAGGCGGGTGAGTTCGGCCAGCCCGCGGGTCATCACCGCCGCTCTCGTGTTGTCGCCCGTACCGAGCCCGTCGGCCATTCCGGCCGCGAGCGCGATCACGTTCTTGAGGGCACCGGCGATCTCGCTGCCGACCACATCGGTGTTGGTGTAGACCCGGAACAGCGACGACGCGAACACCCCCTGGAGCTTCTCGGCGATCGTGAGGTCGGTGAAGGCCACGACGGCAGCCGCGGCGCTGCCGGCCAGGATCTCCTTGGCGAGGTTGGGGCCGGTGAGCACGCCGACCGGGTGACCGGGCAACTCCTCCTCGGCCACCTCGGTCATCCGCTTGCGGGTGCCCAGCTCGAGGCCCTTCGAGAGCGACACGATCGGCACCCAGGGGCGGAGATGAGGCCGGAGGTCGACGAGTGTCTCGCGGAAGCCAGCCGAGGGCACCCCCATCACCAGCACGTCGGCCTTGCCGACCACCGCCGCCAGATCGGTCGAGGCCCGGAGACCGGGATTCAGCGCGAAGCCCTCGAGATAGCGGGGGTTCTCGTGACGTTCGTTGATGGCGTCGGCCACGTCCTGGCGCCGACTGTGGATCGTGGTCGGCTCGTTGTGGGCACAGAGATGCGCCACCGTGGTCCCCCACGATCCGGCTCCGACCACCGCGACATTCATCGTCATGGGTCCACCCTAGACCTGGCACCGTCGGCACCGCCGAGCTGCGTTGCGAGCCGTAGAGTCTCCGACATCGTGCACCGTCCCGCCGACACCGTGGTCCTGATTCCCATCAGGTCGTTCGACGACAGCAAGTCGCGTCTGTCCGGGGCCCTCGACGCCCGCGAGCGTCGGCATCTGACGATGCGGATGGCGGAAACGGTGGTCGCCGCGGCCCGGGGACTTCCGGTGCGGATCGTGAGCGACGACGAGGAGGTGCTCGCGTGGGCCGATGCGCAGTGGCCACGCGAGCACGCCGTCGGTGGACTGTCCGTCGGTCGCCGCGGTCTCAACGAGTCGGTGACCGCAGCCGTCGAACGGGCTGCTGATGCCGGATTCGATCGGGCCCTCGTCGCCCATGCCGACCTTCCTGCGGCCGACGACCTCACCGTCGTCGACCGCGACGGCGTCTGCATCGCCCCCGACCGAGCCCGCGACGGATCCAACGTGCTGTGTGTCCCGACTCGGGCGGGCTTCGTCTTCTCCTACGGTCCCGACTCGTTCCGCCGCCACTGCGCCGAAGCCGAGCGCCTCGACCTGCCGCTGACCGTGATCGACGAACCGTCCCTGGCCTGGGACGTCGACGACCCCGCCGACCTCCCCGACGACTGGAGCCGCTGACATGCGCGTCGACCTACCCACTCCCGCCAGCGCCCTCGCCATCGCCGCACACCCCGACGACATCGAGTTCGAGTGCGGCGCGACCCTGGCCAAGTGGAGCGAGGCCGGCGCGGTCTGTCACCTGCTCGTGTGCACCGACGGCCGCAAGGGCACATGGGACGTCGACGCCGACACCGACGCCCTCGTCGAACGCCGCCAGCGAGAACAGCGCGAGGCAGCCCGTCGACTCGGGGCCACCGGCGAGGTGCGCTTCCTGGGCATCGAGGACGGCGAACTCGACCACGGGGTCGAGCGGCGCAGCGAGGTCGCCCGGATCATCCGTGAACTCACACCCGAGATCGTGCTGGGCCATGATCCCTGGCGCCGTTGGCGGATGCACCCGGATCACCGGGCCGCCGGCTTCCTGACCGTCGATGCGGTGGTCGCCGCCCGCGACCCGCACTACCACCGCGAGCACGGCATCCCCCACCACCGGCCCGACCATCTCCTGCTGTTCGAGAGCGAACAACCCGACCTGGCCGAATCGGTACAGCACCGCCACCTCGAAGCCAAGGTCCAGGCGTTGCTCGCCCACGAGAGCCAGTTCGAGACCACGATGGTGATCGACGCCGACGACGACGGAAGCCAGGCCGCGGCCTTCGGCGCGCGGGAGCAAGCCGATGCCCGGCGACACGGCCGCATCGCCGGCGTCCGATTCGCCGAGACCTTCCGCCGCCTCGATCCCGCCTCGTAGAACGCACCAGGGGGCGCACCCCGAAGGATGCGCCCCCTGACTGGCCGGCTGCGTTGGCGGGTTGGGTGGTGCCGCAGCCGACGTTCTTGCGACCGAGTCGACCTCGGTCAGATCGTTTCTGCGAACATGTCGCCCTTGCGTCTCCTGCCCCGCACCCGAATGGCCACGGCAACTCACCCGACGTCGCGCCGTCGCGGTTTGTCGCGAGATTTCTCGATTCGTCTCGAAGGTCCGCCGATTCGCGACTATCCGGCCCCCCGAGGCGTCGGACTCGCCATGACGGCGGTACTGCATCCCCGCGGTCCCTGGTGGGAGCCGCTGCTCGCATTCGCGAGCTCACTCGACCCCACCGCGCCACCGTCGCCCCCCGCAGGGTCGGGGTCCCCGACCCCACCGCGCACCGCCGACCGTCCCGATGCCGACATCCCCGCGATGGATCCCGCGGACGCGCTGGCCGAGCTCACCCGACGCCACGCCGATGCGGTGTACCGGGTCGCCCTCTCGGTCACCCGCAGCCACGAGCAGGCCGAGGACGTCGCCCAGGACGCCCTGCTCAAGGCGTGGCAGGCCCTTCCGACGTTTCGCAGCGACGCGCCGTTGAAGAACTGGCTGCTGCGCATCACCCACAACACCGCGATCTCGGCTCTCCGCAAGCGCCGCGACATCCAACTGGACCCGCTCGACCTGCCCGAAGCTCCGGCCCCGCGCACCTCTCGGTCGAAGCCCGGGTCGAGGATCGCGTCTCGATCGGTGCCTTCGAGGACGCCCTTCGCCAGCTCGACGATCTCAGCCGCAGCGTCGTGGTGCTCCGCGAGGTCGAGGGGATGTCCTACGAGGAGATCTCCCAGGTGCTCGACGTGCCGTTGCCGACGGTCAAGACGCGTCTGCTCCGAGCGCGGCGACTCCTGGCCACGGCACTGGAGGGGTGGAAGCCATGAGGTGGATCCACCCCTCGAACCGCAAGCTCCGGCGGTGGCTCGACGACGGCGAACCGCGGAACGTCGACGAACACGTGGCCGAGTGTGCCCGGTGCGCGAACCGGCTCGAGGAGCTCGCGACCCCGATACCGCAACTGAGCCAGGTGCTCGCCCGTTCGATGCAGGCACCGGACGATCTGGTGCAACGGCTGGGCGTCAGGATGACGGAGAGCATGCGGTCCCGCGAGGATCTCCAACTGCTTCTGGAGCTGATGGGCGTTCCGTTGGCTACCGTGCGCTCGCTGATGATGGAGGACGACACATGAACGACCCGAACTGGATCGGCGCGGCGATCGCCGTCGCCGCCGGCTTCATCGTCGGCAGCGTGCTCGCCCGCGTCGTGCGCGGGCTCCTCTCCCGTGAGCGTCAACCCGAGGCCGTGCGGGAGGCAGCAGGGGCGATCGCCAGCGTGTTCTTCGCCGCTGCGGTCATCGTCGGGCTGATCACCGCACTCGGCTTCGTCGACGACACGGCGGTCGACGATCTGCCCAACGACTTCATCGACTACGTGCCCCGTGCCCTGTCGGCGGCGATCGTGCTGATCGTGGCCAACATCGCGGCCACCTTCGTCGTCGCGGCGCTCGAACGCTCGTTGGGCCACGTGTCCGCCGCGGTGCGCCGTCGAGTGCCGCCCACGGTCCGCGGCGCCATCCTCTTCATGGGTGCGTTGATCGCCGCGAACCAGCTCGGCATCGACACCCAGATCCTGACGATCGCGGCCGCCGCACTGTTCTTCGGCATCGCGCTCACCGTGGCGCTCGTCGCCTACTCGGGCTCGGGGCCGGTCGCCTCCGAGGTGGCGGCCAGCCGCGCCATGCGCCGCATCCTGCACGTGGGCGATTCCGTCGACACCGATGTCGCGACCGGCACGGTGATCGAGCTCCACAGCGTGAAGGTCGAGATCGAGACGGCCGATGGGCGCCATGTGCTCGTGCCCTACTCCATGCTGCTCGAGTCGGTCGTAGGGATCACCCGCGGCGACGGCTGACGCGTTCGGCGGTGCCGGCGGGCCGTGCGCGGCCGTGCCCGGGAAAGCCCGTGCGGGTTGCGTATCGTGTACCCGTGATTCGACCCCTGTTCCGCATTCTCATCCCTGCGATCACGGTCGGCCTTCTCGCCGTCTCCTGTGGATCCGACGGTGACGACTCGAGCGACGTCGACGACACGTCGACCACCACCACGAGCACGACCGTCGCCGACGACGCGGCCGGCGAAGACGACGACGAGCCCGGTTCGACCACCACCGCACCGACCTCGACCACGCCCGACGAGACCACGACGACCACCGAGGCGGTCACTTCGGGAACCGGGACCACTGGGGTGCTCGCCGAGGGTTCGCTGACGACCGACGCGGGTCTCACCGCCGAATGGTCGCTCACCGCCACGGCGATGAGCCTCTGCTTCGAGGCGACTCTGGCCCACCCCGACCCTGTGGTCGCCGCCGGCGCCGGAGCCGGCGTGTCCGACTGCCTCGAGCCCGCCGGTGGCCTCGACCAGCTCGACTCCGGGCTGAGCGTCGACGTGGGTGGGGTCGACGGCGAACGCACCATCGGATTCCTCTGGGGCCGCGTCGCTCCGGAGGTCATCAGCCTCACCATCGAGCACACCGATGGATCCCAGACCCCGATCGGGATCCTCGACGGCCCCACCGAGGTGGGCGTCTTCGCCTATGTGACCGAGGTCGCCTCGATCCCGCCGGTGCAGGACCTCGACGCGGTGAGCGGCACCCAGATCGAGGGATCCGTGCCGATCCGCGACTTCCTCCGGGCCGGACCCACGTATCCGGTCACGACCACCCCGCCGACCACCGCACCGCCGTCCTATCCGGTCAACTAGCGGCCTCGCTCGAGGTCGACAACGTCCCAGGGCACAACAGCTAGTCGTAGCTCGGGGCGTCGAAGGCGCCCTCCATGCGGTACGGCTTGTAGGGGCCCATCACGATCTGCTCGAGCACCCCGATGCCGACACGGTCGCCGTAGTAGGCCCGCACCAAGTGTTGCACGTGCTGGTTCTCGAAGGCGGTCTCGTCGACATCGGCCAGCGCCCACGACTCGCTCTCCATGGCGAGTTCGCCGTGCCACTGCCCGTGCACCCACTTCGGATGCATGTAGCCGATGCCCTTCATCCGATAGGTGAAGATGGGCTCGAGCCTGACCTCGTGGCGTTCGCCGGTGTCGATCGAGGTCATCGCGATCGTGGCCTCCTTGGCCATGCGCGAGCCCTCCTTGAAGGTGAGCTGGTGCTCGAGGGCGCGCATGTGTTCGGCCGCCTCGTCCTCGACCCCGGGGATCTCGTCGATCGAGTCGTAGACCGGCAGCTTGGCCCCCACGTTGAACAGGGGCCGACCCTTCCAGTCCTCGAACAGTTGGTAGTGCAGACACAGGTCGTCGAAGTTGAGCGGCGCCCACAGGAAGAAGAGGCCGCCGCCCGGACGGGGCGGGTTGGGGGCGCCACGGGTGTCGCCGCCGATCAGCGGGCGGATACCCCACGAGCGGTCCTTCGTGCCCCAGGTCTCGTTGCGGTCGAGATCGAGCCGCTTGCCCCCGAACTCGATCCATCCGCTCCAATGACCGAGCTGCGCGAAGCGGGTGGTGTCCATGGTCTTTCGGATGCCACCGCCGCCGAAGTGGTGACGGGGTTCCTCGACATTGCCGGTGCGGCCCTCCCAGAGGAGGTCGCACGCGAAATCGGTCTCGTTCGGCTCGAGGGTCACCCGCAGCGAACGCATCGGCTCGACGATGTCGACGTTGAACGGGCCGACCCGCAACTCGCTCGGCTCCGGGGTCGCCCGGGCCGAGGCGTGGAAGGCGTATTGGTGGCCCTCGTACACGATCGAGATGCCGCAGTCCTGGATTCCCAGGTGGGGGTAGAGGGCGGTTCCGATGCCGAGATACATGTCGCCGGCCTTCGAATAACCGTTGAACCAGTAGCGCTCGTAGACGTCCTTGTCGCTGCTCGCCGGGTGGGCGATCGGATCGGGCGTCTGATGGATCGGGAAATCGTCGAACTTGGTCAGGACCATGGGCGCAGGTTCGCAGCTCGTCGGAGGCGACGCCAGCCCGGGACGATCGGGCTCATCGCCCTCAGACGGCCGGGGCCCGACCGCGGCGGGCCGTGCGGCCCGTTGCGCCCGGGAGCGGATCCCAGCGGAACCGCCAGACCGCCACGACGGCACCGACCACGAGCCAGAGCGCCATGACGCCGAGGCGGTCCCAGAGGATCGCGGGCGCGTCGGTCCAGGGTTCCATCGTCGCGGAGAACGACGTGCCGAAGTGCTTGAGCGGGAGGATGTCGGCGGTGACCCGCAACCACTTGGGAGGCTCGGGTCCGAGGTTGACGAAGATGTTCGAGATGAAGGCCATCGGCAGGATCGTGGCGTTGGCCAACGCCGACGCCGACGAGGAGGACCGGGCCACACTCGACAGCGCGACCCCCAACGTGGCGAAGGTGGCGGATCCCACCGCGAACGACAGCAGCATTCCCGGGAACTTGGCGAGCTCGATGTTGACGTCGAAGGCGACGACCCCGAGCGTGACCATGACCGTGGCCGACACGAGGGCGATCCAGACGGCGGAGAGGATCACGCCTGCGATGTAGATCCACGGCGGCAGCGGCGTGCCCCGCACCCGGCGCAGGATGCCCTCTTCCCGGCGCGTCGAGACGTTGATCGCGATGTTGGTGTAGGTCGCCGAACCGACCGCGAACACGGCGAGCGCCGGCGTGTAGAACTGGGCGGCCGATGTGTCGTCGGGCCCTCCGGTGTCGCCGAGATCGTTGCCGAAGAGGGCGACGAAGAGGACCAACATGATGACGGGCAGCATGAGGGTGAAGAAGGCACCGACCGGTACCCGCCAGAAGAAGCGGTTCTGGGCCCGGACCTGGTGGGTCAGGAGACGAAGCGAGCGCATCAGGCCTCTTCGCCCACGAGACCGAGATACACGTCCTCGAGCTCGGTCGAACTCACGGCGAGGCCGTCGAGCTCGATGCCGCGACTCGTGGCCCAGGCGGTGATGTGGGCCAGGTCGGCGGTCGGCGCGTCGGTGGTGATCTCGATCCGCCGGTCACGCCCCCGACTGGTGCCCCGGAGCGGATCGAGGAGTCCACTGAGCGGTTCGTCGACGGCCGGCAGGCCGAACGAGATCCGGGTGCCCTTGCCGAAGTCGGCCCGGAGCTGAGCCGCCGAGCCGTCGGCCACGATGCGACCGGCAGCGAGCACCATGACCCGGTCGGCGAGGTGCTCTGCCTCCTCCAGCGAGTGGGTGGTCAACACCACGGTGCGGCCGAGCTCGGTCAGATTGCGGACCAGGTCCCAGCTGCGTCGACGAGCGGCCGGATCGAACCCGGTGGTCGGTTCGTCGAGGAAGATCAGGTCGGGATCGCCGATGAGCCCCAGCGCGAGATCGACGCGCCGCTGCTGGCCGCCGGAGAGGGTGCTCACCCGCTCGTCGGCCTTGTCCTCGAGCTCGACCATCGCGATCAGCTCGTCGACCTCGCGGGGCCGTGAGTAGGCGACCCGGTAGAAGTGGAGCACCTCCCGGACCGTGAGCTCCTTGTCGACCCCCGCCGACTGGAGCACGATGCCCAGCCGGTCACGAAACCCCGGGCCGGCCGTGCCCGGGTCGACCCCGAGGACCCGCACGTCGCCACTGGTCCGCGACCGGTGGCCCTCGAGGATCTCGACGGTCGTGGACTTGCCGGCCCCGTTCGGTCCGAGGATCGCGACGACCTCGCCCTCCTCGACCGCGAAACTCACCCCGTCGACGGCACGGTTCGGGCCGTAGGACTTGACGAGGTCGTTGACCTCGATGGCGTTCGGCACCGGTCAGGCCACGTCGGGGTTGAGCGAGTAGAGACCCGTGACACTGACCGAGTCGAGCACGTGACCATCGCTGGCCGCCTCGAAATCGGCCCAGCGGAATCCCGGCTCCAGACCGAGTGTGGGGACGTCGAGCGCATGCACCGTGAAGGTGTAGTGGTGCATGATCGAGTCGTTCCAGGGCGGGCACGGGCCGTCGTAGCCGCCGTAGGTGCCACCCATCTCGTCGTCGCCCTCGAACCACGAGGTGAAGTCGTTGGCCCCCCGCACGCCGCCGGCCGCGCCGCCGGTCACCGGCTTGCCCTTGGCCACGATGCCGCTGCCCTCCGCGCCCTCGCCGAGCGAGGCGAGGTCGGCAGGGAGGTCGACGAGGAGCCAGTGGGCGAAGGTCATGCGCGGCAGCGTCGCCGGGACGACGCGACCCTCCTGATTGACGTCGGTGGGGTCGCTGGGGACGTCGGGGTCGGTGCACGTGATGGCGATCGACCTGGTGCCCTCGGGCGCGCCACTCCAACGCACCGTCGGGCTGACGTTGTCGCCCATCTCCTCACCTGCGCAGAACGCGTGACGAACCGGGATGGGTTCGCCCTCACTGATGCCATCGACTACGAGTTCCATGTCGTCACCTCCATGCGGGCTCACCCTAGCCAAGGCCCGCCCGTCACTTCGGGGTCGAAGGGTGGAAGAATCACACCGTGCATCCGCTCCCGGGGAGATCCGTCGTCGCCGAGTACGGCAGCCGCTTCGACGCCGACGTCGGCCACGCCCGCCTGGCCGAGGCGGGGCTCGAGTCGGTGGTCATCGGTGACCCCGCCCACGCCGTCGCCCCCCACCACGTGACCGAACCCGGGTTCCGGCTTGTCGTCCGCGACGAGATCGCCGACCACGCCCGCAGCGTGCTCACCGACGACCTTCCGCCCGACCCCGAAGCGGCTGCCCTCGACGCGGCCTTCCACCACCGACGCTTCGCCGACCGTCCCGCCTGGATCCGCGGCGCGACCTGGGCGGTCGGCGCGGCCGTCATCGGCCCTGTGGTTGTCACCGCCGCCATCGTGGTCGTCTGGATGCTCCGCGGCCTGTTTCCCTGACCACTCCGTTTCCTTCACCGAAAACGCGAACGAGGCGGGCCCCACCACCGACTCGGTGGGCGACCCGCCCCGATCCACGACCCTTCGGGCTCTACATGCCCTGGCCACCGGACGTCTCGGCCACGCTCTGCTTGCCGGCGGAGATCCACGGCATCATCGCCCGCAGCTTCTTGCCGACCTTCTCGATCGGGTGATCGTGACCCGCCTGCTCGAGGGCGTGGAACTTCTCGCGACCGGCGCGCGACTCGGCGACCCAGTTGGCGGCGAACGTGCCGTCCTGGATCTCGGTGAGGATCTGCTTCATCTCGGCCTTGGTGGCGTCGTTGACGACACGCGGTCCGGAAGTGAGATCGCCCCATTCGGCGGTGTCGGACACGCTGTAGCGCATGCCGGCGATGCCCTCCTCGTACATGAGGTCGACGATGAGCTTGAGTTCGTGGAGACACTCGAAGTAGGCGACCTCGGGCTGGTAGCCGGCCTCGATCAGCGTCTCGAAGCCTGTCTGCACGAGGCGAGTTGTTCCACCGCACAGCACGGCCTGCTCCCCGAAGAGATCGGTCTCGGTCTCCTCGGTGAAGGTGGTCTCGATGACACCGGCGCGGGCACCACCGATCGCGTCGGCGTAGGCGAGGGCCAGGGCCTTGGCCCCGCCGGTCGCGTCCTGCTCGACGGCGATGAGGGCCGGCACGCCGCCGCCCTCGGTGTAGGTGCGACGCACGAGATGTCCCGGACCCTTGGGGGCCACCATGCACACGTCGAGATCGTCGGCCGGCGTGATCAGGTCGAATCGGATGTTGAAACCGTGAGCGAAGAACAGGGCATCCCCGGCATCGAGGTTGGGAGCCACGTGCGTTTCGTAGATCTCGGCCATCTCGGTGTCGGGCATCAGCATCATCACGACGTCGGCCTCGGCGGTGGCGTCGGCGATCGACAGCACGCGTAGACCGGCGGCCTCGGCCTTGGCGACCGAACCGGAGCCCTCACGGAGGCCGACGCGCACGTCGATCCCCGACTCCTTGAGGTTGAGGGCGTGGGCGTGCCCCTGCGAGCCATAGCCGAGAACGGCGACCTTTCGGTCGGCAATCGCGGAACGGTCGACGTCCTTCTCGTAGTAGATGTTCGCCACGGCGGAACCTTCTTTTCTGTCTGGGTGAGAGATGGGTGGATGAATACGGTCAGTCGAGGGATGGCAGGGCCACCCGGCCCGTTCGCTGGAGCTCGGCGATGCCGAACGGTCGGAGGCACTCCTCGAACTCGTCGAGGCGGGCGGTGCGGGCCGAGAACGAGAGCATGATCTGGTCGCTGTTGTCGGCGAGCACGAACGCCCGCCAGTCCTCGATGATCTCCATGAGTTCCTTGCGGTGACCGGCGTCGGCCGACACGGTCACGAGCATCAACTCACGCGAGACGGAGTCTTCCGGCGGGAGCTCGCGGATGTCGACGACATTGATGAGCTTGTTGAGTTGCTTGACGACCTGCTCGAGCGGTGCCGACTCGACATCGACCGTGAAGGTGATGCGGCTGAACCGATCGTCGTCGGTCGGCGCGACGGCCAGCGACTCGATGTTGAACCCGCGCCGGCTGAAGAGGCCGGCGACCCGGGCGAGCACGCCCGGCTTGTTCTCGACGGTCGTGACGATGGTGTGGAAACGATCCGCACTCACGACTCGTCCTCCAGGAGATGCTGCTGGGTCGGATCGACGACGACCTCGGAGTTGGTCGCGCCCGAGGGAACCATCGGGAACACGTTTTCGCGGGCGTCGGTGACGAACTCGACCACGACCGGACGGTCGTCGATCTCGTTGGCCTTCTCGATGGCCGGACCGACCTCTTCGGGCGACTCGACGCGAATGGCCGCACACCCCATCGCCTCGGCCCACTTGATGTAGTCGGGCACGCGCTCCTGGAGATAGACCTCGCTGTAGCGCTCCTCGTAGAACATCTCCTGCCACTGGCGAACCATGCCGAGGTAGGAGTTGTTGAGCAGGGCGACCTTGATCGGGATGTTCTCGACCGACGCGGTGACGAGCTCCTGGGCCGTCATCTGGAAGCACCCGTCGCCGTCGACCGCCCAGACCCGCCGGTCGGGCATCCCGGCCTTGGCCCCGATGGCGGCGGGGATGGAGAAGCCCATCGTGCCGAGACCACCGGAGTTGATCCACGTGTAGGGATGGTCGAACTCCCACCACTGGCTGGTGTACATCTGGTGCTGGCCGACACCCGAGGCGACGATCGTGTCGCTCGGGTTGCCATCGCGGAGCTGCTCGATCACGAACTGGGGCTTGAGCTTGTCGCCCGGCGCCGACTGTTCGTAGGTCAGCGGGAACTTCTCCTGCCAGCCCGACACGGTGGAGCGCCACGCGCTCCGGTCGGCCTGCACCGCGGTGCCGCCGAGCTCACGGATGGCGTGGTTCAGCCCTTCGATGACGAGGCGACAGTCGCCCTGGATGCCGACGTTGGCCCGGCGGACCTTGCCGAGCTCGGCCGGGTCGATGTCGACATGGATGATCTTCGCGTCGGGGGCGAAGCCGTCGAGCTTGCCGGTCACGCGGTCGTCGAAGCGCGCCCCGAGCGAGATCAGCAGATCGCTCTTCTGCATGGCGGTGACGGCGCTGTAGTTGCCGTGCATGCCCGGCATGCCGAGGTTGAGCTCGTGGCTGTCGGGGAACGCCCCACGGGCCATGAGCGTCGTGACGACGGGGATCTGCACCATCTCGGCCAGTTCGCGCAGGGCATCGGCCGCCCGGGCCTTGAGGATGCCGCCGCCGACGTAGAGCACCGGACGTTCGGCGTCACGGATCATCTCGGCCGCCTGCCGGATGAGCTCACGATCGCCCTCGGTCACCGGGTGGTAGCCGGGCAGCTCCATGTCGGCATCGGTGGCGGTGTACCAGTTCATGGCCGACCGGGGGTTGGTGGGGTCGACGATGTCCTTCGGGATGTCGACCAGCACCGGACCGGGACGGCCCGTGGTCGCGATGTGGAAGGCCTCGTGGATGATGCGGGGGATGTCCTGCGCCTCGGTGACCAGGAAGTTGTGTTTGGTGACGGCCATCGTGATGCCGGTGGTGTCGCACTCCTGGAACGCATCGGTGCCGATCGCCGCATAGGGGACCTGGCCGGTGATGCAGACCATCGGGACCGAGTCGAGGAAGGCGTCGGCGAGGGGGGTGACGACATTGGTGGCCCCGGGGCCGGACGTCACCATCGCCACACCGGGCCGACCGGTCGCGTGGGCATATCCCTCGGCCATGTGACCGGCACCCTGCTCGTGACGCACCAGCACGTGACGGATCGAGCTGTCGATGATCGGGTCGTAGACCGGGAGGATCGCCCCACCGGGATAGCCGAAAACCACCTCGACACCCTCGTGTTCGAGGCTCTTGACGAGGGCTTCGCCGCCGGGCATCTGCTGGTTGTCGCTCATGGGTGTCTCACGGGTTTGCGGTGTCCCGAAAAGGGGACAGAGAAGTATGGGCCGAAAAAACGAAACGACCTCCCTTCTGGGAGGTCGAGGCGCACGTTTGTCGAAGAAATTCGATCGCGAACGTGCGCTAGCCGATGCCTACTACGAGGATGGGGGCGAGCGCGGTGTTCACGGCCACGAGTATGACGACTCCGCTGACGAATGGCAACATCGACGACGAGACGAAGGGATGCCAGTGTCGGTCCGCATCGGGGTCTACCCCGGCTCTTTCAACCCACCGACACGGGCCCACCTCGAGATCGCGTTGACCGCCCGCGACAGCCACGGGCTGGCACGGATCGACCTTGCCGTCTCGGCGGTCGCGCTCGGCAAGGAGACGGTGCAGTCTCCCGACGTCGCCTCCCGGCTCGAGGTGATCCGGGCATCGATCGCCGACATCGACGGTCTCGGACTGATCGTCACCCGGGCCCAGCTGATCACCGAGATCGCCCACGGCTACGACGTCGTCGTCATGGGGGCCGACAAGTGGACCCAGGTCAACGACCCGGTCTGGTACGGCGACGACGAGGCCGAGCGCGACGCCCACCTGGCCCGGCTGCCCGAGCTCGCGCTCGCGCCCCGCCCGCCCCACGAGATCCCCGACGAGCACCGGCTACCGGTTGCCGAGGACCTCCTCGAGATCTCGTCGACCGCCGCCCGCGAGGGCCGCCGCGAGTGGATGACCGAGGCCGCCCGCGAATCGGGCCTGTGGTGACCGGTCAGGTGCGTCCGTCGAGACCGATCTGGTCGAGCAACCACGGGACGATCTCGACGAGGCCCCCGTCGCTGATGTGCACACCGTCGTCGCGTCGGGCCAACTCCTGGTCGCTTCCGATCGGCCCCACCCAACCCGGGTAGTCGACCATCGTGACGTCGTCGCCGGCCTCCGCCGCGAGCTCGGCGACGATCCCGTTGAGCGCCGCGATCCGGGCCGGGTCGTTCTGCGGGGTGATCTCCCGGTTCAGGGGCGCGCCCTCGAGGATGTAGAGCTCCGCCCCGGTCGACGTGAGCAGATCGATCGCCGCGCCGTACTCGTCACGGGCGTAGTCGTCGTAGACCGGCTCGCCGATGTGGGTCCACTCGTCGTCGTTGAGGCCCGGCACCCGCCGGTCGGTGACGTCCCACGGGCTGATGTGGGTGATCACCACGTCGGGCCGGAACACGTCGAGAATCGTCGTCCACGAGACGACGTCGTACTCCGACACGACCTCGGGGTCGACCGGGTCGGCCCAGTTCGAGCAGATCTCGCCGACCGGACCCTCGAGTCCCTCGGGGACCCGTTTCTCCCCCTCCCGCACCGTTCCGCACCCGATGTGGGCCTCGTTGAACGCCACGATGCCGGAATCGGGATTCTCGATCGACCAGTCGGAGAGCGTCACACCGATCTGGTCCATGACCGAATCGCCGACCGTCAGGATGCGCACCTGCTCCGGCTCGCCCGGCACGTCGGGTTCCTCGAGATCGTTGTAGTCGTCGTCGTTGGCGGGCTCGGCCGGAGTGGCCCCGAGGCCATCGGCCGCCTCGACGAACACCACTCGTTCGACCTGCTCGGGTGGACGCCGGGTGTGGGCGACCAGGAGGCCACCGAGGATCACGACGATCGCCGTCGCGCCGGCGAACCACCCCAGGGCCGGGCTGAGGGAACGTCGGGTGAAGGGCCAGGTCCGCTTCACGAACGGCTGCTCGACGAAGTGGAACGACAACACCGAGACGATGACCGTCAGGGTGAGGTGGATGCCGAGCAGCGGCCAACCCGTGATGTTGTCGACGCCGAAGAGGCTGCCCGCCCGGGCCGGCGTCAACAGGAGGTAGATCGGCCAGTGGTAGAGGTAGAGGCCGTAGGAGATCTTGCCGGAGTACCGGAACGGCGTGGAGGCGAAGAGGCGGTGCAGGGGGCTCCAGGGCGCGTCCTGGGAGAGGCCGAACATCGCCAGGCCGGCCACCACCGCGACGAGCAGGAACCCCCCGTTCTCGAAGAGCCACACGTCGCGTTCGCTGACCTGCAGCACCGCCCAGAGGTGCCAGGCCGTCGCCGGGTAGGCCACGAGCGCGGCGAGGCGGGTCCCCCAGACCGACCGCGGCGCTCCGTAGAGGTGCACGGCGAGGGCGATGGCGATCCCGACGAACAGGGCCTGCGCACGCGTGTCGGTGCCGTAATAGGCCCTCGACGGATCCTCGCCCTCCACGTGGACCCTCGCCATCCACCAGGCGGAGGCGAGAGCACCGGCGACCGAGAGGGCGAGCAGGATCTCCCGACCGCGGCGTCCGCCCCACCGGAGCCCGGCGATGAGGAACAACGGCGCGAACAGGTAGAACTGCTCCTCGATCGCGAACGACCACACGTGTTTGAGCGGCGAGGGTGCGCCGAACTGCTCGAAATACGAGACGTCGGCGGCGATCTCGTGCCAGTTCGCGCTGTAGGTGAGCGCCGAGACGATCGCCCCCGTCCACCGGTCGATGATCTCCGGGTCGTTGACCACCGCCAGATAGATGCTGAGGAAGCCCAGGGCGAGGAACAGGGCTGGGAACAGCCGCCGCACCCGCCGACCGGCGTAGGCGACGAGGTCGATCTGTCCGGTACCGTCCCATTCCCGCAGGGCAATGCTCACGATGAGGTAGCTCGACAGCACGAAGAACAGGTCGAGGCTGAGGATGCCGCCCGGCACGATGTCGGGCCCACCCTGGATCGACTGCGGACGGGCGTGGTAGAGCAACGGCCCCATCACGACCCAGAACCCGCGCATCCCGTCGAAGGTCGGGATGTAGCGGAACCTCGGCCGCTCGGGCGCGGTCATGCCGTGGGCCCGCGCTCGTCGGCGGGTTCGGTGAATCGATCGTTCACGGCGGTGTCGGTCCCGACAGGGTGAAAGGGCATGGGCAGGGTCGAGAAGACGCTAGTGGCCGCTCCACCGCTCCCGGCCAGACGGCAATACCCTGCGACCCCATGCGTTCCCCACGTCGCCTCCGGTGGACCGGCGACGACCGGGAGATCCTACGCCTCGCATTCCCGGCGCTGGGCGCCCTCATCGCCGAGCCGCTCTACATCCTCGCCGACACCGCGGTGGTCGGGCGGATCGGCACTCCCCAGCTCGGCGGGCTGGCGCTGGCCTCATCGCTGCTCCTGATCGGCCATGCCGTCTTCATCTTCCTGGCCTACGGCACCACGTCGGCCGTGGCCCGTCTGCTCGGGGCCGGCGAACACCGGCGGGCCGCCCATCAGGCCGTGCAGTCGCTGTGGCTGGCCGGCATCGTCGGGGTCGGTCTGCTCGGGACGGGGCTGGTCTTCGGCCCGGCGCTGATCGGCGCGCTCGGCGGCAAGGGCGAGGTGGCGACCAACGCCGAGGTCTATCTGCGCATCTCGATGTTCGGGGTGCCCGCGATGCTCATCGCTCTCGCGGGTGTCGGCTACCTCCGGGGGCTCCAGGACACCGCCCGCCCCTTCTACGTCGCGTTGGGCACGGCCCTGCTCAACCTCGTGCTCGAGCTGGTCCTGATCTACGGCTTCGACCAGGGGATCGGCGCGTCGGCGCTCTCCACGGTGGTCGCCCAGTGGGTCGCCGCCGCGGTGTTCATCGCCTGGATCCGTTCGGCCGTGGCCAGCCACCACGTCACCATGCGGCCCGACCCGGCCATGATCCGGGAGCTGGCCGGCGCCGGCTTCGACCTGTTCCTGCGCACGGTGGCCCTCCGCGGCAGCCTGACCATCACGCTGGCGGTCGCGGCCCGCATCGGCGACGACGACCTCGCCGCCCATCAGATCGCGTTCGAGATCTGGAACCTGATGGCGCTGACCCTCGACGCCATCGCCATCGCGGCCCAGGCGATGATCGGGCGAGAGCTCGGCGCCGGAAACCCGGCACGGGCCCGCGCCCTCGGCCGCCGCATGACGCTCTGGGGGGTGGTTGCCGGACTCGGCCTCGGCCTGGTGCTCCTGGCGACGTCGCCGGTGCTCCCCCACATCTTCAGCGAGGACGAGGCGGTGCTCGCGCTCGCCTCCTTCCTCCTCATCCACGTCGCCGTGTCGCAACCGGTCGCCGGTGTGGTCTTCGCGCTCGACGGAGTGCTCATCGGCGCCGGCGACCTGCGCTACCTCGCCTGGGCGATGTGGGGCGCGGCCGTCGTCCTCATCGGTGGCGGGCTGGTCGTTCTTCAGCTCGACGCCGGGATCGGCTGGTTGTGGCTCGCCCTGCACGGTTGGATCGCGACGCGGGCGATCACTCTGCTCGCCCGCTTCCGGGGAAACGCCTGGCTGGTCACCGGAGCCCGGCGCTGATCAGGACGGATCGACCGCCGGCTCGCAATCTTCGGTGCTGGTGACGTCGGCGTCGCTTTCGCACTCGCGCAGGGTGTCGACCCACCCCCGGAGGAGTCGGTCCGCGGCGCCGAGGGCCTCCGGCGGGCCCTGGTGGTCGAACGTCGAGCGCCGTTCGCCCGCCGCGTCACGCACCTCGATCCAGCCGGCACCGCCATCGGCGCAGTCCAGACATCCGTACGTCTCCTGCAACGACGTGGCGGCCAACTCGGCCTCGATGGCATCGAGTCGGGTCCGCCCGGCGGCGGTCAGCTCGCCCTCGACGACCTGGTCGGGGAAGCCGTCACCCGAGATTCCTTCCCAGGCCCGGCGGGTGAGCACGAGGGCGGTCCCGTCGATCTCGAGTTCGGTCACGCAGTAGCCGAAGCACATGCCGAACGACGACCCGCCACCGACGATGGCGAACTCGTCGCCGGTCGGTGCGCTGGGCTCGGTGGCACAGGGCTCGACGATGGTGACCAGGTCACCGGTCGTACAGGTGGTCAGCGCCTCGCTCACCTCACGGCGGAAGTCCTCCCAACCGGCCAGGACCTCCGGAGCGTTGCCGAACTCGTAGGTCGCCCTGGTCGCGGCCTCGACCGGGACCACGTCGATCCACGCCGCGCCCCCGTCGGCGCAGTCGGGGCAGCCGTACGTGTCGTCGAGCTGCATCCCGGTCAGTGCCCGTTCCATCTCGTCGAGCTGCAGGCGAGCCGCCTCGCTCAACGTGCCCTCGGCGACCACTTGCTCCGATCGATCCCACGAGCGGCGCGTCAGGCTCACCTCGCGCCGATCGATGCGCAGCTCACCGACGCACAGTCCGCCGCACTCACCGAACGAGGATCCCCCACCCACGATCTCGGGCACCGGACCGGTGGGCACGGTCGTGTCGGGCGAGGCGGTCGTCGACGGGGCCTGCGTGGTCGTCGCCGGGTCGGCCGTCGACGACGAGTCGTCGCTGCACGCCGCGATGACCAGTACGAGGGCCACCACCAGCAGCAGGCGGGGTGGTCGGAACGATCGGTTGTGCAGCAGGGAGGCCATGTCGATGGGACGTCTGCCGTGCCCGTCGGGTTCCCGACGTCAGCCAGACGCCTTGCGTCCCAGGATCTGGGCGACGGCCTTGCCGTCGGCCTGACCCTGCGTGGCCTTCATGATCTGGCCGGTGAAGAAGCCCTGCATCTTCTTGCGATCGCCGTCGTCGCCCCCGGTGAAGCGCGACCATTCGTCGGGATGCTCGGCGATCAACCGATCGACGAGGGTTTCCAACTCGCCGGTGTCCATGGCTTCGAATCCGCGCTCGGCCGCGTGGGCCGACGGTTCGCCGCCCTTCTCGGCCAGGTCACCGAGCACCTGCTTGGCCTGGGTGGCGCTGAGTTCGCCGGCCGACTCCATGCGGACCAGCGCGGCCAGCGCCGGTGCCGTCACCCTGGACCAGTCGTCGACCGCAAGGTCGTTGACCAGACGGGTGACGACCTTGTCGGGGTCGCCCCCCTCCGCGATGGCGGCGAGAGCGAGCGTGTCCTGACCGCGACCGACCAGCAGTGCGACCGTGTCGGCATCGGCACCGGTGGCATCGCCGAGCGCAGTACGCCGAACCGACGGGAGCGGCGGCATCGCTGCGTCGATGGCGGCGATCGTCTCCTCGGTCGGCTCGAGCGGGACCAGGTCGGGCTCCTGGAAGTACCGATAGTCGTCGGCGTCCTCCTTGGAGCGGCCGGAACGGGTCCGTCCCCCCTCCTCGTCCCAGTGCCGGGTCTCCTGATGGGGGGCATCCCCGCTGTTCCACAGGTCGATGTGGCGCTGGGCCTCGAACTCGATCGCCCGGCCGAGGGACCGGACCGAGTTGATGTTCTTGATTTCGCAACGGGTGCGGAGCTCACCGGACCCGAAGGGCCGGACCGAGACGTTGGCGTCGACGCGCATCGACCCCTCCTCCATGCGGGCGTCGGACACGCCCGTGGCGATCAGGATCTCGCGCAGCTCCTCGACATAGGCCCGGGCGTGCTCGATGGTGCGCACATCGGGACGGCTGACGATCTCGACGAGGGGGACGCCGGCTCGGTTGTAGTCGACCAGCGAGTACAGGGCGTCGTTGATCCGCCCGCCCCCACCGATGTGGGTGGACTTGCCGGTGTCCTCTTCGATGTGGGCCCGTTCGATGCCCACCACGAAGCCGTCGCCGAGCACGATCCGGCCGTCGACGTTGGTCGGCTGGTCGTATTGCGTGGTCTGGAAGTCCTTCGGCATGTCCGGGTAGAAGTAGTTCTTCCGCGCCATGACCGACCGGTTGACGGTGCAGCCGAGGGCCCGTCCGAGGATCATCGCCAGCTCGACCGCCCGCTCGTTCATGACCGGCAGCGAGCCGGGAAGCCCGAGGCACGTCGGACAGACGTTGGTGTTGGGCTCCGACCCGAACTGGTTCGCGCACCCGCAGAAGAGCTTGGTGGCCGTGTCGAGCTCGACATGGACCTCGAGCCCGACGACGAGTTCCCAACCCTCGGCCAGTGCGGGCTCGATCGGGGTGTCGGCCGTGGCCGCCGCTGCGTGGAAATCGGTCATCGGGCACCTCCGGCCGCCGCTTCGAGCACCGCTCCCACCTGGAACGTGAGACCATCGCCGAGCGCCGGTGCGAGGACCTGCACACCGACGGGGAGTCCGTCGTCGCCGGTGCCGAAGGGCACCGAGATCGCAGGGTGACCGGTGAGGTTCGAGGGGATCGTGCAGACGTCGTTGACGTACATCGCCAGCGGATCGGTTGTCCGTTCGCCGAGCGGGAACGCGGTGGTGGGGGCGGTCGGGCTGATGAGCACGTCGACCTGTGCGTAGGCGGCGGCGAAGTCGCGCATCATCATCGTGCGCACCTTGAGCGCCTTGCCGTAGAAGGCGTCGTAGTAGCCGGCCGAGAGCGCGTAGGTGCCCAGCATGATCCGACGCTTCACCTCGGCGCCGAATCCGGCGGTGCGGCTCGCCGTGTTCATCTCGCCGGTGGTCGCTGCTTCGACCCGCAGGCCGTAGCGGACACCGTCGTAGCGGGCGAGGTTGCTCGACGCCTCGGCCGGCGCGACCAGATAGTAGGCACTGAGCCCGAGCGTCGACGACGGTACGGACACCTCGGAGATGGTCGCTCCCGCGGCGGCGAGCGCCTCGACGGCCTCACCGGTACGGGCCACCACGTCGGGCGACAGACCTTCGACCGAACCCTCGCCTCCCGAGAGCTCACGGACGACCCCCACCCGGAGGCCGTCCACCCCACGACCGAGCGATGCGGTCGCATCCGGCGCGAAGTCGGCGATCGAGGTGGAATCGAGCGGGTCGTGACCGGCGATCACATCGAACATCATCGCGGCATCGGCCACATCGGCGGCGAAGGGCCCGATCTGGTCGAGAGACGACGCAAACGCGATCAGGCCGTAGCGGCTGACGGCGCCGTAGGTCGGCTTCATCCCGACGATGCCGCAGAAGGCCGCAGGCTGACGGATCGAGCCGCCGGTGTCGCTGCCGATGGCGAGTGGGGCGAAGTCGGCGGCCACCGAGGCCGCCGATCCACCGCTCGAGCCGCCGGGCACACGGGACGGGTCGAGCGGGTTGCGGGTGGGACCGAAGGCGGAGTTCTCGGTGGACGAGCCCATGGCGAACTCGTCGAGGTTGGTCTTCCCGACCGCCACGGCGCCGGCGTCGCGGAGTCGATCGACGACCGTGGCGTCGTAGGGCGGTCGCCATCCCTCGAGGATCTTCGACGAACACGTGGTCGGGATCCCCCGGGTGCACATGTTGTCCTTGAGCGCGAGGGGCACACCCGCCAGCGGGCCCGGGTCGTCGCCCGCGGCCACCGTCGCGTCGACGGCCTCGGCCTGCGCACGCGCCTCGTCGGCGGTGACCAGGTTGAACGCGTGGATCTCCTCGTCGCGCGCCGAGATGCGGGCCAGGTGCTCGTCGAGCACGTCGACCGCGGACCGTTGCCCGGATCGCACGGCGGCGGCGATGGCGCGGGCGCTCACGGCTCCTCCCCCAGCACGGGCGGGACTCTGAACTGGCCCGACTCGGCCGCCGGCGCCTGGGCCAGCACCTCGTCGCGATCGACCGACGGCACCACCTCGTCGGCTCGGTAGACGTTGACGATCGGCAGCGGATGCGCCGTCGGTGGGATGTCGCCGACGTCGAGTGCCTCGATGTCGTCGGCGTGTTCGAGGATGTCGCCGAGTTGTCCGGTGAAGAGGTCGATCTCCTCCGGCGTGAGCTCGAGCCGAGCCAGCCGAGCGACGTACTCGACGTCGTCCCGAGTGATGCGTTCCGTCATGGGTAGGAGGATACGCAGCGCAAGCGCCGACGCTGCGGCCGGTTATCGTGCCGGTCGTGACTGCGCATCCCTTTCTCAGCCCGGAGTGGATCACCGCCGTTGCGGCGATCCGCGACCAGTACCGCGATCGGGTCGACTCCCCCGAGATCGACATCCGTGCCAACGTCACCGTCACCGACGCCCCGTTCGACGATCCCACGGTGCACGGCCACGTCGACACGACCGGCGGGGCGCTCTCGATCGACGAGGGGCACCTCGACGGAAGCGACTTCCAGATCGAGGTCCGCTACGAGCTGGCCCGTCAGCTCTTCGTCGAGCGCGACCCGCAGACCATCATCACCGCACTCGTCGGCGGTCAGGTGAAGCTCACGGGCGACTCGGCCAAGGTCCTGGGCATCGCGGGTATGGCCACCCCTCCGGCCGAAGATTCAGACGAAGCGTCGTTGGCCCGCGAGATCATCCGCCGCATCGACGAGGTCACGGCGAAGGACTGACCCGATCAGCCGTTTGGCGGTTCGGTGGTGATGACGATCTCGGTGCCGGGCAGGTGGAACTCCCCCGCCCTCGGCGTCGTGTAGAGCACGGGAAGGGCCGTGTTGCCTTCGATGCCGCCCACGACGAAGCCCAGATCCTTGAGGATCCGATCGGCCTCGGAGACGTTGCTGCCGACGAGCTGCGGCACCTCGATCGGCTCGGGTCCGAGGGAGATCACGATCGTCACGGGGTCGTCGACCTCGACCACGGCACCGGTGCTCGGTTCGAAGCGGACGACCGACCCCTCGGGCACGTCGGAGGAATACTCGGTCTGCTCGGCCGGCACGAGGCGGAGATTGAGCAACCGTTCGCGGGCCTCGTCGACGTCGAGCGACTCCGGGACCTCGGGGACGGCGCGAGACGCCGGGCCCTCGGAGATCAGCAGATCGATCGGTGCGCCGGGTTCGACCTCGATCTGGCCCGGCTCGAGCAGGACCTCGATCACGCTTCCCCCCGGAATGGTCTCGCTCTCCCGCCGGGAGATGTCGCCGAGGGTGAGGCCGACGGCGTCGAGCCGGGCCTCGGCATCGTCACGGCTCTGGCCGACGAGATCGGGAACGGTGATCAGTTCCTCGCCCTTCGACACGAGCACCGCGAGGATTTCGCCTTCTTCGAGGTCGACACCGGCCTCGGGGTCGACCTCGAGGACTTCGCCTTCCGTGGTGCCGTCGCGTCGGATCTCGTCGAGGCTCAGGACCCAACCGTTGTCACGGGCGGCCGCAACCGCGTCTTCGGCGGTCGCACCGACCAGGTCGGGAACCGGGTGGGTGACGGGCCGGCTGTTCTGGAACGCGGCAACGCCGCCGACCACCGCGGCGAGCAGGGCTACGACGGCGAGCGCCAGCCAGGGCCAGCGCCGGCCGACCTCGTGGTCGTCCTCCGCCGGGCCGCTCGGCACAGGGCGAGCCGACCCCGAGCCACCGATCTCCGGCACGAGCTGGGTGCGGTCGCCTCCCGACGTGTCGACCACGGGCCCGACCAGCGGCAGCATCGCCGGTCGGGGCAGGTCCTCTGCGGCCTCCATGAAGCCGCGCACGAACTCGCCTGCGGACGGACGGTCGGCCGGGTCGAGCGCACCGGCCTTGCGCAGCGTGGCGCCCAACGGGCCGAGGTTGGGATGGGGCTCGAACGGAGTGTCGGCCCGGGCCATGAGCGTGGCGATGGTCGTGTCCGCGGTGAACGGGAGCTCACCGCTGACCGCCTCGTTGACCACCAACGCCAGGGCGTAGACGTCGGCAGCAGGCCCGACCCGCTCGCCCCGGGCCTGCTCGGGCGCGGCATAGCGGGCGGTGCCCACCATGGAACCGTCGGGTTCGGTCCACCCCGCCTCGGCGAGGGCCCGGGCCAAGCCGAAGTCGGCGATACGCAGCCGACCCCCCTCACCGAAGAGGAGGTTCGCGGGCTTGATGTCTCGATGGACGAGCCCCTCGGCGTGGGCGTACTCGAGCCCGCGGGCCGCTTCCATGCCGACCAGCAGACCCTGGGAGACGGAGAGCCGGTGACCGGCATCGAGCATCGACTGGAGGCTGCCTCCCCCGAGGAACTCGCTGACCAGGTAGGGGACGTCGTCGTTGCCCCAGTCGTAGACCCCGAGCACGTGGGGATGGTTGAGCGACGCGGCAGCCTGCGCCTCGGCCCGGAACCGGCGCAGGAAACTGTCGTCGGCGGCCAACGCCTCGTGAAGGACCTTGACCGCAACCCGCCGACGCAGCGTGATGTCGTCGGCCAGATAGACGCGGGCCGAGGCACCGACCCCGATGGGGGCGATGATCCGGTAGCGCCCGCCGAGGACGCGCCCGATATCGGCATCGGAGTCGTGGATGGCCATCGCCCACAACGTACAAGCACCCCGACCACCGACGGTGGCTCCCCCGGCCCACGATACGCGCCGGTTCTCTGGCAGGATCATGCCCATGGGTCGCAAGCAGTACCTGGTCTTCGCCGTTCTGGTCCTCGCCGGCATCGGCATGTTCGTGGGCGCGGGGCTGATCGGCCGGTCCGATCCGCCCGACGCGGCGCTGCGGATCCCCGGCGTCGAGGCCCTGATCCCCGAGCGGGGCGACGAGGTCCTCCAACAGCAGCGCATCGGCATCGACCTCGAGCCGAGCTTCGTCGTGCGATCGTTCACCGTCTCGCCCGACGCCCGCTGCCTCGAGCCCGTCGAGCTCGTCGACTTCGTGCGCCCGACCGACGGCATCAACCTCTACGTGTACCAACCCGACGAAGGCAAGCCCGTCGACGCGCTCTCACCCGACAACAACTGTGTCCGGGTGGTGATCGAGGACATCCGGCGTCCGGGAGAACTCCACGAGGTGGAGTGGAGCTTCACCGTCAACTGAGACGGGCGACCAGGTCCCGCAGCTCGGCCATGGCCGGCGCCGGGTCCTGCTCGACCACGATGCCGTGCATCCCGACGGCGCGGGCCGCTTCGACATTGGCCGGCATGTCGTCGAGGAAGGCCGTGTTGGCAGCGGCGACGCCGAGTTTCTCGAGCGTGTGGTGGTAGATCGCGGGATCGGGCTTGCGCATGCCGACCGCCGACGAGTCGACCACGACCGAGATGACATCGATCGGAACCAGACTCCGCCACCCACCGTTCTCCGACTCGGAGAACTCCTTCACGTTGTTGGTGATGATCCCCATGGCAATGCCCCCGGCGTGGAGGTCGCGCACGGTCTCGGTGACGATGGTGCGGTCGTGGGGGTCGTTGCCGAAACGGCGGAAGAAGTCGACGAGGCTGAGCTCGATGCCGAACGCCGCGATCGCGGCCTCCACGTCGGCCCAGGCGTCCTTGAGCGCGATCTCGCCGCGCTCCACCCGGTGCCAGGCGTGGTCGCCGTCGAGGTGGTATGGCCCGAAGATCGCCGCGAAGACCTCGTCGGCGTCGAGCCCGTGTTCGTCGGCCACGTCGGCGATGGCATCGACGGGGCGGCCGGAGAAGACCCCGCCGACATCCCAACAGATCGCTTCGATCATCCTCTTCCGCTCCGCATGGCCGCCAGGTTGCCCGCGGCCGACAGGTCCGGCCAAATCCCCCACCGGGGTAACGTCGCGGCGATGTCGGTCTCGGTCCCCTTCCCCCGCTCCCAACCGCCGGGCTACGAGTGGTTCGACGACGAGCCGACCTTCGATCCCTCGACGCACCTGGCGATCGAGGAGCCGGACGAGATCATCATGCTGGAGGAACTCGGATACCGCGAGGACGAGATCGCTACGAAGGCGACACCGGTCGCCGCCTCGTCCCCGTTTCGTGTGCTCTCGGAGGAAGGAGCCGCGATCATGCTCGACATCGCCCGCCGGCTGCGCCCCTTCGCCAACCGGGCGGGCGATCGGGTCGACCGTGCGGTGCGCGGCGGCTGTCATCGGTCGCGGTGGTTCCGCGACCTCTGTGTCTCGCCCCAGCTGACCGAAGCCATGGCCGCCATCTACGGGGTCGACGTGGCTCCCCACGCGATGCCGGTCCACCTGGGCCACCTCAACTTCGAGCCCGAGCGGCTCGAGACTCCCGTCGACCGATGGCACCACGACACGCTCCCGCTCGACAACGTCATGATGGTCACCGACCCGGCGACGTTCGAGGGCGGCCGGTTCGAGTGGTTCCGAGGGACGAAACACGAGATGGCCGACATGGCGGCCCGGGGCGAGACTCCTCCGCGCGACCGGGTCGAGGTGCCCGAGTTCCCGGCGGCGGGATACGCCATCGCCCTCCACGGCGACATGGTCGTGCACCGGGGCGCCCCGCTCGATGCACCCGGCGAGCGCATCACCATGGTCAACGGCTATGTCGCGATGGACCGACTCGTCGACGAGCAATCACGCAACCAGGACCTCATCGTGGTCGACGATCACACCGTCCTGTTCCCCGAGTGGGCCAAGCACGTCGCGTGGCGCGCCGCGGGACGGCTCGAGCACCTCCTCGCCGAACTGCCCTACGGCACCAGCGCAACCGAGGTCCGCGCCCGGCTCACCGAAGCCATCGTCGACGTGCAGAACGCGATCGACCAGATGCATCCCGAACGCGAACCGGCGCCCACGTTCCACTACGAACAGGCCGTCCCCCGGCCCGAGTCCGGCCCTCAGACCGGGTCGACCGCGTGAGCGAACGGATCGGCTGACCAGAACCGAACGACGTCCTCGGGCGACTCTCGGGCCCGCAGCACGTCGAACCGGATCTCGCCGGTCGGCGAGCGTCGATGTCCGAGGACCAGCGGGATCCCCCGACTGCAGTGTCTCGACCACATGCCGATCGTGTAGGCCCCGACGTCGTGGACCACCACAGTGTCGCCGGCGGTCACCGCACCGAGCGGTACCGACCGACCCACGATGTCGCCCGCGAAACACAGCGGACCGCTCACGATCCACGGTCTCGACGGGTCCGCCCCCGGCGTGGCGTCGACGACGCTGAAGCGGTGCTGCCAGTGCTCGGGTTGGTAGGCGGGCCGCATGAGGAAGTCGGCGCCGAGATGCAGCACCGCGATGTCGCCCTCGCTCGACTCCTTCACATACTCGACGGTGGACGCGGCCCAGCCACAGTTCGCGTGGATGGCTCGTCCGAATTCGGTCATCAGCACGGTGTCGGCGTCGAAGAGCGACGGCGCGGCCTCGGAGACGGCGGTCACGAACTCGGCCGGCTCGGTCGCGCCTTCGCCGACATAGTCGGTCGTGGCACCACCCCCGATGTCGACGGTGTCGAACTGGGGACGACCCAGCGCGTCGTGCAGACGATCGCGCAGCGCTGCGGTCGCCGCCGCGGCCGCCGCATGGGCGTCGACGGCGATCCCCTGCGAGCCCACGTGGTGGTGCAACCCTCGGATCCACGGGTTGGCCGTTGCGCGCGGCACGAGACCCTCGACCACGCGATCGATCCGCACGCCGAAGCGGGAGGCCGCACCGGCGACGCTCGTGGTCGGAATGGATCCGTCGCCCACCAGCGGGTTGACCCGCAGCCCCACGATCGAGGTCGACTCCGGCGGACGCAACTCGATGATCCGATCGAGCTCCACGAAGTTGTCGGCGTTCAGACGGATGCCCAGCTCGAGCGATGCCTGCAGCTCGGCCACCGACTTGGCCGGCGAGTCGAAGACGATGCGGTCGGGCGGACATCCGGCGGCGCGCGCCAGCATCACCTCTTCGAACGACGCCGCTTCGAGGCCGCACCCCCGCGCGACCACGGCGCGAAGCACCTCGACCAACGGGTTGGCCTTGATGGCGATCGTGTGGAGGGCATTCGGAGGGAACGCGGCGACGAGCTCGTCGAGACGGAAGTCGAGCAGGTCGAGGTCGTGGAACACGACGGCCGTGTCGATCTCTCCGACCAGACCCTGGGTCCGGCCGGCCCCGAGCACCTCGCGGATCTGTTCGTCGGTCGGACGTCGGGCCCACGCCGAGGCGGTCATCGCGGTGCCCAGTCGACGGGACGACTCCCGATCTCGCCGGCGAGGTGGTCGAGTTTGCTGACCGCAAGGGTGATGTCGCGGTCGAGTGACTCGATCCGTTCGCCGAACGTTGCGCCGGGCGCCGAGGTCACGCAGGTCCGGATGATCTCGCGGGCGCCGAGCGCGAGGCGGAGCACACAGGGCGAATCCGGTCCGCCCAACGTCACCGGTTGACCGATCTCGACCCGCAGGTCGGCGACCTCGGCCGGAAGATCGTGCCGTACCGACAGAGGGTCCCGCATGCCAATTCGCACCTCGGCCAGTTGCTCGGCGACCATCGGGCGGCCGTCGACGTCGCGGCACTGGAAGGGGAACACGGTCGTCTTCGACTCCAGGAGCCGCATCGCCTCGTTCTCGACCAGCGGCGGCGGGATCGCCTCGAGTTGGAGGTGGGACGCCGTCGCGATCCGGGCGGGGAAGGCGCTCTGGGCATGCCGGAGCACCTCCAGGCGGAGCTGGGCCGGCACCGAGTAGTAGTCGCGGATCTCGGCCAACGCCGCCCACCATCGGAGTAGGAGACCGATGTTGGCCGCCCCACTCAACGATGCCCTCGCCCGGGTGCTCCCCTGCGGCATCATCGCCGGCGTGAAGTAGTCGTCGAACCCGCCGGGCACCGCCTCGACGCCGAGCGGAATCCTCCAGGGGTGATGGGGAATGAGGACCGCTCCGGCGAAGGGTGGGCCCCCGAAGAACTTCGACCCGGTCGTCATCGTCATGTAGCCGCGATCGAGCGATTCGCGGAGACCGCGACGCGAGAAGCGGCCCTGGGCCGCATCGATCACGACATTGACCCGCTCCGGGTGTGACGCGACCAGCCGATGCACGGTCGCCAACGACGGCGCATGGACCCCGGTCTTGCTGTGGGCGATGACATGGATCAGGACGTCGTTTCCCTCGGCGACTGCCCGCTCGACGCGCTCCTGGACCTCTTCGTCGATGTTCGACTCGTCCCTCGGCTGTCCATCAGCGTCGCGAACCCCGACCAGTATCGTTTCGACCCGACCCTCCATCGCCGGGTCGACCGGGTCGCCCGGCACGACTTCGCGGCCCGACGGCGTGCGGGTGTCGAAGTGCCGGCCGCCCGCCGCCAGCACCGTGCCGGATCCGGCCTCGGCCGCACCGACCAGGATGTTCACCAGCGGCCGCTCCCGAAGGCAGGCAAGGAGCGCGACGAACTCTGCGTCGGTACCCGACGGGGTGACGACCACGTCGAGCGTCTCCGCGTTCGGCATCGAGATGTTGGCGATGATCTCCGTGCGGACCCGTTCGTAGAGATCGTCGATCGCCCGCTCGAGGAGGTGCGGCTCGAGGGCGCCGAGCCATCCGTGCAGCCGTTCGGCCGCCGCGTAGGCCTCCTCGGAGAGGGTCGACGAGGTGCACGACCCGAACGTCAGCAGCCCCTTCTCGGGCACGTAGGTGTTGAGGTAGCGGTTCCGACCGTCGGCCCCGGGCACGTGTCGCGAATCGCCACCCGAGGCGAGCAGTTCGGCCGTGGATAGATCTCGCAGGCCGGTCAGGTCGATGGCGAGGGTCATGGCGACTGCGGATCCCAGCTGCCCTCGCGGGTCTGGCGGGCGACTTCGTCCAGCAGAAGCGGCCCGGGGTCCCGCCACCCATCTGGTTTGAGGATCTTCCCATCGTCTCGACGGATCACCCGACCATCGACGACCTTCTGCATGTTCGCCCCGTGGACGATGGCGAAGACTCGATCGAGGTTCATCCCATGACGGACGGCCGTGTCGCAGATGTAGTAGATCGCGTCGACCAGCGCGTCGGCCTGTTCGGCGACGTCGGTGGCCTCCCGCAATTCGTCGAGCTCGTCGTTGACCATCTCCGCGATGAACTCCACGGCGGCCGTGTCCATCAGCTGCGGCGTGGTGGGGTTGGCGCCGTCATTGCAGGCGTCGCTGAATTCCTTCACCGAGGTCGTGTAGGTCATGATCCGAGCCCTTCTGGCAGCCGTCCGGTTTCGAGCAGGTGCACGAACGCCGCTTCGTCGATGACCGGCACGCCCGCCTCCTCGGCCTTCGTGACCTTGGACGCACCGGGATCGCCGCCGACCACGAGGGCCAGCGTCTTCTTGCTCACGCTCCCGGGCGATTTCCCGCCCCTCGCGATGATCGCCTCCTTGGCGCCGTCGCGGGTGAACCCCTCGAGGGTGCCGCTCACCACGACCGCCTGGCCGTCGAGCGTCTTCTCGACCGACTCGTCGACCTGCGCCGCCTCCATGGTCAGACCGGCGTGGGAGAGACGATCGACGAGGTCACGCGCGCCATCCTGCGAGAACCACGCATGCACGGCCTCGGCGATGACCGTCCCGAAGCCGTCGACGGCGGCGATCTCCTCGACACTCGCCTCGACGATGCGGTCCATGGTGCCGAACGCTGCGGCGAGGGTCTGGGCGTTGACCTGACCGATCTCGGGGATTCGCAGCCCGAAGAGGAGGTTGCCGAGCGGCTTCTCCTTCGACGCCTCGATCGCCCGACGGAGGTTGTCGACGGACTTCTGCTTGAAGCCATCCATCTCGAGGATCACGTCGAAGTCGATCGAGTACAGGTCGGCGACGTCGTGGAGGAGACCGGCGTCGACGAATCGGTCGACGTTCTTCTCCCCGAGGTACTCGATGTCCATCGCGTTGCGACTCGCCCAGTGTTCGATCCGGCCACGGATCTGGCGGGGGCAGTGGAAGTTGACGCAGTGGGTCGCCGCCACTCCCTCCGGGCGTACGAGCGGCTCGCCGCAGACGGGGCAGTCGGTCGGGAACGACCACGGCTTCGACGCCGGGTCGCGCTCGCTCAGCACGGGCCCGACGACCTCGGGGATGACATCGCCGGCGCGTCGCACGATCACGACGTCGCCCGGCCGGACGTCCTTCGCGGCGACCTGGTCCTGATTGTGCAGGGTCGCCGTGGCGACGGTGACGCCACCGACGAAGACCGGATCGAGCACGGCGAACGGTGTGGCCTGCCCGCTCGGCCCGATCGAGACCTCGATGTCGAGCAGCGTCGTGGTGCGTTCCTCAGGCGGGAGCTTGTAGGCGATCGCCCAGCGAGGCGCCTTCGCGTCGGCCCCCAGCTCGTTCTGGAGGCGGAGATCGTCGACCTTCACCACGACGCCGTCGAACTCGTAGTCGAGGTCGTGGCGGGCGGCATTGAGTTCCTCGACCCGCTCGGCCACCTCGGCGATCGTCGTCCTCGTCACGGTGTGTTCGTTGATCGGGAAGCCGAGCGAGCCGAGCCACTCGAGCGTCTCCGTGTGGGTGGCGAGTTCCGGTCCCCCCTCGACCAGGCCGAGCTGGTAGCAGAAGAACGAGAGGTCGCGGTCGGCGGTGATCGCGGCGTCGATCTGGCGGAGCGAGCCCGCAGCCGTGTTGCGAGGGTTGACGTAGAGCTTCGGTTCTCTGCCGGTGGCCTCGGCCTCGGCGACCTGACGGGCGTTCAGCGCGGCAAAGCTCGACAGCCGCATATAGACCTCGCCACGCACCTCGAGGATCGCGGGTGCGCCGGCGGGAAGGCGGTCGGGGATGTCCGCGATCGTGCGGACGTTGTGGGTCACGTCCTCCCCCACGGCGCCGTCGCCGCGGGTGGCGCCCTGCACGAGCACGCCGTTCTCGTATCGCAGCGAGATGGCGAGACCGTCGAACTTGAGCTCGACGGAGTACTCGGGCACGGCGTTTCCCTCGAGCCGCCGTTCGACCCGATCGCTCCAGCTCTCGAGTTCGCCGAGGTCGAACGCGTTGTGCAGCGACATCATCCGTACCTGATGGACGACCGGTGAGAACGCCGTGTTGATCTCGCCGCCGATGCGCACCGTCGGCGAGTCGGGGGCGGCGAGCTCCGGGTGCTCGGTCTCGAGGTCGAGGAGCTCGCGCAGGAGACGGTCGTACTCGGCGTCGGGAATCTCCGGCGCGTCGTTCTCGTAGTACGCCTCGGCGTGGCGATCGATCACCGCCCGCAGGGCGGCGATCCTCTCGGCGGGGGTCTCGGCAGCCATCGGCTGCGACCCTACAACGCGGGTGGTCAGATGGAGGGGCCGTGTGGGAGCGTTGCGCCGATGATCGAAGGACTCCGAGACGCGCCCGAGAAGCTCACGGGTTGGATGGCGCTCACGGCATGGGTGGTGCAGCCGTTCACCCTCGGCCCGCTCCTCGGCGATGCCCTCGCTCCCACGCGGGAGGCGTTCCGGACCGCGTGCTCCACCACCCTGTGGGTCGCGTGGCTGGCCGTGCTCGTGGCACTCGCGCTTCCCCGCCCCGTCACGTTGTCGGTCGCCCGGATCGGTGCGACGGCGGCCGTTCCGGTTGCCGTGTGGGCCGGGATCGTGTCCGACGACACGCCACTGATCATCATGGGCCTGCTCAGCGCGGTCGTTGCCGCCGGGTTGGTCCTCGCTCCGACCTTCGCCGACCGGTCGATCGACGGCGCCAGCTACGGCGACGAGCGCCGGTTCGCCCTGCGCCCGCCGGGCCCCGTCCTCGTCGGGCTGGTCGTCCCCAGCTGGGCCGTCGTCGTCGCCGGGCTCGCCGCGGGACCGCTGTTCCTCTTCGACGAACAGTGGGCCGTCGGCATCGTGCTGGTCGTGGCCGGCTGGCCGCTGGCCTTCCTCGCCGCCCGAGCCCTGCACCAGTTGACGAACCGCTTCGTCGTGTTCGTCCCCAACGGATTCGTGGTCCACGACCTGACCGTGATGCGCGAGCCGGTGCTGTTCCAGAAGCGCGAGATCGCCGGACTGGCCCCGGCCCTCGCCGACACGACCGCCGACGATCTCACGAGTGCCGCGCTCGGGCTGGCGTTGGAGCTCCGTCTCGGCTCCCCCGCCACGCTGCCGATCGTGACCGGCCGCAGCGAAACCGAGGAACGCGACGTCCGCGCCCTGCTGATCGCCCCCAGCCGCCCCGCCGCAGTGATGGCGCTGGCTCAGTCCCGCGGCTTCCGCATCACCTGAACCGTCACACCGGTGTCAGACACCGGTGTGACGGGTGGCGGTGCCGCCGCCGACGACGAGGTCGCCGGAATAGGCGACGACGCTCTGACCCGGGGCGACGCGGCGGTGAGGGGCAGCCCATTCGACGACACCGTCGACCACTCGGCCCTGCGCGGTGGCCCCGTGGGCGCTGCACTGCAGGTCGAGCTCGCCCTCGTACACGGCGCCGGTCCATCGCCACGACTCGAGCGGGGTGGCCGTGACCTGGAGGTCGGCCTTCTCGCCGACGGTGACACGACCGGCCGCCGCATCGACGTCGACCACGTAGCGGGGATCGGTTCCGCCGGCGAGGCCGAGGCCCTTGCGCTGGCCGATCGTGACCAGTTCGACCGACTCGACGGACCCGAGTTCGGCACCGGACCGGTCGACCACGACGGCCGGCTTCAGGGGGATCCGATCGCCGAGGAACGCCTTGCGTCCGTGCTCGTTCGTGATGAAACACACGTCCTGGCTCTCGGGCTTGTGCGCGGTGCGCAGATCGAGATCGGCGGCGATGCGGCGCACATCGGCCTTGGTCATCTCTCCGAGCGGCAGCAGCAGCCGCGAGAGCACCGGCTCGTCGAGCACGTGCAACACGTAGGACTGGTCCTTTGCGGCGTCGGCACCGCGGCCGAGGCGGGGGCCCTCGGGCGTCAGCACCACACGAGCGTGATGACCGGTGGCCACCGTGGAGAATCCGAGGGCGTCGGCGCGGCGGAAGAGGCGATCGAACTTGAGGTGCCGGTTGCACTCGATGCACGGATTGGGTGTGCGACCGGCGGCGTGGTCCGCCACGTAGGGCTGGACGACGTCGCGTTCGAAGTCGTCGCCGAAGTTGAAAACGTGGTGTTCGATGCCCAGCCGGTCGGCGACCCGCCGCGCATCGTCGACGTCGCTCACCGCACAACACCCGGTGTCGCTCGGGCCACCCCACAGCTTCATGGTGACGCCGACGACCTCGTGACCGGCCTGCTGGAGGAGGGCGGCGGCGACCGACGAGTCGACACCGCCGGACATCATCACCATCACCGGGCCGGCCGGCGTAACCCTGGAATCGACAATGCGGTCGGAACTCACATGAGCAGCGTAAGTTCTCGAACATGACTCGACGCACCCGCATTCTCGGAGTTGGCTCGTTCGTCCCCGAACGAGTGGTCACGAACGACGACCTCACCCAGTGGATGGACACCTCCGACGAGTGGATCCAGTCACGATCGGGGATCGAGCAACGCCACTGGGTCGAGCCCGACAACACGACCACGAGTGATCTCGGACTCGAAGCGGCCAACAAAGCCATGGCGGCGGCAGGGGTCACCCCGGCCGACCTCGACATGATCGTGTTCGCGACGCTCAGCCCCGACCACGAGTTCCCGGGGACGGCGTGCTTCCTGCAGGCCAAGCTCGGCTGCCCCGAGATCCCTGCGATCGAGGTGCGCCAGCAGTGCAGCGGCTTCGTCTACGGGATGGCGCAGGCCGACATGTTCATCCGTGGCGGCATGGCCGACACCGTGTTGCTCGTCGGTGCGGAGATCCACTCGAAGGGCATGGACATCTCCGATACCGGCCGAGACGTGTCGGTGCTGTTCGGCGACGGGGCCGGCGCCGCGGTCCTGCAGGCGACCGAGGTCGACGACCCCGACTCGCAGCCCCACATCTACTCGTCGCACCTCCACGCCGACGGCACCTACGCCAAGGAGCTGTGGGTCGAGGGTCCCTCGATGACCTACGCCCCCAACCGCTACAGCGGAGACTGGCTGGAGCGGGGGGCGCACTGGCCGAAGATGAACGGCAAGACCGTGTTCAAGCACGCCGTGACCCGCATGCCCGAGGTCGCGATGGAAGCGCTCGACGCCAACGGATTCACCGTCGACGACGTCGACCTCTGGATCTTCCACCAGGCCAACATGCGCATCAACTACTTCGCGGCCAAGCAGTTGGGCATCGAGGACGACGACAAGGTCTTCAACACGATCCAGCGGTTCGGCAACACGACCGCGGCGACGATCCCGATCGGTCTCGACGAAGCGCTCAAGGCCGGGAAGCTCGAGCCCGGCATGCTCGTGTGCATCGCCGCGTTCGGAGCCGGGTTCACCTGGGCGCGTTCGCTCGTTCGTTGGTAGCGCGCCCGCCTCAGGCGTGGGTGCGGAGCCGCTCCACGATCGGCGGGATGACATCGAGGGCGGCCTCGATGTCGGCCTCGGTCGTCGTGTGACCGAGCGACAGTCGCAACGAGCCCTCAGCGACGCGGCGGTCGATCCCCATCGCCGCCAGCACGTGTGAGGGGTCCTGGGCGCCGGAGGAGCACGATGACGCCGCCGACGCTCGAATCCCTTCGGTGTCGAGCAGGAACAGCAGCGCCTCGGCCTCGATGTCGGCGAGCATCACGTGGGCGATGCCGGCGGCCACGTGGGTGTAGTCGCCCGTGGTGGCGACGGTGGCCGTGACGCCCGAGCCGACACGATCGACGAGCCCATCGACGAGGCGGTCCCGCAGTGCACCCAAGCGGGCCACCTCGGCCTCCCGCCCGCCGACCGCGATCTCGATCGCGGCGGCGAAGGCCGCGGCACCGGCCACGTCGGGCGTGCCGGCACGGCGCCCTCGCTCCTGACCGCCGCCGAGGATCTGCGGCTCGAGCGTGATGCCGTGACGGACGAACAGGGCGCCGGTACCGGTCGGGCCGCCGAGCTTGTGGCCCGTGATCGACACGAGATCGACCTCCGCGGCTGCGTCGACGAGGTCGACCCAGCTCGCAGCCTGCACCGCGTCGGTGTGCACGACCGCTCCCGGCGCGTGCTCGCGGACGACCGAGACCAACGCGGGCAGATCGTTGACCGCACCCGTCTCGTTGTTGACCGCGATCAGCGACACGATCGACACGTCGTCGAGCGACTCGAGCGTGGTGCGCAGCGCATCGGTGGTCACCCGCCCCGAGCGGTCGAGCGGGACGGTGACACCACCGCTGTGCTCGACCGGCTCCAGCACGGCGTGATGCTCGCCGGCCGAGCACACGGCGGTGCCGCCCCGGGCGCCGAGCACGCCGCGGATCGCCAGATTGTCGGCCTCGGATCCCCCGCTGGTGAAGACCACCTCGGCTGATGGCCGTCCGAGCGCGGCCGCCACCACGTCGCGGGCATCGTCGAGCACCCGCCTCGCATGGCGAGCCGCCTTGTGCGATCCGGTCGGGTTGGCGTTGTGGGTGTCGGCCGTCGTGAGCCAGGCCGCGCGGGCCTCGGGCCGCATCGGTGTGCTGGCCGCATGGTCGAGATAGATCTCGCGCTCCATCCCGTCAGCCTAGGGATGTCGACGTCGGGCGAGCCACGACAGCCGGACGGCCCGGCAGACTGGCTCGATGGACGGATACGGGCCCGACACCTACGGCGAGAGCTTCGCCGACGTCTACGACGAGTGGTACGGCGACGTCAGCGACGTCGCCGCCACGGTCGCCGGCGTGCTGGTGCTGGCCGATGGCGGACCGGTGCTCGAGCTCGGCGTGGGCACCGGACGACTGGCCATCCCGATCGCCGAAGCGGGAATCGACGTCGTGGGGGTCGACGCGAGCCCGGCGATGTTGGCCCGGCTCACCGAGAAGCCGGGCGGGGCCGCGGTCGGGATCATCGAGGCCGACATGGCCGACCCACCCGTCGAGGCGGGCCGCTTCGCCGTCGCCTTCGCCGCGTTCAACACCTGGTTCAACCTCACCGACGGCGAGGCCCAGCATCGGGGGGCAGCGGCCGTGGCGACCGCACTGCGCCCGGGTGGCTGTCTGGCGATCGAAGGTTTCGTGCCCCCCGCAGGCGGGCTGGCCGATGGCGGCGTCTCCGTACGGAGACTCGGGGCGGGCCGCGCCGTCCTGTCGGTCTCGCGGCACGACGCCGCCGCCCAGCAGATCAACGGAGTCCACATCGACATCTCGCCCTCGGGGGTGGTGCAGCGGCCCTGGCTGCTGCACTACCGCACTCCGGCCCAGCTCGACACGCTGTTCGCCGCCCACGGGTTCCACCTCGAGCGACGCACGGCGGACTGGGCGGGCACACCGCTCCACCCCTCGGCGGACACCCACGTCAGCGTGTATCGACTCGGCTGAGATCGCTCAGTTCGGCTCGCCGGTCAGCAGCGGAATCTGTGGCCACTCCCGGGCGCTGCGCTTCATCTCGCTGAATCCCGGCCATTCGGCAAGTGTCATCACGGCGTCCCACAGGGGCCCGGCCTCCTCCGGAGCGGGCACCCGGGAGATGACGGGTCCGAAGAAGGCAGGGCCGTCGTCGGTCATGGCGATGATCGGAGTGCCGACGTCGCGGCCGGTGCGTGAGAGGGCTGACTCGGTGTCGGCCCTGATGATCGGGTCCTGCGATTCGTCGTGGAGATGGTCGGCATAGGACTCGGCCAGTCCGCTGGCGGCGAGCGCCTCGCGAGTCGCCTGCTCCTCCGCGTAGCCCGAGAGGATGTCGCCCGATCCACCGGGAAGCCGGTTCCAGATGCCCTCACCGAGATGCGTGTAGAGCGGACCCATCTGCTCACGCCCCTCCGCCGTGCGCACTGCCGCCGCAACCCGCAGGCCCCGCAGTCCCAGCGCATGGAACTCGGGGTATCCCGGCGGGAACTCCTTCTCGTAGTCACGGTCCTCGTTGAGTATCCGCAGACCGATGAAACGCCAGTCGACGCGGAGGTCGCGCTGCTCGGCCACCATCGCCACCCATCGGCTCGTCACCCAGGCGAAGGGGCACACGGGATCCCAGTAGAACTCGAGGTCGTACGGGGCCGCGTCGGCATGGTCGGTCATCACGCGAACCTAGTCACGCCACCAGGACGCATCCACCGGCCCTCGCCGGCCCGTAGGGTCGGACAATGGGCAAGATCCTCGTGGACACCGACATCGACGCATCCCCGGCCGAGGTCTGGGACGACGTCAGGCACATCGACCGACACGTCGAGTGGATGCACGACGCCGAGGCGATCACGTTCACCTCACCGGAACGCTCGGGCGTCGGCACGACCTTCGACTGTGCGACCAAGGTCGGGCCGCTCCGGCTCACCGACAAGATGGAGATCACCGAGTGGGAGGACGAGGCGGTGATGGGCGTGCGCCATGTCGGCCTCGTCGAGGGCGTCGGCCGCTTCACCCTCACTCCGACCGTCTCGGGCGGCACCCACTTCGCGTGGGAGGAGGAGCTGCGGTTCCCGTGGTGGATGGGCGGCCCGATCGGGGGCCTGGTCGGCGGTCAGATCCTCAAGCTGATCTGGCGTCGCAACCTGAAACTGCTCGCGTCGAGGTTCGACTGACACTCACAACGGGTTCAGCGCGATCTGGATCGCGGCGAAGGTCAACGCGGCCCCGAAGGCTCCTGCCACTGCGAGCGCGACCCACTCGCTCTGGCGAGCCCGGATCATCCCGATGTAGAGGCCGCCCACGGCGGCACCGGCCACGAGTCCACCGAGGTGGCCGCCGACGGAGATCTGCGGGACTGCGAACGTGATCAGCAGGTTGAGGCCGAGGATCGGGCCGAGACCGCTCGACCAGATGCTGACCCCCATCGACTTCTGGGTCACCGCGATGGCACCGAACAGTCCGAAGATCGCCCCGGAGGCACCGACGGTGAGGGCATCGGGATCGAGGATCATGACGCCCGTGCTGCCGCCGAGCAGCGACACGGCGTAGAGCATGACGAACCGCGGCCGCTCGAAGACCCGCTCCAGCTGCGGACCGAGAATCCACAGCGCATACATGTTGAAGCCCAGGTGGAACAGACTCGCGTGGAGGAACCCCGAGGTGACGAGCCGGTAGTACTCTGCCTCGGCCACGCCGACGAGCCCTTCGCCCCTGACGAATCCGAGGCCGATGAGCCCGAAGTCGGTACTCGTCGCCCAGTTGCCGAGGAGGAAAACCAGGACGTTGACGCCGATGAGGACCTTCGTGACGATCGGATCGAACGTCGGTGCGCCTCGGAAGACCTGCTGCGTGCCGCCCTTCACACACTCGGGACAGTGGAAGCCGACGGAAGCCTGATGCATGCACTGGGTGCAGATCGGGCGATCACACCGCTGACACACGACCCCGGCGCGGGTGGAGTCGTGGCGGTAGCAGGTCCTGACCTCGGATTCGCGGGACGGGGTACTCACTGGCTCCACCGTACCGGCCCCGCTCACCCCAACTGCCCGCGATCACCCTCACCGAGTGCGAGGTCCGACCCCGGAGGCGAACTAGCGTCACCGCTTGTGAACGCGGACTTCCTCGCCAACGCCAACCTCGAAGAACGCCTCGACTTCCTCGCCCAGACCCCCAACCTCCTGATCGCGTGCGACTACGACGGCACCGTCGCACCGATCGTCGCCGACCCCATGAAGGCCCTCCCGCTGCGGGAGACCAGCGTCGCCCTCCGCAGCCTCGCGTCGCTCGCCCAGACAGAGGTGGCGGTGATCTCGGGCCGATCGCTGCGCGACCTCGCCGCGCTCTCCCGGCTCCCGGCCGAGATCCATCTGGTCGGCTCCCACGGCACCGAGTTCGACATCGATTTCGCGCTCGACCTCGATCCGACGTTGCGCGAACTGCGCAACGACCTGACCGACCGGTTGCAGTCCGTCGCCGAGGCGTACCCCGGCGTCGCCCTCGAGAAGAAGCCGGCGTCGGTGGCGGTGCACTATCGCAACGTCGACGAGGACCGGGTCGGCTCCGTCGTCGCGGCGCTCGAGCAGCTCACCACCGAGCACGAGGGTCTCACCCTCCGCCACGGAAAGAAGGTGTGCGAACTCCTCGTGGTCCCGACCGACAAGGGGCGGGCGCTCAACACGGTCCGGGCCAACGTGGGGGCGACAGCCGTCGTCTTCCTGGGCGACGACATCACCGACGAGGACGCATTCGCCACGCTGGCCGGACCCGACGTCGGGGTGAAGGTCGGCGAGGGCGCCACCGCCGCGCCGTTCCGCGTCGACACCCCCGACGACGTGGCCGTGCTGCTCGCCGCCCTGTGCACGCGCCGGGCCGAGTGGCTCGCCGGGGCAGGACTCGTCCCGATCGAGGACCACTCGATCCTCTCCGACCAACGCACGGCGGCCGTGGTCACGCCCGACGCCCGGGTGACATGGCTCTGCGTTCCCCGCATCGATTCGGCCGCCCTGTTCGCCGAACTCCTGGGGGGTCCGGCAGCGGGCCACTTCTCCATCCGCCCCTTCCACGAGAACGGCGAGCCCACCCAGGAGTACCTCGACGATTCGTTGGTGCTGCGCACTCGTTGGGCCGACATGACGGTGACCGACTATCTCGACTGTTCCGACGGCCGCCCCGGCCGCGTCGCCGGCCGCACCGACCTGATCCGGGTGATCGAGGGCCGCGGTCGGGCCGTGATCGACTTCGCGCCCCGCCTCGACTTCGGCCGCTACCCGACCCAACTCCAGGTCCGAGACGACGGCCTCGAGATCACGAACGCCCACGATCTGGTCGCCCTGCGAGCCCCCGGAATCGAGTGGGACATCCTCGATCAGGGCATGCACCAGACGGCAACGGCCATCGTCGATCTCGACGCGGGCCCGATCACCCTCGAACTCCGATGTGGCACGGCCTCGATGCGGCCGGACCGGTCCGAAGAGGCCGACCGCCGCGAGTCGACCACGGCGTTCTGGCGGGACTGGGCCGAGCGGCTCGAGTTGCCGGCAGTCTCACCGGAGATGGTCCGCCGGTCGGCGCTCACCCTCAAGGCACTCTGCCACGGGCCCACCGGCGCGATTCTGGCTGCCGCGACCACGAGCCTCCCGGAGTACATCGGTGGGGTGCGCCAGTGGGACTACCGCTATTGCTGGATCCGCGACGCGTCGCTGACCGCGTCGGCGCTCGCCCGGCTGGGCTCGATCGAGGAGGGGATGGACCTCCTGGACTGGCTCCTCGGCGTCATCGAGACCAACGACATTCAGCCCGACCGGCTTTCACCGCTCTACACCGTGACCGGCCAACGCCTCCCTCCGGAGGCGACCATCGAGGAGCTCGCCGGCTATGCCGGGTCCCGTCCCGTACGGGTCGGCAATGCCGCCGACCATCAGGTGCAGCTCGACGTGTTCGGGCCTGTGCTCGATCTGATCCACCAGCTCGGCGAGATCGGCGCGCCGCTCTCGGCCAAGCACTGGCGGCTGGTCGAAGACCTCGTCCAGGCCGTGGAGATCCGCTGGACCGAACCCGACCAGGGAATCTGGGAGGTCCGCTCGGGCCCTCGGCACCACGTGAACTCGAAGGTCATGTGCTGGGTCACCGTCGACCGTGCCGTGCGAGTGGCCGAGGACGTCTTCGGGCGGGATCGCCCGGACTGGGCAGACCTACGCGACCGGATCGCCGCCGACGTGCTCGCAAAGGGTTGGAACGAGACTGTCGGCTACTTCACGACCGCCTACGACGGCACCGACATCGACGCCTCGGTCCTCGCCATCGGACTCTTCGGGCTCGTCTCTCCCGACGATGCTCGGTTCACCGCCACCATCGATGCGGTCGAACTGTGGCTGCGCACGGGCGACACGGTCTACCGCTACACGCACGAGGACGGATTGCCGGGTGAGGAGGGGGGCTTCAACCTGATGACGAGCTGGCTGATCGACGCCAAGGTCCTCGTCGGCGAGCTCGACGAGGCCCATCGTCTCTTCACCCGCTATCTCGAACTGGCAGGGCAGACCGGGCTGATCCCGGAAGAGGTCGACCCGAAGACGGGGCGGGGCCTCGGCAATCATCCGCAGGCGTACTCGCACCTCGGACTGATCAACAACGCCTGCAATCTCGCCGCCGCGACGGATCTCGATCGCCGTTAGAGCGAGACCGACGTCTCGCCCATCCCGACCGCATTGATCTCGATGACCTCGGTCACCCCGGCGACCCGGTCCTTCATGATCCGCTCGATGCCGGCCTTGAGCGTCTGGGTCGATGCCGGGCACGTGACGCAGGCGCCCTTGAGTTCGACGCTGACCACGCCCGACGTCTCGTCGACACCGATCAGTTCGATGTCGCCCTCATCGGCCTGAATCGCCGGCCGAATGGCGTTGACCACCTTTTCGACCTTGGCTCGCATGTCGCTGCCCGGACTGTTCGTGCCGGTTCCGGCTGTCTCGTTCATGCATGCCTCCGGCCTCGTCGACTCGCCCAGTGTGGCAGTCCCCCGTGCCAACGACGACGTCGGCCCCGTATTCCCGCCCGGCCTCCGGCGGCCGTAGCCTCGGGGGCATGCACGCGATCGCCATCCTCGCCCATCAGGGTGGTTGGGACGAGATCTTGATGGTCGCCGGACCGATCGTGGTGTTCGCGGGTCTGCTCGCGGTCGCGAGACGTCGGGCCCTCCGTCACTCGGCCGCCGCCGAACCGATCGACGACTGACGCGAGTCAGGCGAGGCGCACGTCGGCGCCGAGGCCCCGCAGTTTCGCGGCGATGTCGTCGTAGCCCCGGGCGACATGGTGGGCTTCGCTCACCACGGTCTCACCATCGGCCGCGAGGGCGGCGATCACCAGGGCCGCGCCGGCACGGATGTCGTGGGCCTTGACCGGCGCACCCGAGAGCCGCTCGACACCCCGCACCACCGCATGATGGCTGTCGGTGCGGATGTCGGCGCCCATGCGCCGGAGCTCGTCGACATAGCGGAAGCGTCCCGAGAAGAGGTTCTCCGTCACGATCCCGACCCCCTCCGCCGTGGCGAGGAGCGCGACGAGGAAGGGTTTGAAGTCGGTCGCCAGCCCGGGGTAGGGCAGGGTCGAACAGTCGCTCGACCGCAGCCGCCGGCCGGCGAAGGCCCAGATGCCATCGGCATCGGGCGAGATGCGCATGCCCATCTCCCCCAGCTTCTGGCACAACATCGCCATGTGGGCGTGGTGGGCGCCCGCGACGGTGACTTCACCACCGGCGATCCCGAGGGCGGCCAGGTAGGTCGCGGCTTCGATGCGATCCGGGATGACGGTGTGGTCGGCACAGTGCAGTTCGTCGACACCCTCGACGAGGAGCGTGGACGAGCCCGACCCCTCGATCTTGGCCCCCATCTTGTTGAGCAACTCGCAGAGGTCGGCGATCTCGGGCTCGCGGGCCGCGTTGTCGATCATGGTGGTGCCCTTCGCCCGCACTGCCGCCATCAGGAGGTTCTCGGTCGCGCCGACGCTGGGGAACTCGAGCAGCACCCGGGCCCCGAGGAGATTCGGCGCACTGGCGTGGATGTAGCCGTGACTGGTCTCGAACTCGACCCCGAGCTCGGAGAGTCCGCGGACGTGCATGTCGATCGGGCGCGGCCCGAAGTCGTCACCGCCGGGGAGCGCCACTCTCGCCTCGCCGCACCGGGCGAGCATCGGGCCGAGGACCACGATCGACGCCCGGAACTGCTCGACCAGCTCGTAGGGCGCCACCGGCTCGATCACGGCGGGAATGTCGATCACGAGCACGGGCTCGGGGCCGGACTCGTCCCAGTGCACGGCCGCACCCGTCGCCCGGAGCAGATCCGACATTAGGGCGACATCGGTGATCCTGGGCACGTTGGCGAGTCGGTAGGTGCCTTCCGCGAGCAGGGTCGCCGCCATCAGCTTCAGCGCACTGTTCTTGGCACCACCCACGCGGATCGTGCCTTCGAGCCGGGCGCCGCCGACCACCACCAGGTTCGTCTCGCTCGACGAGGGGTCGACGGGTGTGGTCATGGCTCAAGTCTGCCAGCGAATTGCGGCGGTGACGGCCATCGCGATGACGACCACCAGCACGAACGGGACCCTGCGCCACACGGCCACTGCTCCGGCGGCGACGCCCACAGCCCGAGCATCGAGCTGCAGCGCGCCGTCGGCGTCGAGGGTCTGCACTGCGATGAGGGCGGAGAACAGGGCGGGCGGGATCAGGCCCGCCATCGTGGGGAACCAGGCGAATCGGGGGTTGAGCGTGCCATCGGTGTCGCCGAGCTTGGACAGCACGACGACACCGAAGAGCTTGCAGCCGTAGGCGCCCACGACGAGGACGAGGATCGCGGACCAACTCACCGGGCGGCACTCCGGCGCGACCGGACATAGGCCGGCGCCACGGCCAGCGCCGCCACCAGCAGCGGCACGCCGGCGGGCGCGATGGGCACCGTGGCGATCGCGAATGCGGCACCGAGTACCGCAGCCACACGGCCCGGGGCGGTGCGCAGATGGGGCACGAGCAACGAGATGAATGCCGCAGGGAACGCGGCGTCGAGCCCCCAGCTCTCGGGGTCACCGATGACCGCACCGACCAAGGCGCCGGCCACCGTGCCGATGTTCCACAACGACCACAGCCACACGCCCGTCCACCAGAACGCATCCGCGGCATCGACGTCGTCGTCCTGGACACTCGCCATCGCCGTCGTCTCGTCGATGGTGAGATGGGCGCCGAGGGCCCGGGGCGCCCAGCCGGTCGGGAGCAGGCGAGCGACCACGGGCCCGTAGAGCGCGTTGCGGGCGGCGAGCAACATCGCCGAGCCGACCGCGGCTGCACCCGATCCGCCGCTGTCGACCACCGACACGGCGGCGAACTGCGACGCCCCGGTGAACACGAGCGACGACATGACGATGATCTGCGCCAGTTGCAGCCCCGCCGCATCGGCGAGCACACCGAAGGTCAGGGCGACGACACCGACGGCGATCGCCAGCAGCAGTCCCTCGCGGCGGTGCGGGGCCACGGCTCAGATCAGTCGACGGTGAAGCCGGTCGACCAGCTCGGCGATCTCGGCGGCCGCGGCGTCGAACACCGGCTGCTCGCCGCCGCCCGGGTCGATGACCTCTTCCCACTCCTCGAACTCGATGCGATCGAGCTCGAGCCCGCGCACGCGCTCGTCGAGTGAGCCTTCGCGGGCCGGAGCGAGATCGCGCGCCACCCGTTTGAGACTGGCGGTGATCGGCGCCGCTTCGGGATGCATGCGGCGGATCCAACGCAGATGATCGGGCTCCATGGCGACGATGACCGAGGCTCGTTCGATGTCGGTCGGCGTCAACTGACGGCTCCGGTGGAACGGGTCGCGGATGCCGTGCCGTTCGAGCGCGGTCCGAGTGCGGACGCTCATGATCTGGCCGGGCAGCACGTGGGTTCCCCCACTGTCGACCGAGACCGGCGGCTGCGGCCCGAGCCGCACCCGCAACATGGCGGATCCCATCACCGAACGGGCCGCATTGCCGGTGCACAGGAAGTAGACGAGCGGGCGGCTCGGGTCGTCGGGCGGTCGAGGCGCCTCGGTGAAGCTCGGCTGATCAGTCATCTGCGGTCCTGGGCGCCGGCGCGTCGGTTGTGCCATCGGCCCCGTGGCGCATCATGGCGCCGAGCTGCTCGAAATCCACCCGAAGGAAGACGGCTTCGGCCTCCGCCGTCGGCCGGGCGTCCTCACCGACCACGACACAGTCGCCGCGCACCGTCACGCGTCGTTTCCGCTCGTCGTGGATCCACACCCGCAGCCTGAGGTCGACTCCCAGCGGGGTCGGGCGGCGGTATCGCACCGTGAGCCGACCGGTCACTCCGGGGGGACCACCGTTGAGACGCTGACCGCCGCCGAGCAGCTCGTCGAAGAGACCGGCGAGCACACCCCCGTGCGCCGATCGAGGCGGACCCTCGCGAAGGCGATCGAGGCGCACGACGCCGACGAGGGCCGGGCGGCCGTCCTCGAGCGTCCCGGTCGAGATCGCCATCGGTGGGGCGACCGGGTTCAACGATCCGGAGAAGGTCGACAGCTCCCGGTTGCGAGCCCGGGTGGCGTCGGTGTGCCCCTCGTCGACCTCGTACCACCGGAGTCTCGGCGGCCCGTCGCGAAGGAGGGCCGCGGCCTCGCGGAGCAGGGCCGCGGCGTCGTTGCGCACCGTGGCGGTCGTCTCGTGGGTGTGGGCCACCCGACCGACCTCGCGAATGGCCGCGACGAGTTCCTCGTCCGTTGTGTCTGGGTCGGAGTCGGAGTCGGTCATGCGGGTGCCCCGAGACGGTCGAGCAGCGACAGGGTCGTGCGCTGCAGCGACGCCGACGCAACCGCCAGGTTCGCGGTGAACTGTTCGGGGGTGGCCACGTGGGAGTCGACCAGGTCGGTGATCGTCTTCACCGCTCCGACCGGCACACCGTGGAGGTGAGCGACCCAGGCGACGGCGGCGGCCTCCATCTCCTTCGCGACACCGCCGTTGGCCGAGATCCGGTCGCGATCGGTCGGTGACTCGTCGAGGCTGTCGCCGGTCGTCACGATGCCGGTCCCGCAGCCCAGGGCGGCGGCGTGGGCCCTGAGGTCGGCAGCCGGGAGGCAGCCGTCGCCGAAGGCCTGGAAGCCGGGCAGGTCGATCCGACGGTCGTGGCAGACGAAGTGCGGCCACGCGAAGTAGGTGTCACCGACCGAGGAGCCGTGGCTGGACCACCCACCGGCGGTACCGACGGAGAGCACCAGATCCGGCGTCGGCAGATCGCCGAGGTTGAGCACCACGTGGGTCGTGAGTGCCGCTGCGGTCGTGCCGATCGCGGCCACTCCCGAGATCGGGTCGCGGCCGTTGACCGCCAGCACCACGTTGGGCCGAGTCGCAGTCGCCGGCGCGACCGAGAGGTCCACCGGGAGCGCCGCAGCCCAGGCCGGTGCATCGATGCGCGACGCGCCGAGCGCTGAGCGAAGAGGAGCGGCCTCCTCCTCCATTGCCATCACGACCGCCACCCAGGAGCTCGCCGAGAGCGGTTCGGAGACGGTCGAGTCTGGTGACGGCATCGTGCGATCGTACGCGACGGTCATCTCCCTGCTCACGATCGGCCGATGCGTCCGAAGTGACCGACGTCACCCTCCATGACGTCCGTCACCCGGCGGTAGGGGGCGGAGGCGTCGTGGCTACCCTTGCGGGACCACATCGACACGTGTCCACGTTCGTCGCTCCCCGTCCCGTCTCCGGGCCTGGTTGCACGCAGCGAACGACTCCACCACCACTCGACCGAGGACCACCCTTCACCATGCGACGAACACCGCGCCTGCGCCGCTTCATCCCGACCCTTCTGGCCGCCGTCATCACGGTCACGGCCACGCTCCCGGGCACCGCCGCCGCCACCGGCGGATTCGGCGATGTCGAAGCCGATGCCTACTACGCCGATGCGGTCGGCTGGATGGCGGGCGAGGAGATCACGACGGGCATCGAGAGCGGTTGCTTCGGCCCCCTGCTCAACGTCACCCGGGGCCAGGTGGCAGCGTTCCTGCACCGCCTCGACGAGAGCCAGGGCAACGGACCCGTCGCCGTCGAACACCCCTTCGTCGACGTCACCGCTTCGTATCAGCAGACTCCTGTCGGCTGGCTCTACGGCGAAGGCCTCACCACCGGTATCGGTCCCGCCTCGTTCGCTCCCGACCTGCCCATCAGCCGTGGCGACTTCGCCGTCCTGCTCTGGCGCTATGCCGACTCGCCGGCCGCCGCGAATTCCTCGCCGTTCATCGACGTCGACCGCGACTACCAGCGGATGGCGGTCGCCTGGATGGCCGAGCAGGCCATCACCACGGGCACCAGCCCGACGACCTTCGATCCCGACGGCCTCGTCGACCGGGCCCAGGCCGCCACGTTCCTGTTCCGCTTCGTCGCCCCCGCCGAGGTGCAGTCCACAACGGAGACCGAGATCTGCACCCGGGAGCTGCGCCTCGCCCTCGAGATCGGCGGACCCACCGCTCCGGAAGCGATGTGCGCCGCACCCTGGCTGACCGACTTCGACGTGGCCTACTTCCTCGACGTCGTGAACGACCGGGCCACGGCGTCGTTCGAACTGATCATCGCCGCCGCGACCATCGGCTCGGAGTGTCTCTCCCCCGACCGGGTCGCCGACCTGAGCAGGCTCTTCCTCTGAGCCGGCTTCAGCCGGCGTCGTCGCTCGCCACCGGCTCCTCGGCCGGCACCAACACGCTGCGCTCGGGAGCACAGTCGTAGACCCCCGGTTCGGTCGGGAGACGGCGGACGAACTCACCGTCCTCGATCGCCATGACGACTGCACAACCCTCCGTGGTGCCCGCCGAGGAGATCGGCGGATGCAACCCCCCGGCGGTCCAGTCGATCTGCGCGGCGCGAGCAGCGGTCGCGCAGGCTGGATCGGCCGAGGCGAGACACTCCTCGGCCAGCGCGGCCCACCGCCAGAACTCGGATGCGGCCAGCAGTGCCGCACCGGTGCGCGGGGCAGCGACCCGATCGAGCAGCTCGGCGTGGGCCGCAGTGCCCGGCGCGGCGGCGCCGTCCTCGAATGGAAGGAACGGTACCTCGACCAGGAATCGGTCGGGCTGACGCGTGGCCAGACACGCCGGGTCGTAGGCCGCGGCCGTCGCGAGCACGACCGGGCGCCACCCGGCCCGCTCCGCGATGTCGACGAACGGGAGCACCGCCTGGTCACAGCCACCGTCGAGATGCACCTGGCCGGCTCCGAGGGCTCGGGCCTCCCCGGCGATCCGTTCCCAGTCAGGCACCCGGTCGATCGGGTACGCGACCTCACCGGCAACGACGAGGAGACCACCGATCGACTCGATGGCGCGTCGACGCAGCGTTCGCTCCGCTTCCGCCAGCGGGGTGTCGGGTCCGATCAGGACGATCGTGGCCGCTGCGGGCGGGTCGGCGAAGAGCGCGGAGAGGTGGCCGTGGAGGCCGAATGGCGTGGTGGGGACGAGTCCGGTGCCGCCCGTGAAGAGCGGCAGACCACATGCCGCGGCCGTCAGGGCTGTCTCGATCTCCTGCAGGAACTGGTGTCCGACCAGGGCGACCGTCTCCTCGCACGCCTCCTCGACGCGCTCGGCCGCCTCGAACGCGGCCGCGTCGTAGTCGACGACGCGGACATCGCGACCGGCGACGCCACCCTGGGCGTTGCACAATTCCGCGAGCACCTCGACCATCTCGATGATGCCGCTGCCGGCGCCGGGGGTCCCGATGCCACCCCGGTCGGAGCCGGTGCCGATCGTCACGGCATCCGGCGAGAGCCCCGGTCGCTCCGGGAGCGCGACGGCGTCGACCGGTCGACACGGGATGACGAGATCACCGATCGTCGCGGGCTCGCGTTCCGGAGGGTCGGTCGGCGGCGGAGGGCGCAGCGTCGTCGTGGTGGTGGTGCTTTCGGGCGCCACACCGGTCGAGGAGGACGTGTCCTCCCCGTCGGGGACGGCCGGCTGCGAGACCCCGTCATCGGCGCACGCCGCGCCGAACAGGGCGAGAACGAGCAGCAGAGCGAGCGGACGCATGCCCACGAGCTATCACACCCCGTGGGCAGAACGGCTCATGTCTCGCCCGATCCGGCACCCCAAGGGGGTTCACCTGGCCCATTCACCATCCACCTACGGGTGCCGATGTCCAGGAGAGAATCTTGGAGAGATCATGAGCCACGAACACTGCTGCAACTTGTGCGGAGCCCTCGACGGGCACCACCGCGACGGCCGACTCGGCCGCTACCAGGTCACCTGTGACGCCTGCGAGGCCCGCAAGGGCTCGCACCTCGTCAAGACGGTCCACGGCTACGCCAACCAGGCCGTCGTCGGCCCCCGCGAACCCGTCGCGGCCTGATCCTCAGATCCCGAGGGCGTCGGCCACCCGGTCACGGTGCGACCGACTGTCGCCGTAGGCGGCCGCCAGCGCCCAGCCTCGCTTGAGCCAGAGCTGTAGGTCGTATTCGAACGTGTAGCCGATCGCGCCGTGGCACTGGAGCGCCTGACGACACGCCAGGTCGACCGCGTCGGCGGCCATCGCCTTGGCCATCGACACGTCGCGGCCCCGGGTGACGACATCGTACGATTCCGGATGCGCGACCGACCATGCGGCCCGGTACACCAACGGCGCCGCGAACTCGACCCCGAGTCGCACGTTGGCCAGATGGTGTTTGACCGCCTGATAGCTCCCGACGGGCTTGCCGAACTGGTGGCGCTCCCCCACGTACTCGACCGTCGCGTCGAGCAGTCGCCGGGCGACCCCGACGCACTGGGCTGCGGTGCCGAGCGCCGCACGATCGAAGGCCAACGCCGCGTCGGCCCCGGTGAGGGGATCCGAGACGTCGATCGACGTGATCTCGGCCAGACGTCGTGACTGGTCGATCGAAGACCGGGCCTGCGACGACCAGGCGGTCGCCGCGACGAGTCCCTGGCCGGAACCCGCCACGATGAGGTCCGCACCGACTGCGCCGACCGCGACGCCGTCGACGAGAGCGACGGTGCAGGTGGTCTCCCCTGCGGCCGCGCCGTCGAGGTGCGGCGAGCCGGCCTCGGCCAACGCCGGCACCGCGATCGCGGCATGTTCCATCAGCGGATCGGGCACCCCCGCATAGCCCGCTTCCTCGAGGATGCGCACGAAGTCGACCTCGTCCATGCCGAGACCGCCGGCGGACTCGGGCGCCAGGACCGCCAGCACGCCCATCTCGGCGAGCGCGTTCCAGAGGCCGGGAACCCGGCCGTCCTCGTTGTCCCAGCTGGCTCGCACGGCCTCGGGCGGGCAGAGATCGGCGAACAGGTCGCGAACGGTGTCGCGGAACATGTCCTGCTCTTCGGTGAACGTGAACTGCATCGCCTTACCTCCGGGGCATACCGAGCACCCGCTCGGCGATGATGTTGCGTTGGATCTCGTTGGTGCCCGCGTAGATCGGACCCGAGAGGGCGAACACGTAGCCGTCGAGCCAGTCGTTGCCGTCGGTGACCTCGCCGTGCTCGCCCAACAGACGCAGGGCGGTCGCGTGCAGTTCGAGGTCCATCTCCGACCAGAACACCTTCATGAGGCTCGCCTCGGACCCGATCTCGGCACCGTCCATGAGCTTGGCGGCGATCATGTAGGTCTGCCACCGGTAGGCCTGGGCCCGGATCCAGGCATCGGTCACCTCGTCTCGCAGGCGCACGTCGACCTCGCGGCCCTGCGCCTTCAGGTCGCGGGCGAGGTCGGTGAGCCGTTCGGCCGCGGCCATGAACCGGCCGGGGCTTCGCAGGTTGAGACCGCGTTCGGACCCGGCGGCGGCCATCGCGACCGCCCAGCCCTGCCCTTCCTCACCGAGTACGTGATCCACGGAGACCCGACAGTCGTCGAAGAAGAGTTCGGCGAACCCGGGTTCGCCGTCGAGCCGGCCGATCGGGCGTCGCTCCATCCCCGGGGCGTCGGCGGGGACGAGCAGGTAGGTGAGCCCGGCGTGGCGCTCTGCTTCGGGGTCGGTGCGGACGATGCAGAAGATCCAGTCGGCGAACGCACCACGGGAGCACCACGTCTTCTGACCGTTGAGCACATAGTGGTCGCCGTCGCGGATCGCCTTGGTCTTGATGCCGGCCAGGTCGCTCCCGGCCTCCGGCTCACTCCAGCCCTGGGCCCAGATGTGCTCCCCACTCGCCATGCGAGGGAGGAAGAAGTCCTGCTGTTCCTGCGTGCCGAAATTGAAGATCGTGGGTGCGAGGAGGCTCACACCGTTGGCGCTCACCCGGCCGGGAACCCCCGAGAGCCAGTACTCCTCTTCGTAGATGAGCCATTCGATGAGATCGCAGTCGCGCCCCCCGTAGGCGGCGGGCCAGCCGGGCACCGACCAGCCACCGTCGAAGAGCACCCGCTCCCACTGTCGGTGCTCCTCGAACCCTTCCGCGGTGTCCATCGAGGCGATGGCGCCGGGGTTGTTGGCGTCGAGCCAGGAACGGCATTCCTCGCGGAACTCGATGTAGCGGGGGGCGAGCTCGAGGTCCATCAGCGGAACTCGCCCTTGCGCACGCCGTTGGGGTCGAAGACGTCGCGGATGAGGGCGAGCTCTTCGTCGGTGGGCAGTCGACTCTCCGGGACGTCGCCGGTGACGGTGAGTTCGAAGGGCGATGCGTCCTGGGCCTGCTCGAGAGTGACTCCAGGGTGCAGCGATCGCACCCGCATCGTGCGGTCGTCCGACTCGAAGTCGTAGGCCCCGAGGTCGGTGACCACCCGCCGGATCTCGAAGTGCGAGCGGCTCGCCTCGGGGAGTTCGGCGATCCGGTCGTAGCCGGGGCCGGAGACCACGTCGACCGTTTCGCTGAACGCCCGCGCCTGGTTGGGCACCCAGTAGGTGGTCGCGTGGTTGATCAGGTTGCCGGGCGCGCCGCGCATGCCGAGCAGCTGGGCCTTGGGCTTGCGATAGTCGCCGATGGCCGCGAAGTTCTGGTTGCCGTGACGGTCGATCTGGCTCGCTCCCATCACGACATGACGCTTGCCCGACCACACCTGGTCGAAGATCGAGCGGAACGGCATGTAGGACTCGATGACCGCATCGCTCGGGTCGCCCCCGAAGGGCAGGTTGCCCTCGATGGCGAACGCGATGGTGTCGGTGAGCATCAGGTCGGGCTCGAACGTCGCCCGCGCCAGGCGGCCGGCGATCACCGGAACCGGACCCATCGGGTTGCACAGCACCTCGCCGTCGCCCCGGAACGCCTCGGCGATCGCCACGACACAGATCTCGTCGAGGGTCACCTCGTCGACAGTCGACTCGGCCATCATGCGTTCCTTTCCTCGAGCTTGGCTCGGTAGGCCTCATGCGATTCGAGTTCGAGCCAGTCGGCCCGGAACTGCGCCCACGCGTCCGGGTCCTTCGCCGTGGCGGCGTATTCCTTCTGGAAGGCCTCGTCGCGCCCGTAGTCGGGCGGGCATTCGGTGAAGTGGGCGCCCATCGGGGCCTCGACCACGCCGTCGACGTGCACCCGCGGGATCCGCAGCGTGTGGACCGGACCCTCGTCGAGGAACTGCTCGGTGGGGATGACCTTCTCGGCCGACATGTACGTCTTCTTGCCCGCCATGGCGAACAGGTCGTCGAAGTAGAGGTCGGGGCCGAGGAACTGGCCGTTGCCCTTGGCATCGGCACGGTTCATGTGGAGCAGCACGGCGTCCATCTCGAACGCCGGGATCGCGACCAGCTCCTCACCGTCGCCGTAGGGCGAGGTCACCGTCTTGAGCGACGGGTTCTCCGAGAGCATCGCGGTGCCGAGGCCGGCGCGGGTCGGGTAGAAGGGCACCCGGTGGGCCGCCGCCATCAGCCCCAGGTAGAAGGCCCCCTCGTCGAGTTCCATGAAGTCCTCGAGGGTGCCGGCCTGTCGGGCGGCTCGGAAGTGGGGTTCCAGCGGGATCGAGTCGAGCGACACGAACCCGTAGGTCACCTTCGTCGCCTTGCCTGCAGCCGTGAGGATGCCGACATCGGGTCCGCCATAGGACACGATGTGGAGATCCTGCAGGTCACTGCGCAGGATCGCCCGCACCAGCGACATCGGCTTGCGCCGCGACCCCCAGCCACCGATGCCGATGGTCATGCCGCTCTCGAGTTCGCCGATGACCTCGTCGTCGGTCATTCGTTTGTCGGGCACTGCGCCTCCTCGTACCTGACACTGCGTCAGAAACCGCCCCGACGGTAGGCCACGGCTGCGAGTCGTGCGAACACGTGCGGGTAGGGTTTCCGACATGTCCGATCACGAGCCTGCGGGCGACCCTCTCGACATGACCGGCCGGACGGTGATCGTCACCGGCGGCACCAAGGGTCTCGGTCGGGTGATCACCCGACGATTCCTCGAGCAGGGCGCCGACGTCGTGATGTGCGCCCGGCGCGAGCCCGAGGCCCCGGTCGAGGCGGGAGGCCGCACGGCGACATTCGTGGCCTGCGATGTCCGTGAGCCCGACCAGATCGCCGCCGTGGTCGCCGCCGCCGTCGACCAGACCGGGCGGGTCGACGTCCTGGTCAACAACGCCGGAGGTGCGCCGCCGGCCGACAGCGCCACGGTGTCGCCCCGGTTCAACGACAAGATCGTCGCCCTGAACCTGATGGCCCCGCTCAACTTCGCGCAGGCCGTCCACGACCAGATGCAGGCCCAGGACGACGGCGGGGTGATCATCAACATCGCGTCGGTGTCGGGCACCAGAGCCAACCCGGCCGGTGTCGCCTACGGGGCGGCCAAGGCCGGCCTGATCAATGCCACTGCCACCCTGGCGGTCGAGTGGGGCCCCAAGATCCGCGTGATCGCTCCCGTCGTCGGCCTGATCGTGACCGAGGAGGCGCACCTGTTCTACGGCGACGACGCAGGGATCGCCGCGGTCGGCGAGACCCTCGCCCTCGGCCGCATGGGCGTTCCCGAAGAGGTCGCCGACGTGGTGCTGTTCTGCGCATCGCCGCTGGCTCGTTGGGTGAGCGGGTGCACCATTCCCGTGCACGGAGGCGGCGACAAGCCCAGCTATCTCGACGCGTCCACCGGCGAAGTCGCGCAGGGCACATGACCCGGTGGGTCGCCCGCGTCCTGATCGCGGCATTCCTGGCGTTCGGCCCGCTCGCCGGCCCGGCCGTCGCCCAGGACGACATCCCCGACGCATGCCGCACCATCATCGGCTGTCCCGACGCGGGCCCCGAACCGGAGGCCCCGGGTGACCGCGGCGGCTACGCCCAACTCCTCACCCTCGTCGTCCTGGCCGCTGGCGTCGGATTCATCGCCGTGAAGGTCGGCCTGGCGGTCCGGGACGGTGACCGTCGCCAGACTGCGGCCCCAGACTGAGCACCGCGCACCCGGTCACGGACCCGGGTCTTCGCCGATCTCGCGGAGGGCATCCCGGATCGCGTTGCGGAGCCGCCGGGCCTGGTCGGGCACGAGATGGGTCATCAACCCCTCGGCCGGCCGCCCCACCTCTTCCACGGTCAGCACCACCCGGGGCTCCGCGTCGTCGTAGTCGTCGCTGATCTGGATCGCCCACGACACCGGCGCGAGGTCGTCCTCCCAGCCGGGCGGGATGTCGTCGGGGGTCGCCGGGTGGTCGTCGATCGATCGCTTCATGACCCGTGTCTAGCGGTCTGCTCACGCCGCGACCATGCTCACGAGATTGTCCGGACTAATACCCGACAAAAATGATCGGAATTTGGTGCATTGGCCATTGGCCCAAACCTATGGTGATTCTCTAATCCCGACTGTCCCGATCAACTTTTACAGGATTGGCTCCGATGACCCTCCTCGACACGCCCGTTGGCATCCGCACGGCCGCTCGCTGGACCGCGGCCGACGCGGCCGCCGTGAGCGACCGGTTCGAAGGCAGCCACCCCGGCGAGGTGATCCGGTGGGCCGTCGACGAGTTCGGATCCCGGTTGTGCCTCAGCGCATCGTTCGCCGACACGCTCCTCATCGACCTCGCCGTGGCCGTCGACCCCGACATCGAGGTGGTGTTCATCGACACCGGCTTCCACTTCGCGGAGACCCTCGCCACCGTCCGCCGAGCGATGGCCCGCTACGGCCTCAACCTCACGGTGCTGCGACCCGCGGCGACCGCGGCCGACCTCTGGACGCACGGGACCGACACCTGCTGCGGAAGCCGCAAGGTGGCCCCGCTCGAACGACACCTCGTCGCCAACACCGATGCGTGGATGTCCGGCTTGCGGCGTGACGACAGTCCGCAGCGGGCCGACGCGCCGATCGTCGGCCTCGACATCCGCGGCCTGGTCAAGGTCAACCCGTTGGCGGGCTGGTCGACGGCCGAGATCGAACGCCACATCATCGAGAACGACGTCCTCGTCAACCCCCTGTCCTTCGAGGGGTACCCGTCGATCGGCTGCTGGCCCTGCACCGATCCGGCCGATCCGGCCGATCCGCGGGCCGGCCGCTGGGCCGGCTCGGCCAAGACCGAATGCGGGCTGCATCAATGACCTCCCCCTACGCCGTCAACCTCGACCTGACCGACCGCCCCGTGCTGGTCGTCGGCGCCGGACCCGTCGCCGCCCGCAAGGTCAGCGGCCTGCTGCGAGCGGGCGCCCAGCTGACCGTCGTGGCGCCCGACGCCGTGCCCGAGATCGCCGACGACCCCGACGTGCGCTGGTTCCGGCGCCCCTACCAGCGCGGTGAGGTCGCGTCCTACCGTTTGGCCATCACCGCGACGAGCGAACCGGCGGTCAACGCCCAGGTCGCGACCGACGGCGACGCCGCCGGGGTGTTCGTCAACTCGGCCGACGATCCGGCGAACTGCACGTTCACCCTTCCGGCAGTGGCCCGGCACGGCGACCTCCAGGTGGCGATCTCGACCAACGGCCGCAGCCCCGGCCTGGCCGGATGGCTCCGTCGTCGCTACGAACGCGAGCTCAGCGGCGGCTACGACCAGCTCCTCGACCTGCTCTCGGAGGTCCGAGCCGAGGCCCGGGCCACCTTCGGCACGTCGGAGATCACCGGCTGGGACGACGCACTCGACGCCGACCTCCTCGGGCTCGTGCGGGCCGGCCGAATCGAGGACGCCCGCTCGATGTTGCGAAGCTCGCTCGGCCTGCCGAACGCCAACCCGACGGAGGTCGCCTCGTGACCGTGCACCTCGTGGGCGCCGGCCCGGGCGACCCCGACCTGCTCACCGTCAAGGCCGTTCGACTGCTGGGCCGTGCCGACGTGGTCGTGTTCGACCGCCTGGTCGACGACCGCATCCTCACCCTCGCCGCCCCCTGGGCCGAGATGGTCGATGTCGGTAAACGTCCGGGTGCGCCCGGCGACGCCCAGGACCGGATCAACGACACCCTCGTCGATCGTGGGCGGCGTTTCGACTGCGTGGTCCGCCTCAAGGGTGGCGACCCCTTCGTGTTCGGCCGAGGCGGCGAGGAAGCCCTCGAGCTCCGTGCCGCCGGGATCGCGGTCGAGGAGGTGCCGGGCATCACTTCGGCGATCGCGGCGCCGGCCGCCGCCGGAATCCCCGTCACCATGCGCGGTGTCAGCAGCGGCTTCACCGTGATCACGGCCCATCAGGACCCCAATGCCAACCGCTGGCTCGACTGGGACGCCCTCGCCCGCACCGGCACGACGCTCGTCATCCTCATGGGAGCGAGCCGCACCGCGCTCATCAGCGACCGTCTGATCTCGGCCGGCATGGACGGCGCCACCCCGGTCGCGGTCGTCCGTGCCGCCACCACCACCGAGCAGGACGTGCAGCGAACCACGCTGGCCGACCTGCCCGAGCTCGAGGTGGTCAACCCATCCACCCTGGTCGTGGGCAGCGTTGCCGCCCACTCCGTGCTCGACCTGCCCGCCCTCAGTGACCCGATCAAGGAAGGACCCGTCCGATGACGATCCTCGAACCGTCCGTCGAAACGACCGACATCGACCCCGACGTCCAAGCCGACATCGACAAGTTCCGCGAAGTGCTCGCCGGCTATCAGGCCGGCGACGTCGGCGAAGACGTCTTCCGCGTCTTCCGTCTCACCAACGGCATCTACGGCCAGCGGCAGGGAGGGACGAACCAGATGGTGCGGGTGAAGGTGCCCTACGGCTCCATGACCCCTGAACAGTTCGAGATGATCGCGGACCTCGTCGAGCGCTACAGCCGGGGGTGGGCGCACATCACGACCCGCCAGAACCTCCAGTTCCACTATGTGCAGCTCGACCAGATCCCCGACGTCATGCAGCACCTCGCCTCGGTGGGCCTCACCACCCGCGAGGCGTGCGGCGACACCGTCCGCAATGTCCAGGGCTGCCATCTGGCGGGGGCATGCCCCCACGAGCACCTCGACATCACGCCGTGGGCCGAGGCCGCATACCAACACTTCGTGCGCAACCCGCTGGGGCAGCGCCTCCCCCGCAAGTTCAAGATCAACTTCTCCGGCTGCGAGACCGACTGCGGCCAGGCGATGTTCAACGACGCCGGCGTGATCGCCACGACCCGGACTCTCGGCGACGGCACCGTCGAAGCGGGCTTCCGGGTGTTCATCGCCGGTGGCCTCGGGACCACGCCGTTCCCGGCCATGGCGCTCGAGGAGTTCACCCCGAAGGAAGAGCTGCTGCCGACGATCGAGGCGATCCTGCGCATCTTCGAGCAGACCGGCAACCGCGACAACAAGCTGCGGGCCCGTCTCAAGTGGGTCGTGGAGAACCTCGGCTTCGAGGAGGTCCAGCGCCGGATCCTCAACACCCGCAAGTTCCTCCTCGCGTCGTCCTCCTACCCCGGTGGACTCCCCACCGAGGTTCGGGTCAAGGGCGATGCGCCGGCGGGCATCGGCAACGCCGCCCAGGTCACCGAAGTCGGTCAGGGCACCCCCGTCAGCATCGGCGGCTCCTCGCCCTACGACCGCTGGTTCCAGGCCAACGTCGTGCGCGGCATCGCCAGCGGCCAGGTGTCGGCCTACGCCTGGGCCCAGCTGGGCGACATCACCGCCGACCAGTTCCGCGGCATCGCCGCGATCCAACGCGAGTTCGACGCCGACATCCGGCTCACGAATCGCCAGAACCTGATCATCCGCGGGCTCGACGAGTCCGAGCTCCCGGCCCTCTACGAACGCCTCGCCGACCTCGGCATGGCCGAGGCGGGAGCGGAACTCGTGCGCGACGTCGTCGCCTGCCCCGGCGCCGACACCTGCAACCTCGCCGTCACCCAGAGCCGCGGACTGGCCAAGGCCATCGGCGACGCCCTCGACGCCGAGGGTCTCGGCACGGTGGGCGGCCTGCGGATCAACATCTCCGGTTGCACCAACTCGTGTGGCCAGCACCACGCCGCCGACATCGGCTTCTTCGGGGCCGAACGGCGAGCCAACGGACGGTCGGCACCGGGCTACCAGATGCTCCTCGGCGGCTATGTCGGCCAGGAGCAGATGCACTTCGGCGACAAGGCCCTGCGACTTCCGGCCAAGAGCGCGGCCCAGGCTGCGGTGCGGGTCGTGCGTCGGTTCAACGACGAACGCACCGCCGGCGAGTCGTTCCGTGGTTGGCTCGAGCGCTCCGGTGGAGCCGCCGCGGTCGGCAGCACCATGAAGGAGCTCGACGAGTTCCCGGCCTACGACGACGACCCCGACTTCTATGTCGACTTCGACGAGACCGGCCCCTACTCGGCGGAGATCGGCGAGTCGGAGTGCGCCACCTGAGTAGCCTGCGATCGTGCAACCCGATCTGTTGGCCCGGGCGCTCGACGGGATCGACCGCTACAACGACGACGACCCGAACCGCTTCGACGGGCGACCCCTGGCGCAGGTCCAGGGCGAGCGAGCCCATCGCTGGGTGCTCCGACTCGATCCCGACGCGTCGCCGGCGATCCAGCTGGCCGCCCGGGCCCACCACATCGGTCGGTGGGAGCTCCCGCGTTCCGAGTTCGACGAGGGTCGCAACGGATATCTGCGCTGGCGACGCGAGCAGAAGGCCCGGCACGCCGAGATCCTCGGCGAACTGCTGGAATCCGGCGACGTCACCCGCGAACACGTCGACCGGGCCCGAGCGATCGTGCAGAAGAAGGGTTTGGGGAGCGACCCGGAGGTCCAGCTCTTCGAGGACGCCGTGTGTCTCACCTTCATCGAGACCCAGTTCGTGACCACGGCCGACAAGTTGGCCGACGACAACAAGATGGTGGAGGTCGTCGCCAAGACCCTGCGCAAGATGAGCGCAACCGGCATCGAGGCCGCCGGCACGATCCCGGTCGACACCCGCACCGCCGACATCATCAGCCGGGCTGCCGAGGGGCTGCGCTGATGCCACCCCTCTTCGATCTCGACTTCGAGCCGCACCACGGAGAGCTGGTCCAGATCTCGCCGCTGCTCCGTCGCATCGTCTGCAACAACCCGTCGAAGTTCACCTTCCACGGCACCGGCACCTACGTCATCGGCCGCGGCGACGTGGCCGTGGTCGATCCGGGGCCACGTGACGACCAGCACGTCGCCGACCTCCTCGCCGCGCTCGACGGCGAACGGGTGCGGCAGATCCTGATCACCCACACGCACGGCGACCACTCCCCCGCCGCCGCGGCCCTGGCCGATGCGACCGGCGCACCCGTGCTCGGATTCGGTCCCCATCCCGTCGCTGCGACGAGCGAGGGCGACGACACCGTCGATGACACCGCCCTCGACGATGAGGACGAGTGGGACACCGGCGAGGAGATTCGCGAGCAGACCGAGGAAGAGCAGGCGGAGGCCGCGGCCGACCGCGAGAAGCATCGGCCTGATGTCGACTTCGAGCCCGACGACCGCCTCGCGCACGGCGATGTGGTGTCCGGTCCCGGCTGGACCGTCGAGGCGCTGCACACTCCGGGCCACATCTCGAACCATCTGTGCTTCGCGATCGCCGAGGAGCGCGCCGTGCTCACCGGCGACCACGTGATGGGGTGGTCGACCACCATCATCCCCCCGCCCGACGGCGACCTCCGCGCCTACATGGACTCACTTCGTCTCCTGCTCGACCGCGACGACGCGGTCCTGTACCCGACCCATGGCGGTGCGATCAATCGACCCACGCCGTTCGTGAAGGCCCTGCATGACCACCGGCTGCTGCGCACCCAACAGATCGTGCGCGAGCTCGAAGCGGGACCTCGCTCGGTGCGTGAGATCGTGACGGTGCTCTACGACGCCGTCGCTCGCGAGCTGTGGCGGCCTGCGGCCCGCAGCGTCATCGCCCATCTCATCGCGCTGCGCGACGACGGGCGGGCGCGGACGGCGATCGCCTCGTCATCGCCGATGGCGACGAGCACCACCTGGGAACTGACCTGAGCCGACGGGCGGGTCAGAGGCCGACCGCGACCTCGACCGGATGGTGGCAGGCGAAGTAGTGGTCCTGGTCGCCCACCTGCTGCATGACCGGCTCTTCGCTGTAGCAGATGTCGGTCGCGTGCTGGCAACGGGTGTTGAAGCGGCACCCGGACGGCGGGTTGATCGGCGAGGGCAGCTCGCCCTCGATGTCGCCGTCGCTCGGATCGACGGTCGGCGCCGGCTCCGGGATCGAGGCCAGCAACGCCCGCGTGTAGGGGTGGCGGGGATTCTCGTAGAGCTCGTCGGCGTTGCCGATCTCGCAGGCCTTGCCCAGATACATGACGATGATGCGGTCGGAGACGTTCTTCACGACCGAGAGGTCGTGGCTGATGAAGAGCAGCGTGAGTCCGTAGCGCTGCTTCATGTCTTCGAGGAGGTTGAGCACCTGGGCCTGCACCGACACGTCGAGGGCCGACACGGGCTCGTCGCAGATCATCACCTTCGGGTCGAGGGCGAGGGCTCGGGCGATGCCGATGCGCTGGCACTGGCCACCCGAGAACTGGTGCGGACGACGATCACCGAACTTCGGATCGATGCCGACCGCGAGCATGAGCTCCTCGATGCGGTCCTGCGACCACGAACCCTGCTCGTCGCCCCAGACGGCGAGCCCCTCGGAGATCACATCGCGGATCTTGCGGCGAGGGTTGAGCGAGGAGATCGGATCCTGGAAGATCATCTGCAGGTCGGGGCGGATCTTGCGCAGCGGCTCGCCCTCGAGCTTGGCCAGGTCATGGCCCTGGTAGTCGACCGAGCCGCTCTTGATGGCGTTGAGACGGATGATCGACTTCGCCACGGTCGACTTGCCACAGCCCGACTCACCGACGATGCCGAGCGTCTCGCCCTCGGCCACATCGAACGAGATGCCGCTGACCGCGTGGACGACGGCGCCCTTGCCGACCGGGAACTCGACCTCGAGGTCGGTCACGGTCACCAGGACGTTGGGGTCGTCGCGCAGCGGGGCGCGTCCGGTGCCGGCCATCAGGCAGCTCCTCCGGCGTAGCCGGCGATCGGGAGACCGGCCGCGGTCTGGCCGGCAGCCACGTTGGTTGCGAGCGCTTCGCGGCCTCGCTCGGTGTTGGCCGGATGGAAGCAGGCGAATTCGTGCATGCCCTTCACGCCTTGCGATTCAGGGATCGCCTCGAGACAGTCGGCCTGGGCGAAGCGGCAGCGCGGGGCGTAGGCGCACTGTTCCGGCGGGTTGATCAGCTCGGGCGGGCGCCCGGGGATCGGCTCGAGCCGGGTGTGGCTGGGCTGCTCGATCCGCGGGATGGAGCGCAGGAGTGCATCGGTGTAGGGATGGCGGGAGTCGCTGAAGAGCGTCTCCGTGTCGGACCGCTCGACGATGCGTCCGGCATACATCACCGCGACGTCGTCGCAGCGGCCGCGAGCGACGCCGAGGTCGTGGGTGATCAGGATCATCGACATGCCCCGTTCCTCGCGCAACTTGTCGAGCAGGTTGAGCAGGTTGCGCTGCACGGTCACGTCGACCGCGGTCGTGGGCTCGTCGGCGATCAGCAACGAAGGCTGGCAGGCCAGAGCCATGGCGATCACCACGCGCTGGCGGAGACCGCCGGAGAGTTCGTGGGGGTACTGGTCGACGCGCTTCGCCGGGTCGGGCAGACCGACTTGTCCGAGCAGGTCGACGGCTTCTTCCAGGGCCTCTTTCTTGTTCCTGCCGAGGTGATAGCGCAGGGTCTCGGCGATCTGTTCGCCACACTTCTTCACGGGGTTGAGCGAGGTCATCGGGTCCTGGAAGACCATCGTCATCTCGACGCCCCAGAAGTGCTCACGGCCCTCGGCCGCGAGCTTGCGGACGTCGTTGCCCTCGAAGATCACCTCACCCTCGACCTCGGCCGTGCGAGGCAGCAGGTTCATGAGGGTCTTGGCCGTGACCGACTTTCCTGACCCTGACTCGCCGACGATGCCGAGCATCTGGCCCTTCTCGAGTTCGATGTTGACGCCGTTGAGGGCCTGGACGACGCCTCGGGAGGTGGGGAAGCGGACGGTGAGATCGCGAACAGTGAGCTGGGGATCTGCCATCGTCGCTCCTAGAAGGCCGTCTCACGGACGTCGGTGTACTCACGCACCCGATCGCCGGCGAAGTTGAGCGACAGGATCGTCAGGAACATCACCCCGATGATCGAGAACGCGACATGTGGGATGTTCTGGAGGTCGCGGATGCTGCGCGATTCGTTGATGATCTTCCCCCAGCTCAGCGAGCCGGCGCCCTCACCGGCGACCGACAGCCCGAGGAAGGCGAGCCCGCCCTCGGCCACGATCGCGATGCCCATGCCGAGGAGGGCCAGCGCCCCCATCGGGATCAGAACGTTGGGGAGCAGTTCCTTGACGATGATGCGGCCGTTCTTGGCGCCGATCACCCGGGCCGCCTGCACGAACTCGCGCTCGGCGAACACCAGGGTCTGGGCCCGGGCCAGGCGACCCACAGGGGCAACGGACAGGATGCCCAGCGTGAGGGAGACGGTCTGGAGGCTGCGCTCGACCGAGGTGACGATCAGGATCGCGAGCACCAGGGCCGGGAACGACAACACGGCGAAGAAGATGAAGCTGATGATCTGGTCGACCCATCCCCGTAGGAAGCCGGCCAACATGCCCAACGTGCCTCCGACCACGAGGCCGAACGAGATGGCGAAGGCTCCCACGACGAGTGAGATGCGCGCCCCCCATACCGCCCGGGCGAACACGTCACGGCCGGCTTGGTCGGTACCGAACCAGTGTGCCCACGACGGACCCTCGTTCGAAGGTCCGACCCGGAACTCCGTGGGATCCTCGATGGGCAAGACCGGTGCCAGCAGCGCGACGATCACGAGCCCGCCGAGCCAGGTGATGCAGAGCCAGAACCCCCAGCCGAGGGTCTTCTTGACGGCGTCGTCGGGCGCGTCCTCGAGGCCGACGACCGCCGCGACGTCGAGGTCGATGGCCTGGTTGTGGTCGGTCATGACGTCCTCACGCGCGGGTCGAGCCAACCGTAGAAGAGGTCGACGAAGAAGTTGACGACGACGAAGGCGACCGCGATCAGGGCGACGAGCACGACCACGACCGGCTGGTCCTGGCGGAGCACAGCCTCGACCACGGCGGCGCCGATGCCGGGGATGAAGAAGATCTGTTCGATCACGAGCGATCCGCCGATGAGGGCGCCGGTATTGACGCCGAAGACGGTGACGACCGAGAACATCGAGGGCCGCAGGGCGTGGCGATACATGATCCAGCGGGGAGGCATGCCCTTGGCCCGGGCCATGTGGACGAAGTCGTCCTGCAGGGTGGTGATGAGGTCAGTGCGCAAGAGCCGCTGGTAGGTGGCGGCGAGTCCGAGACCGAGGGTCGCCGCGGGCAGGGTGAGCGACTTCAGCTCCTGCCACCAGCCGTCGTCGTCGTACCCCGCGGGGAAGATCTCCCAGCGCAGGGCGAAGAGCCACAGCAACAAGACACCCAAGGCGAAGTTCGGGATCGACAGCAGCCCGAACGAGCCGATGGTGCTGGCCCGGTCGAAACCCCGGTTCGCGCGCCGCGCGGTCGACACCCCCCACGGGATGGCGATCCCGAGAGCGATGATCTGGGCGTAGATCACCAGCTTGAGCGTCTGGGGGAGCCGGTTCTTCACCAGTTCCTTGGTCTCGACGCCGGTGATCAGCGAACGACCGAAGTCACCGCGCAGGATCTCACCGGCCCAGATCCCGTAGCGAACCGGAATCGACTTGTCGAGGTTGTACTCCGCCTCGGCTTCACGGATGATCTCGCAGTCGGTGCGACTGCCGCCCGTGGAGCTGGCGTCGGGGATCTCGCCCCGGTCGACGGCATCACAGCCGGTGCCGGCGATGATCGGCCCCACCAGGTTCTCCAGCGGGTCACCGATGACGTTGAGCGACGCGAACGTCGCGAAGGTCACGGCGAAGATGACGAGGATCAGTTGGAAGAGACGTCGGAGCAGAAAGCCGCGCATCTATTCTCGTGGTCCCTTCCGAGTCGGCTTGCGACTCATGAACTGATCCTCGTCACCCCTCACCGTCTACGTATCCGACCTACTCGACCCACGCGTTGTGCAGGAACACCGCGCCGGCGTTGTTGCAGATGATGTCCTCGCCATTCGGCCCGGTCGAGCCGCAGAGGTTCTTCACGTTGTCGTTGAAGCCGATGACCCAGTTGGCGTGGGTCAGGAAGATGTAGGCGTAGGAGTCGCGGATGTTCTCGGCGATGTCCTGCCAGAGCGCCACCCGTTCGGCCTCATCGGTGGTCGTGCGCTGCTGGAACAGCAGCGCGTCACGTTCCTCGTCACACACGCGGACCCAGTTGAGGGCGATGCCCGCACCGGCCGTGGCGCACTCGAGCCAGACGACCTCGTTGTCGGGATCGACGGCACCGAACTGACGCCAGGTGACCACGTCGTAGAGGCCGAAGGCGACCTCGGTGATGTGGTCGGTCTGGAGAAGCTCCTGACGGGTGACGTTGAAGTAGTCCTCCCAGCCGTTGATCAGGAGGTCCATGATCAGCGTCTGGGTGACCGACGGTCCGGAGAACTGGAGCTCGATGTTGACCTTGCCGTTGGTGCACAGCGGCTCGCCCTCGGCGTTGACCGGGTTCTCGCCGCAGTACTCGGCGATGAGCGGCGCCGCCAGGTCGGGCATGTTGCCCTCCTGGACGATGTCGGGGTTGTGCCACTTGGTGTCGGGGTGGAACAGGGTGTCGGCCAGCGGCTTGGTGCCCTGGGCGATGATCTCGGCGTAGCCCTCGCGGTCGGCCGCGAAGGTCAGTGCCTGACGAACCCGGAGGTCGTCCATGGGCGGACGAGAGGTGTTCATCATGATGTCGTCTTCACCGGCCAGCAGGTTGGAGGTGGTGTTGACGCCGCGGTCCTCCAGGGTGAGCTGGGCCGCGGGGTTGCTGGTCGTGAGCACATCGATCTCACCACGGCCCACGCGCTCGGCTGCGATCACCGTGTCGGTGATCGGCAGGATGACGATCTCGTCGAGGTAGATGTCGTCGGTGCCCTGCCAGTAGTCGTCGTTGCGGACCAGGCGGGTTTCGACGCCCTGTTCGCGGGACTCGACCTTGAACGGGCCGGTACCGACCGGGGTCTGCTCGAGCGCTTCGTTGTCGACCTTCGCCTCGAGATAGGCCGGCGACACGATGAAGCCGAGCTGACTCGTGAGGTTGATCGGGAAGTGGGCGCTCGGACGGATGAGGTTGTAGCGGATCGTGTAGTCGTCGACGAGCTCGTAGCGGTCGGTCTCCGGATAGCTGGGCTTCACGGCGAGCGAGATCAGCGGATCGTTGAGCGTCGCCTCGAAGTTCAGCGCGAGGGCCTCGGCCGTCAGCGGCGTGCCGTCGTGGAAGTTGATGCCCTCGCGGACCTTGACCTCCCACGTGGAGCCGTCGCCGATGGGCTCGGCCGACTCGGCGAGGAAGGGGAACCAGTTGCCCTCGGTGTCGATGTAGAACAGCGGGTCGTAGATGGCGTAGCCCATCATGTACGCCGACTGGGCGAAGTTGTTGGCCGTGGGATCGAGTCCGTCGGAGGGGGCTTCCACGGCGATGGTCAGCGTGCCGCCACGGACACCCTCGGCGTCTTCGTCCTCGGTGGCCTCGTCTTCGTTCTCGCCGACCTCGGGCGCCGAGGTCGCCGGCGCGTCGCCGTCGTCGTCGGGCGTGGTGTCGGTCGTCTGGTCGTCGTCGGACGATGTGGAATCGTCATCGTCGCCGCACGCGGCGGCGAAGAGGCTGAACGCGAGGAGAAGGGCGAGCAATTTCGCCAGTCTCGAGCGTGCGGAACGGGTAATCATGTGGGAACTCCTCCAGGGGATGACCATCGGCGGTCGTGTGACTCGCGCCAAAAGGTTTAGCACTGTGGTTCAGCCAACGCGCCATGCGCAAGCATTCGCCACGAGAACTTCAAGCGGATTTCGAATTCGTTGCGGAGACGTGCCGGATTACTGCCCGTCAGGGGTGCTGGCTGCTGACCGACACGACCTCGCCCGTCATGTAGCTGGCGAGATCACTGGCCAGGAACACCATCACATTGGCGACCTCCCAGGGTTCGGCCGCTCGGCCGAAGGCCTCGCGCTGCGACAGCTGGTCGAGGAACGTCTCGTCGCTGACCTTGGCGAGAAAGGCGTGCATGGCGATGCTGGGGGCAACGGCGTTGACCCGGATCCCGTGTTCGGCCGCTTCGATCGCCGAGCACCGGGTGAGCGCCATCACGCCCGCCTTCGCGGCGGCGTAGTGACACTGCTCGTCCTGCGCGCGCCAGCCGACCACCGAGGCATTGTTGACGATCGCCCCCTCGATGCCGGCGTCGATCATGTGGCGGAGTACCGCCCGGGTGCAGCGCATCGTGCCGTCGAGGGTCACGCCGAGGACGGCGCTCCACTGCTCATCGGTCATGTCGACGAGTCGGACCGAACCGCCGAGTCCGGCGTTGTTCATCATCACGTCGATGCCACCCATGGCCGTCACGGCCGCGGCCACCAGGGCCTGCACGTCGGCCTCTTCGGTGACGTTGCAGATCTGGGTGTGGGGACGGGTGCCGGTCTCGTCGGCCAGCCGGTCGGCGGTTTCGCCGAGGCGACGCTCGTGGATGTCGGAGATGAGCACGGTCGCACCCTCGAGCAGCGCCCGCTTGGCGACCGCCGACCCGATGCCGGTGCCCGCCGCCGCAGTGACGACGACCCGTTTCCCGGCGAGCAGACTGCGGCCGTCGGGCTCCTGGGGCAACGACGGCACGGTCAGCCCTGACCTTCCTGCTTCGCCATGTCGGCCATGCGCCGTTCGAGGTCGGCGATGAAGGGGTTGGGCTCCTGGCCGACCGTGGTCGGCAGCATGTCGGCGATCTCCGCCGGCGACCACTGGTCGCCGGGCGACCACATGGTGCGGAGTTCCTCGGGCTGGTTCCACACGGAGATGCGCCGGCCCACGACGGTGTAGACCTGCGCGTTGACCTCGCGCCCGGCGTCGCTCATCAGGTAGATGGCCATTGGCGCGATGTCGCCCGGTTCGCCCGTCTCGATCTCGAAGGGCACGTTCTCGCTCATGCGGGTCTTGGCCACGGGGGCGATGCAGTTGGCGTTGATCGCCGGGCCGCCGCGCAGCCTGATGCTGGCTGCGGTCATGGCCGCCGACCGGGTCAGGCTGACGATGCCGCCCTTGGCCGCCGAGTAGTTGGGCTGGGCGGTCGAGGCTGTGAAGGCCCCGGAGGTGAAGCCCACCAGGGACCCACCGGTCTCCTGCTTGCGCATCCGGGCGAAGGCGGCCCGGTAGATGTTGAAGTGCCCCTTGAGGTGGACGGCGATCACATGATCCCACTCGTCCTCGCTCATGTTGAAGAGCATGCGCTCGCGCAACACACCCGCCGGGCAGACGACACCGTCGATCGTTCCCCAGTTGTCGACGGCGGCGGCGACGACCGCCTCGCCGACGTCGAACTCGCTGATGTCGCCGGCCACGGCGACGGCCTTGCCACCCGCCGCTTCGATCTCGGCGACGGCGGCGTCGGCCACCTCGCTCGACGGGTCACTGCCGTCCATCGACACGCCGTAGTCGGCGACGACGATGTTGGCGCCTTCGGCGGCGGCGGCCAGGGCGATGGCTTTGCCGATGCCGGCACCCCCACCTGTGATTGCGATGTTCTTGCCTTCGAGGAATCCGGCCACAGCCGCAAGCTCCTGTGTTCGTCGTGTGGTTGATGACCTCGCGACCCTAGCGACCCGCCCCCACCGACCCGTAGTTCAGCCCCACCCGTCACCCCGGTGTCAGACACTCGTCACGGCTGGTCACCGCGCGTGACCTACTCACCCACCGCGCGTCACGGGTATCCGCGTGGAGCGACGCCCACAGGCGTAGCGTGGCACCGGGCTGGAGTACCCAACGACGCAGGAGCAAGGCGTGACCCACGAGCGCGAGACCGCGACCGCGACCGTGACCGACGACCGAACCCGCGCCGGCGTGCTCGCGCGTCTGGCTCGGATGATGGACCCGGCAACCGACGACGACACGAGGGCCAGCGATGCCCGGGAGGCCCTCGACAGCCTGGGCGGCCCCGCCATCCTCGTCGACCTCGACGGCACCGTCCTCGACACCAACGAACAACTCGGCAGTCTCGGACTCGACCGTGACGCCGCCCGCGGCCGGGCGCTGTGGGCGGCCCCACTCTGGGCCAACGGCGACGCGCCCTCGACCCTCTCGCCGCTGGTCGACGCGGGTGCAGACGGTCGGGCCGGTCAACGGACGATCGACATCGGCGGCGCCGCACCCCGTCCCGGACGCGTCTCGCTCACCCCGGTCCTCGACGACAGCCGCTCCGTCAGCGTTCTCCTCGTCGAACTCAGAGGCCTGGCGGACACTCGCGAGACCGATGCGCTGATCGAGGCGACCACCCAGGCGTTGGCCGCAGCCGAAGACATCTTCCGTGCCGTCGCCGAACACACCTCCGATCTCGTCTGCCTCCACGATTCGACCGGCGCGTTCACCTACGTCTCCCCGTCGTGTCGCCGCCTCCTCGACCTCGACCCGTCGTCGCTGATCGGGTCGCATCCGGTCGACATCGCCCACGCCTCGACCCGCGACGCCCTGGTCCAGGCGCTCCACGACGCGGGCCGGCGTGGTTCCGAGCCCACACGATTCCGTCACCGCCTCCGCCACCGCAACGGCTCGTTCCGGTGGTTCGAGACCGCCATCACGCCGATCCTCGCCCCGGACGGCGGCGTGCGTCAGCTCCAGTCCTCGAGTCGCGACATCACCGAACAGCGCGAGACGGAGCAGAGCCTCATCAAGCAGGCCTTCCACGACGAACTCACGGGTCTGCCGAACCGTGCGCTCCTCATCGACCGGATGTCGCATGCGCTCGCCGCGAGCGAACGTTCGAACCAGCCGATCGGGGTCCTCTTCATCGATCTCGACGGCTTCCGCACCATCAACGACACGCTCGGCCACCCGGTCGGCGACACCGCCCTCACCAAGGTCTCCGAACGCCTGACCGCCATCGTGCGACCCGGCGACACGCTGGCTCGCATCGGGGGCGACGAGTTCGTCATGCTGTGTGCCGGCACCGACGGCGCCCGCGGGGCCACGGCGGTGGCGCGGCGAATCCTCGACGCGTTCGCGCAACCGTTCGTGCTGGAAGGCCGCGAGATCGACATCAGTGCCTCGATCGGCATCGCGACCTCGATCGGATCCGAGGAGCCGAACCGGATCATCGAGAACGCCGACACCGCGATGTACGAGGCGAAGCACGAGGGCCGCGGCCGCTTCGCGATCCACAACGAGACCGACCAGTCTCTCGCGCTCGAACGCATCGACACCGAGGAGGCGCTGCGCAGAGCCGTGCGCAACGGTGAGCTCCGCCTCCATTACCAGCCGGAGCTCGATCTCGACTCGGGCCGTATCGTCGGGTTCGAGGCGCTGGTGCGCTGGCAACGCCCCGACGGTCGACTCGTGCCCCCCGCCGAGTTCATCCCGCTGGCCGAGGAGACCGGCATCATCGTCGAGCTCGGCCGTTGGGTCATCTCCGAGGCGTGCCGACAGGCATCGCTGTGGCGGGTGTACCGCACCCCCGAACAGGAACCTGTTCGCATCTGGGTCAACCTCTCGGCTCGGCAGCTGGGAGACCCGGACCTGGTGCCCTTCGTCGAACGCAGCGTGGAAGCGGCAGGCATCTCGACCGACGAGATCTGTCTGGAGATCACCGAGTCGGCGCTGATGGACGACGCCCAGGCAGCCACCGAGCAGCTCGACGAACTCCGCCGCATCGGCATCAGCCTCGGTATCGACGACTTCGGGACCGGGTGGTCGCAGTTCGCCTACCTCCAGCGCCTCCCCCTCGATGTACTCAAGATCGACCGCTCCTTCGTCTCGGGTCTGGCGTCCGACCACGCCGCAGCGACGATCGTGGCCGCCATCATCGACCTCGCCCATGCGCTCGGTCTCATCGTCATCGCGGAGGGGGTCGAGTCAGAGGACCAACTCGCCGTCCTGCGCGAGCTCGACTGCGACCAGGCGCTCGGCTTCCTGTTCTCGGAGCCCCGCGAAGCCGCAGCGTTCGACCACGCCCTCGACGCCAACTGAACGCCGTCGGCCCCTCAGGTCGCGGGTCGGGACGGGATGAGCATCCGCACTGAGTGGCGGAGCTCGGCCTCGACGCTGCCGGCCGCGGCCAGGCCTCCCACCCATCGGGTGATGGCCGACAACCAGACGTGGCCCACGACGCGGGACACACCCGTCGCATCGATGCCGGGTTCGTCGCCGATGGCCGCAACGACCATCTCGCTGACCTCCGACTCGATGTGGAGCTTGTACTTCGCCGCTCCGGGATCGGTGGTGCTCAACGCGGTCACGAGCGCGCCCATCAGGACCGGCGCGCCCTCGGCGGCACCGGCCGCGTGTCCGAGCACGTCGGCGAGACGGTCGGCCGCAGCACCGGCCACGGGCACCTCGTCCTCGAGTCGCCGACGCAGAATGTGGACCCATCCCGCCAGACCCGCCAGCAGTAGATCGTCCTTGCCGCCGAAGTAGCGATAGATCGTGCCCAACGACACGTTGGCCCGTTCGGCCACCGCCCGCATCTGCACCGCTTCGTAGCCGCCCTCGGCCGCCAGCTGCATTGCAGCCTCGACCACACGGATGCGGCGAGCCGCTTTGCCGTCTGCCCCGCGGAGTGGGGTCGTGGTTTCGGCCGACGTGGACATGGCCGGAAATTGTGGCGGAACCCGACCCGGATCGCGAAATCCGTGACGGTACGATGCGCACATGACGGCGGGCTTCCTCGATGAACTCGGTGCCGCCGCCCCCGCATGGCGCCAGCAGATGTCGCGGCGGCGCTACGGCAAGGACGAGCCCATCTTCCACGAGGGCGAGATCGGCGACACCTTCCACGTGATCCAGAAGGGACGGGTCCTCGTCGAGGTCTCCACGGCTCGCGGCGACGTCGCCGCGTTGGGCGTGCGCGGCCCGGGTGAAGTGCTCGGCGAACTGGCCATCGTCGGCGACGGGCGCCGCACTGCGAAGGTCACGGCGCTCGAACCGACCGAGACCCTGTCGCTCACCCAGGCCCGCCTCGACGAACTCCGGCGGGCCGACCCCGATGTCGACCGTCGACTGTTGGTGATCATGGCCGAGCGCCTGTCGGAGACGATGGCCCAGCTGATGGAAGTGCTGTTCACTCCCGTCGAGAGCCGGGTGCTGCGGGTGCTGCTGCGCCTCGCCGAGTCGTTCGACGAGGGCTCGGTGCCCGTGATCGTTCGGGTGCGTCAGGAGGACATCGCGGCGATGGCAGGCACCCGCCGCCAGACCGCGAACCGCCCACTGAAGGCCGCGGAGGTCGCCGGGGCGATCCGCATCGGTCGAGGCCGCGTCGAAGTGCTCGACCGCGACCTGTTGGCACAGCTCGCCAAGTAGCGGAACCGGCGGGCGTCAGTCCCCCGGAGCCGGGGGCGGAGGCGGTGGGAGCTCGGACGTTGCCGAGTCGCCGTCCGCATCGGTGTCGACCGAGTCGTCGCGCATGCTCTTGAGGATGTCGACACCCGTGGCCGCTTCGATCTGCTCGGTGAGGCTGACGACCGCTCCCGGCAGCTGGGACACGAAGGCGGGGATCCCGCCGGCCCCGTTGCTGTTGCCACCGTCGACGACCGCAACGCGGTCGATGGTGACGCCGTTGACCGTCGAGACGATCTTGTCGACCAGCTCGGGGAGCATGTTGAGCACGAAGATGCGCTGGCCATCCTCGCCTGCGGCCTGGTACTGCTCGGTGAGACGACGGAAGACCTCGACCTGCGCCTTGCCGTCCTCGATGATCTTCGCAGCCTCGGCCTGGGCGTCGAGTTGCTTGGCCTCGAGGTTGGCCTTGGCCGGGGTCACCACGTTGGCTTCCAGCCGACGGCGCTCCAACTCGATGCGCTGCTGCTCGAGGTCCTGCTCGGCCGTGGCCCGGGCGATGTCGCCGGCCACCGCGGCCTCCTCTTCCTTCGCGCGGGCGATGGCATCGAGCTCAGCGGTGCGCACCCGGAGCATGTTCTGCTCCTCGACGATCTTGCGCTCCGCCTGCACGGTCGCGATCTCGGCAAGCTGTCGGGCATCGGCTTCGGCCCGCTCGGACTCGGACTGGCGGTTGGCCTCGGCGACCCGCGCTTCCTTGACGACCTCGGCGGTGAGTCGTCGACCGACGGACTCGAGATAGAGGTTGTCATCGGTGACGTTCTGAATCTTCATGACGTCGAGGTCGAGGCCGAGGGTCTTGATGTCGTCGTCGGCTTCGTCGATGAGTTGCTGGGAGAACTTCAGTCGGTCCTCGTTGACCTCCTCCGGCGAAAGCGTGGCCAACACGCCGCGGAGGTTGGCCTCGAGCGTCTCCTTCGCGATCTGACCGATCTGGGCATTCGGGATGTTGAGGAAGCGCTCCGCCGCGTTCTCGAGCACGCCCTCCTTGCTCGAGATCTTGACGTTGGCGATGCCCTGAACGTTGAGCGGGATCGTGCCGCGGGAGTAGGCGTTGGTGACCGACACCTCGAGCGGGATGGTGTTCAGGTCCATCCACGCGACCTGTTCGAAGATCGGCATCTTGTACGCGCGGCCGCCCTTGATGATCCGGTAACCGACGGTCCGCCCGTCGGAGAGCGTTCGCTTCCGGCCGGTGATGATCGCAACCCGGTTCGGCGGGCAGATCACCAGGACGGAACTCGCGATCGAGATGATCGCCAGCAACACGAAGACCACCAGGAGTCCTGCGCCGATTATGAGTCCCATGATGAGCTTCCTTCTGCGTCAACGACGCGTTCACGAGGCGACGCGTGCCGCCGCGAGTTTCTGATCATTCGATCGAGAGGTCGGGGGTCAGTGGCGCCACGAGCGCGACGCCGTGTTCGATCCGGACGATCACGACCGGTTCCCCGACCTCGATGGCCGTCCCGTCAGCCGGCGACGCAGTCATCTGCTCGCGCGCACCCGCCATGTCGAGGATGATCTTGCCTCGGAACTCATCGCTGATCGGCAGCGCAACGCGGGCGATCTTGCCCTCGAGTTCCGCATCGGTGACCTCGCTCGATGCCCCGGGGGTCTTGATCCATTCGAAGAGTCGATAGCTGGCGTAGCCCACGCCGACGGCGAGCACGATCGCAAGCACGAGTGTGGCAACGAAGCCGGCGCCCGTCAGCTCACCGATCATGCCGATACCACCGAAGGTCGCCATGAACGCCGCGATCGCAGAGAGCGGGACGACCGTCATGTCGCCGTCAGCGTCGACGCCGATGCCGTCGCCGCCGTCTGAATCGCCGACAAAGACCATCCAGAGAAGCAACGGCGCCCCGACGGCGAGGAAGAAGAGGTAGAGCCCGCTCATTTCGTTCAGACCCGAAGTTAGTACGGATTCGAGTCTGCCGGACCGCGGCCATGTGGTTTACGCTCCCCGCCATGTCGTTCAACTCCTTCTTCCACGAGGTCGCCGCCGAGGTCCGCAACTGGGGCCGCTGGGGCGACGACGACCGCATCGGCACACTCAACCTGATCACCCCCGAAGCGATCGCCGCTGCGGCAGCGACCGTGGAGCACGGACGGGCGGTTTCGCTGGCCATCGACCTGAAGAACGACGGCGTGCAGATCGGGCAGATCCCCACCCGGATCAACCCGGTGCACGTGATGGGCACCATCGACCACCCCGACCTCGGCGACCCTGCGGGCGATGCCATGGTCCCGCACTTCTCCGACGACATGGTCACCATGGGCCTGCAGGCCGCGACCCACTGGGACGGCCTCTCCCACGTCAGCTACGGGCACAAGCTCTACAACGGCATCCCCGCCTCGAGCATCACCGCCCGCGACGGGTCGACCGAACTGGGCATCGAGCACGTGAAAGCCCTGGTCGGCCGGGGCGTCCTCCTCGACATCCCCGGTTCGAAGGGGCTCGACCGCCTCTCCGACGACCACGAGGTGACCGGCGCCGACCTCGACGCGGCAGCGGAGTGGGCCGGAGTCGAGATCCGGTCCGGCGACATCGTGCTGATCCGCACCGGACGCCTGCAGTACTACCTCGAGGGCAGCGCTCAGAAGTACACGATGGGCGAAGCCGGCACTGCCGACAGCCCGGGCCCGGGAATCGACGCCGTCCGCTGGTTCCATCGCCACGACATCGCCGCCGCCGCCACCGACACCTACATGTTCGAGGTGCTTCCCCCGCCCGACTGGGACAACGCACTCGCCGTGCATTGTCTCGCCGTCGTCGACATGGGTTTCACCCAGGGCCAGAACTGGCATCTCGAGGAGCTGGCCGAGGTCTGCGGGGAGTACGGCCGCCACACATTCCTCCTCCACGCGAGCCCCGAGCCCTTCGTCGGAGCCACCGGCGCACCCGTCGTGCCGGTGGCGCTTTTCTGACCCCGCAGAGGCGTAGGTGATATGACATCTTCGGAAGACGCAGGCATCGGGCCTGTCGGGTGGTAGCCATGGCGCTCGTTGAGCAGCTCGCCGAGATCGAACTCTTCTCGGAACTCACCAAGAAGGAACTCAAGAAGGTCGCGTCCTTCATGACGCCGATCACAGTGAAGGCGGGCCGTGACCTCACTGTGCAGGGCCAGCCCGGACGCGAGTTCATGATCGTGGCCGAAGGCGAAGCCACCGTGCGCCGCAACGGCCGTGTGATCGCCCACTTCAAGCCGGGCGACTTCTTCGGGGAACTCGCCGTGATCGCCGGCGTGCCTCGCACTGCAACGGTGACCGCCGACACCGACATGGTCGTCGAAGCGCTCAACCGCCGCGAGTTCAGCTCGATGCTCCACGAGAGCTCGAAGCTGGCCAAGAAGATCCTCGTCGGCGCCGTCAAGCGGCTGAACGAGCTGGAAGAGGGCGTCGTCCGCTAGGACGCCCCCGCCGCGATGGCCGACATCCGGGGACTCGACACCATCGCGGTGGGCGCATGGCTCGCCGCCAACATCGAGGCCAGCGGGCCCCTCGAGTTCTCGCTGATCGCCGCGGGCGGATCCAACCTCACCTATCGCGTCACCGACGCCGACGGTCGCGTCTTCGCCCTGCGCCGGCCGCCGGAGGGCACCACGCTCGCCACCGCGCACGACGTCGGTCGGGAGTGGCGGATCATGTCGGCCCTGGGCGCGACCGGAGTCGTGCCGGTGCCGACGTGCATCACCCGTTGTGACGACCCGGCGGTCACCGGAGCCGCCTTCTACGTGATGGAGTTCGTGGAGGGCCTGATCGTCCGGAGCGCCGCCGATGTCGCGTCATGGTCCACCGACGATGCATCGCGGGCCACCGATTCGCTGATCGGCGGGCAGCTCGCCTTTCACACGCTCGATCTCACTGCCGTCGGCCTCGAGGATCTCGGCCGCCACGACGGCTATGTGACCCGACAGCTGAAGCGCTGGAGGACGCAGGTCGAGCGGGCCGATGCGCGGCCGCTCCCCGTCGTCCACGAGATCCACGACGAACTCGCGCGCCGGACGCCGCCCGAGCGAGCGGCCCCAGCGCTCGCCCACGGCGACTATCGCTTCGACAACGTGGTCCTCGGCCACGACCTGTCGCTCGCCGCGGTGCTCGACTGGGAGTTGTGCACGACCGGTGACCCGCTGGCCGACTTCGCCTGGTCGATGCAGTACTGGGCCGAGCCCGACGACGAGTTCACCTGGCTGACCGACGCGCCCACGGCGGGCGCCGTGTTCCCCCGCCGCGCCGACGTGATCGATCGCTACGCCACCGCCACCGGTTTCGACCTGAGCGACTACCCGTTCTACGAGGCGTTCTCCTGGTGGAAGCAGGGCTGCATCGTCGAAGGGGTGTATGCCCGCCGCCTCGCCGGGAGTCAGGGTGGGATGATCCAGGCGGGCCCGGCGTCGGACATCGCTGCCCGCGCCGACACCCTGTTCGCACACGCCCACGCACTCGTGCGCGCGCTCGCCTAGGAGACCGATGCCCCGCCCCGAGATCACCGTCGTCGGCAGCGCCAACCTCGACCTGGTCGTCGACGTCGGCCACGTTCCGCTGGTCGGCGAGACGGTCTTGGGCGGCGACCTCCGCCGCATTCCGGGAGGCAAGGGCGCCAACCAGGCCGTCGCAGCGGCCCGACTCGGACGAGCGGTCGCGATGGTGGGCCGCCTCGGAGACGACGAAGGCGGGAGCATCCTGCGCGACGCGCTCGAGGCGGACGGCGTCGATACGAGCGCACTGACCACGACCACCGACGTGCCCAACGGCGTCGCCATGATCGCCGTCGATGCCGAGGGCGACAACGCGATCGTGGTGAGCCCCGGCGCCAACGGGCGCATGACCGCGGAAGATGTCCGGCGAGCCGGGACGCTGGTGTCCGACGCCGACTGCGTCCTGCTGCAGCTCGAGGTGCCGGTCGAGGCGGTCACCGCGGCGGCCGAGGCAGCCACCGGAACCGTGATCCTCAACCCCGCACCCGCTCCGGAAGCGCCGCTTCCCGATGCGCTGCTCGACCAGATCGACATCCTCGTGCCGAATCAGACCGAGCTCGCCACGTTGGCTGGCCACGACGGCCCGGTCGACGCCGCGACCGCGGTCGAGCTGGCGGGTCTCCTCTCGGCGCCGATCGTCGTCGTGACCCTCGGCAGTGCAGGCGCGCTGGTCGTGACCGAAGGACACACCGAGCTGGTCCCGGCACCGAAGGTGGACCCTGTCGACACCACCGCTGCCGGCGATTCCTTCTGCGGGGCGATGGCAGACGCGCTGGTCCGGGGCAACGACATCGTCGGCGCGGTGCGATGGGCAGTCCGCGTCGGCGCGGCGACCACCCAACGCGCCGGGGCCCAGCCGTCGCTGCCCACACCGGACGAGGTCGAGACCCTGCTGGCCTGACGTTCGCCGATCGCCCCCGGGCACGTACCCTTTCGGAGATGTCCCCCGTCCCGATGCTGATCGATTGCGACCCAGGCCTCGACGACGCCATCGCGCTCCTCACCGCAGCACGCCTGGGCGAGCTCGTGGGGATCACCACCGTCAACGGCAATGTGGGGATCGACCACACCACCCACAATGCGCTCGCCATCGCCGAGGTTGCGGGTCTCGACGTACCCATCCATCGCGGGGCAGCCCGCCCGCTGGTCAACGAACCGATGGACGCCGCCCATGTGCACGGTCCGACCGGTCTGGGCTCGGTCTCCATCCCTGATGTCACCCGTTCGGTCGACTCCGACGACGCGGTCAGCTTCATCCTCGACGCCGCGCGATCCGTGGACGGCCTCCATCTGGTCCCGATCGGCCCGCTGACCAACATCGCCGCCGCGCTCGAAGCCGACCCGACCCTGCCTTCTCGCCTTGCGGGCATCACGATCATGGGTGGCGCCGCCAGCGGCGGCAATGTCACTGCCGCTGCCGAGTTCAACATCTGGGCCGACCCCGAGGCCGCCGACATCGTCTTCCGTCTGGGGGGCCCGATCACCATGGTCGGCCTCGACGTGACCCACCAGGTCCTGTTCGGCACACCCGAACGCGATGCGATGCGAAGCTCCGCCGGTGCCTCGGCCCAGCTCGCCGCCGACCTCCTCGACTACGCCGTCGAACGCGCCGGCGAGATCCGCGGCTGGGCCGGTGTCCCGATCCACGATGCGTGTGCGGTCATCGCGGTCTCCCATCCGGAGCTGTTCGGCGGCTCACACCACCCGGTGGCCGTCGAGCTCCACGGCGGACTCACCCGCGGCATGACGGTTGTCGACACCCGCCCCGACGCCGACGAGTCGACTGATGTCCACGTCTTGCGCGAGGTCGATTCGGCCGCGGTCGTCGACCTCATCGTCGA
>Ga0213866_10000057_pt1 | contig 91117 bp, 72 predicted proteins | sample PICome_11_FD_160079 | JGI IMG/M metagenome (GOLD analysis project Ga0213866, IMG submission 160079) | Coastal seawater microbial communities near Pivers Island, North Carolina, United States - PICO284 | ecosystem: Environmental > Aquatic > Marine > Coastal | place: USA: North Carolina... | reverse complement strand
AATTTTAGAGTAGATTATCATAGATAGATTTTTGGATTAATAAATTGAATTTCAATACTTTAATTTACTGAAAATCTATCTTTTTTACTAGTAAAAATACTCTAAATATTAATCGAACTCAGGTTTTCAGGAATAGCAGCAGAACCTATTTGTGTAACAATACCATAAAGGTTTGCATAGCCCAAAGGAATTCTTATAAACGAACCTATCTGCCCTACACGATAAACAACTCCATCTATAATGGGCATATTGGATTTAATATTGTCAAATAGCTTAACTGAAATGCTATTCCCGCTAATACTATCTATTTCGCCTATTTCTGTAATTCTATTTTTTGACATTTTCTGCGAACTTCTTTTTAAGTTTATCTCCTAATCTTTTAATTTCATTATCACTGACCATAGAATTTAGAAATTTAACGAGTTTACCAAAATCGGGTAATATAAATTCACCTTTTCCAGTCCAAACTTCTTCTCCTTTTGTTTCTTTTTTAATTTCTTCACTTAAATCTATTGCACCATCTTCATCAAAATAGAGATTAAGATTTACTGTGTCATCTGTTGATGGTTCTGATTTTAATTTCCAATCACCATAATTACAACCAATAACTGCACTACTTGAAGCATATATAGAAACTTTAGGATTGTCTAAACCAATTTTTGAAACATTGGATTTTTCATCAATTTTATCGTACTTATCAAATATCAGCCCTATAACGTGTGATGTCGTATTTGTTTTCAATGCTGAAATAATACGTGAATTGATATGCTCGTCTCCCCAAGAGTAACCACAGGTTATCAGTATTGCATCATCTTGTTTTAAGAAATTAGATAATCTGTCCATTAAACTTTCATAAGGTTGTTTTTTTGACTCTTTGTACTTTAAAGTTGAAGGATAAATCAAAATATCATCATCATCAGGATTAACTCTCAATATTTTTTCAGTATCCTTATCATAATGCCAACCTAAAGAACCGTGTATTTTCCAAAGTTTTGTTTGATTTGATAAAAATGAAAAATCCTCTACAGATTCGGGATTGAAGAAAGCCCTTAAACTTCCACAAAACCCATCATAATAAGGAATTTCTTTGTATTCCAAGCCAAGTTCAAATAAGAAATCATAATTTGTTGTAAAAACTTCAATAGGATACCTTCTCTCAGCTTGTCCAATCCAATTTGCAAAATCTGTCTGGACTAATTCACTTACAATATCTTTTGTAACAATTTGTTTAAACTCTTTTTTTAAAGCTATATCACATAAAGTCATATTGTGAACACTTACTTTTTCCCTAACTTCTTTTTTGATTCTTTTAATCAAATCTGCAAACTCATTTTTGTTAAGAGAATTTAGTACACTTTTACCAATGAATGAAACTTTTTGTTCAAGATTAGACAGTATTGTTTCTATGTTGAAGTTTCTCTCTCCAAGTTCTTCCTTTATATCTTTTAATGCTGTTTTGTATTTAGTGTCAACTTTTCCTATCTCTTCAACGATTTCAGATGTCATTTTACCAATAGCAGGAACAGTAAGAGAAGTTCCATTTTTCATTGCTAATGAACTTCCTGCTCCAAAAAGAAAACCAATTTTCTTTTTGTCTGAAATTAATATTTGTTGAATACCTCTTATGTATTCTGAAGGGTCGTGTGTTGTCATAATATTATTTTCATTATTTCTATGATTGCCTTTGACTTACTTACAACTTATATAGAAAGTAGTTCTTATTATAATACTAAATTTGGTAAATAACAGGACTTTTTTTGTCATAACTTCCTATTATCTTCCATAAAAGTAATACAAAACTACACCTATGCAATGTGGTTTTCCGTAATTAGGAGTAATTTTAATTTTTAATCTAGAAAAAATATCTTTGTTAGCATATTTCAGCTAAGAAAACACCTGTTTTCTTAGCTAAAAATCAATAATCTTCGATAGTAATACTAATTGGAAAGGGTTTTAATTTTAGTTCTTCTTTATTGTATTCGCTCAATTTTCACAGGATTTTGTCGCGTATCAAAAAACATCGTTAATTTCTATTCGATTTTCCTTTTGATTGACCCCAGTAAATGACTTTGTAGTTTTTAAATTCTTCTTTTCGATCTTTGAGAAGTTCTTCAACTTGCACTATTTGCGGTTGTTGGCTTAATTTGAGAGTTTCGGCGTAGATTCCGTTAATGAGTTCTTTTGCGATTTTAATTCCAGCCTTTTCGCGGTAGTATTCATAAATTCTTTCAATTGCTGTCTGAGAAAATTCAGTCTAAATTTTTTTTAATTCTATGTATCAATCTTGGCTTTCAATTCACGCGCCTCAATGAGTCTTCCATTTGTCGTTTTACGAAATCCACAACAAAACCATCATTTTTGACCATTTTATTGAATAATTATCAATAAAAACGCCCACGAAACCTTCTCGCAGCAATGCGGCAAGCTTTTGTTCAACTTCAGAAGCGTCTCGCAGTGCTGCAGGAAGCTTTTGTTGAACTTCGGAAACGTCTCGCAGACCTGCGAGAAGCTTTCGTGAGTTCGGGGAACGTCCCCGCAGACCTGCAACAAGCTTCCCCGAGTTTACAAAAGTGTCTCGCAAACGTGCAGGAAGCTTTCGAGAACAAACAAAACCTAGAATTTGTCATGTGAAATAGAAAACTGATGCCGATTTCCTGTATTTTTGAGAAAAAAATAGGCATGACGTCAACTTCGTTTGTACAATTTTTAACTCGTTTGGGAAATGAATCGCTATCTGTGTTAGCTACTACGATTCAAAAGTCAGACTATGTAGCGTTGGATTTGTCGGTGACGAATGAAGCGTTGAAAACGGTGGATGTTTCTTCGTCGGAGAAGTTAGGAGTTTTTATTGATGCGCATATCAAAAACAATAAGGCAAAAGTAGCATTTGGCGGCTATTTGGAAACCCGCGGAATTTATAATAGAAGTGATTATTTCAACCAACAAAACCCTGAAACCGAACGCAATATTCATTTAGGAATTGATTTGTGGATTGCCGCCGAAACACCTATTTACACACCTTTGGATGGCGAAGTACATAGCTTTCAAAATAATACAAACTTTGGCGATTATGGACCAACGATCATTTTAAAACATATCATGGACGGTTTTGAGTTTTATACTTTATATGGTCATTTAAGCTTGACTTCCATTCAAAATATACAAGTAGGACAGAAATTTGCAAAAGGCGCGCAAATTGCCACCTTGGGCGATGCAAATGTGAATGGCGATTATCCGCCGCACTTACATTTTCAAATCATCAAAGATATGCAAGATGGTTACGGTGATTACCGCGGTGTTGCTTCTCAAAAAGAGTTAGCTTTTTATAAAGAAAACTGCCCAGATCCTAATTTGTTGTTGCGGTTGAACTAGTTTAAGATAGAAAAATTAAAGAATATCGTTTATATCCTGTTTTCCAACGATTGCCATAATTTCTATAACATCCTTATGTATTCTAAAGTAAATGCTATCGGATCCACAGACACAACGCCGATATCCTTTTTTGATGACATCAACCGATTCAAATGAAAAAGGTCTTTTGGAAATAATTTCAAAATAATCAAAAAATGATTCAAAGTATCTATCAGCTTGCGCCATTCCAAATTTCTTCACACCGTACTGATGAATTCGAATCAAATCTTCTTTGGCAACGTTACTTATGATATAGTTAGCCATCAAGCAGCGATTTTGATTGCGCTAATATTTGTTCTTTAGTATCATTCGTAAATCCGCTATTTTCAGCTTTTTCTATTTTTGCTTTCACCCAATCAATCTCAATTTGCTGCTTTCGAGCTTGCCTTATTAAATCATTGATGAGCTCACTTTTACTAGCATATTCTTTGCTGTTTATTTGTGCTTTAAGCCATTCATCATTAGGCTCTGTAAAAGAAATACTTTGTCTAGACATAAGATTGTTTTGATGTAAATTTACATCAAAAACGAATCACATCAAAAAAATATATAGTAAGTTTATTGTACGTAAGTTGTTTTATTCTTATGAATACGTATGTATTTCAGCACGTTATTCCGCTCCAATAATTAACAAATTGGAGTAATCTTTAATCAGCGTAAGTTATTCATTTTTTGTCATATACAGTAAATAACCTGTGCGACTTAGGTATAATAAAAATGGAATTCCCGAAAGAAATGATATCATAGAAAGCGAGTCATCATGTTGAAATACAATACAAACAAAAGATAGTAAGAGTAGTAATAGTCCAAAAATAGTAAGCCATATTTTCCATAACTTTCCACGAATGAATAGACTGCCTATGAGGATTATTTTTCCAAAAAAAGAACTAAAGATAGACAAGGGGATAAAATTTGTTGAGTCACTAAATATGGAAGCATTTATTTTGAGTTCCCCTTTGAAAAATAAATAAGGAACAAATACATCTGCTATGCACATGAGTGCCAACCCGTGACCTGCTATGATGGTTATAAAACCATGAAAAATGATTGTAATGATTTTTGCATTTCTAAGCTTTTTCATATTATTTCAATGCTTTCTAAACCTTTGGCAACACATACCAATACACAGAAATAAAGTGACAGATACTTCCAATCAACACAAATACATGAAAGATGGCATGATTAAATGGAAGTTTGCGAATGCTATATAAAACAGCACCAATGGTGTATGCAACGCCGCCAGCCATGAGCCAAAATAGACCTTCATACGATAAATTTGCGATGAGTGGTTTAATGGCAAATACAATAATCCAACCCATAAAGACATACATCATGGTGGAAAGCTTATCAAATTTGCCTGTAAAGAAAAGTTTTAACGTAATTCCAACCACAGCAAATGCCCAAACGGTTCCGAAAATAATCCAGCCAGTTGTTCCTTTTAACGTAATTAAGGCGAAAGGCGTATACGTTCCAGCAATGAGGATATAAATTGCGGCATGATCAAAAATACGCAGTCGGTTTCGTAGCAGCGGTTTGGTTGCTTTGTGATATAAGGTGGAAGCCAAATACAAAATAATAATGCTGAACCCGTAAATAGTAAAGCTTACTACGTGAATGGTTTCGCCATATTGTAGCGCACGAATTACCAGAAATACCAAGGCAATAACACCTAACACAACGCCCATTCCGTGGGAAATGATATTGAGTTTTTCCTCTAAAGGCGAATAATGGACAACTTCTTTTTTTGGTTTCACAACAGTGGTTGTTTTGTGGTTTGATAAGCGTCACTTCGAATGATTCGCCAAAGCGAATTGTACTTCGATAAACTCAGCAGAACTATCGAGAAGTAATTAGAAATAAGATCTCGATACAATTTTTTCATTTCGATTGCTCTCCATGAAAAAACCACTCGATCTGACGTTATGTATTGTCTATATTCCAACAGCAAAGCGATCTTGACTCTTGATTCTTCTTAACGTGAGTTCGAGATAAGCTTTTAATACTTCAAAAAACTATTCTCGATACATTTTTTTATCAAAAAATACTCGAATTGACGTTTTTTGAATTAGAATTACGTCAAATCGAGTGAAATTCTGGAAGAATTTTGTATCGAGATTAAGTGATTCTCTTATGTCGAACTCACGTTTCTTAATACAAGATCCGAAACTTAATCGTATGCTCAATTTTCTTCAACGCTGAGGTGACTTCTTTGTTGTATTCTTTGTCTACATCTACAATCACATATCCAACTTTGTTATCTGTGGATAAGTATTGCCCTGTAATGTTCAATTCGTATTTTGCCAATACTTTGTTGACTTTCGCCATGATGCCTGGTACGTTTTTGTGAATGTGCAAGAAACGATGTGCATTGGTTTGTCGCGGTAAGCGAATATTTGGAAAGTTCACGGCATCTACCGTATTTCCAGAGTTGACATACGCCATAATTTTATTCGGAACAAAATCCGCAATATCACGTTGTGCTTCTTCTGTACTTCCGCCCACATGTGGCGTTAAAATGACATTGTTCAGTCCTTTTAATGGAGTTTCAAACGCTCCGTTAGCGCGTGGCTCTTCAGGATATACATCAACTGCGGCGCCTGAAATTTTTCCACTTTCTAAGGCAACTTTTAAGGCATCAATATCAACCACAAAACCTCTTGCTAGGTTGATGAGTAACGCGCCATCTTTCATTTGGTCAAACTGTGCTTTTCCAAAGAAATTTTTATTTGCGGCATTGTCATCTACGTGTAATGAAACCACGTCAGCAATTGCGAGTAAGTCGTCTAAAGAAGCGCATTTTTGTGCGTTTCCAAGTGCCAATCGATCTTCAATATCGTAGTAATATACAATCATTCCCATCGCTTCCGCAAGCACAGACAATTGTTTTCCGATATTTCCATAACCTACAATTCCAAGCTTTTTTCCACGGACTTCACGCGAACCTTTCGCCGTTTTATTCCATTCTCCGTTGTGCAATTCGGTACTTCTAGGAAATACACTTCGCATCAACATAATGATTTCTCCAATAGCCAATTCAACCACCGAACGTGTGTTGCTATACGGCGCATTGAAGACGACAATTCCATGTTCTTTACAAACGTCTAAATCAATTTGCTTCGTTCCGATACAAAAAGCGCCTACCACTAATAATTTTTTAGCAGCTTTGATGACTTTTGGCGTGACTTGTGTTTTGGAACGAATTCCCAACACGTGAATGTCTTTTATTTTTTCGATTAAATCGTCTTCCGATAAACTGTGCGATAATATTTCTACACTAAATCCATCATCTGCCAACCGATTGAACGCATCAGAGTGAATGTTTTCTAATAATAATATTTTGATTCTATTTTTCGGATAGGAGATATTTCGAGGTAAATCGTTCACAAATAAAAACTCATCTAAATTTGGCGTCACATGATCTGCTTTGTTTACCGCTTTGTCTCTCGAAATATTTTCTGTAAAGGCAAAAAATTTGTCGGCAACACCAGCTTCACGCATGACGTAATCGCTGTAACCATCGCCAATTACTTGAATTTCTCCTTCGAGCTTCATTTCTCGTAAACATTCAATTTTTCCGTTGTGTTGTGAGAGTACATTTTCTTTGTCAAATCCTGTAATATATCCATCGGCATCGTACACAAAGGTATTTGCGTACACTCTGCTTGTAGGAATGTTGTATTCTTTCACAATGGCATCAATAAATTCTTTGAAACCACAGGAAACCACATAAATATCTTCTGAAAAGTTTTCAAAAAATTCTTTGTTGTTTTCGATGGATTTAGATACTTGTTGGCGCAATCTATGAATTAATTCCTCCAAATTAGATTTGTGTGCATGCAACAATTTGATGCGTCGCTCTAAGGATTCTGTAAAGGAAATTTCACCGTCAATTCCCAAGTTAGTAATTTCTTGAATTTCTTTGATAATTTCGTCCTTCTTCGGATTGTTTGCCAGCGAAATTTCGGCTAAAACGTCTAAAGCTTCTACACTTGTGAGTGTACTATCGAAATCGAAAATATAATTTTTTTGAGCGATTTTCATTGTATAAAAATATAAGCGGTAAAAATATTAAAATCATTTTAGAGAAACGATGCTTTTTATAACATTCAATGAACAATTCTAATAGTTTTGTTGATAAGATAGTTTCTGGCTTTCAGATTGAAAGTGGAAGCTGTGATTTGTGGTTTTTTGTCATCTGAATCTTTTAATAAAAGTATCCCTTTCGGGCAAACGAAAGGGAATACTTAGCACTCTAATCACTAAATAATGGTAGACTGTCCTACTCTTATGTTTCCTGAATTGATGTGTAATCCATCACTATTTGAGATGAATTCCTCTATAAATGATCCTACGTTTTCTGTAGAATAATCGCCATTCGGATTGAGGTCAGGCGTGCAAATTTCTAAATTTATGGTATGTTCTACCGCATTTCTAACGGCTTCAGCTTCTTCCGATAAGTCAAAATGATCCAACAACATCGCAGCGGATAAAATAGACGCCACTGGATTGGCAATTCCTTTGCCCGTAGCTTGCGGATATGAACCATGAATAGGTTCAAACAATGCGTATTTGTTGCCGATAGAAGCCGAAGCTAATAACCCGATAGAGCCACCAATCACACTTGCTTCATCCGAAATGATATCGCCAAACATGTTTTCTGTTAGGATGACGTCAAATTGACTTGGATTTAACACCATTTGCATCGCAGCATTGTCAACAAACAAGAAATCTAACGCCACATCAGGATAGTGTGAAGCCATTTCGGTGACTACTTTTCGCCATAAACGCGATGTTTCCAATACATTCGCCTTATCAACTAATGTGAGCTTGTTTCTTCTGCCTTGAGCCGCTTTGAACGCTAAATGTGCTACGCGTTCTATTTCTTCTTTGGAATAGGAACACAAGTCAGAAGCCTGCGTTTTGTCATCACTTAATGTTTTTTTACCAAAATAAATTCCGCCAGTCAATTCACGATAAATGACAATATCAGTATTTTGAATGATGTGTTTTTTTAAGGGCGATTTGTCCAATAAGGTATCATACGCTTTTACAGGACGAATGTTGGCAAATAAGCCCAACGCTTTTCGTAAGGCTAATAAACCTTGTTCGGGACGTACTTTTGCCGAAGGATCATTGTCGTATTTTGGATCGCCAATTGCACCAAATAATACAGCATCGGCATCGAAACACGTGTCTAATGTTTTTTGTGGTAACGGATTTCCAGTTTCATCAATAGCAATAGCGCCAACGAGTGCATTTTCAAACGTAAAGGTATGCTGATATTTTTCTGCAATGGCAGTTAATATTTTAATGGATTGACTCGTAACTTCTGGGCCAATTCCATCGCCTGAAAGGACTGCAATGTGTAAGTTCATAATTAATAAATATGTTGTTTTTCAAATGCTTCTATGGCGGCTAATTTACTGACTAGGAAGTCAATATCATCATATCCGTTTTGCAAGCATAGTTTTTTATATGGGTCAATTTCGAAAGTAGCTTTATGGTCTCCAAAAGTAACAGTTTGTACGTCTAAGTTGACTTCAATTTCTGTAGTTGGATCTTTTTGAATAGTCTGTAATAGTTTTTGTAAATATTCAGGTGTTACCTGAATGGGTAATACTTGATTGTTGAGTGCGTTTCCTTTGAAAATATCTGCAAAAAAGCTTGATATTACGACGCTAAATCCAAAGTCTTTCAATGCCCAAGCCGCGTGTTCTCTACTGGAACCACAGCCAAAATTGTGTCCTGCAACTAAAATAGCACCTGCGTATTGTGCTTTGTTCAATACGAAATCAGTGTTGATGCTTCCATCTTTGTGATAACGCCAATCTCTGAATAAATTTTCGCCAAAACCTTCTCTGTTCGTCGCTTTTAAAAAGCGCGCAGGAATGATTTGATCGGTGTCTATATTTTCTTCGGGTAATGGATACGCCGTCGATGTGATTTTTTTGAATGTACTCATGGTTTGTTTTTAAGCTTCTTCCAGTATTGGAACATTAACATCAACTATTTTTCCTGCAATGGCAGTGGCTGCGGCTACTAACGGACTCGCCAATAGTGTGCGCGAACCTTGTCCTTGTCGTCCTTCAAAGTTTCGATTGGACGTAGAAACGCAGTATTCGCCTTCTGGAATTTTATCATCGTTCATTGCTAAACATGCCGAACAACCCGGTTGACGTAGCTTGAAACCTGCGGCTTCAAATACTTTATCTAAACCTTCTTCTTTGATTTGCGAAACCACTAATTGCGAACCTGGCACCAACCAAGCATTGATATTTGCTGCTTTTTGCTTGCCTTTTACATAGTTTGCCACCACTCTAAAATCTTCAATACGAGAATTGGTACAGCTTCCGATGAAAACATAGTTTACTTTTTGTCCAAGCAATGAAGCACCTTTTTCGAAATTCATATAGTGGAGCGATTTCTCTAAGTTGCTATCTTTTCTGGATGGAATATTTTCTGTGAGTTGAATTCCCATGCCCGGATTTGTCCCAAACGTAATCATCGGTGTAATGTCGGAAGCATCAAAAGTATATTCCGTATCAAATACGGCATCGGCATCGGTGAATAAAGTTTCCCAATAGCCCATTTTTGTAATAAGTTCAGCACCTTTTGGCGCAAATTTTCTGCCAGCGATGTATGCAAATGTAGTTTCATCTGGTGCGATCATTCCGCCACGTGCGCCCATTTCAATACTCATGTTACACACGGTCATACGTCCTTCCATGGACATGTTTTTAAAAACTTCCCCAGCAAATTCTATAAAATGTTCCGTGCCACTATCCGTTCCTAATTTTGAAATGATGTATAGAATGACATCTTTTGGCAGTACGTTTTTTTGAAGCGAACCATTGACGGTCACGCGCATTTTCTTTGGTTTTTTTAACAATAAAGATTGACTTGCGAATACTTGTGCTACTTGACTTGTGCCAATTCCAAATGCAATGGCACCAAAAGCACCATGCGTAGAGGTGTGACTGTCGCCACAAACCATTGTCATTCCGGGTTGCGTAATGCCGAGTTCAGGCGCCATGACGTGTACAATTCCGTTGTATTTATGTCCTAATGCGTACAATTCTATATTGTGTTCGGCACAGTTTTGTTGTAATTGTTCGAGTTGATTTCTTGACAAATTATCTTTTATAGGCAAATGTTGATTTACCGTAGGCGTATTGTGATCGGCCGTTGCGACAATTTGTTTCGGTCTGAAAACAGGAATGTTTCGTTTTTTCAATTCATTGAACGCTTGTGGACTCGTTACTTCATGAATTAAGTGTTTGTCAATGTATAAAATTTGTGGTCCATCGGGAATGCTGTCTACAACATGCGAATCCCATACTTTATCAAATAATGTTTTTCCCATAACTTATGCATAAACAGATTTAGCAATTGCATTCAATTTTATAATATGATGAATGTCCGTATCCGTAACTTCTTTATGCTTGTCAGCAAAACTTAAAAAGTCAATATATATTTTGTCCAATTCTCTTTTGGTTAAATCGTACCCAACATTTTTAGCTCTATATGCTAAAGCTGCTCTTCCGCTTCTTGCCGTTAATACAATGGAAGAACTTGCCGCTCCGACATCTTTTGGATCCATGATTTCGTAGGTTTCTCTGTTTTTAATGACACCATCTTGATGAATTCCAGAGCTGTGCGAAAATGCATTTGCGCCTACAATTGCTTTGTTGGGTTGCACAGGCATTCCCATCGTGTCAGATACTAATTGACTAATATTCGTCAACATGGTTGTATTAATATTTGTGTTTAAATCTAAATACGGATGTTGTTTTAAGATCATAGTGACTTCTTCCAACGAAGTATTTCCTGCGCGTTCACCAATTCCATTGATGGTACATTCTATTTGTCGCGCACCGTTGATGACTCCGGCAATAGAATTTGCAGTTGCCAATCCTAAATCGTTATGACAATGGCAAGAAAGTATCGCTTTGTCAATTCCGGTAACGTTTTCTTTTAAGTATTTTATTTTAGCGCCGTATTCATCAGGCAAACAATAACCTGTCGTATCAGGAATGTTTAAAACCGTTGCGCCAGCTTTGATGACCGCTTCGCACACTTTAGCTAAAAACTCATTGTCGCTTCTTCCTGCATCTTCTGCATAGAATTCGACATCTTCTACAAATGATTTTGCATATTTTACAGCAGCAACCGCACGTTCAATAATTTGTTCCGGTGTTGCATTAAATTTATATTTCATGTGTGATGCTGAAGTACCAATTCCGGTATGAATACGAGGTCTTTTTGCGTATATTAACGCTTCCGCAGCGACTTTGATATCGTTTTTTACCGCTCTAGTGAGTCCGCAAACGGTGGCATTTTTTACTATTTTTCCAATTGCTTGAACCGATTCGAAGTCACCTGGACTCGAAACAGGAAATCCAGCTTCAATGATGTCAACCCCTAAGTTGTCTAATTGTGAAGCAATCATTAACTTTTCATCGGTGTTTAACTTGCAGCCAGGAACTTGTTCTCCATCACGTAAAGTGGTATCAAAAATATGGACTTGATTTGAACTCATGTACTAATATTTTAGCGTTTATTTCTTTTTATCCCTACGAATGTATACTTTGTATTGACGAAAGTAGAAGATATATTGTGTAATTTTACACTCGCTAAAACCCTAATTATATAATTTAAAGTATTGAATTTCATTAGTTTAAAAATAAATTATTACAATGTCAAACCCACAAAAGGAATCCTTATTTGTATTGATAAAATCCTTGTCTAAGTCTGAGAAGCGACAATTCAAATTATATGTTGGTCGATTTGAAGGCAATGCCGATTCTAAATATTTGGCATTATTTACTTTTTTAGATAAAAGTCAGGAGTATGACGAACAAGCTATTTTGCAGAAGAAGATTGTGACGAAACAACAGTTATCGAACTTAAAAGCCAATTTATACAAACAAATTTTAAAAAGTTTGCGCTTAAATCCTGCGCAACATAATATCCGAATTACCATCCGTGAACAACTCGATTATGCAACGATTTTGTATAATAAAGGCTTGTATACACAGAGTTTAAAATTGCTTGACAAAGCCAAGTTGTTAGCCATGGAACACGAAGAAAAAAATATTGCTTATGAGATTGTAGAGTTAGAGAAAATCATTGAAACACAATATATTACGAGAAGTATTCGAAGTAGGGCCAATGTGTTGGCGAAAGAAGCAAAGTCGTTGAGCATCCAAAATACATTGACGAGCAAGCTGTCTAATTTGTCGTTACAATTGTATGGTATTTTGCTAAAAACGGGCTATGTGAAGAATGAAGAAGATTACGATACTATTACAGCTTATTTTCATAAACGCTTGCCAAAATTTTCGATGTCTCAACTTGGATTTCGAGAGAAGTTATGGTTGTACAAAGCACATTTATGGTATAGTTTTTTGACCCAAGATTTTTTAGCGAGTTATAAATACGCTAATAAATGGGTTGATTTATTTCGGGCATCCGAAAAAATGATCGAAATCAATCCTGTATTTTATTTAAAGGGAAATCATTATTTATTGGAATCGTTATTTTTTATTAAACACGAATCAAAGTTTAACGAAGTATTGCTACAATTGGAGTTAGATCTTAAAAATGAAGTGATTCCTAAAAACGATAATACAGAAGTGTTAGGCTTTTTGTACGTGTACATGAATAAACTGAATTATCATTTCTTAAAAGGCTCATTTAGTGAAGGTTTGTATTTGGTAGCTGAGATTAATAAAAATATTGCTAGGTACGAAAACAGGATAGATCAGCATCATGTGATGGTGTTTTATTATAAAATTGCTTCGTTGTATTTTGGCGCAGGCGATACCAAAAATTGTATTGCGTATTTGCAGAAAATCATCACGAATAAATCATTGAAAGTGCGTGAAGATTTGTTGTGTTTTGCCCGAATTTTAAATTTGGTAGCGCATTACGAATTAGGCTTGGATTATCATTTGGAAACCCAACTCAAAAGCACGTATAAGTATTTGTTGAAGATGGACGATTTGCAAGATGTTCAAAAGGAAATGATTAAGTTTTTACGAAGTTTGGGCGATATTTATCCGCATGAAATTAAGAAAGCTTTTGAAGGTTTGCACGCCAAGTTGAAAACCTACGAATCGGATCCGTACGAACGCAGAGCTTTTTTGTATTTAGATATCATTTCGTGGCTTGAAAGTAAAATTCAAAATAAACCAGTTGCCGAGATTATTCAAGCGAAAGCGAAGGAATTGATACGATAAGTTTCATGACGAACGTCGCCTTATTCCTTCTAAAACACTCAAAAAAAGTAACTTACGAATTCATTTTTAAAAGTTCTTCGTATGCTTTTTCTTGTGCATGAATGGCTTTTTCATCGCGCTTTACATACTTATTTTTTTGTTTGGCATCAATAATTCTCGCTTTTACCGAATCATTCCATTGCCATTTTACAAAGGTTCGCAATTTTTGGTGAATGTCTTTGTCTAAAATTGGTGTGATGACTTCAATTCGATGATCTAAATTTCGCGTCATCCAATCGGCAGAACCGATATACATGGTTTCTTTTCCGCCATTGGCAAAAATATACACACGTGCATGTTCTAAAAATTGTCCTAATACACTTTTTACACGAATGTTTTCACTTTTTCCTTTGATTCCAGGGACTAAACAGCAAATTCCACGAACAATTAAATCAATTTTTACACCTGCATTACTGGCTTCGTATAACGCATCAATCATACGCGTATCTTGAATACTGTTGAGTTTTAGAATGATGTATGCTTTTTTTCCTGCTTTTACATTTTCAATTTCAGTGTCAATGAGTTCTAAAAAAGTACTGCGTGTGGTAAAAGGAGAAATGAGTAGTTTTTTCGTTTTCGGAATGATGATGTCACGTTCTAATACTTGAAAAACTTGTACCAACTCAGACGTAATTTTTTTGTCCTTCGTCATGAAACAAAAATCGGTGTATAAAGTGGCGGTTTTTTCGTTGAAATTTCCAGTGCCAATATATCCGTAAAGTCTCGGTTTTTCTTTTTCTATGCGTTCAATACAGAGAATTTTAGAATGTACTTTGATGCCTGGATAACTGTAAATTACTTTCGCGCCGTTTTCTTCTAAGAGCGTTCCCCATTTGATGTTGTTTTGCTCGTCAAATCGAGCTTTGGTTTCCATAAAAACTGTGACTTCTTTTCCGTTTTTAGCAGCTTCAATTAGTGTACACGCCAATCGGGATTCTTTGGCAACACGATATAATGTGATTTTGATTTTGGTTACTTTTTGATCGTGAACCGCTTCTTCAAGCAATTCTGCTACATGATCAAATGATTCGTACGGACAGTATAATAATCGGTCTTTTTCAGTGATGGCTTTAAAAATACTATCATGTGCATCCAATTCTTTGTTTCGGATTGGTGGTAATGTAGGCAACGCTAATTCTTTGTCGGTCGGATTCGGGAAACCGAAAAAGTCTTTGAAGTTATGATACGCGCCACCCAAAATCATGTCGGTATCATTCACATTGAGTTCTTCTTTTATTTTGGCTAACAATTCCTCAGACGCTTTTTTGTCTACTAAAATACGCGTGACTTGTCCTGTACTTCTATTGCCTAAAGAATTTTTTATTTTGTCTAATAAATTCCCCGAATATTCATTGTCGATATACAATTCGGCATCGCGAGATACTTTGATGGAATGAAAGGTGTTTTCGGGATATACCTTTGCAAGATTCAACTTTAAAATGTCATCGATAAACGTGATGCTATATGTATCATTTTCAGATGGAAATACGACAAATCGTGGTGTGTCGGAAGGAATTTTGAACACGAGTAAAGTACCTTCGTGAATGGACGCAATGTACAATTGTTCATTCTCAATAAAAATAGTATCTTCTTTAGGAGAAATTCTAAATTCGAGCGTTAGTTTATTTTCAAGTTCTTTTTTGTAATAGGCGTTTGCAAATTCTTTTTGTGCTTCGGAAAAACGTGTGTAATCAATCAAAGAAATTCCTTCTTTTTCGAGTTCAGGAATGATTTGATTTCTAAAAATATCACCAAATTCTTCTTGTTGCAGATTGACTTCTTTTTTGATCATTCTTAACAACTTATTTGGCTTTGTGAGCAGCTTTTTACGCAAACTTTTGTCTAGTTGTTTGATTTGGCGAATTGCCGAAACTCTCACTTTGAAAAATTCATCCATATTCGATGAAAATATAGCTAAAAACTTGATGCGTTCGTACAATGGATTTCGCATATCTGCGGCTTCTTGTAAAACACGATGGTTAAAACGTAGCCATGATAAATCTCTGTTGTAATATTCATTGGAAGTTAACGACATTCGTATGATACTTTAAATAAACTTTTGTTTTTTTCCGTAACCACGAAAGTACTTAATATTTCGTTAGTAGCATTATTTTAAAAAAGGCTTAACAATATTATAAAGCAAATTTGTTTTTCGTTTTTAAAATTGAGTTGAAAATTTTCTAAACATGATATATGTCATAATTTCTCAACACTTGGAGTCCTACTTTTGAAGCATAATAATTTAGGTATGTGCAATTTAGTGAATAAATATAATGTAGCGGGACCACGCTATACAAGTTATCCAACCGTTCCGTATTGGGATATAAATACGTTTTCATTGGAAAAATGGAAACAATCTTTGCGACAATCATTCCATGAAAGTAATGACACAGAAGGCATTAGTTTGTATATTCATTTGCCTTTTTGCGAAAGTTTATGCACGTTTTGTGGATGCAATAAACGCATTACCAAACGCCACGAAGTAGAACAACCCTATATTGACGCATTGTTGAAAGAATGGAGTTTGTATCGTGATGTGTTGGGCGCAAAACCAATAATTAAAGAGCTGCATATTGGTGGCGGAACACCTACTTTTTTTTCTCCGACACATTTACAACAGTTGCTAAAAGGCTTACTTCGCAATGCAACGTTGGCAGAAAATTACGAGTTTAGCTTTGAAGGTCATCCAAATAATACTACGGAAGCGCATTTACAAGCGTTGTATGACGTGGGTTTTAGACGTGTGAGTTTTGGAGTGCAAGATTATAATGAAACGGTTCAGAAAGCAATTCACAGAATACAACCTTTTGAAAATGTACAGCGTGTCACGGAACTTGCTCGAAAAATTGGCTATACATCCGTAGGACACGATCTTATTTTTGGATTGCCGTTTCAAACCACTGAACACGTACAAGAAACCATTACAAAGACAAAATTGTTAGCGCCCGATCGGATTGCGTTTTATAGTTATGCGCACGTTCCGTGGATGAAAGGAAACGGACAACGTGGTTTTAACGACGAAGATTTACCAACCGCAACCGAAAAAACAGCACAGTACACATTGGGTAAAAAATTATTGCAAGCAGCCGATTATACCGACATTGGAATGGATCATTTTGCATTGCCAACCGATAGTTTGTATACTTCTATGCTGGAAAAACGATTGCATCGAAATTTTATGGGGTATACGGCACAAAAAACACAAGTGATGATTGGCTTGGGTGTTTCATCAATTAGTGATAGTTGGTATGGTTTTGCTCAAAATGTAAAAAATATTGAAGCCTATTACGAATTACTTCGGGAAAATAGCATTCCATTGGCAAAAGGACATATTTTAACGCAAGAAGATTTGCATATTCGAAAACATATTTTAAATTTAATGTGTAACTTTAAAACTTCTTGGACTGATAAAACACTACAGATTCCTGAATTATCAAAAATTACCGAAAAACTACAAGAATTTGAACGTGACCAATTGATACAGATTCAAAATAATACTTTGACAATTACCAAAAAAGGAAAACCTTTTGTGCGTACAATTTGCATGGCATTTGATGTGCTTTTACAGCGAAAAAAGCCTGACGCACCCTTGTTTTCTATGACTATTTAATATAAAAAAAACCTAAACAGATGAAAAAAATTATTGTACCGATAGATTTTTCTATACATTCGGAATATGCACTAGAAGCGGCAGCTATTTTGGCGCGCAAACACAACTCGGAAATTCTGGCTTTACACATGCTAGAATTATCAAACGCTTTGATTTCTGAAGATACGAATTCAAAACAAGCAGAAGCTGTTTTTTATATGAAATTAGCCGAGCAAAAGTTTGCTGAATTTTTGGAGAAACCATTTTTAGAAGGTGTTAATGTAACGCCTGTTGTAAAACATTTTAAAGTTTTTAGTGAAGTCAACGATGTAGCCATAGAACATAATGTAGATTTAATTGTAATGGGTTCACATGGTTCTAGTGGAATTAAAGAAATTTTTGTTGGCTCGAATACCGAAAAAGTAGTTCGTCATTCAGATATTCCCGTATTGGTGATTAAGCACAACCCTATTTTGATGGATTTTGAAAAGGTGGTTTTTGCGTGTGATTTTTCTAAAGAATCCATTAAACCGTATATCAACGCTTCCAATTTATTTAAAAAGCTGGGCGCAAAGTTACACTTGGTTCATGTCAATTTACCAGGCTCGAGTTTTAAAAGTACGTCAGAAATAGAGATTAAAGTCGCCGATTTCTTGAAAGTCGCAGACGGGAATTTAGAAAACCTACCAAATGTGCATTATATAAGCGATTATTCTATTGAACAAGGTATTTTGAATTTTGCCAATGCAGAAGGTGCCGATTTAGTTGCTGTGGCAACACACGGACGCACCGGATTGGCGCACTTTTTTGAAGGAAGCATTTCGGAAGATATTGCCAATCATTCGGCTTTGCCTGTGATGACGTTTAAAATTTAAATTGTTAGTTACTTACTCTATTTATTGTAAAGAAAAAGCAGGAAATATTTGAGGTTTCCTGCTTTTTTGGTTTGTGATGATTTTGATTTCAGATTAAATTCTTTTAGATTTAGCAAAAACATTAGAAGCTAAAAAACAACTTGTTTGAAATCCCAAAAAACATACTTAAAAGGAAAATCCGTTTTTACCGTTTCTTTAGTAGTCATCGGAATTACAATTTTGACAGTATATCTCACTGGAGAAAATTATAATAGAACAATCACTTCCAATTTGTATCTCTCTTTATCCATTATTGGCTTGGTGCTTTTTTTATTTATGACATACGGACTTTATAAAGGAATTGGACTTATAGACAATTTTCCAAAGTTTCGGAATTTTAAAGCGGGAGAATTTACATCACCGTCAGGAGAAATTCCAAATTTTGACATCCCAAGTATTGAAACTGACGACGGCATTAGTGGTATTATTCTATCCTTTTTACTTTGGATTGCGATGACGATATTATTTTTCCTGTTGTTGATTTTATTAGAAGCGTTGTTTTGGATTTCAATTTTTATACTGTTGGCAATGCTCTATTGGGTGTTTTTTAGAGCTTTGAAATTCGTCTTTGCCAAATATAAAGACACAAAAGGCGATTTCGGAATTTCAGCATTGTATTCACTAGGTTATACCGTATTATATTTAGGTTGGATATTCGGAATTGTATATTTGACTCAATTAATGCGCTAAAAAGTTTTAATGTAGTGTTTCATCTTATGATTTTGGATGCACCACCAACAAAGGTCTTTTTAATGCTTTGCTGATTTCTGTGGTGGATGAATGTTTAAACAATCGCTCAAAGACAGATTCTTTTTGAACAATTAATCCAATCATATCAATGGAATGCATTTGCATATAAAACGTTTTTACATAGTGTAGCGGCACATGTTGAATGACATGATAGGTGTAGTTTACATCTTTGAAATGTTTCATTAAATACGATTCGTCATAGCAATCGCCTTCTTTTCCTTTTTCATATACTCGCAAAATATGCACTTCTATATCATGGTTTATTGCCGTATGTAAAAGAGTGGTAAACGCTTCACTTTGGATATCATCTTTCGCATCTAAGGGCAATAACATCCTTTTAGGTGGTTGAAATTTTACATTTTCAGGAATGACCAAAGTTGTACAATTGATTCTTCTTATAATACTTAAAGTATGACTTCCAAAAATAATTTCAGCCACATTAGAAACGCCATTATATCCTGCTACTAATAGGTCAATATTTTTTGCTTCTATGATGGTATCTATCGCTTCAATAAAGCTATTGTAATCAAGAATATCATGAAACTCATGTTTGCTGTTGTGTGACAATTGTTCCAACGCTTCTTTAAAGTTTTGCAAACGTTGTTCTTCCGCTTTTAAAATACTCTGATATACATTAGCAGTAGCAGAAGACATTAAATCGTCCATGGTAAACGTGCTCGATTTGTGTACGTGCATCAAATAAAAACAACAGATTTCGTCTTTTAGTAAGTTGATGGTATATTCCGCTGCATTGCGTGAACACGGAGAGAAATCGGTTACTATTAAAACATTTTTCATGGTCTTTTTGTTTTCTGTGTTTTGCTACTGCTTTTTGTAGTTATTAAAATTGATCTAAAAGATAATTAATTAAATCGGTAGTTGTCAAAATTCCGACTAACTTTCCATCATCAACAATTGGTAACGCATGAAACTCCTTTTTTGCCAAAATTTCTGCTGCTTCTTTAATGGTTGTTTCCGAAGTGATGCATACTAAGTTTTTCGCCATCACTTGCTCTATGGTAAACATATTGTACACAATAGTTTCTACTTCTGAATCGTCTTCGTCTGCCGCATCTGCAAAGCTAATGCGTAATAAATCGGTATAACTCAACATTCCAATAATAGCATCGCCACTCACTACTGGAATGTGACGAATATTCTTTGTTTTAAATAAATGTTCTGCCGTATCTAAACTATCGGTATGGTTTAAGGTAATTACCTCAGCAGTCATAATTGTGGAAACTGGTGTTCTTTTTTTCATCGTATTCTTGTTTTTAAATTCTACTTTAAAGGTAGTTAGGAATCCTAAAAACAACTATGATATTTGTCATGTTAACAGAAGTGTTTTTTATCAACTTTTTATGCTATATTTTCTAGTGACAGTTCATCGTATTCGTCACCATTCCAGCATTTGGAGCTGGAGAAATATACGGAATGCCCAAACCTAATCCACGAAGAATAAATAAGATTCCAATAATCACTACAAAGACGGGAATTGCTTTTTGAATCCGGTGTTTGATAGAGGTATTCAGGAATTTTCCAACGTAAATTGCGGTCGTCATTAACGGAATGGTTCCCAAACCAAAAAAGAGCATATACAAACTTCCTTGCCACATATTCCCGAAAGCGATCGCGCCAAAAACTGCCATATATACCAATCCGCAAGGTAGGAATCCGTTTAAAAATCCGATCGTAAAAAAAGTATCTAAGGTCTTCTTTTTAAATTGCTTTCCTAAACTCGATTTTACTTTAGAAATGACTCTGTAAATAGGTTTTGAAAAGTTGTACTTGCTAAATGTTTTGTAGGGAATACTAATGGCGATAATCATCACAACTCCAATGATAATGGATAAACGTTGTTGTATTCCAAAGATGTACAGACTTTTGCCAAGCAATCCAAAAACAAACCCAATAGTAGCGTACGAAAGCAATCGTCCAGCATGATATAATAAAATTTGCGCTATTTTTTTATAGCTATTTGTTCGATCTACGGGCAACATAAACGCAATCGGTCCGCACATGCCAACGCAGTGAAAACTTCCTAAAAGTCCTAATATAAATCCCGCAGCAATCATTAATAGCTAATTTCTTCTTTATACATATATTTTTCGTCGTCGTAAGTCCAATCTACCGTAAGGTTCCAACGACCACCTAATAAACGATTGTCAGGTATGAGCAATGTGTGGTTAGATAACGAAATCGGAATCTCGAAATCAAATTGTTTATTAGACGGTCTGTATAGGAACACTTTTCCTTTAATATTTTCAACAGCAAAGGTTTCTGGAAACGTAATTTCAATACCAGCTTTGGTTTGCGTTGTCGTAATGTTTTGTAGTAACTTTTGGGCGTTTTGTTGTTTATTAATATCGTTTTGATACAGTAATTCTGCCTCGTAATACGTATCTGTGACCAAATCATGATCGTACTTTGATTGTACATTCATGCGTATGACAAAAAACATAATGAAGCCAATAAATAACACAAATGCAATTACTATTCCCGTTCCCCAATTTATTTTCATATTTCTTTTTTTTATGGCATTTCCTCCGATGAATACTGCTGCTTTGCGCAGTATCATCTCCGGTCAGGCTTTCGGCTATATCTTTTATCGTGTTCTCGATACAAATTTGTGATGTTTCGACTCCGCTCAACAGCACAAATTCACTCGAACTGACGATAAAAGGATGCCGCCTCAATCCTTAATGCGGTTTTAGTCTTCTTTTTATCATTCCGAAAATTTTCACGTTCACTCTTTTTATTTCAAAGGAGTTCTCGATACTACTCAACCAACAACTAAAAACCAGCAACTAATTAATAATAACTCGTTGGTCCAATAAAATTCACCGTGGTGGTTTCTATCAATTTATCTTTGCTATAAATATCAATCGTGATCGTATTTTTCCCGCTTTTCAAATCGCTTTTATCTATTTCTATAAATAGTGTTCCTTCTGCAATTCCTTGTTTCGGAATGATAAATTCGTTAGTGGTTGCTACCAATTTTATCGTTCCTTCAAACTTTCTCATTGTAAACTTTACATCAGGAATGGCTTCGGTGGTTTTGTTAATCAATTTATAGGTAAATACATTGCTAATTCGGTTGTCTCCTTTGAGTTCATAAAGTTGTCCGCCTAGTCGCAAAATATTGGCTTCTACATCATTTCGTATGAGTAACATGCCTATCAACACACCAATTAAGATGACTAAAACCGCCGTGTATCCTTTTAATCGTGGTGTAAATTTGAATTTTTCTTTCTTTTCAATTTCGGCTTCACTCGTGTAACGAATTAATCCTTTTGGCAAGTCTACTTTTTCCATTATTGTATCGCACTCGTCAATACACGCCGTACAGTTGACACATTCCAATTGAGTTCCGTTTCTGATGTCAATTCCCGTAGGACAGACATGCACACATTGAAAACAATCGATACAATCTCCATGACCCAATTCGGCTCTGTCTTCGTTTTTCTTGAACTTTTTACGTCCATTTTCGCCTTCTCCACGTTTGTGGTCATACGCTACCAAAATGGATTTGTCATCTAATAATACGCCTTGCAATCTTCCGTAAGGACACGCAATGATACATACTTGCTCACGAAACCAAGCGAATACAAAGTAAAAGACTGCCGTAAATATGAGTAATGGAAATAGCGTTCCTAAGTGTTTAAAAGGTCCGTCTGTAATATCTTGAATGAGTTCGTCACTTCCTATTAAATAGGCTAAAAATGTGTTTGCAATCGCAAAAGAAATGACCAAGAAAACAAACCATTTTAAGAGTCGTTTTTTTATTTTTTCGGCATTCCACGCTTGTTTGTCTAATCGGATTTGTTTTCCTCTATCGCCTTCAATCCAATATTCAATACGGCGAAACACCATTTCTAAAAAGATGGTTTGTGGACACATCCATCCGCAAAAGATACGCCCAAATGCAACTGTAAATAGTGCCACAAAAATGACTCCGATAATCATAGAAACGACCACCAAATGAAAATCTTGCGGCCAAAACGGCAATCCAAAGATGTTGAAACGACGTTCCAATACATTGAATAGTAAAAATTGATTTCCTTTGATTTTTACAAACGGAGCGGCAAATAAACATACTAATAATACATAGCTGACAATTTTTCGCCATTCATAGTATTTTCCACTTGGTTTTTTTGGAAATACCCAAGCGCGTTTTCCTTCTTCATTAATGGTTCCGATGGAATCTCTAAATGTTTCGTTTTCTGGTGTTTCCAAAATCGTTTTTGTTGTTTATACCATTACCCTTTTAAATTATTGGTATTATTCTTTTAGGGCTGCTTTTACAGAATCTATCACTTTTACATTTTCGTGTACTTCTTCCATTTTTAAAGAATCGGAAACTTTTGTGTTTTCTTGAATTGTTTCTGCTTCTGGCGAAATCCAAATTTCACCTTCAGGATCTTTTGGTTCTGCCGGTATAGTACCTTGAAATGATAGTACATAGCTTGCTACTTGTGCTATTTGTGAAGGCTCAAGTCCTTTTTTTGACCAAGCTTCCATTCCTTTTCCGCTTCGTCCACCTTTAGAAATTGTTTTGAATATATTGTTAATACTTCCACCTAAAATCCAGTATTTATCTGTTAAGTTTGGACCAATTCCGCCACCGCCATCTGCTTTGTGACAAGCAACACAGTTTGTATTAAAAATTTCTTTTCCCGCGCTTAAATCTGACGCTTCTGTGAGTACGACCACACTTTTGTAATCCACAAGATTTTTTGCTGTTTTTAGGTATTCTTCATACGCTTCTTTGGCTTCTACATATTCTACTTCTAGAGCTTCAACCTGCGTTTGACCGCCAAATACATGGTAGTTGAGCATATACACAACCGCAAAAATGATGGAGATATAAAAACTGTAAATCCACCATGGCGGTAAGTTGTTGTCTAGCTCTTTGATGCCATCATAATTGTGATCTAAGATAATTTCAGCTTCTTCTTCAATGGGTTTTGATCCTAGTAATTTTTTATAGGTTTTCTTCACCCAATTGATCAATTTATATGTTGGAACTTTATTTTTCTTTTCAAGGTAACTCGCTTTTTGTGCTTCTGTTAAGCTGTTTAGTAAAATGCGTTCTAAAGCGGCTACAATTCCTTCTATTGCTATTAAGATTAATACAACTAATAGTAAGAATAGCATAATCATTGGTTCTGCCATATAGGCTGGTCGGTCTCCTGAATCGACGAAATATTCAATAGCGCCAAAAATGAGAAAGAAGATGACCAAAACACGAATCCAGGATGGAATTAAATTTCTCATAGCGTTTCGTTATTTTGTGGGTTGTCTAATGGAATATTACTCACTTTTGTGATGTATTCTTTTTTGGCGGTGATTACCCACCAAAATAACACTACAAAGAACGTAAAGAAGATGAGTAAGGAAATTAGTGGATATATTTCAATACCCGTAATGCTTTCCATGTGATTTTTTACAAATTTTAGCATGGCGTTTATTTTTCTGTTGTTTTTTGTGAATCTTTTACTTTAATATCTGTTCCTAAGCGTTGTAAGTAGGCAATTAATGCTGTAATCTCACGATCTTTTATAGGAATGAATGTTTCTCCACTTTTGGCAGCTTCTTTTTTTGCTTCTTCAAACGAAGCTTTCAAATCAGGATCGTCATACAGATTTCTTACAATTGCTAGTGCTTGTTCATCCATGGATTTGAATGCGTCCGTAATTTCTTGTTCCGTATAGGGAACACCAAGTGTTACCATTGCATTCATTTTGTCTTGTGTCATGGATCTGTCTAAAGCATTCCGAATTAACCACGGATAGGCTGGCATAATCGATTTTTCTTCAATTCCTCTTGGATTGTACATGTGTTTAAAGTGCCATGAATCTGCTTGACGACCACCTTCTCGATGTAAATCAGGTCCAGTACGTTTACTTCCCCATAAGAATGGATGATCGTATACAAATTCGCCTGCTTTAGAATATTCGCCATAGCGTTCTACTTCACTTCTAAACGGTCGTATCATTTGTGAGTGACAACCCACACAACCTTCTCGTATATAAATATCTCTTCCTTCCAATTCTAATGGTGTGTATGGTTTCACTTCCGTGATGGTTGGAATGTTGGAATCAATCATCAACGTAGGCACTATTTGTACAATACCGCCAATTAAAATGGCAATCGTAGCATAAATCGTCAATTTGATTGGCTTACGCTCTAACCATGTGTGCCATCCTTCGCCTTTGGTTCGTTTTTTAGATACACGTTGCAATGCAGGCGCTTCTGCTAATTCGTCCGCTACTTTGTTTTTTGATTTTATAATCGTAGCAACAATATTGTATGCTAAGAAGAACATTCCAAATATGTACAATGAACCACCAATAGCGCGCATCCAATACATTGGCATGATTTCCGTAACTGTTTCTAAGAAGTTTCCGTAGACTAAGTTTCCATCTGGCTTAAATTGTTTCCACATGAATGCTTGCGTAAATCCTGCGACATACATCGGTAATGAATACATGACAATTCCCAACGTTCCAATCCAGAAATGCGCATTTGCTAATCCTTTTGAGTACAGTTTTGTTTTGAATAATCTTGGGACTAACCAATAGATCATACCAAAGGTTAGGAATCCGTTCCAAGCTAATGCGCCCACATGCACGTGTGCAATAATCCAATCAGTAAAATGTGCAATAGCATTTACATTTTTTAAGGATAACATTGGGCCTTCAAAGGTTGCCATTCCGTAACCAGTAATTGCTACGACCATAAATTTTAACACAGGATCAGTTCTAACTTTATCCCACGCACCACGAAGTGTGAGCAGTCCGTTAATCATTCCTCCCCAAGAAGGCATTAGTAACATTACCGAAAAAGCAACTCCTAAGTTTTGCGCCCATTCAGGCAACGCTGTATAGAGTAAGTGATGCGGTCCTGCCCAGATATATATGAAGATTAATGACCAGAAATGCACAATAGATAACCTGTACGAATAAATAGGTCTGTTTGCCGCTTTCGGAATGAAATAATACATTAATCCTAAAAATGGTGTCGTTAGGAAGAATGCAACCGCATTGTGTCCGTACCACCATTGTACCAATGCATCTTGCACACCAGCGTAAACCGAATAACTTTTTAAGGCACTTACCGGCAATTCCAAACTGTTAAAAATGTGTAATACTGCAACCGTGACAAACGTTGCTAGGTAAAACCAAACCGCTACATATAAGTGACGTTGTCTTCTTTTTAAGATCGTCCAAATCATGTTGGCTCCAAACGCAACCCAAATGATAGCAATAGCGATATCAAACGGCCATTCGAGTTCAGCATATTCTTTGGAGGTTGTGTATCCTAGCGGAAGTGTGATTGCTGCGCCAACAATGATGATTTGCCAGCCCCAAAAGTTGATTTTACTCAATAAATCACTCGCCATTCGGGCTTTTAGTAATCGTTGTAACGAATAATACACACCTGCAAAAATGGCGTTTCCTACAAAGGCAAAGATGACTGCGTTGGTATGTAATGGACGTAATCGTCCAAAACTCAACCAAGAAATTCCTTCTCCAAGGGTTGGAAATAGAAATAGTGATGCTAATAACAATCCAACTAGCATTCCAACAATTCCCCAAATTATTGTTGCGTAGATGAAGTTTTTAACGATTTTATTATCGTAATAAAATTGTTGGAGTTCCATAATGATACTTATTTACTTATGTGGTTAATTTTCTTTTTTTGGTTTGTCTTTTACCAATTCATCTTCAAATAGCATGCGCACCGATGGCGTATAACTATCGTCAAATTGTCCGTTTTTGACCGCCACAATGAAGGCGACAAAAAAGAGTATTGCGACTACAATACTAATGGTCAGTAAAACATATATAACACTCATACCTATTGAAGTTATGGTTCAAAATTACGTTTGCATGCTTTCCTAAAAAATGACTTTTATCATGTTTTGGATTTTATTTAGTGAAACTCAATTTTGAGAAGCCGTTGAAGGCGAACTCAACATTGTAAGTTGAACTAATCCCGCTTTTCAGCGGGATCTGTATTTTCATGTTTTTTAGTTCAAAGCTGTTCTCGATACATTTTTTTGCCAAAAAATACTCGAACTGATGTTTTGTATTTTATTTCAACTTTCTTCCTAAAACCATTGTGCAAACTGTCGTAAATACGACAATACTAATTGAACTTAACGGCATCAAAATAGCCGCAATTACTGGAGCAAGTTGTCCTGTGATCGCAAAGTATAATCCGATACTGTTGTAAATGAACGAGAGTACAAAACTCCATTTGATGATGTTGATGGCGGATTTGGAAGCATTCAGATACCGATCTAATTGATTGAATTTGGACGCATCCAATATCGCATCACACGCAGGAGAAAATACATTTACGTTTTCCGATAAAGCAATTCCGACATCACTTTGTGCCAATGCGCCGGCATCATTTAAACCATCTCCAACCATTAATATATTTGCACCTTCCGCTTGATGATATTTTATGTATTCAAGTTTATCACTTGGTTTTTGATTGAAAATTAGTTTTGTTTTGGATGGTAATAGTTTTTTGAGATTTTCTCGTTCGCCTTCATTATCGCCCGAAAGGATTGCTAAATCGTATCTTTTTTTAAGTTTATTGAATAGTTTTGATAGGCCTTTTCGATAGGAATTGTAAAACGTATATTTTCCTTTGTAGCTATCGTTTGTACTGATGTGAACCGTTGTGTTTAATACGCCTGATTCTTCCGAAAGTCCCACAAATTTTGCCGCCCCAATTTTGATGTGATCGTTGTGATAACGCGCTGTCATTCCTTTGCCAATTTGTTCTTCAAATTCGTCTAGCGTGACAATGTTTTGCGCGTCTAAAATGTCATATAAAGTTCTACTCAGCGGATGATTGGAACCTCGTAATGTGTTTTTTAATAAGGTAGATTCGGCAATCGTTAGTTGTTCGCCATCATAACTAGCCGTACTTTTTTGATTGGACGTGATCGTTCCTGTTTTGTCAAAAATAATCGTGTTGATCGTTGCTAATTTTTCTAAAACACTCGCATTTTTCACATAGAATTTTAGCTTTCCGAAAATGCGTAATAAGTTTCCAAACGTAAATGGCGCCGCCAACGCAATTGCGCACGGACAGGCAATAATTAAGACAGCCGTGAATACATTCATCGCTTTGGAAACATCAAACCATACCCAAAAAATTGTCGCTACAAATGCAATGGTTAAGACCGCAATGGTGAAATGTTTACTGATGGCATTCGTAAGCGTTGTAAATCCTTCTTCTTTGTTTTTATCGAATATGGCATTGCTCCATAATTGCGTGAGGTAACTTTGTTCTACCGATTTGATGGCTTCTATTTCTATGACGCCAGACGTTTGTTTTCCACCAGCAAAAACTTTATCACCCGATTGTTTTTGAACCGTTTCTGATTCGCCTGTTACAAAACTGTAATCAATTTGTGCATTTCCATTGATGAGAATTCCATCTACGGGAATCAGTTCTTCGTTTCTGATGAGTAATCGATCGCCTTTTTCAATATCATAGACTTGAATGGGCGTTTCTGTTCCGTTCAGAATTTTCGTGACGGCAATCGGAAAATATGATTTGTAATCGCGTTCAAAAGATAGAAAGTTGTATGTTTTTTGTTGGAAGAATTTGCCTAGTAATAGAAAAAAGACCAATCCCGTAAGGCTATCAAAAAAACCAGAACCGAGATCGAATATAATTTCTACCGAACTTCTTATGAATAACACAAAAATTCCCAACGCAATGGGCACATCAATGTTGAGTAATTTTGCGCGCAAGCCTTTAAACGCTGAGATGAAATAATCTTGTGCCGCATAGAAAACTACGGGAAGCGAAAAGGCAAACATCAACCAACGAAAGAGTGGTTTGTAGTGTTCTATCCAAAATCCGCTGACTTGAAAGTATTCGGGAAATGACAGAAACATCACGTTTCCAAACGCAAATCCTGCAATACCAAGTTTGTAGATTAACGCACGATTGATTTTGTTTTTTCCCGTGGCATAATCGTCCAAACTTATATAGGGTTCGTAGCCAATTTGACTTAACAATAATACCGCTTCTTTGAGTGAAAAAGTGGTCGTATTGTACGTAATTCGAACCGTTTTTTTACCAAAATTGACTTGTGAATCGCTAATTTCAGGTTTGAGTTTGTGTAAATTTTCTAAGATCCAAATACACGAACTGCAATGAATGTGCGGAATATATAAGGTAACTATTTGTGTAGTTTCATCATTAAATTCCAATAATTTGTCAATGATATTTTGTTGTGTTAGGAAGTCATATTTCCCAGCAATTTCTTTCGGAATGGCGCCAGGAGACGCTTGTAAGTCGTAGTAACACGACAAGTCGTTTTCTGAAAATAATTCGTAAACCGTTTTGCATCCAACACAACAAAAAGATTTTTCTTCGAGTTGTATGATGGTTGCCTCGCACGAATCACCACAATGAAAACACGTAGTTTGATTCATAATATTGCTCATTTATACCTGCAACAAAGATTATAAATGAATTGGTTTTAAAATATGATATTTGTCATGCTTTGATTAATTTTACAACAATTCAAAATCATAGTCATGAGTAAATGCGAACAATGTATCATACGACAGTTTAATTCCTTAAAAGCCCTAACTCGGGACGAATTGGTTCGTATTTCGGATTGTAAAACTTCAAAAGTGATTAAGAAAGGTGAACTGATTTTTAATGAAGGTGAGAATGTGAATGGTGTGTATTGTGTGAAAGATGGTGTTTGTAAGTTGACCAAATTGAGCGCTAATGGAAAGGATCAAATTGTGAAGTTGGTAGTGAAAGGTGATTTACTTGGGCAAAGATCGTTAGTTAGCGATGAAACCACTAATTTAAGTGCAACAGCTGTAAATGATATGGAAGTTTGCTTTATTCCAAAGCATGAAATTATACAAGATTTACAGAAGAATCCAAATTTTACGATGGACGTTTTGCAACAGATGGCTAAAGACTTGAAAGAAGCCGATAACGTGATTGTAAATATGGCGCAAAAATCTGTAAAGCAACGTTTGGCAGAAACACTTGTGTATATTCACGATACATTTGGCACCACTGAAGAAGACATGCTTTCGGTGATTCTTTCTCGTGAAGATTATGCAAATATTGTCGGAACTGCTACCGAATCTGCCATTCGAATTTTATCACAGTTTAAAAAAGACGGTTATATTGCTACTCAAGGAAAACAAATTAAGATTGAAGATATGGACGGTTTGAAGCGTGTGGAGTAGCTTCGACTCCGCTCAGCTACCCTTTTTGACTTGGCTTAGTTGTTTTTTTGACTTCGCTCAACTAACTTTTTAGCTGTCTTGAATTGCAATAATCTAATATAAAAACATCTAAGTTTAATTTGGACACACCAAGGGAATAGTGAGTTAAAAAATTCATTTTCAACCACTTATTTTCATTTTCTTTACTCGCACAAAGAATACTGAATCAAGTTCAGCACAGGCTTCAACAAAAGAAAGTGCGCTTTTTAGTTCGTATGATTTCTATTTCAAATTAATGAACTCATGAATCTTCGATTTCTCCAAGGCTTCAAAAATTTTTAACGCAAAACCTTTTCTATACTACGGAAAAAGAATCCGCCACCTATAGTATTAATGTCAAACTCAAATTATTACTTCTTCACTTCCAACGCCTTCACAGCCGTATCCATAAATAACAAGCGTTCTTTTATTTTGTCGCTAACTTGTTCAGGTGTAAAGCGCATTCCGTAACGATATTGATCTTCACCTTGCCATCGTAAACTGTCTTTTTTGTAGATGTCACCCGAACGTAAGGTTTTGATTAAAGCATCTGTTCGCGAGAGAATTTCAGCATCTGATAAGACTGCATTTTTTCCATCTTTACCCGTTCGCCAATCGTTATATCGATCTTTAAACATGTTTACATTTTGGGCATTTTTCATATAATATTCCATCAATAGAAATCGATTGTAACCTATTCTATCTTGGTATTTTGAGTTTCCATACATGAGTTCACTCGCTGGTTGTATGCTACTTACCCACGAAGAACACGGCGTGTTTGGAGCGCAATAACCATCGCCCACAGGCGAATAGATATAACACCAAGGATTGTTGCCATTACATACATAATACGGCGTTCCGAATGACCAGATAAAATCCCAAATAACCGGTTCTAATTTGTTGTCTTTGTTGTAAAAGTAAAAGACATTTTTTCCGTTGTAATAACTATCTGGATTTGCAAAGACATCCGTGATCATAAAATAGTCAATTTCTGCTGCTTCGTTCACGTTTTCTTGCCAGTCCAATCCTTTTTTTACTTTGGATTCATACAGATTTATTTTTTCTTGAATGTCTGCTTTTTGTTCTTCCGTTACTTCTTCATTATCTGGATATTCATACGCAAATCTTCTTCCTGTAATCGTTGTAAAATCTGGAGCAGTATCCACTTCTTTTACGATAAATCCGCCATTGCTTTTCTTTTTGGTGTCTACATGTTCTTTCCCTCGTTGTACTTTTTCACCAAATGTGTATAATCCCCAATATTTACCATTTAGAAAGACTTGAACATGCTGACTTTGCGGCCCATAATGTCCCATGTCGGCATAGGTATCATAGGCTACTTTGTTACATAAATGTGAAGTATCAATCCAGTTTCCAATCATGACCCATTTGTGACTTTCGGGCATTCCCATAATAGAAATTGGATGGTCTTTCCCTAGATTTAGTGCAAAACTCTTTTTAGGAAACCCTAAACTTCCTTGTCCTCTAGCGTGAATGGTTCCTTTTCCCGATTGATGCGGTCCAGACATGCGATACCAACCATTTTCCATGGGAATGTCATAAAAAGCAAATTCGGCTTCTATTTTAGTTCTGTCTGTTGGCAATACGCCATCTTTTGTTGTGATATTTACATAAGGTATTGGCGAAGTTGCGTCGAAATGATATGTAATATCACGATTGACCGTTTTGCTAATTCCGTCGCCTATTAAGGTTACACTCATATCAAATTCTTGGTTTTGATATGTTTTTACTTGTGCTATATTTTTTAAATCAATTGAAATTTCATTAGAAAGTTGAAGCGTATCATTTGAATGTTTATTCCCTAAATCATCACTCCATGTATAGGTGTAATGCGAATATTTTTCTGCATCCGTTAGCTTGATGTTTATGATAGTATTATCGGCATCAATTATAGTGATAGAATCTTTAGGCATACTATATTCAGTATTGAATGCCAATGTTGGTTCAGCGTCTGGTTTTTTACACGATGTGTTTATTAGGATAAGCGCAAAGCTTATGTAAATTGATAAAAGGCGTGGAAATGAAAGTTTCATATACTAAAGTTTGAAGTTAAATATAGGAGAAATAAAATAAAAAATTTAACAAAGTACTGAAAATCAACAAATAACAGGTGTTTATACTTGGTTGAATATAGGATTTATAAAAAAGTACGTATCGCAAAACTCATGATGAAAAGTGAAAGCAGTATTTTTTAAATCGTTTTTCAATCTTTTTAGTACCTTTAATCGAAGGAAATAAATACCTATCGTTATGGAAACTAATGTACCAGCACAGAAAAAGAAGCAATTAATTGAAAGTACCTTGTTGATTTTTGCTATTATACTACTAACAACTGTCGGATTGTTATTTTTGAGAAAACATGCAGAAAAAGAAGGCAAAGAACTGATGAAACCTGTGGACGAAGCAAGTCAAATTTACAGTAAAGTAAGTATTAAAAACTGTGCGAATACTACAGATGAACATTCAAAACGGTTGGTGATTTTGAATGATACGTTACAAAAATATAAAGAACAGCATGAAATTACGTTTTTGAAGTTGTATAAATATCATTTCACGTCTTCCACCTTATTTTTAATTTTTTCTATTTTGTCGGCATTGGCATTGTTTGTAATTACGCAAGAAGGTTGGAAAAACACGTCACATTTTATCAAAACACTATTTCTTACGTGTACAGCATTGGCTTCTTTCTTTGGATTGTCGTTGAGTACATTTGAACAAAAAATTAGTATCGATCAGAATGCCGATACGTATATTAAGTATGATAATTTACAAAAAGAATTATCGAATTTTTGTGCGACTTCCTTGACCATTGAAGGTGATTCTATCACATTTGATAAATTTCATTCTAAAATTATGAATGAAGCTACCAAAATTCATGGTTTTTATTTAGAGTTTGATCCCGAAAATCTAGATACTTCAAAGATTTTTAGTTTGGAAAAGAAAGAATAATTCATCCAAAAATAGTTGTCATTTTTATACGTGAAAAAGCGATTGACTCCAAAGAATCAATCGCTTTACAAACCCACCTATAGATTTCCCAAATCTATTTCCCCAACATCAATAATTCATTCACAAGAATTTCCGTAACGTAACGTTTTTCGCCTTCTTGTGTATCATACGAACGATTTGTTAGTTTTCCTTCAATGGCGATTTCTTTTCCTTTGACTACATATTCTTCCACAACTTTCACCAATCCGCCACGCACTATGATATTGTGCCATTGTGCACGCTCTACTTTATTTCCTTCTTTGTCTTTGTAACTATCGTCCGTAGCTAAAGAAAATTTTGCCATTTTATTTCCGTCTTCAAAACTGATAATTTCTGGATCTTGTCCTAATCTTCCAATTAACTGTACGCTATTTCTAAGTGTATTCATAATTTCTATTTTTTAAAATGTTTATAAATTATTTTCAAACGAATCGTTGTTGTGATTCGACAGTGCAAATATGAAACGACTCGCAAATTTTATTCGGTTACGACACGCTTACTTTCGTTTACAAATATTTGTAGTCGTTTGTAAACGAATAATTACTATATTTATAGACATCTATATATAATCCATGAAAATCCACTTAGAAACCGACAGACTTCGCCTTCGAGACCTTTCAGAACAAGACCTAGACGGAATGTTTGCTCTTGATTCTGATCCGGAAGTACACCAATATTTAGGTAAAAAACCGATCACAGAAAAAGTAGCAGCGCTGAATTATATTAAAGACATAAAAAAACAATATACAGAACGCGGAATTGGTCGTTGGGCTGTGGAACTGAAAGAAACTGGCGAATTTATCGGTTGGTGCGGCTTGCGATTGTACAACGATTACACGTTCAATAATCACACAAATTTTTATGATATTGGCTATCGATTGCGACCTAAATTTTGGGGAAAAGGATACGCCACCGAAGCTTCGAAAGCTTGTTTAGCTTACGCATGGAATGTGCTGAAACTAGAAAAAGTATACGGAATTACCGAAAAAGAAAATGAAGCCTCACATAAAGTATTATTGAAAATTGGATTCGACTATTTAGAAGATTTCTACCATGAACCACATAATATGATGCTCCGTTGGTATAGCATCGCAAAACCTAACTAATATGGAACAAAAATGTTTGGAATGTGAAGACACGTTTAAAGGTCGTGTTGATAAAAAGTTTTGTAGCGATTACTGTCGAAATGCATATAATAATCGACTGAATAAAGATGGAAAAAATCTAATTCGGAACATCAACAATCGCTTGCGCAAAAACTGGCGTATTTTGGAAGATTTAAACGTTCATCAAAAAACAAAAACTACCAAAGCAAAACTTTTGGAAAAAGGATTTGATTTTAGTTACTTTACTTCCATTTATGTAACCAAAACCGATTCGACATATTATTATGTGTACGATCAAGGGTATTTGGCCTTAGAAAATGATTTTTATTTATTAGTCAAAAAAAGCGCTTAAAATGCAAAAAAAAGGAGTTATTGGTATTATTTCGGTATTAATTGTTATTGTAGTCGGACTTCGATTGTATCGAAAATTCGATAATGAACAACAACGAAAAGAAGCACAAAAAGCAAATCAAGAATTGTACATAAAAGCACAAAAACAGCAAAAAGAACTCGAATATAATGCGCAAGTAGCAGCTGCACAAGCGAAACGTGATAGTGCTTTTCAAGAAGAGAAAAAACAGCGTGAAGCTCAATTACAGCAAATGCGAGAAACTATCAAAAAATTAGAAGCCGAAGAAAAGAATCAACAATAAACACAGTATAGGTATGGAATTCGAAGAATTAATTATTCCCTCAATTTTTATTGTTGGAATCGCAACTTTAATTTTTGTTGGTTTTTATTTTAGTGCGAAACAAAGAATTTTGCGTCAACTTAAAGAAATTCGCAGAAAACAAATTCATAGTGTACGTGAAAACGAATATGTAAAGATTGTTGGAAAGGCAAAACACGCTGGCGAGCCATTAATTGCTCCTTTGAGCAAGCGAAAGTGTGTGTATTACGATGTAAAAGTACAAGAAAAAAGAGGAAAACATTGGAACGTAATTATTGACGATGTTGCCTACCAAGATTTCTTTATCAGTACGGGAACTGAAAGCGCCATTTTGAATTTGCGTGTACAAAGAGACAACACGAAAAGAATTCATTTGGTCACAGATCATTCTTTAAATTCAGGGGTTTTCAAAGAACCCGATGCCGAAATAAAACGGTATTTAGAGTTAAATGGAAATAAATCGACAGGATTTTTTGGAATGAACAAATCATTACGTTACACCGAAAGCGTCATTGAACTGGACGAAGAAATTGCCGTAATGGGCATTGGTAAATGGAAAACAATTGACACACCTGTAGATGGCTATTCCGATTCCAGAGTACTTACATTAACTGGAACACCGAAACAACGATTGCTCATCACAGATGAACCAAAAGCGATGAAACGTGTAGACAAACGATTGTAATTGTTGCTATTATTTCCAATTCTGACCTTTGAGTTGCATGGCAGCTTTTAAAATATCTTTTTGACTAATTTGCCCCACAAGTTTACCATTTTCTAAAATTGGAAAACGCCTTCTTTTAGATTGAATAAACTTATTCGCAGCTTCAAAAATATCTAAATTTCCATCAATCGTTTCTACATTTTTTGCCATATATGCCTCAATCGTGTTATGCTCAAAAGGCAAATTATAATAGCGACTATCTGATATTTGCTTAATGCAATCGCCTTCCGAAATAATTCCGATCAATTCATTTTTATCATTCACAACAGGGCCACCAGAAATTTTATGCTGAATCAGTTTTTGAATAACTTCTTCTACGGTTTGTTCTGGTCTAAATGTGATTAAGTTTCGTGTCATATAATCACTAACTTTGAATGCTTCTGCTTTACTTGTGTTATTTGTTTGCTCTTTTCGAGCTCCTTGAAAACTTTTAATTCCCATAATTTCTAAAATTTAGTGATTCCTAAAGTTACTCATTTTAAAACAGTTAACCTAAAACCATTTTTTCTTATCTTCATTTCTTTAGTTTTCACTACTTTTAAGCAACCAATTGACCAAATATGATGAATACACCTAAAGCTCGTTATACTTTTCTTTCCTTTTTATTGATTGCATTTGCGGTTTACTCTAGTTTTCATAATGTTATGCCGCAAGAAACTACCGAAGGGAAAGTTCCAAAAACCGAATTTTCTACGGTTCGTGCTTTTGCGCATGTAAACGAACTTGCCAAAGAACCACATTATGTCGGTTCAAAGGCACATGAAACAGTTCGGAATTATATTGTTTTAGAATTAAAAAAATTAGGTTTACAACCCATAATTCAAGAAGGATTTACACTTGATAATTGGGGAAATATTTCAAAACCAAAAAATATTTTAGCACGGATTAAAGGAAAAAAATCCTCGAAAGCATTATTATTATTGTCACATTACGATAGTGATCCGCATTCCGCCGTTGGCGCAAGTGATGCCGCAAGTGGTGTTGCGACTATTTTAGAAGGAATCAGCGCGTTTTTAGCCAAAAATGAACAACCCGAAAATGATATTATTCTATTACTTTCTGATGGCGAAGAATTAGGTTTAAATGGTGCCGAATTGTTTGTAAATAAACATCCTTGGGCAAAAGATGTCGGATTGGTCTTAAATTTTGAAGCACGTGGAAGTGGCGGGCCAAGTATTATGCTGTTAGAAACGAATAACGGAAATGCGAAACTCATCAAGGCGTTTAAAGATGCTGGAACGCAATATCCTGTGGGAAATTCGCTTGCGTATAGTATTTATAAAATGCTTCCGAATGACACTGATTTGACGGTTTTTCGGGAAGATGGAAACATTCAAGGATTTAACTTTGCGTTTATTGACGATCATTTTGATTATCACACCGCAAATGATACGCCTGAAAATTTAGATTTTAACACATTATCACATCAAGGAAGTTACTTGATGCCGTTGCTAGACTATTTTTCAAAACAAGATTTGACACAAATGAATTCTGATGACGATTTGATTTATTTCAACTCGCCTTTTGGTTTTCATACCTATCCATATTCGTGGATTTTACCTATGCTCATCTTGATTATATTGCTGTTTATTGGAGTCTTAATTTACGGATTTAAACAAAAAATGCTTTCTGGCAGAGGAATTCTGCTTGGATTCATTCCATTTTTAATAGCACTTATCGCAAGTTGTGGCGCGACCATTTTAGGTTGGAAATTAATCAGTTGGTTATATCCGCATTATGCTGAAATTCAACATGGATTCACCTATAATGGCTATACATACATTTCACTTTTTGCCTTTCTTTCCTTGGGAATTTCCTTTTATTCGTATCATAGATTTGGCAAAAAAATAACTGCTGCAAACTTATCCATTGCGCCACTTTTCTTCTGGATGATCATTACCATATTAGCGGCTTTGTATTTAGATGGTGCAAGTTTTATCAGTATTCCTGTATTGTTAAGTTTAGTTTCTGTGTTCATTTTAATCAAGGAAAAAGAAAGAACTTCCACGTTATTGCTAACAGTTTTAGCAATTCCTGCGGTAGTTATCTTAACACCATTTATCAAGCTATTTCCAGTTGGTTTAGGATTGAAAATTATTGCAGTAGTTGCCTTATTGATTGTATTAATTATTGGTTTATTAATGCCCGTTTTCGGATTGTATAAACGTAAAAAATGGACAGCAAATTTGTTCTTTTTATTAGCAATTATTGCTTTTTTTGTCGCACATTCCAATTCCGGATTTACCGAGAAAACCCAAAAACCAAATAGTTTGGTGTACGTTTTAGATGCAGATCAAAACACCGCGAATTGGAATACCTATGATGGTATTTTGGACGATTGGACACAGAATTACATTAAAGAAGAAACCATTGCAAGAACCGAAGAAATACTCGATAGTAAGTACAAATCTGGATTTACGTATACGCAAACGGCACCTGTAAAATCAGTTCCTTTGCCGCTTTTTGAAACGACAAAAGATACTGTGTATGATAATTTACGTCATGTAGATTTAAAAATTATTCCACAACGAAATGTCAACAGAATTGAAGTGTTTGGTGATGGAAAACAGTTGGAAACTTTACAAATTAATGCAATTGAAATAGACAAAGTACCGAATTTGCGAAGCAGGCGTTTGGTCAGTTATTATGTATCTGATAACGAACCGCTTTCGATTTCGTTTACGACAAAACCAGATCAGAAAGTATCTTTTATTGTGTATGAAGCTTCTTTTGATTTACTGACAAATCCGTTGTTTTCAATTCCTGCGCGTGCTAAAAACATGATGCCAAGACCTTTTGTGTTGAATGATGCCGTGTTGGTGAAGAAGACGATTGCGTTTTAGCTTATACCATTTTCACTTTAAAGTTACCCACAAAAACTTGGGCTTTTTCCTTTATTCTTCAAAATAAAATGTAACCGTAGCTACAGCTATGCTTGCATTTTCTTTTTTGCCTAAAGAAAAAATAACTGCCTTTTTATGGAGTAATTTTAAAGCAAAACTGGTATTAGATTTCATCTCGACTGCGCTCGATGTGACATCAACTAAATAAAAGTCTCATATCTTTTTGACAAGACATGAAATTCTGAATCAAGTTCATAATGATGTACTTTGCAAGCTTTATAACATAATATGGACATTCAAAAAAAAGCCTGAACATTTAAAACGTTCAGGCTTTCTTGATTTTATAATGATTTGATGTTTACCAAATACGAACTCTATTTTCTGGAGCAATGTACATTTTGTCTCCTTCTTTGATATCGAAAGCTTCGTAGAAAGCGTCAATGTTTTGTAATGGAACATACGCTCTGTATTGTCCTGGCGAATGCGTATCTGTTTTGATGCGTGTACGCAAAGCTTCTTCTCTCATTTTGGTTCTCCAAACAGTTGCCCATGAAAGGAAGAAACGTTGTTCTGCTGTGAAACCGTCAATTTTGTCTGGTCGTCCATTTTCTTTGATATGACGTTGTAAACCATCATACGCACCTAAAACACCACCTAAATCTCCAATATTTTCACCAAGTGTAAATTTACCATTGATAAATACATCTGGCAATACTTCAATAGCGCTGTATTGTGCTGCTAAAGCGTCTCCTCTTTCTGTAAATTGCGCTAAATCATTTTCTGTCCACCAGTTTTTAAGGTTTCCATCTGCATCAAAACGTGCTCCAGAATCATCAAATGCATGTGAAATTTCGTGTCCAATTACAGCTCCAATTCCACCGTAGTTTACAGCGTCATCTGCTTGATAGTTGTAGAAAGGTGGTTGTAAGATTGCCGCTGGGAAAACGATTTCATTGTTTAAAGGATTGAAGTATGCATTTACCGTTTGTGGCGACATTCCCCATTCAGTTTTGTCTACTGGCTCGTTGATTTCATCTAAATTTTTTCTGAATCCCCATTTTCCAACTGCAACCATGTTGTCATAGTACGAGTTTCCTTCTTTTACTTCTAAGTTAGAGTAGTCTTCCCACTTGTCAGGATATCCAATTTTTACCGTGAATTTGTCTAGTTTTTCAACCGCTTTTTCTTTGGTTTCTGGACTCATCCAGTCTAAATTCATGATTCTGTCTTTGTAAGCAGCAATGACATTTGCGATCATTTTTTCTGCTTTTTCTTTTGCCTCAGGTGGAAATTTAGCATCTACATATAGTTGTCCAATTGCTTCTCCAACAGTTCCGTTTACAGTTGCTAACGCTCTTTCTTTTGCATCACGTTGTTGTTTTGCTCCGTTTAATTCTTTTGAATAGAAATCCCAGTTTGCTTTGTCCAATTCAGTTGTCAACATTCCTGCCGAATTATTTAACGTAGACCAACGCATAACCGTTTTGATATCTTCAATGCTTTCTGTTGTTAGAATTTCTTGTAATGCCGTCATGTAGTTTGGTTGCATTACAATAATGGTATCTAGTTTTTTAACTTCTAAGTCGGCCATTAATTTATCCCAATTAACTGCTGGCGTCATTTCTGAAAGTTCTTTTACTGTGCGTGGATTGTTAAAGTTACGCATGTCTCTACTTTGTACTTTATCTAATCGTTGTGCTGCTAATTTTGTTTCTAAAGCTAACACAGTTTCCGCATCTTTTTTTGCTTTTGCTTCGTCATCACCTAAAAATTGTAACATACGTGCAATGTGAGCCACATATTTTTCTCTGATTTCCTGAGATTTTTCATCTTGATCTAAATAATAATCTCTTTCTGGCAATCCTAATCCTCCAGGTACAACATACGCCGCATTCATACTACTGTCGCTTAAGTTTGCAAAAGCAGTTAATCCCATGAAAGGTGCTGAAATTGTTGCCGGATTTTTAGCCAAAACCGTTTGCATGTCTGCAATGGTCTTTATTGCTGCAATTTTGTCAAGTGCTGGTTGTAATGGTGCAATTCCTGCTTTGTTTCTGGCAACCGTATCTAGGATTGAGTTGTAGATCATTAAGGCTTTCGCTTGATCTGTGCTTGGTGCATATTTTCCGCTTTTATTCGCTTCATCAAGAATTGCCAATACATCTTTGAGTGTTTGTTTACGTAATACACCAAAACCACCCCATGAAGTTTCATCCGCAGGAATTTCAGTAGTTTCCAGCCATGTACCATTTACATACGTGAAAAAATCATCTTTGGGGCTTACCAAAGTATCCATATATTCCAAGTTGATTCCAGGAACCGCGGGTACTTCAGCCATTTTTTTATCTTTTTTTTCTCCTTCACAAGAGAAAAGTAGCGCTCCAGCCGTAAAGCAAAGTGCTAATTTTAAAGTATTTGTCTTCATTTTTGATTGAGTTTAATTAGTTTCACGAATTTAGTATAAATAATAGGTGTAATGTTACAGCTGTTCAATACATTAACATATTTTTAAGATATTTTACAGTTGTGATTTTATAATAGAATCGTTTACTTGTTTGAGTTTTACGACTTCTTTTACATGGTCATTCGGAATGGCTATGGAGAGAACGTAGTGTGAAATTTTCCACGTATTATTTTCTTTTTTGAGCACACCCGAACCTCTACATAGTTCCATTTGCGTGTCTAATAGCTCATCAAACCAAGCAATATCGTCATATTCCGATATAAAAACATTCCGTTCTAAGGCTGTGAAACTCCATGCTTTTCCTTTGTCAAAATAAGGTTTTGAAAATGCTTTGAAGTCTTTGTTTTTCCAATTTTCAGTAGCATCCGTTCCTATGAAAATAGCATCATCTGTCATTTTAGAAAAGTACGCATTAAAATCTGCATCTGCGGCAGCTTTATGCCAAGCATCTAATACTTCATTGATGGCTGTTTCACTTTTTTTTAAACGAAATTCTTCCACTTTTTGGCGTGCTTTGTCCGTATTACAGGATATAAATGTGACAATTGTGAAAAGTAAGATTAGTTTTTTCAAAGTTTAGTTGTTTTCTGGTTGCACTTGTTTGAATGGTTTTTTTGGAAGTTCCATGGTTGGTTTTTGTTCCTTTTTTGTGACTTGTTTGATACTATCTTTTGTTTTGAAAGCATTTCCAAGAATTTCCTCAGGAGCAATGTTTAATGTAGAAGCTTGTTCAATTTGGTAACAAACGGCATTGAATACTTTGTTCATTTCTACAATTTCTTTTTCTAAGAATTCGTTTGAAGTGTTATCATCTGTTGCATCATCTTGAAGTTTTAAAGCCTTGGTTTTTAAGACTAAAAAACGGCTTCGTATTTGTGTAACATCCAAATCTTTTGGAAATTTCTTTTGTTCCATTACATTGATGTTTGCTGCTAATTGCCCTAAATCTTCTACGATAGCAAAACGTGTACTGGAATTGATGAGTTTCATGTTTTGATGAATGGCATTGAATTCCAACCAATCTTGCACTAACTTTTTTTGAGTTGGTGTTAATTCTTTGAGTTTTGCTTTCTGAGGAATGTTTAATTTATTTTTTGCAAGAAAATCTTCTTGACTTTCAGTCTCAGCAGAACGCGTAGCTTGTTGCTCTTCTTTACAAGCAAAAAAAGAAATCATGACAAAGAGAAATACGATGATTTTTTTCATTGTTTTTTGACTATCAACTTTATTAAAAATAAGAAAAACAAATATAGCTAGTTTTTTAGGGATGACTGTTTTTTTAACAAAGTTTACCACGCTAAGCCATTGTAATTTATGAATTTATTAGAAAAATGGCTTTTAAATTTAATTTTTCACATCTGCTAGCCTTAGATTTCTATATATTTGTAAACATTTTTTACTGTTTTTGATGGCTATAAAAATTTTAATTATTGGTGCCTGTGGGCAAATTGGCACAGAATTGACAGCAGCTTTGCGAACTCATTATGGTGTTGCAAATGTTGTTGCTTCGGATATCCGAAAAAGCGAAAGTACCGTTTTTGATGAAGGTGCTTTTGAAGTGCTAGATGCTAAGGATAAAGAAGCTATTCATGCTTGTGTTGAAAAACATGAAATTACGGATGTGTACTTAATGGCAGCATTACTTTCGGCAACTGCGGAGAAAAATCCTGAGTTGGCGTGGGATTTGAACATGAATTCGTTGCTTCACGTGCTTAATTTAGCCAAAGATAAGATCATTAAAAAAGTGTATTGGCCAAGTTCTATTGCTGTTTTTGGACAAAATTCTCCAAAGAAAAATACACCACAGCATACCATCATGGAGCCTTCTACCGTATACGGAATTAGTAAATTAGCAGGTGAACGTTGGTGTGAATATTATCATAAAAATTATGGTGTAGATGTACGCAGTATTCGGTATCCAGGAATTATTAGTTGGAAAGCTAATCCGGGTGGCGGCACTACCGATTATGCAGTTGAGATTTTTCATGAAGCTATTAAAAAAGGTTCATATACCTGTTTTTTGCGTGAAGATACTTCGCTTCCGATGATGTTTATGGATGATGCCGTACGCGCAACGATGGAGATTATGATTGTTGAATCTACAGCAGTGAAAGTAAGATCGTCGTATAATATTGCCGCAACTAGTTTTACACCAAAAGAATTAACCTCAGCGATTCAAGAGTTACTTCCTGATTTTACGATTCGTTACGAACCCGATTTTAGACAAAAAATCGCCGATAGCTGGCCCGAAAGTATTGATGATACCACCGCCACAAACGACTGGAATTGGTCTTCAAAGTTTGACATGAAAGCGATTGTTTCGGAAATGATTACCAATTTGAAGAAAGTGTTGGTTTAAATAAACAAATTGAAAGATTGAAAAAACTTACATTTAAAATTCAACTTTCACAATTTATAATGAATCATGCTGCTTGTTTTTGACTTTTTTTAAATCGATTGTACAACACAATTCCCGAAAGGAATATTCCACCTAAAATATAGTATAGATAGCCGTTTTGTTTTTCGTAAATAGGACTCACATCGCCTGTAATGGTTAGTGCGCTCCAATAATATGGAGATACTTCACTCGTGTTTTTATGATTTTGTATATACGTGAGTTTTGCTTTTTGTAAGGCTTCCGATTTTGTATCGCCAGCAGCTATGTTTTTGTAGAATTCCTGAATGATGTCGTTGCTCGCTTTTTCGTTGATATCCCATAGAGACGAAACTACACTTTTGGCACCTGCATTGAAAAATCCTCTTGCCAAGCTCATCACGCCTTCGCCTTTTTTCAACTCGCCATCCGACGTTTTACAAGCACTTAATACGACTAATTCTGATTGATTTTTGGTAAAGTAGAGTTCGTCTAGCGTCATTTTTTCGTCATAAAAAGCCATCCAAGGAACTGTGTTTTCAATACCGCCGTGTGTAGATAGGTGAATTATTTTATAATTTCCATACGCTTCTGTAAATCGTTCTTTTGTTGCTTTTTCGTATTGAAAATGATTTGCGTCAAATATATTTGTTAGTTTTTTCAATTCTTCTTCGCTAGTTTCCAATGCACTAAATTGATCATTTTTAAATTTTGTAGGTGCAATTGCGATAAATGCCTTCTGAATTTCCGCATTGTTTTGTTGTGATTGCGCTGCCGAAGAAAGTGAATAGTTGTAATGAATTTCCACGTTTTCAATAAAATATGTGTTGTTTGACGTGCGCAATGCTTCAAAAGGAATGTATTGCAGTAGTCCATCAGCAATAATCGTGATGCGTTTTTTTGCTAAAAGTGCTTCACTATTTTCATAAGGTATTAATTGCTGGTAGAGCTTTTGAGCAACCGCTTCATAGGTGTTTTTATCGTCGTTTTTTACAAAAGGTTTCGAGACTACTTCTTTGTATTGTGCAACTATTTTTGTTAGCTTTTCCGTGGTTGGTAATTCTTTGAGTTGAATGGTTTTTGGAGAAATTAACGCCACAAATCCTTTTTCTTTGCCCACAATATATTGCAATATCAATTCGTCAGCTTCTAATGTTGATTGCACGTTTTGCAAGGTTACAATGTTGATGTTTTTTTTGTAATTGTAATATTTTGGAAATTCCGTTTCTAGGGAATCTATAAAAGCGGTGTATTCTTTTTTGTAGTTGAATACCTTGTTTTTTAAGGAATCTATTATTTGAGTTTCCGTAGCTGCATACGACTGAATATCAGATTCTAACGTTTTTATTTCTTTGATGAGATTTTGTTCGCGTTCTAGGACATTTTCGGGAAGTTTTGACAAGCGTTTTGCCGTTGCATTGGTCATATTTTCGAGTAACAACATTGCTTTGTTTTTTTCCATGAAGAAGAATGCTTTTTCAGGTTGTTGCAAACGGTAACAAACTTCCACCGCTTTTGGATAGAATGTTGCGCCTTTTTTCCGCCAGAATAGTTTTGATAAATCTTCCCTGCTTTCTACGTAAATGATATCTATTAATTGATCGGCAAGTGTAAACGTATCGAGTGCATTTTGGAGATATTCAGGATTTTTTTCTGCATCGTAATAGGCAATCCAACCGTTGGCTTTATCGATGAGGTAGCCTAAAACATCTAGTTTGTTTGGAGAAAATTCAAGATCTTCTAGTGTTGGTAATTTTTGGTAGTCAATTTCTTGGGTTTCCAACGCTTGCACAATTGCTTTTTGGTAATAAATGAGTGCTTTTTGATGGTTATTTTCTTTCAGGTAGATATCTGCAAAATTGTTGGAAACCATTGCTTTCGTATTTCCATCTTCAGAGATATTTTCGTTTGCCTTTTCTAAAAAATACTTTGCTTTTTCTGGTTGATTTATTTTTTTACTTACTACCGCTAAATTTATATTACTCCTAAAAATATTCATTGAATCATTTTCTAACGTCGAAATGTCTAGCGCTTTTTTATAGTTTTCTTGTGCACTTTTAAAATCTTCAATGAAATCATAAAAAGCTCCTAAATTCAGATAAGTAACTATCGCATTCTCTACGCTAATATTATTTGTTAGTTTTTCTAATTCTTTTTTTATGTTTAATATTTGTTTAGAATAGTTTATATCATATAAGTCTACTAAAATTTGTAATTTGCAAACATAAGTTCGCACCAATTCTTCATCGTTTTTAAAAGATTTTGATAAGTATATAGATTTATCATAATTAGCAATCGCTTTTTGAAAATCTCCTAAATCACCATATATATTTCCAAGTGATCGATATATTTTACTTGAAGAATTGTTAACTTCAGGGTATCTTTCCAAGTACTTATTTATTGCTTTTAAGGCTTTATAAAATTGTTGATCTCGGTATAAAAAAACAATTCTATTTCTATGATTTTTTTTGAATGGTTCTGCGCTGAAATTATTTAACTCTAAAGCTATATTTTCAATCTTATTTGCATATAAAATTACTTTTTTGAGTTGCGATATTCCTTCTGATTTTATAAAGCCTCTGTAAGTTTCCACAAGTTGCATTGTATCAACTTTTATATCTTTTAAAAGTAATAAACTGTCTATTAGATTTTCTTTTTCCGTTAAGGTCAGTTCTCTTTTTTTAAGTTGTTGATGATAATAATTGGTTAACTCTATGTCTTGTGCTTGTAGGAAATACAGTGGTATCAAAAAAATAAATACTAAAAAAAAATTACGGATTCTTCTAAGTAAAATAACCATAAATAATATAGATCTGAGTTCATTATGTGATAGTCCTAAATTTAAAGAATATTTAGTATCTTATCTACACATATTAACATTTAAAGCTTTTAACATGAAAAAACAAGTAACTATTTCTCAATTAAAACAACATGAAATTCCTTCTATAATCCTAATAAAATAAATGGCGGAGATAAAAAAGTAATCGCAAAAGCAGCCGAAGAAATTGAATATAAAAAGCCGTCATTACGAATGAAATGAAGCAATCTGTCAAAATTAAGTTATACCATTTTCACTTTAAAATTACATTTCGACTCCGCTCAATATACTTTTTTGCAAAGACATTTTTTACTTTTCAGTCAGTCTCTAATTCAACTTCCAATAGTGTGTGCGTCTTGCAGACTTCTCAATATTGAGTTTCATTAAGGTAAAAGAGGAGTTTTTACACTCCTCTTTTGAATAGTCCAAATGCAAGATTACCTAAACCTAATTTAAACTATATATTATACTAATCAGGAATGTGTTTTGAATATTGTATTTCTGATAAGTTTGTATCGTAAATACTATTTGCAATAACGGCTGCTTTTAAAGCAGTTCCAGACATACCGTCAACATATAAGGTTCCACTATATCCAGAAGTTAATGCTGCCGAATATGAAGTCCCGTTTACATATATCACTCCGTTGTTGTACATAAAAGGAATATTTTCACCTGGTGCTGCAATGTCTACAGAAATTGTTCCTCTATTTGAAAAGTTTGCCAAGCCCGAATTCCCGTTTGGTGAGTTGAAACCACCCAATATAGATACATTGTAAAGTTGATTTCCAGAATTTGAATTTCCATTTCCTAATGCAGCTATCGCTAAAATATTTTCAGACTCGTATGATGAAGGGTAATGTGGTGTTGTATCATTATTAAGTCCTTTGTTTCCAGCTGAAGTCACTACCAAAATATTGGCTGCAGCTTCCCCTATGAATTTTTCAAGTAATTCACGATTGTAATGGTGCCACCCAAAACTCATGTTTATTACGTTTACATCTAGTTTGTTAGCTGCAAATTGAAATCCGCACAACGCATCAAAATAACGAATGTTTCCTGTTTGGTCTGCGACTTTTACAGGTAATATTTGGTAATTTATATTGGCTTGTTCTAGCTTGGAAGCAATTAGTTTGGTTACAATTGTTCCATGTCTTCCATAATGATTGTCATACGGGTTGTTATCATCTGTTACAAAATTCCAACCAAATAATTCATCTTGACCGTTATTGGAGCATGCGTTTTGACTGCTATTGTATAAAAAAGGTTGTGTAAAACCTTCATAATCATACATAATTCCCGTGTCTAGGACAGCCACCGTAACTCCTTGATTGGAAGCAACACGTTTGAGAACTCCTTCATCAGTACTTGCAACACTTCCATAATCGACAAACATCTCTTCACTTATTCGGATGCTTGGATTGTATTCTGCTCCTTCTATTTCTTCATCCGACTTGGCTGTTGCTTTTTTTTCTTCTAAACCGCCGCCAGCAGTTTGTCCTTTACTAAAAATCCAGAGTTCTAAGTTTGGATCGGCGCATTCACATTTTTTAAATTCTTGAATTTGATATTCGGCTCTTTTTAATATCTTTTCAGCTTCTGTAGTTCCATCTGGATATAAAATAACGAGTTCATTTCCTTCTTCATTTGCCCCTTGTGCACCTCCTTTTTGTGTGATTTCTTCTTTAGCAATTTCAGTTTCTTCAGGGTTTAGTGTTTCTTTTTGACAACTTATTAACGTTATTAATAGTAATGCAACAAAGTTCAACAATACTTTTTTCATAATTCTTTTTGTTTAAATTAATATACTAATGGTTTAGGTATGATAAAAATTCCAGCCAACCGAAATTGACTGGAATTCTCTTGCACTATTTAGTTAGTTTACTCTATAATTACTTTCTTAGTTATGGTTTCTTTATCTGTAGTAATCACGAAGAAATACATTCCTTGTGTTAATACCGATTTACCATTCCAAGATATTGTAATTGATTCATTTTCAATACGATTTTCATTGAAAGTTTTAACGAGTACTCCGTCAAAACGATATACATTTAGGGTAAATGCCGTTTTGTCGTTTCCTGAAATTTCAATGTTCATATTACCGTCGTTTGGATTTGGCGAAATTTTCGCTGAAGTTTTTTGAGTCGATGGATCATCTTGTGGCACCTGTGGAGTATCATTTGGTTTTACAATTCCATAACAATAAATACATTGTGATGCTGACCATACTATTCCATCTTCACATTTCACTCCAACTTTCCAACTAAAGCAGTTTGAGTTTTTAATGTAAGGTAATTGTGTTGATGTTCCTGTTACTTCCCAACGTATGCTTGTTGGTGGATTTTTAGGTTCACAACAGCTTGGATCATCCCAAGTAACTTCAATAGTATAGGTTAATGTAGGATCACCTGCCCAACTCATTCCTGCACTTCTACAATCGAATCGCAAGCCTGTTGGTGCTTCACAAGGTTCTTTACATTCGTAGAAGAAACAATCTTGATAGGTACATTCTTTTCCATATTCTTGGTTGGTTGCGGTAAAGCAAACTGGTCCTGTCATTGGTAATGGGAATGCTCTCATTGCGCCAAATCCACCATCTGACCAACTGAAGGTATCATAAATACTCAAATCAATTGGATCTCCGTTAGCATCTACCAATTCGATGAATACGATACCTAATTCACACGGATCACAATCTTCTCCATCTACACGAGCATTCATGTAAGCCTGTAAAATATCTAACTCATCTTGTAATTGACTTTGCGTTACAGCTTTTGCTTCTGAAACAGTTTCCATTTGTTCTTTTATAGATGCTTCGTACGCTTGAAGTTGACCATCCGAAGGACATTCTAGTACTTTGATAAAGATATCTTCATCACAACAGTCTTCAAAATAGGTGATAACATATACACATCCATTTGGATAGGTAATTGTTGCTTGCCAATTTTCTAATGGTTCCGTGTAGATCCAATCTGCAAGAATATTTTCATTTATAGGAGTGTCTAAATTATCCCAAGAAATCATAATCCCACCCGCTGAAGTAATCGGTGTTCCATCACTACTTAGTACATGTATTGGCCATTGTTCTGCGGTACAAACTACTTCTGGACAGTTTGGATGTTGCCAATATGGGGAAATGTATGGTTCGTCATTACAACAATCAGGGTTGTCAAAGATATAATCATTATTTTGCCCTGGAATTGTATGTATATCGTCTGCTTCTTGTGTACCATTTCCAATAGTAAATTCTGCATTTACCTGAAAATCGTAACCTCCATTTTGAGATGGAAAATCACCAGGATTTACGGTAAAACAAATAGTATTTCCGCTAATAACTCCATTAGTTAAAGTTCCTACAACTTGTCCATTTAGTAAAATATCTAATGATGTATCGTTTGCAGAAAGTCCTCCCGTTTGTCCGTTTAGTTGTGGTAGTGTAAAATCTGCACAAACATCAAAAGGAAATGTAACTTCACAAGGGTCAAATGGTACTAATTCAATACTTCCTTGGAAATTTTCTCCTCCTTCACATGATGCTGCACAGATATCATCTATATATGCATATCCAAAGTGTGCTCCTGCTCCACAATCAGCCATAATAAACTCAAGCGTAATTATGTCTCCAACATTTCCAGAAACTTCTAGTGTAGCACATGTCCAATCTTGCCATAATATTGTGTCAAAACTACAGCTTCCTGGAGGACTTTGAGGATTTGTAATTTCATTAAAGAAAGGATTTCCTGCTGGGTTAGATACAATACACATACGATCTTCTTCTACTCCGGCGGCATTTAACGCTCTTGCTGTGAAAAAAGGATTTGCGTTGGTATGATCTGGAAATTCAGAAACTAATGCATAATAAAAATGAATTTCTTGTGTACCAGATTCTTGTAACGTAATTGGTTTAACTAATCTGTCAATTCCATGATTAGGAGAACAAGGAGTTGCCGCATTAATTCTAGCTGCAAAATTATTTGTAGGATCAGTATTAAATGGGTTTACAGTACTTAAATTTGCTCCATTTGCTGCAATTATTGGATCACTTCCAGCACCAACAAGGTTAAATTCTGCTGTAGTGCCAAATAAATTTACTGGTGTCCATGCAAAATTTCCTGCACCGTTTACTGGTACTGCATTACATTCGCCTCCATCGTAACCTCCATTATTATTTGTATCGTCTTCTGCTGAGAAGCCTTGATAGTTGTTAAAATTTCCGTCTTCAAATCCTCCATTTAGACACACAGGTGCCATTTCTGGCTCATATACTTGTCTATCATTAGGAAAGGTTTTGAAGTACAACGTTCTTAGTTGCCTTCTTTTGTGGTAATCTAAAAGCTCTTGTTGTTCTTTGATAGGTAAATTTTTGAATAAAAACCCATGTTCCTTTAAGTCAAACGAATTTTTAAACTTCTTTAATTGTTCCTGTGGAACTGGATTTTGTATGTTTTTCTTTATGAATTCTTGAATTTTTTGCTCAACTTTTTCAATACGCTGCTGTTGCAATGATTGTTGTTGTGCAAAAATTCCTGTGAAAGAACTTATCAAGAGTAAACAAAACATACTTAAAATAATTTTTTTCATCATTAAAATGTTTGGTTTTGGTTATCCCTACTCTGTTTTGCTAATGGGCTTTTCGGAATCCGCCCATGAAATGAATTAATTCATAAGATAGTTCCGCACAAGATGTTTTGTTACCCGATTAATTTGATTATTTTTAGAACAGCTTTTCCGCTAACCCTATTTTTATGCTAAATGATGCTCATTTTATTGAAGGACTTCGTGCTGGAAACGAAACTGTATTGAAAGAAATTTACGATCAGTTTTTTTCTAAAGTCAAAAACTTTGTAATACAAAATAAAGGCAATACTACCGATGCTGAAGATATTTTTCACAACGCACTGATTCAATTATTTATTCGATTGAAAAACAGACAATTAGAAATTAAATCCTCGTTTGAAGCCTATCTTTTTACGACCTGTAAAAATCTTTGGCGAAGAGAATTAAATAAAAAAAGGGTAACAAAATCCGATGTTGTTGAACTTGAAGACAAAGAAACAGAAAATGCTTTTGCATTACTTGAGCAAGAACAATGGGAATTGTATATTGAAAAGTTTCAGTTACTCTCAGAGAATTGCAGAAAAGTGCTGACATTATTGTTTAATGGCACTTCGTATGAAGAAATCGTGGAAACGTTTTCGTATGCGTCAAAAGTGGTTGCGAGACAACGCGTGTTCAAATGCAAAGCCAAACTAACCAAACTAATTAAGGAAGATGCTAAGTTTTCCAAAATAAAGAAATTATGAGTTTTGACGATCAGACTTATGCCCAAATTGCGTCATATTTGAATCATGAAATGGATGATGCTGAAAAAAAAGCTTTTGAAATAGCACTTCAAAATGATGCCGAGCTTGCTTCCTTTGTAGATACATTTTCTTCACTAGAAAGTATTTATAATAAAGACAAATGGACTGTAAAAAGTAATGCAACCATCGAAGAAGTAAAAGAACTTGCCAACGCGTTTAGAGCCGATGATGTTGCGGAATTATCTAAAAAAATTCGTGCTATTCGGCAAGAAACACCTCAAGAAACCACTACAAATAATAGAAAATCCTATTTCTATTATATTTCTTCTGCGGTTGCTATTGCGGCTGTGTGTACGCTGTTTTATTTCTCGTTTATGCAATCGATGACGGCATCCGATGCTTTTGAGCGCTATCACGATTGGACAAGTTTACCTTCGTTTCAAACAAAAAGTGACACTGAAAACAATCTAGCGAAAGCGAAAAATTTATTTAAAGAAAAGAAATATCAAGAAGCTTTATCTATTTTCAAAACATATACCAAAGAAAGTGATATTTACAATCCGCAAATACAATTGTATATCGGCGTTTTACAATTAGAACTTGAAAATTATCACGAAGCAATTCAAACATTTGATCAATTACTGCAAAGTAATACGATTGATTATCATAAGGCATATTGGTATACCGCACTTGTGTATTTGAAACAAAATGATGCTGAAAACGCAAAAAAAATATTGAAAACTTTAATTGAAAATCCAGCCAACTATAATTACGAAAAAGCGAAAGAATTGCTCCAAAAGTTGAAATAACACAAAAAATCTCCTCGTTTTTATAAATTTCGATAACATTATCGCTTTTTTATTGTGGATACTCGTCAATACACTTGTAAGAAAATAAAAAAAGCCTTTAATTTGAGTAGACCAAAACTTGAATTACTTAAAAAATCATGAACAAAGAACTCTTAGAAAAAAAGTTAAAAGAAATTGACCAAATTATTAAATCAAAATATAAAGAAGAAACTCAAATAGGTGTACTCGCTGGACTTTCTGGTATTTCGCTATTTCAGTTTTACTATTCTAAATATCTTGATATAGACGATCATGCCGATATTGGTGTAGAAATGTTAACCGATTGTATTGATAAAATCAACGAAGGATATAGCTATCCAACTTTCTGTACGGGTATTGCAGGCGCTGGATGGGTCTTAGATCATTTGGAGCAAGAAGAATTTATGGATGCTGATAATGACGATTTACTTCCTGAGCTAGATCAGTACATTCACACCTTTATGGTAACCGATATGAAAAACGGAAACTACGATTTCCTTCACGGTGCTATTGGATATGCTTTTTACTTCTTAAATCGATATCGAAATACTAAATCAGAAGAACTGAAAGAAAAGTACAAAACCTTTCTTTACGAATTCATTGACTTGCTGGAAGACTTATCTGAAGATGATGGCGATGGAAAAACAAAGTGGGAATCTGAATTAAGCATTGAAACCAAAGAAAGAGGTTACAATTTGAGTCTATCTCACGGAATGTCAAGCATTGTCGGAATCTTAACAAAACTACATGTATACGACGATTTCAAAGCGAAAGCTGAGCCGATGCTAAAAGGTGCTATCAAGTATATCATGAGTCACAAAACGAAAGAAGAAAATCCTTTTTCAATATTTCCAAGTTGGGTCACTGAGAAAAGTGAAAACGAAAACGGGCAAAGTCGCCTCGCTTGGTGTTACGGAGATTTGGGTGTAGGCATGCGCTTTTGGTTTGCTTCTAAAACATTAAACGACAAAGAATTAGGCGATACTGCCATTGAAGTACTTAAACATTCTGCTGCGAGAACTAAACAAGAAGATAGCTTAGTTAGAGATGCTGGTGTTTGCCACGGTTCGTACGGAAATGCACAAATGTTCTTACGAATGTATCGAGAAACTGGCGAGCAAGAATTTAAAGATGCTTTTGAATTTTGGATGCAAGATGGAATCGACAGAGGCATTCACGAAGATGGGTATGCAGGTTATATGCAATGGAAAGGTGTTGACAAAAGTTGGGCACCAGAAACATCGTTGCTCGAAGGAATTGCAGGAATTGGATTGACGATTCTTGATTACTTAGCAGATTACGATACCAATTGGGATGAATGTTTAATGATAAGCTAACAACAAACAGATGAGTAAAAATCCATATAAGAATTTTTCAAAATATATATTACGAACACCGCTTTTCTCATTCACTTCCTATCAAGAATTGACAGCCAAGAAAGAAATCTCCGAGGAAGATTTTAGAACGGTTTGTACAAATCCTGTCGTAAGAGAAGCTTTATTTTTAGCTTCGCCTTCGTTATATGAAGAAATGAATCGATGGCTCGATGGAGAAAAAGACGATGATAAAAAAGAACAAAAACTACGCTATTCCATCTTAAAATATATCTCAAGAATGTCTTCCAGATGTACGCCATTTGGACTATTCGCAGGATGTTCGGTAGGTGAATTTGGCGAAGAAACTGATATTCAACTCAAAGGTTCCGATCAAAATAAACGGCATACCCGATTGGATATGAACTATTTAGTAGCGCTTTCGCAAGATTTGGTGACGAATAAAAAAATTAGAGAACAATTACTCTTCTTTCCAAACTCCAGTATTTACAAAGCCGGACCGCAATTGCGTTATATTGAATATAAATACTTTAATAGCAGAAGACATCACCACATTGTAGCGGTTGATGATACAGAATATTTAGCAATTGTTTTAGAAAAAGCTTCGCATGGAGCTTCGCTATCACAACTTGCTTCTTTATTGGTTGATGATGAAATTACCATAGAAGAAGCGACGGAATTTATTGAAGAATTAGTATCAAGTCAGTTACTCATTAGCGAATTAGAACCTTCGGTTTCGGGACCTGAATTTTTAGATCAAATTTGTAATGTATTAGAACGTTTACAAGGTGTTGATGATATATTGACAGCACTTAAAGAAGCGGATAAAAAAATTACGAAGATTGATCAATCTATTGGGAACAATCCAGAAGTTTACTTAGAACTCAGTGAATTTTTACAAAAATTAGACACTGATTTCGAGCTAAAATTTATGTTTCAAACCGATATGGTGTTGGAAAACATAAAAAACACGTTAAGCACTTCAATTGTGGAAGATATTCAAAAAGGATATGCACTCTTAAACCGAATGACATTTCCACAATCAACCACTACACTTACCAAATTTAAAGATGCTTTTCATGAACGTTTTGAAGAACGAGAAGTGCCACTTTCCACGGCTTTAGATGTTGAAATTGGCATTGGTTACAAGCAAGATCAAGGTGCGGGAGATGTAAATCCGTTGGTAGATAATATTATGATTCCTGGCAGACAAGCGAAACATCAAATGATGGAAATTCGTTGGTCGTCTATCAATTCGTACTTTCAAGATAAATTGATTGAAGCGTTTAAAAATGACGATTATGTCATCAAAATTGATGAAGCTGACTTTAAAGATTATGACCTCAACTGGAACGATTTACCAGATACGATGTCGTGCATGATTGAAATTTTAGAAGATAAAAACGGAGAGCAAAAAATTAAGTTTAGCGGTGGCGGCGGATCTAGTGCAGCAAACTTACTAGGTCGTTTCTGTCATGGTGATCCAGAACTTTTCAAGTATACACAAGAAATGGTTGACATGGAAGCTGAGATGAACAAAGACAAAATCTTAGCCGAAATTGTGCATCTTCCAGAATCGAGAGTTGGAAACATTTTAATGCGTCCCGATTTGCGTAAATATGAAATTCCATACTTAGCAAAATCGATCAAGGAAGAAGACGATCAATTAACCATTGACGATTTAATGGTATCTGTAAAAAATCACAGCAAAGTATTGTTACGTTCCAAAAAGCACAACAAAGAAGTCGTTCCACATTTAACCAATGCGCACAATTACTCAGCAAATTCATTGCCTATTTATCACTTTTTAGCAGACATGCAAACGCAAGGAATTCGTAGCGGAGTTGGTTTCGGATTAGGACCTTTTGCCAATGAATATCCTTTTTTACCACGTGTAGAATTTAACAATCTTATCTTACACGACGCTACTTGGAACTTAAAGAAAAGCCACATAGAACCTTTACTAAAAAGTAAAAAAGACAATGACAAACTCACAGAAGCCATACAAACCTTGCGAGACAGCTTAAAAATTCCACAATATGTGATGTTAGCCGATGGTGATAATGAATTGCTTGTCAACTTTGGAAACCTTACTTCTGTTCGCATGTTACTAGATACCATCAGCAAAAGAGGTTCTTTTAAACTCACTGAATTCCTATTTAGCGAACGCGGTGTGGTAAAAGAAGGTGATGAATATTACACAAACCAAGTGGTAATTTCATTTTATAACGAAGAAAAATTAACTCAAAGCAAGCAGTCCAATGAATAACGAAATACAAAGAAATTTTATTTTAGGAGATAGTTGGCTGTATTACAAAATTTATACAGGACCAAAAACCTCAGATGCTGTGCTCACGGAGATTATAAAACCCATCGCAGAACAGCTTATAGAACACGGAATTATTGACAAATGGTTTTTTATCCGATATGCCGATCCAAAACATCATGTGAGAGTTCGTTTTCACTATACAAAACCTGAAAATGTGGGAATGATCATTAACGGATTGTACCCAAAATTTAAAGAATTTGTCGATCAAGATTTAATTTATAAAATTCAGATTGATACCTATCAGCGAGAAATAGAACGTTACGGCGCTAACACAATGGAATTGGGAGAAGATTTATTCTATCACGATAGCAAAATGATGGTCGATTTTATTGATATGATTGAAGGTGACGAAGGCGAAGAATTGCGCTGGCTATTTTCTATTCGTGCAATGGATTCACATTTAACAAGTTACGGCTATGACGATGATCAGAAATTAGAAATCATGGATCGTTTAAAAACAGGATTCGGAAACGAATTTGGCATGTCGCGTCCATTAAAAAAGCAATTAGACGATAAATTTAGAGCCGAACGCCAAAAAATTGAAGAATTTATGGTGTTTACGGCGGAAGAAAATCCAGATTACGAACCTATTTTAGATGTGTTAACCGAAAAAGAAGAAGGCATTAAGGAAACTGCCGCCGCTATTCTTAAACACAACGAAGACGGAACCTTAGCAATGCCACTTAACGATTTGATGGGAAGTTACATACACATGCTCATGAATCGTTTGTTTAAATCTAAAAACCGTATTCACGAAATGGTGTGTTACGATTTCTTATATCGCTATTACAAATCAATGATTGCGCGTAAAAAGCACATGAACAAGAAAAAATAATATTCTTAACATAAATCACAAAAAAGTCTAGCAAATTGCTAGACTTTTTTTATTCTCACCGTTTTATTCGAACGGAATCACCTTTCATCCTACTTATTTTTTTTCTACACATAAAAACTTTATACTTGTATTGATTCACTCAAATATTTTCAAGAATGCCTCTTAAAAAAACTTCTCTTCCGAATTTTTCACTTGTCATTAGTGCGCTTATTTTTTTCTGTTCGCTTTCGCTCCATGCACAAACCGATTCGTTACAAGGAAAATCGTATGAGGAGTTGATAGGATTGTATGAAAATATATTTTATGAAAATCCATCGAAAGCTACAATTTATGCTACCACTGCCTATCAACTAGCAAAAAAAAATGATGATGATGAAAAAATAGCACATGCAAAATATAACATTGCACGCGCCAAATATTCATTGACAAAATTTACAGAATCTATTAAAGGTTTAGATGAGGTCATTCGTATTGCAACAGAACTTAATGATAATGTATTACTTTATAAAAGTTACAGCTTAAAGGGAAATAATCTCTGCGATCTCAATAGAGATGATGAAGGTTTAGATCAATATATTGAAGCTAGAAAATATGCAAAACTCACAAAAAACCCAATACATATATCTACGGTAGACATCAGTATTGCACTTATAAAAAAAGTACACAAAGACTATCAGGAATGCATTAATATACTATTGCAAAATTTAGAACTTTTAAAAACTCTAGACGATCAAAGCAAAGAAAAGTCACATAATGAAAGAATTATTTTATCACAACTTGCAGACACATATCTTAGAATCAATCAATCTCAAAAAGCTGAATATTACAACAAACTAGCCCTAGCTCTAACTCCTAAAGAAGAATTTCCAAATACATATTATTTTATTTTAATGAATAATGCCATTATTCAGTATCAAATAAAAAACTACCAACAAAGTATGGACATCTGTACAGAAATAGAGGATTACTATATTAGCAACAATGAAAGTCCTAGTTTAATCACTCCATATTCGTATATAGGGAAAAATTCCTATCGATTACAAAAGTTTCCCCAAGCGATAGAATATTTAGAAAAAGCGCTTGCTATTTCTGATCAGTTCAATATAGATTTTTCCGAACGAAAAGAAACATATATGTATTTACATTTGTCTAATGCAGAAATAGGAAATAAAGAAAAAGCCTTAGAATATTCTATTAAACAGTATGAATTAGATAAAAAAAATGACAGCATTGATATTTCACTAAATAACAGAATGCACAAAGAACATGATATCATTCCACTTCAAGAAGAAATTGAGTCTTTAGATAAAAATACCAAATATCTATATAGTGCTTCTGCCATTCTATTGGTATTACTCATTGGATTCTTTATTTGGTATAAGCGAAAACAAAAACTGAATAAAATACGTTTTCAGCAATTATTATTGAAAATTGTAAAACTAGAACAACCGAAAGAAAAAACAACGCTTGAACTAACTGAAAAAGAAACTTCCAATCCAGTCACCGATGAAAATGTACTGCAAATTCTGAAAGATTTGGAAATTTTTGAAGAAAAGAAATTATACTTACGACAAGATTGTACGTTGAGTTATGTTGCCAAAAAACTAAAAACAAATACGTCGTATTTATCAAACGTAATCAACACCTATAAAGAAAAACCATTCAAATCGTACCTTTCGGAATTACGCATCAATGCCGCTTTGATTCAACTTAAAAATGATCCTAAATTACGTTCATACACCATCAAAGCTATTGCAGAAGAATTTGGTTTTAAACGTTCTGAAACCTTCTCAAGAGCCTTTAAAGCGCAAACCGACATGTACCCATCCTATTACATCAAAAGTCTTGAAAATCAGAAAATTACATAAGTGACGTTTTATAAAATGTCACTAGTATCTTTTAAATATTCCCCTTTTTTTTCAGACATTTATATCGTTAAACTTAAACAAAGGTTATTATGAAATCACTAAAACTGAGAAAAGTAAAAATTTCTAAAATAGGAAATCCCCATATCCTATTTGGAGGAGCAACCAATGGTTACCTAACTTCGCCGCCGCCAGTAACAATGGATTATGCATGTCTTAAGACAAGAGATCCTCAGGATGCCGATTGTACTTCGGTAACTAATACAATCCCGACTAATAGAACTGATCCAAATCCAAATCCAGATATCGGTGGTTAATAGACAACTTCATCAATACAATTTTTAAAAAGTCTTCAGCATATCGCTAGAGACTTTTTTGTTAATTAACACTTTCTTTATAAAATAAATATCACTTTTCTTTATCTTTAGGAAGAATTCCCTTCAAATACCTAAGCTTGCGTTTTTTAATAACTAAAAAATTAGATCATGAAAAAACAAAAATTAGGATTGAGCAAACTGGCTTTAACCAAGTCAAGAATTGCAGAATTAAACACATTAAGTGCTAAAGGTGGTGGCGAATCTACAGCTCCAAATTGTATCTTAACAGGTATTTATGACGGATGCGAAATTACAGAAAACTGTAATACCAACGGCTGTGGAACAGTTGGTTGCGGAAGTAACAATGGTTGCGGCCCAACAGTAACACAACAAATTATTACATGCTACGAAGCGTGTTAAATATTATAGTCGCTTTCTCTAAATTTTTCTAACTGTATTTTTTATTCTCTAAAAAATATTTAAATCATGAAAAAACAAAAATTAGGATTGAACAAATTGGCTTTAACAAAGTCAAGAATTGCAGAGCTGAATGCGCTTAGTGCAAAAGGTGGAGAAGAATCTACTGCTCCAAATTGTATTTTTACAGGATATTATGATGGATGTGATGTTACTGCCAATTGCAACACAAACAACGGATGTGGTGGCACAGGCTCAAACAACTGCGGCACAAACGACCCAACTTGTAATACACAAGCTATTTTATCGTGCCTATACGCATGCTAAACACACAAAAACCTCAAAAAGAACGTTCTTTTTGAGGTTTTTTTTATCATGAAAAAAATTTGTTTATTTTCTACTAAACACTTCACGCAATTGATAGAAAATTCGTTGCATTACGGTTAATTCTTCCACAACAATTTCTGCGGTTCCTTCCATTTCTTGTTTAAAATCTATTGGTTTTTCAAAAGAACTATTTAACGAATCTACTTTTAAATACGCTATATACATCGCTGGTCCGCCTTGTGTACTTAATTGCGGAACACCCGATATGTTAATAATTTCTCCCCTTAAACTTCCCCATTCTTGGTATGGATAACTGTCTAATTTGATTAATACGGTTTGACCAATTTTTATTTTTCCTGAATTTTGTACCGGAATCGATACTCTTCCTATGATTCCTTCTATTTCATCTGGAATTACCGTAAATAAATCTTGTCCAACGTTTACATTTTGGTATTGTGACCAAATATCAAAGACCGTAACTTCTCCTTTGATGGGCGATTTTAACAAAAATTGTTGTTCCCATTGTAAGATTTGATTTTCTAAGTCTTGTTTGGCTTGTTCTAAGTTTTGATCGGTTGATATTTCTGAACTTTTATCGCCTACAGAAGCTTGACGCAAACTATTTTGCAACGCCAATATAGAATTTCGATCATTTTGTATACTTGATAATAACCCTTCATACGCACGCTGAGAACCCAAATATAAATTTTCTTGATCTTTGAATTCTCGTTCAGAAACACTTTGATTTGCGTACAATCGCTTGAATTTTTCATACCTAGTTTTAGCGTTTGCTAATTCGGTTTTGTAATATTCAAGCTGATTTTGACTATTTTGCAATCGGTTTCGAACTGTATTTAATTGCAATTCTATGTTGGATGCTTGATTTTTGTCTTCGTTAAAGATAGCATAATTCAAATAGGTTAGGTATTGTGCTCTAAACGCATTATAAGCCGTTTGTATGGGTCCCAATTTTAATTTGGGCGGGAATGTATAGTTCAGCGAATCAAAGTCACTTACATTCGGTATAAAATTGTCCAATTTTTCTTTGAGCAATTGTACATCTTCAAAGTTTGCGGTATTTTCAATAACTGCCAATACTTGATCTGCTTCTACTTTTTGACCTGCATCTACAAAAATACTGGTTAATTTCCCAGAAGCTTTTGCCGTTAAATGCGCTGGTGGATTTTCAGAAGTAATCGTCACACGCGCTGGAATGATATCGTTGTAACTCAATAATGCCGAACCAGCAATGAAAATTACGACAATGACTAATACTACCGAAATTCCCCACTGAATTACCCAATTTGGCGCTTGACCCAAAATTTCTTTTACCTGATCCGATCTTTCGTCAAGGTCATTGATTTTTCTGCGCTTTTCTTCTTCCTTTTTTTCTTCTTTCTTCTTCGCCATATTAATTTCCTAGCTCTAATTGATTTTTTACTAATGTATAATATGCTCCGCGCTTTGCGGTCAATTCTTCGTGATTCCCTAGCTCAATAATTTTACCTTTGTCTAGTACAATAATTTGATCTGCATTTTTTACCGTACTTAAACGGTGTGCCACCACAACTACTGTTTTTCCTTTATAGAATTCCTTTAGGTTTTCCATAATTACTTTTTCGTTATTCGCATCTAAAGCACTCGTGGCTTCGTCAAAGAAAATATATTTTGGATCTTTGTACACCGAACGCGCAATTAAAATACGCTGTTTTTGTCCTCCAGAAACATTCACACCACTCGAGCCAATTTTTGTATTGTATCCTGATGGCAATTCTTCAATAAAGTCTTCAATATTGGCAACTTTTACCGCATGAATCAAACGTTGTTTGTCTATAATTCCTTCCGAATCAGATTCTGTAATGTTTCTAGCAATGGTATCTCCAAATAAGAAACCATCTTGCATTACGGAACCGCAGGCTTTACGCCAAACTTTGGTGCTGATGTCTTTTAAATTATTGTTTTTTCCAATAGAAATAGAACCTTCGTTAAAGTCATAAAATTTAAGTAATAACTTGATTAACGTCGTTTTTCCACTTCCACTTGCGCCCACAATTGCCGTTACTTTTCCTTCTGGAATTTCTACATTTAAATCGTCTAAGATTAATGGCGAACTTTTTCCTCCATAACGGAAACTTGCATTGGTTAATGTAATGGTTTTATCTTCTGGAAGATCTTTAATATTGTCTTCAAAACGATCTTCTTCATCATCTTTATTATGAATTTCAGACAAACGCTCTAAACTGATTTTTGCATCTTGTCCCGATTGAATGAACGTGATAAAGTTGTTGATTGGTAAGTTGAGTTGCCCAATGATATATTGCACCGAAAGCATCATACCCAACGTAAATAACGGATCGTCAATTACAGCCGTTGCCGCAATGAAGGTAATGATGATGTTTTTTAATTCGTTAATGAATCGTCCACCTGTATTTTGCGTTTGAGAAAGTGTCAATCCTTTGATCGATATTTTGAACAATCGTACTTGAATGGCTTCCCATTCCCAACGTCTTCTACGTTCTGAACCGTTTAGTTTAATTTCCTGCATTCCAGAAATTAATTGGTACAAACTACTTTGGTTGTCCGAAGATTGATCAAATCGTTTGTAATCCAGTTCAGCTCTTTTTTTCATAAAAAGTAATGTCCAACCGATATATAACGCTGATCCAATGAAGAATACGGCAAATATTTGCATGTTATAATACGCTAAAACGGCTCCGAAAATAACCATGTTAAATGCGGAAAACAATGTGTTTAAGGTTGTGGACGACAAGAAACTCTGAATTCGGTTGTGATCGTAAATACGCTGAATAATATCTCCTGTATTTTTTGAATCGAAGAACGCAATAGGCAATCGCATCAACTTGATTAAGAAATCGGAAATCAGGTTGATGTTAATTCTACTTGTCATGTGAAGCAGAATCCAACCTCGAATCAGTTCTACTGTCGTTTGTGATATAAACAGCGTTAATTGGGCGATTAATATCAGGAATACAAAGTTTTTATTTTGATAATTAATACCATAATCGACCACAGATTGTGTTAAAAACGGAAATATTAATTGCAGTAAACTCCCGACCAGCAGTCCTAAAATTAACTGAACAATGTATTTTTTATACGGTTTAAAATACCAGAATAAGAACTTAAAGCCATATTCTTTCTTTTCTTCTTTTTCTAGTTCATAAAATTCAGGTGTTGGCTCTAATAACAGTAAATATCCTTCTGCGTTTTCAGGATCTGCCGTACTACCAATCCAACCTTTTATGAAATCTTCTTTTGAATATTTCACCAATCCGTGCGCAGGATCTGCCACATACACGGTGTTTCTTCTGATTTTATAGACAACCACAAAATGACGTTGTCGCCAGTGTGCAATACACGGATACGGAACTTCATCTACCAACGTTTTATAGTCAACACTCACGGCTAATGTGTGCAATCCTATTTCTTCAGCAGCTTCTGCAATTCCTCCTAAAGAAACGCCTTCTCGGGTAATATTTGCTTTCTTCCGTAGAAAGTCAATCGTGTAAGCACGTCCAAAATGTTTTGCTACCATACGCAAACAGGTAGGACCGCAATCCATTTGATCTAATTGTCTATAAAAAGGAAATTCTCTTTTTACCATTAACTTTTTTTCTGGTGTGATTTATATTAAAACAAACTCTTGAGATACCAAAACACCTGCTGTAGCTTGTTATTTTTTGAGATTTAAAAGACCGTATTTAATGTTGAAAAGCTGTTTTAACTTGCTCAATACGATATTTACGATCATTCTGTTCAAATTTGTCATTTTTCTCTAAAAAAAATGTCTTTTATGAGAAAAACACGCACAAATATAGAATTTTATTTTTCACAACCAAAACAAATTTGACCTTTTATACGAGATTTTCGTATAAATTAGTATATTTGTGTTCAATAATACTAAAAATGAATCTAAATGCTCGTAAAGTTCACAGTAGAAAACTATTTATCTATAAAAAATAGAACCTCTATTGATTTAACAGCTACTTCTTTAACAGAACTAAGAAGCTCGAATTTGTATGCAACTCCGTTGAAAAATTTGACGTTGTTGAAGAGTATGGTTATTTACGGTGCCAATTCAAATGGAAAGAGCAACCTGTTCAAAGCCATTAATTTTGCGAGAAAGTTTATTGTTAATTCTTCCAAAGATTCACAATCGGATGAGCCTATAGAAATTCAACCGTTTTGTTTGTCTACAGAAACCATTGATGAGCCTAGTTTTTTTGAATTGGTGTTTTTGCATGATACCGTTAAATATAGATATGGTTTTGAGGTTGATGATGAACAAGTTCAGAAAGAATGGTTGTATGCAACGACTAAAAGTAAAGAACAACTTTTGTTTGAACGTGATTTTCAAGAGATTACGATTACAAGAAAGTTTGATGCGGCGAGTTCTAATTTAACAACCATCACCAGAAAGAATGCCTTGTTTATTTCGGTATGCGCTCAATTTAATATTCCGACCGGAATGGCTATTTTGAAAGCGCTGAATGGCATTCAATACGTTTCTGGATTGCAAGATCGGTTTACGGTGAATTTCACCATTGATATGATGGACGATCCTGTAAAGAAAAAATATATTGATAATTTTATTGCAGGTGCCGATTTAGGTTTTACCGAAACCAAAGTAGAACGTTTTAAGCTTACCGAGGAAATTTTAGAGAAAGGAAAAGTTCCGAAAGAGATTAGAAAACTCATTTTGGAATCTGATGAAGAGAATGTAGTTGTCAGCACAAAACATATTGTATATGACGAAAATAATGAAGAAGTAGATAATATTTATTTTAATTTATTTGTGAATGAATCGTTAGGAACTGGAAAATATGTAGCACTTTCTGGGCCTATTATTGACACGCTTTTACACGGAAAAACCTTAATTATTGATGAATTTGACGCGCAATTGCATCCACATTTGAGCAAATCGATTATAGAATTGTTTAACTCGAAAGAGAACAATCCGCATGGCGCACAACTTATTTTTGCTTCGCATAACTCTTCTTTAATCAATCCGAAACGGAAATTGTTTAGACGCGATCAAATCCTCATTGCCGAAAAAGATAATTATGGAGTCACTACGATAGAATCCCTCTACGACAAGAAAGTCCGAAAAGATGCTTCTTTCGAAAAAGATTATTTGGAAGGAAAATACGACGGCATTCCCGATTTAGAGATTAGGAAAGAGTTGCGGTTGTTTGGGGAGTAGGGTTTTGATAGCTTTGCTAGGTATTTTCAATCAAAATAGATTAAATAAATTGGTTTGATAGTAAAAATGGTTGGTAAAATCTTCTCTATCCATTGATAGTCCAATTTTTTACTATTTCAGGTAGTCTTATTACAACTTCTTTTCCGAAAATAACCTCAGTCACTAATCCCATATGTATTGAGTCAATCAAACGACAGAGATAAGAGCGCCCTTTTATCCACCAAGTAAAATGGTCATCAACAAATAGATAATGTTTAACTTCAATTCCTGTGTTTTCTTTAGTTTCCCATAACTCCCAGCCATCTAATTGAGTTTCGTAAACTCCATCCGCAACACGACTGCCAAATGTAGTTGTGTAATAGTATTCTTTGATTTCCCAAATTGCTTTTGGGTCAATAACAGAGGGAAATGCTCCGTCAACTCTTCGAGATAAAGTTCTTACAGGTAAGCCATCTTTCGTTATCGCAGTAAGTTCCTTCGGATCGTAATCACAATCTAACTCGCCTTTGTTCTTTTCGACAATCATATTAACCAAGCCCGTAAGAAAAGAATAATCTCTTTTCTCTTTCTTTTGTTTATTCATTGGAAGTGGACACTGTGGCTTATTCGCTTTTTTCATTTCGTAGAAAAGTTTTTTAGCTTGGTCTTTATTCATAAGATTCGGCTCAACTTCGTTGGTCAAAATATCTCCTCTAAATTCCATATAATCAACTACTAATTGACCAAAATCAGTAAGCTTATCATTTTCAATTAGTCTTTTAGTTGATAAGCCTTCTTTTAAAAAAACTTTTTTGATGTCTTCCATATTTGGAACTACAAAACCGCCTTCTGAATTCCCTTTAGTTTTTCTTATTGTATAACCTAACCTTTGATTCAGTAATTTAATATTAGCCCAAAACTCCAAATCGAGATTCTCAAATTTATTATTTGCTTTCATTCATGTTTCTTTCAAATTCATTAATAAACTCAGTCAAAGTTGCTCCCATTACTTCGACAACTACTTTTAATTCAACTAAATCTAAACGCCTTTCTCCAGTTTCAATCTTACTTATAAAAGATTGTGGAACATCTAAAAGATTAGCTAAATCAGTTTGTTTTAAGCCAGCTCCTATACGTAGACTATATAAGGTCTTTGTAAGTGCAATTTGTCCTTTTCTGATTGTTTTTTTATTCACATTGCTAAAATATATCCTATTTTCGGATATCCGATATTAGGATAAGGACATAATAAATATTACATTTACTCAAATTTTTAATTATGCAGTTAACACTCGATAGCAAATTTGCTACTTACACACCACCAAAAAGTCAATTATTGAAATGGGTTGGAAACAAACAAAGATTTGCATCAGAAATTGCAAGATTTTTTCCGACTGATTTTAACACTTTTTATGAGCCTTTTCTTGGTAGTGGTGCTGTAATGGCTACAGTAGCTCCAAATATAGGTGTTGGCTCTGATGCTTTTTTACCATTAATTGAAATATGGCAACAATTAAAATCTGACCCAAACGGATTGGTTGATTGGTACGCAGAAAATAGAAATAAGTTAAATGAGAAAAATAAAGTAGAAGTTTACGAAAATGTAAAGGCATCCTTTAATGCTAAACACAATGGAAAAGATTTTTTATTCCTAACTAGAGCTTGTTATGGAGGAATAGTTCGATTTAGAAAGATTGATGGCTATATGAGTACACCTTGTGGTCCTCATACTCCAATCTCTGTTGATAGTTTTGCTAAAAGAGTTAAAAACTGGAAAGGTCGAATGAAAAATGTAAATTTTGTTCACGCTGACTACAAAGAGGTATTTGAACTTGCTAAAGAAGGTGATTTAATTTATTGCGACCCTCCATACAGTCATAGTCAAGGAATTCTTTATGGTGCTCAATCTTTTCGCTTAGAAGATTTATTTTTAGAAATAGAAAAAGCTAAGAGTAAAGGAGTTCGAGTTGCATTAAGCATTGATGGAAGTAAAAAATCTGGGAATTTTTTATGTGACTTACCAATACCAGAAAATGTTTTTGAAGAGGAAATATTTGTTAGTGTTGGACGCTCAATGCTGAGAAGATTTCAAATGGAAGGTCAAACTTTAGAACAAGAATTAGTTTCTGACAGACTGCTTTTAAATTATACCTTATAAAAAAACAAAAAGCCGCTACTTACATAGCGACTTTTCTAAAAACATTTTTTTCGTAATTTTTAATTATTGCAACACAAGCTACAAACAAGTTTAGTCAAATAATAATATTTTAGCCGATTCATTTATTGGAAAAAAATGTTAATTGATGAGCAATCTTTTGGTTGCTGTTCCTTCGTTAGAAATGATTTTAACAAGGTATAGTGCTTTTGATAATTCAGAAACATCAAATGTTTGTCCAGCAGTAAAACCGCCAGTAAACGCTTTGATTTGCTTTCCTGTGATATCGTAAATTAATACTTCTTCTACTTTTTGATTTAGTTTGAAACTGTCCGAAGCAGGATTTGGATATAACGAAATGGTATTCGCAACATTTTGGAATTCTTGCGTGCTTAATACCGTTTGCTGATTTCCAAAGATTCTAAATTGTCCCGCTGGAATCGAAATTGGATCTGCCGTATTGGTTACGTTGATCGTTGTCGTTCCGGTTTCGTCCATTAAATCGTACCAAGTTCCTGTGTATGGAAAATCAGGAACAATGGTTAGATTTGCCACCGAGAAGTTACATAAAACCACCACATTTTTTAGTGAAGTTGAAGGAATGTTATCATCCCAAATATAGATTCGCTGACGAATATCATTGATATACGGACTAATTGAATAATTTCCTTCAAAAACAGGCTCTCCAACTTTTAATTTGATGATTCGTGCCCAATCGTTATAGATTTTAGCTCTGTTTGCATCGCCCAACCAGTTATTGGTCCATTGTGGCTGTGGTTTTGTGTCTAGTTTACAATCGCCCGCAGTTGGATCACTTGGTGTATTTACGGTTCCATTGTTACAGGTAAAGATAGAATTTTCCATTCCTAATGCGCCAAAGTGCCAAATCATTTTTGGCCCTGGAATCGTGAGTGAAGCTGCTCCTAAAGCAGACATTCTTGATAAAGCCGTATTCAAATCTTGTACATTATGTGAAGACAATGCTGAATTTCCAAATTGTAAATTTCTATACATTAATCGTTCTTCATCATGACTTTCTGCATAGCCAATTAATCGTGGCCCGTTGAAACCTCTACTCGTATGTCCCATTCGGGTGATACTTGCATTGGACGCAAATCCCATGGTTAGTTGGTTGTATTGATCGGTCATTTTTCCCCACATCATGATTCCTTTTCCTTCGCCTAAGCGATAATCTGCCCATTGTTTTTCTTCGTTGTCTTGACCTAAGTGTTCAAAGATTACGTAGTGACTATCGTCAATACTCCAAGAATAATCTGCATATTGCTTTAAAATTGCTACTCGATCGTTTCTGTATCCATTGGTACATCCATCATCGCCAGCCGTGCATTCTTGCGTGAATCCTTTGGTTAAATCCCAACGGAAACCATCAATATTGTATTCTTCAATCCAATGTTTGATAACACGTTCTGTGTAGTATTGTGTGCGTGATTGTTGATGATTAAAATCAGAACCAACACTGTAACTGTGCGTAGCTATTTGATTGAAGTATGGGTTTTCTGAACTTGGTTCGCCCCAACCGTCATTGTCTGGATCGTTCATCCACATACGTACCATTGGATTTCTACCAAAGGCATGATTTAGCGCAACATCTAGGATGACTGCAATTCCATTTTGATGACATAAGTCTACGAATTCTTTGAATTTGTCTGCTGTTCCGTAGTATTTGTCTAATGCTAAATGAAAAGAGGTATTGTATCCCCAACTTTCATTGCCTTCAAATTCCATGATGGGCATTAACTGAATCGCGTTTACGTTTAGGTTTTTAAAGTAATCGATACGATCAATTAGGTTTTGGTAGTTTCTGTTTGCATCAAAGTCACGAATTAGTACTTCGTATACAATTAGGTCTTCTTTTTTAGGCTTGGCAAAGTTTGTTACTTGCCAATTGTAAGGAGTTTGTCCTGTTTGTAATACCGTTACTTCACGTTCTTGTCCTGTAGGATAGCTTGGAAGGTTTGGATAGCTAGTTGCTGGAATGAAAGGATCGTCAAATGGAGATAATACTAAGGTTGAGTAAGGATCTGCCGTTTTTACTAGTGTTGGCGAATTTGCAATTGGAGTTTGATCGACTACCCAATATTGATAGGTGTAGTTTTGACCTGGCGTTAATCCTGTGATTTCTAACCAAAATTTACCTGTTGCACCATCTTTTTTCATAGCATAGCTTCCGTCTGGTTGCCAGTTATTGAAACTTCCCGCTAGGTATACAAAGTCTTTGTTTGGTGCATCTAATACCAACGTTGCCTTAGACGTATCTGCATTATAATTGATACCATCTTCCATTCCTGCTGGCATTGCTTGCGTAGCTGTTCCTGGGTTGACAATCACATTGAAGTTTTTGGTAATAGTTGTTCCTCCTAAGGTAACTTCTAATGCGTAATTTTTATTAGTGGTGATATTCGTATCTGTGTAAGAGTACGATGTTCCACTGTTTGAGTTGATCGTGGTTCCGTTTGCTTTTAATATATAAGCTGCGCTTCCACCTGTGTTGTTTGCCGTGATTGCTAAGTTTGATCCAGAAGCTAAAATAGTTGTGCTTCCGTCTCCTGGTGTTACTAGTGTGGATTGAAATGCGCCTACATCAAAGAAGAAGTCACTACAACCTGTTGCTTTTAGTTCTTGAGTTCCGGTTTTGTTTCTAAAAACCATTCCCATTTTGGTAATTGTTGCTGCTTGTGGAGCTGTTAATCCATAATAGGTTTCTGGCGTAATTTGAATTTGCCATAAGCTACCACCAATATTTGTCATTTCTCCAACGCCATCATCTTGTCCCCAATTTCCTGTAACATAGGTCCAAGGATTGCTATCGGTTCCAACGCCAGAGTGCATGTATACTTTGTCAGGACTTGTAATTCCTGCACAATCCGTTGCCGAACTATTAATATCTACTGTTATGGTAATCAAGCTACTAACTTCAAAAGGAGTTGGCGTAATGGTTACTTGACCAAATGCAATACTTGCAAACAGTAAGCATAATATGTGTAATTTTTGTTTCATCCGTTTTCTTTTTTTGTCAATTATAATTTATCTATTCGTATAAATTCACATGACATATTTCATAGCTATTACTTTTTATACTTTCATTGATTAAGATAAAAAAGGCTGTAATGAATGTTACAGCCTTTTTAAATGATCGTTGAATTAGTTAAGTGTCAGTGTATATGTATAAGCTCTTGGGTTGCTTAAGTCTAATACAACTGTATAGTTTCCTGCTGCTGGCACTGCAATGTTGTCTCCTCCATTTTCTAATGATCCGTCAGCTCCTGTATCTCCATAGTTCCAGTCCCAACCATCATTTGCTCTAAACTTGATCTCTTCTGCTGTTAAATCTATCGTAAGTGTCCATGTTTTTGATGCAGGATCATATACCATGTTTGTATCACTGTCCCATCCTGTTGGTGTTCCAGAACCAATTAATCCCCAACTGTATTGTGTAGCACTGTATGTTAAGTCTCCAGTGTTTACTTGTAATAGGTAGTATCCTGGCGTAGCTGGCACGTTAGATTCTCCTTCTGCTACTAAAATTCCTGAGAAACTTCCATCATCACCCCAATCTGTATTTCCCCAAGCAAAGTTTCCTGCTTCATCTGGTGCAACAAATTTGTATTCAGTTTCTAACCACACATATCCTTCGTAGTCAGTTGCTCCAAATTCTGAAGCCGCTAATCTTGGTGCTGTTGGCGGATCCCATCCTTGGTGGTTTCCTGGCACTGCAATTTTAGGTAAAGAAGTTGTGTATGGTGTTACGTTTAGTGTAAGTACCTCTGACATTTGCTGTTGTGCATCTTGTGTTCCGATAGAAGAAATGACACGAACATCTATATCTCCAGCTACAAATGGGCTTAATCCTGCTGCGATAGCTACATCATTTAATTGTTGATTAGTCCAAGAAAGGAAACGTTCCGTAGTTGAACCTCCTGCGATTGGATTTGCGAAATCTGTTCCTGATAATGCAATTTGCACATCATAGTTAATAGACGTTTGTGCATTATAGTCTGCATCGTTCCAAACTAGTGTTGTTGCCAAAGCTTGTTCATTTGCTGCGCTCAAAACTAAGGCAGTTCCTGATGCTGGTGTAACTAATTCTGGTCCGCCTTGAGCTGAAGCAATGATTAAATTATCATCATCACTACATGCGTTGAATCCAACGAACGCAACTACTGCTAATAAGCCTGCTGATATTTTATTTAATTTTTTCATTTTAATTTTTTTTTAATAACCTGGGTTTTGAGTTAAGTTAGGGTTTGCTGTAATATCTGTAGATGGTATTGGGAATAAATCTCTGAATGCTTCCGTGGTTGTTCCGCTTTCTACGTTTCCTTTCCATGGCCAAACACCTTGGTCAGAGAATTGTCCGAAACGAATTAAATCTGTTCTTCTGTGTGCTTCCCAGTGTAATTCTTTTGAACGTTCTGATAATAGAAATTCATCTGTAATGTCTGAGAAACCTCCAATTGGATTTGCGTTAGAACGTAATCTTACTCGGTTTACATATTCTACAGCCAATCCTTGATCGCCAGTTCCGCTTCTTTTTACAGCTTCTGCATACATTAAATACGCATCTGCTAATCTAAATACAGGGAAATCTGTATCGATGAAGTCTCCAGAACTGTCTGATCCAGCAACACCCATGCTTGTTACATTTTTGAATTTTTCAACTGCGTATCCATCATTAAAGTTGTATACATCTGCAATTTCTAATTCTTGTCCGTCTGTAAAGAAGTTTGCTCTTTGGTCAACTACCAATTCGGATGCTGAGAATTTGTTTACGAACGCTTTTGTCGTTCTAATTCCGCCCCAACCTCCGTTGATTCCGAAAGCTGCTGCGCTCATATTTCCTCCAACTGGTGCATGTACTAAGAATGTCATGGCTCCAAATCCTTGTGTATTTAAACCATCAGAATTAAAAGTAAAGATAAATTCGTTTTGTGCGCCATTGGTATTATTATCGGCTAAGAATAATTCATCATAATTATCATGAAGTGTATATCCTGCGCCAATAATATTTTCTAGGTATGGAATTGCTTGCGCACTTTGGTCTGTTCCTGTGTATACTTCTGCATTTAAGTATAGTTTAGCGAGTAACATCCAAACCGCAGCTTTGTCCGCTCTTCCGTATACATTTTGACGTGCATCAATCATGATTGGCTCAATTTCTGTGAGTTCAGAAATGATAAAATCGAATACTTGCTGTCTGCTTCCTTGTTGTGGTAAAAAAGCTCCAACTGGATCTGCATCTGTTACAAACGGTACATTTCCAAACATATCAATCGCATGCCAATAGCTCATAGCTCTCAAGAAACGAACCTCAGCTTTGAAGGCTGCTGATAAAAATTCTGATTCTGGCACAGCTCCGGTAGCTCTTAAGAATTCATTTGAGATTGAAATCTGATAATAAATTCTGTTATACATGGCTGTAATAAACTCGTTTGCTGGTGTCCATTTTTGCCAGTTAAGATCGTGAATTGTTCCATCATTCCAAGCAATTAGTGCTTCATCAGTGGTTAATTCTTGGTGTTTCCAATATTGTCTCAAATAGTTTGAGAACCCTTCATCAATTCCTGAGATATCTGGATTTCCAGCGGGACCTTGTTGGCCACTCACTACAAAACCTGCATAGATTCTTGCAAGAAATTGTTCGTATGCCGCAGGATCGTCAAAGACATTCGCTGCTGTTTGTTCTATTACTGGTTCTAAGTCTAATTGATCGTCACAGGATACAAATCCTATGCTTGTCATCAACAGTAATAGTACAATACCTATACGATTTGATTGTTTTCTAAGTGTGTTCATCATTGTGTGTATTTGGTATTACTTTATTATAAATTTAAGCTAAAGCCCATCAAAATATTTCTTGATCTTGGGTAGAAATTGTTATCAATTCCACCACTGATTTCAGGATCTAATCCGTCATAATCTGTGATTGTGAATAGATTTTGTCCTGCTACATATACTCTCATTCTTGCATCTTTAAATAAATTATCTATGGTATATCCAAAAGATAAGTTATCTAATTTTAAGAAAGAAGCATCTTGTACATAATAATCAGAGAATAATTGTGGGTTTTGAAATCCTGTGTCTAAAATGGACGAATTTACGTTATTGATAGAGGTTGCTCCAAATAAAGCTTGAACGTTTCCAGTGTTAGATGCTACGTTGTTGTATGCGAAGTTTCCAAGACTTGCTCTCATCGTGAAACTAAAGTCAAAGTTTCCATATTGCATGTTTGATGAAAATCCTAAAACAGCATCTGCATTTGGACTGTTGTATCTGTATCTGTCATCTTGATCGATCACTCCATCAGCGTTAATGTCTACATACGCTCCTTCAATTGGTGCGCCTTGTGCATCATATATTTGCTTGAATACATAGAAAGAGTTTGCTTCGTATCCAACCGAGTTGATTTGGATTGTATTTCCAACACCACCCGAAATTCCTCCTGTCAATACTCCTGGAGAATCCGTATTGTCTGTTAAGAATAATTTTGTGATTTCATTTTCAAAGAACGCCACATTGAAATTTGTGTTCCATGAGAAGTTTTCATTTTGTACAATAGCTGCATTTAAGCTTATTTCCAATCCTCTGTTTTCTAAGTTACCAACATTGGTTAACAACGCATTTGATAAGTTTGTACCTGCTGGCACTGGAATAAAGTTTAATAAATCTTCTACTTTACGCTCATATACTTCTACCGAACCTGTTAATCGATCGTTGAAGAATCCGAAATCTAAACCAATGTTTAGGTTTTTAGAACGTTCCCAACGTAAGTTTGCGTCATATTCTTCTGGACGAATCGTTGTTACGAAACGTGGAGAACCATCAGGATTGTATCCAAATTGATATTGTACACGTCCGTCACCAGTAGTGTATCGTGGAAGATATGCGTAATCTTGTCCAATTTCTTGCTGACCTGTGATTCCGTAAGCGACTCTAAGTTTTAATTGTGAAAATACTTTAGAATCCTTCATGAAATTTTCATCAATAATGTTCCAACCGAAAGAAGCTCCTCCGAAAATTTCAGATCGATCTGCTGGATTTAAACGTGATGAAATATCATTTCTAATGTTTACTGTTAGCAAATATTTGCCATCATAATCGAAGTTTAATCTTCCAAAATAAGCTTCTAAAGAGTTTTCTCCAATAAATCGAACGGAATTTGTTTCTCCTAATCCTGTGGTACTTTCTGATCTGTTTGATCTGTAAAAACGTTGGAACGAGTGTCCCGCAGTTACATCTACGGAAGTTTTGATACTTTCAAAAGTCTTTTTATAGTTTACAAATACATCTAAAAGCTTGTTTCTGTTTAATGTATTGTATGTACCTACAACTCCTTGTTGGTTAAAGTTGGAAGCTGCTTCCGCAGGAATGCTTGTGTTTCCTTCTACCTCAAAATAGTCATACCCACCAAGAGCCGTTACTTTGATATCTCTTGCAAAAGGTAATGTATAATCAAATTTTAAACTTCCCGTACTTCTTTTTGTATCAGCGATATTGCTGTTTTGTTCTAACAATCCAACAGGGTTTCTCACCGCAATGGTGTTGATAGTTCCGTCGTTGTTTACATTTTCAGTGTAGCCACCAAAAGGACTTGTAGGGTCGAATACAGATTGTGTTGGGTCAAAAGAAACCGCAGCACCAATAGCTCCTGTATTTGCAAAAGTATCTTCAATTAAGGTTCCTAATACGTTTGCTTCTATTCGTAAATCATCATTTAATAAACGTTGAATGAACTTCACAGAACCTGTCCAACGATCTACTTTTGAATTTCTCAGTGTTCCTTCTTGCGTTACATACCCTACAGAAGCTCTATAGCTTGAATTATCAAATGCGCCTGAAACAGTTAGGTTTGTATCCGCCGTTAGCGAACCTCTGTAAATTTGGTCTTGCCAATCTGTACTTGTGCTTCCTAATTGTGAAATTTGATTTGCGTTTCCGTTTGCCGTTACCAAATCTCTAAACTGAGTAGATGATAATACATCTATTTCATTAAAGTTGTTTCCAACCGACGTAAAATGATTTACATTGATATTGAATGGTTGCCCAGATTTTCCAGTTTTTGTCGTAATCAAAATGACACCACCCGTTGCTCTCGATCCATAAATAGAAGCCGCAGAAGCATCTTTTAATACCGTAAATGATTCAATATCATTTGCGTTGATGTAATTTAATCCACTATTTCCTTGATCTAACGGAACACCATCGACTACAATTAATGGATTTGAGTTTGCCGCTAACGAAGAAACTCCACCTCTAATTTTAATGGCAGAACCCGTTCCTGGCGCTCCACTTGGCGGTGTTACTTGTACTCCGGCAGTTTTACCCGCAATTAATTGTTCTGGTGATACAATGGCTCCACTGTTAAAATCATCGGAGCTTACAGATTCTACAGATCCTGTCACATCTTTTTTGACAGCAGATCCGTATCCTACTACGACAACTTCATCAAGTTTGGACGCATCTTCATCAAGTGCCACATCAATAGTAGCCTGTCCACTGTATAAAACTTCTTGACTTTTGTATCCTACATACGTAAACTCAATGGTTTGTCCATTAGTTACCTTTAATTGATACTTACCATCAAAGTCGGTTGTGGTTCCGGTTGTTGTCCCTTTTATGATCACATTCACTCCTAATAATGGAGTTCCAGTGGCTTTCTCAGTAACGACACCTGTCACATTTGTTTGGGCAAGCATTCCTAGTGGAATCAAAAAAGCCAAAAACAAAATAAATTTTTGCATTTTCTTCATTTGTTTAATTTTTTGTTTTCAAAATTGTCGTGAAAAATTACTCCGTTTTCAAACATTTTTTTAACAAACTGTTCTTAAATTTACGTAATTTTTTTGTTTAAATACTTTATATTTTCATCTCTCGATGTTAAAACTATGTAAAATTTAGTGAAATCAAAATACAGGCATAAAATTTGCTCGTACGCAAACGTTTTCGTGTTGACAACTTTTGTAAACATTGGGTTTTATCTAATTAAAACAGTGTATTTTTAACAAAAATAAAAAAATTCGTAGCTTAAATTATTGATCTTATAATGAACCCTTATGAAACGAAAAGTAACTCTTAAACAAATTGCGAAAGAATTAGACGTTTCTGTCTCCACAGTTTCGAAAGCATTACGAAATAGTAAAGAAATAAGTTTGGATACCAGAACCAAAGTTCAGGCATTTGCAAAATTATATAATTATCGCCCGAATAATATCGCATTAAGCTTAAAAAATAAGCGAACCAAAACGATTGGTGTGATTATTCCTGAAATTGTACACCATTTTTTCTCTAAAGTGATTAGCGGAATTGAAAAAGAAGCGAATAGCAGAGGTTATAATGTGATTATCGGATTGTCTAACGAATCGTTTGACAAAGAAGTTATTAACATTGAAATGCTTGCCAACGGAAGTATTGACGGATTTATCCTGTCAGTTGCCAAAGAAACCTTGCTTTTACAAGATTATCATCACTTTTACGAAACCATCAATCAGGGAATGCCGATTGTCATGTTTGATAGAGTTGTAAACGAAATTGCTTGTGATAAAGTAGTTGTCGATGATAAATTAGGCTCTAAAAAAGCAATTACGAAATTAATTGATACAGGTTGTAAAAACATTGCCCTCATTACTACTAAAGATTATGTGAATGTTGGAAAGCTTCGTACGCAAGGATATTTAGAAGCATTGGAAGAACATAAAATCTATCCGAAATCGTCCCTCATCATAAAAGTAGAAGAAAATAAAGACAAAGATGTAGAAATTGAAACCTTAGAAAAAGAAATTTCTGCATTGCTTGATAAAGAAAAAACGATTGACGGAATTTTTGCCGTCAATGAACTCTACGCCATTACGGCAATGAAAATAGCGATTAACAAAGGATATAAAATTCCTGAGGATATTTCTATCATTGCCTTTACAGATGGTGTTTTGTCTAAACATTCCATTCCTTCACTAAGCACTATAAGTCAGCATGCAGGAGAAATGGGCGCAAAAGCAGCGACTTTATTGATTGATAAATTAGAAGAACTTGTAGACGAAGAAAGTTATCAAACAAAAGTCATTAACACCACATTAATAGAACGCGATACCACAAAATAAATTCATCATTTTTAGGTATCAAATAGGTGCTTTTTTGAAGAATTAGCTGTTAGAATCTCAATTTAGTGATGGCTGTTTCAAAAAAACTATTATATTTACAACATAAAAATCGAAACTTATATTTTTATCTCTCAAATTAAAAATAAGTTTTGATAAGTCATCGCGCTTATCGTAGTACTAACTAATTACTATACGATAATGGAAAAGCGTAGGTTAAGTTTTTGGGAAATTTGGAACATGAGTTTCGGTTTCCTTGGAATACAAATGGGGTTTGCACTCCAAAATGCCAATGTCAGTAGAATTTTTCAAACGTTAGGAGCCGAAATAGATGATATTCCGATTCTTTGGGTTGCTGCACCGCTAACTGGTTTAATCATACAACCAATTATTGGATATTTCAGTGACCGAACGTGGCATCCAAAATTAGGAAGACGAAGACCGTATTTCTTAGTAGGTGCTATTTTAGCGTCTTTGGCGTTAATTATCATGCCAAATTCACCAATGCTTTGGTTTGCCGCAGGAATGCTGTGGATTATGGATGCATCTATTAATGTTTCTATGGAACCTTTTAGGGCTTTTGTTGGTGATAATCTTTCGGATGAGCAAACAACTAAAGGGTTTGCAATGCAAAGCTTCTTTATCGGAATTGGTGCGTATGTAGCTTCTAAACTTCCAAACATGCTTACGTATCTTGGTGTCGCTAATACAGCTTCCGAAGGTATTATTCCCGATTCTGTAAAGTATTCTTTTTACATTGGTGGAGCAGCTTTTTTTATTGCTGTTTTATGGACAGTCATATTTTCAAAAGAATACACGCCTGAAGAAATGAAGGTTTTTGAAGAAGCAGAAAATAATGACTTTAGCAAAGAAGAACGTTCTCCAGCATGGTTTACGGAAAATGGAAAATCGCACTTAACAAAAGGACTCATTGCAATTGCTATAGGATTACTAACTACGTATCTAATTTATCACTTCGGACTTAAAAAAGATTTGTATGTGTTAACATTAGGCTTAATTACATTAGGCGGTGTTGCGCTTTTAATCTCTGGATTAATGCAACGAAATAACAATGTAGATAATGGCTTTGTCACCATCATTAACGATTTTCAATCCATGCCAAAAATGATGAAGCAATTAGCTTGGGTACAATTTTTCTCTTGGTTTGCTTTATTTTCTATGTGGATTTATATGACACCTGCTATTACAGAACATATTTACGGAACAACTGTTGCCACTTCCGAAGCGTATAATACAGGTGCAAATCAAGTAGGAGAAATGTTTGCCAATTACAATATTATTGCCGCTTTAGTTGCCTTTTTATTACCAGTTTTGGCAAAAGCAACCAGCCGAAAATTTACACACTTCCTTGCATTAACATTTGGTGGTTTTGGATTAATGTCAATCTATTTCATTTCAGAGCCTACTACATTTATGATTGAATGGTTACCAATGATTGGTGTTGGTATTGCTTGGGCAAGTATCTTATCTATTCCGTATGCAATGCTTTCAGGATCGTTGCCTGCTTCCAAAATGGGGTATTACATGGGCGTTTTTAATTTCTTCATTGTAATTCCACAACTAGTCGCAGCTTCCATATTAGGATTTATGGTTTCGTATTTCTTTAACAACGAACCTGTGTACGCATTGTTAGTTGGTGGTGCTTCTATGATTTTAGCAGGAATTATTTCACTAACAGTAAACGACACAGCAACTACATAGATTTATAATTAATGAACAAAAAAGGATTTATATTTGATTTAGATGGTGTCATTGTCGATACTGCAAAATATCATTACCTATCGTGGAAACAATTGGCCAACGAACTAGGTTTTGACATCACACTAGAACAAAACGAAAAACTCAAAGGAGTCAGTAGAGTCCGTTCCCTAGAAATTATTTTAAATTGGGGAAATACAACACTTTCCGAAGACGCGTTTATGAAATACATGGCAGAGAAAAACGATAACTACTTATCGCATATTGCACAAATGGACGAAGAAGAAATTCTTCCCGATGTCCCAAAAATACTTAACTATTTACAAGAAACACAGCAAGGAATTGCGCTCGGATCCGCAAGTAAAAATGCACGCAAAATTTTACAAAAAGTAAACTTATACGAAACCTTTGAAGCCATTGTAGATGGAAATGATGTCAGCAAAGCAAAACCCGATCCGGAAGTATTTCTCATTGCTGCAAAACAACTAAACAAAGTACCAACGGATTGTATTGTATTTGAAGATTCTGTCGCAGGCGTTACTGCCGCAAATACCGCAGGCATGATTTCTATAGGAATTGGTTCCGAAGAAACACTAGGTCATGCAGACTATGTCTTCAAAGATTTTACCGAAATACAAATCCCTTTTATAAAAGAATTAATAAATAGATAATAGAAAATCAGAACGCACAGCGATCTCAATTCTAATATCTAATATCTAGAAAAAAATGAATCAGAATTATATACAACCAGACAATTGGTCTATCATCGAAGAAGGTTTTAATACTGAAAGTGTAAAATCGTCCGAAAGTCTCTTTAGCATCGGAAACGGCGCTATGGGACAACGTGCTAATTTTGAAGAATACTACTCTGGGGCAACATTTCAGGGAAGTTATATTGCAGGCGTATATTATCCTGACAAAACAAAAGTAGGTTGGTGGAAAAACGGCTATCCTGAATATTTTGCGAAAGTCCTAAATGCACCTAACTGGATTGGAATCAACGTAACCATCAATGATGAAGTCCTAGACTTAAACGCCTGTAAAAAAGTAGAAAACTTTCGCCGTGAACTCAACATGAAAGAAGGTTGGTACGAACGTTCATTTACAGCAACTTTACAAAACGATATCCAAATTGAAGTTACTTCCAAACGATTCTTAAGTTTAGACATTGACGAAGTTGGTGCCATTGCATACAGCATCAAACCATTAAATAATAATGTAACCATAAAATACACACCATACTTAGATTCGGGAATCAAAAATGAAGATGCCAACTGGGAAGAAAAATTCTGGGAAACCATTCAAGTAAAAGAAGAAGGAAATCAAGCATTTATCGTTGCTAAAACGCTCAAAACGGACTTCTATGCGTGTACGTTCATGCAAACGGAACTTAAACTCAACGGAAAACCGCTGAACTTATCCACAAACGCTACACACAAATCAACCGATGTAGCATTTCACTATGCACAAGAAGTCAACGCAAACGAAACCTGTACTATATACAAATATGGAGGTTACACAGTTTGTACAAATCATGACAAATACGAACTCATTACGGCTGCCAAAAAAGCATTGCAACAAGCAAGTTCATTAGGATTTGATGCACTGTTAGAAAAACAAAAAGAAGCCTGGGCGAAAATCTGGGAAATGGCAGACATTACCATTGAAGGCGATGTAAAAGCACAACAAGGAATTCGGTTCAATATCTTTCAGCTCAACCAAACATACTTAGGAAAAGATTCACGACTCAACATTGGTCCAAAAGGATTCACGGGCGAAAAATATGGCGGAAGTACATATTGGGATACGGAAGCATATTGTATTCCGTTTTACATGACGACGAAAGATCAGCAAGTAGCACGAAACCTATTGCAATATCGATACAATCACTTAGAAAAAGCAATTGAAAACGCTCAAAAACTGGGATTTAACAACGGTGCGGCACTCTATCCAATGGTAACGATGAATGGTGAAGAATGTCACAATGAGTGGGAAATCACCTTTGAAGAAATTCACAGAAACGGCGCTATTGCATTCGCCATTTACAACTACACACGCTACACAGGCGATTATAGTTACATTCCAGAAATGGGCTTAGAAGTCATGATCGGAATTGCACGTTTTTGGCATCAAAGAGCGACATTTTCTACCGCAAAAAACAAATACGTTATCTTAGGTGTTACAGGACCAAACGAATATGAAAACAACGTAAACAACAATTGGTATACGAATTACATCGCACAATGGTGTATCAAATTTACACAAGAAAACATTCAAAAAGTAAAACAAGAATACGCGTCCGATTACGATCGTATCATGCAAAAAGCACGCTTATCCGATCAAGAAATCTCTTCATGGATGGAAGTTGCTGAAAACATGTACTTTCCATACAGCGAACAATACGGCGTGTACTTACAACAAGATGGTTTCTTAGACAAAGACTTAGTAAGCGTTGCCGATTTAGATCAAGCACAACGACCAATCAATCAAAAATGGAGTTGGGATCGCATCCTACGCTCGCCATACATCAAACAAGCGGACACCTTACAAGGTTTTTACTTCTTTGAAGATCACTTTACCAAAGCGGAACTCGAAAAACACTTCGACTTCTACGAACCATTTACGGTACACGAATCGTCACTTTCTCCTTGTGTTCACAGCATTCAAGCGGCAAAACTGGACAAAATGGACATGGCGTATACGTTCTATCTGCGTACATCACGACTCGATTTGGACGATTACAACAAAGAAGTCGAAGAAGGTTTGCACATTACCTCCATGGCAGGAACGTGGATGAGCATCGTAGAAGGTTTTGGCGGTATGCGTATGAAAAATGACACACTTTCTTTTGAACCGCGAATTCCGTGGCAATGGAAAGGCTATTCGTTCAAAGTAAACTTTAGAAATCACATTCTCAAAATAAATGTCACACACGACGGAACTTCGTTTGAACTCGAAAAAGGAAGCGATTTAATCATTCTCGTCGATGGAAAAAAAATAGCTGTTTCACCAGACAATTTGGTCACGGTTTAGTAAACTAATTTGGAGCTATTTCCTGCTTTCCGCTGTATCTCCCGAGAAAATCGGGAGGATGCCGCTGCAATCAGGGCTAGGGTTTTGGAAGTAGTATTGAGTATTGAGATATGAGTATTGAGTTTTAATCCAAAAACGTCACTTCGAGTGATTTTTCTGTTACATTGAGCGCAGTCGAAATGAAAGAAAAATTGTATCGAGAAGTACTTTGAAATCTAAAAATCATAAAAAGTATGATCCCGCTTTTCAGCGGGATTAGTTCAACTAACAACTTTAAGTTCGCCACGGGCTTCTTAAAGTCGAGTTTCACTAAAAAAACAATCAGATGAAAAAAACAATCTTACTCATACTAATACTATGTTGCTTCTCTTGTAAACAAACAGAAGACAAATCATCTGATTCAGTACAAAAAACTGCGGAAGTAACCGAAATCAAAAACGACATTGAACGCGTAGAACCGCCAAATTGGTGGACAGGTTTCAAAAACACCAAACTACAACTATTGGTAAAACATCCTGAAATTTCAAAAGCAACACCTAAAATTTCCTATGCAGGAATTACTATTGAAAAAGTGACCAAAGGCGAAAGCCCAAATTATCTATTCATCGATTTAGACATTTCGGAACAAACAAAACCTGGGAAATTCAACATTAATTTTGAATTTGAAAATGGTTCAACGCTCGCACAAACCTACGAACTCAAAGAGCGTACAAAACCTACGGAAAACTATATTGGGTTTGACAGTTCAGACGTTATCTATCTCATCACACCAGATCGATTCGCGAATGCAAAACCCGAAAATGATATCATAGAAAGTTTACAAGAAACAACGATTGATCGTAAAGATGATTACGCTCGTCATGGCGGAGACATAAAAGGAATCACAGAACATTTAGACTATATTGACGACATGGGATTTACGGCAATTTGGTCGTGTCCGTTACTCACAAACGACATGCCAAGAGCTTCGTATCACGGCTATGCAATGACGAATTTCTATGAAATTGATCCACGATTTGGAACACTTGCCGAATACAAAGAACTCGCTGAAAAAGCTGAAAAAAAAGGCATCAAACTCATCATGGATCAAGTAGCAAATCATTGCGGATCTGAACATTGGTGGATGAAAGATTTACCATTCAACAATTGGGTAAACTATCAAACAGCATTTGAAAATGGTGAAAAAATAAACAATTCCAATCATCGCCGAACATCCAATCAAGATCTGTACGCTTCCGAAAGTGACAAAGAAGGCATGGCAAATGGTTGGTTTGTCCGCGCCATGCCCGATCTCAATCAGCGAAATCCATTCATGGCAACATATCTCATTCAAAACAGTATTTGGTGGATAGAAACAGCTGATTTAGGTGGTATCAGACAAGATACCTATCCATATCCTGACAAGGAATTTATGAGCAAATGGGCAGGCACCATCATGACAGAATATCCAAACTTTTCCATAGTTGGCGAAGAATGGAGTTACAATCCGTTACTCATTGGCTATTGGCAAACAGGCGCAAACAACAAAGACGGTTATGAAAGCAATCTAACATCTACGATGGATTTTGCCATGCAACGCAAAACTGTCGAAGCCTTAACGGAAGAAGAATCGTGGGACAAAGGTTTGGTAAAAATCTATGAAGGTTTGGCAAACGACTTTCATTACGCAAGTCCAAAAGACATCCTAATATTTCCAGACAATCACGATATGAGTCGAATTTTTACACAACTCAACGGCGATATCACAAACACAAAAATGGCATTAAGCTATCAATTGGTATTACCACGAATTCCACAACTCTATTACGGAACGGAAATTTTAATGAACGACTTTGCAAAACCTGGCGATCACGGTTTAATTAGAACCGATTTTCCTGGCGGTTGGAAAGATGACAAAGTAAACGCATTTACAGGCGAAGGTTTGACAGCGGAACAAAAAGATATGCAAGATTACCTCAAAAAACTGCTCAACTTTCGAAAAACAAGCAAAGCCATTCACGAAGGAAAAACAACGCATTTTGCACCATTTATGGGAACATATTTTTTATTCAGAACCTTGGGCGATGAAACGGTGGTGCATATCATCAACAAAAATGAAAACGAAATTACCATTGATCTAAAGCGGTATGCAGAAATGGACTTGACAGGAAAAACGCTGACAAACATCATCACAGGCGAGAAATTCACTTGGAATGATGACATTGTATTAAAAGAAAAAGGAAGTTTAATACTAACAACGAAATAAATAAAAATAGTATTGAGTATTGAGGTGTTAGTATTGAGTACGCTTCAAAATATCATTCTTGCGTAGGCAGGAATCTACAAGAATCGAAGTAGATTCCGCAACAATTACGGAATGACAATAAAATATAAACCTGAGAATAGTTTACAACAAACTTGTCTCAACTCTCAATACTAAAACCTAAATACTAAAAAAACAGAACGTCACTTCGAGTGATTTTTTGAAAAAAAATAGTATCGAGAAGTACTTTGAAGCTATAAACACATGAAAACAAAACTCACAATCATACTAATCTCACTACTTTTTTGTTCGTGTAAAACGGGAAAAAAAGATTCATCCACAAACTCAGTGACGATGATTGTAAACAACTTGCCCAATAATCACGATTACACAAAAGACATCTACATTTCAGGCGATTTTGAAGGTTGGTCTGGCGGAAAACCGGAATTCAAACTAGAAAAAAAAGACAAAACATATAGCATTACACTTCCAAAACAGCAAAAAAACATCAATTATAAATTCACGCTAGGAAATTGGGAAAGTGTAGAACTTAGTAAAAAAGGCGAAAACATTGAAAACAGAAGTTACACGTTCAATAACACTTCAGAAACGATTGAAATTACCATAGAAAACTGGTCAGATGGAAGTCAAAATGAAACACTTTCGACCAAGCAACCAAATGTAGCAACCTTTGCGGAAAATTTCAACATTCCACAACTCAATCGCACCCGAAATATTCTAGTGTATTTGCCGCCAAACTATGAAAATTCAACCGATTCATATCCCGTGTTATACATGCACGACGGACAAAATATATTTGACAAAGCAACTTCGTATGCGGGCGAATGGGAAGTAGACGAAACGCTGAACAAACTTCATTATGTATATGGGTTGGATATCATTGTAGTCGCAATTGACAACAGCGAAAATCGCATGCAAGAATACAACGCTTGGAAACACAAAGAATACCATTCTCCAGAAGGAAAACAATATATAGATTTTATTGTCAACACCTTAAAACCTGCCATCGATCAAAAATATAGAACGAAAAAAAGTGCTGAAAATACAGGCATTATGGGAAGTTCTATGGGCGGATTGATCTCACATTACGCTGCTTTCCAATATCCAAATGTATTTGGAAAAGTAGGCATTTTTTCGCCTTCATTTTGGATTTCTGATGAAATTATTCCGTTTACAAAAAAACACCTGGCGAAAGCCAACAATTCCAAACTCTATTTCCTGATGGGCGAAAAAGAAGGCGGAAATATGATTATTGACATGCAAAAAATCATTCACACCTTAACAACGAATAATTTTCCAACAAAAAATCTAATTGCGAAATATTCGCCAAACGGAACACATAGCGAAGCATTTTGGCGTTCTGAATTTGAGGAAGCGGTACTTTGGTTATTTTCTGAAAATGTAAAATTTCAACCAAGTGAAAAACCATTGGCGGAAGAAGTCAATACGGTAAAATTAGCAAGTGGAAAACTGATGCGTGTTACTGATTTTCCATCAAACTATATCACGCCGAGAAACGTAGATATTTGGTTGCCCGAAAATTATTCGAAGGATAAGAAATACAGCGTGTTGTACATGCACGACGGACAAATGCTATTTGATGCTTCTACCACTTGGAACAAACAAGAATGGAAAGTGGATGAAGTAGCTTCAAAACTCATGAAGGAAGGAAAAGTTCAAGATTTTATTGTTGTTGCGCCATGGAATATCTCAGAAATTCGTTGGCAAGATTATTTCCCACAGAAAGCGTTCAGTTATCTAAATGCGGAAACTCAAAAGAACATTCGCGCGGAAGCGAAAAAAAATAAGTTTAATTTAGCATTCAACGCAGACAACTATTTAAAATTCCTTACGGAAGAACTAAAACCATATATTGACCAAACCTACGCTACCAAAACAAATCGCGAAAATACGTTTGTGGCGGGTTCCAGTATGGGCGGACTCATTTCGATGTACGCAATGTGTGAATATCCAGAAATATTTGGTGCGGCAGCATGTATTTCAACACATTGGGTGGGTTTGATGCCAATGGAAAATAATCCATTTCCAGCTGCATTTTTTGCATATATGAGTGAAAATGTGCCTTCGCCAACAACACATCGATTCTATTTTGATTACGGCAACAAAACGCTCGATCAGTATTATCCGCAATATGCAGAAACAGTAAATGCTATTTTTAAGAAAAAAGGATATACCGATGAAAATTATAAAAATCTATTCTTTGAAGATGCCGATCATTCGGAAGATTCTTGGCAAAAACGATTGGACATTCCGTTTACATTCTTACTAAAAAAGTAACCTATGAAACTATTCAAAATTCTATTCATATCGCTCTTATGCTGGCAATTTTCAGTTGCACAAAACGAAAATCGAACGTTTCAAGGTGATTCTTTCGATGGAAAATCAATACTAACAATTGAAGTAAGTGACGGCACCTATTATTTACAAGCATACAGCACAGAAATTATAGAAACAACCTTTATTCCGAAAGGAGAAAAACTACAGGAAGATTCGCATGCAGTTGTCATGAAATCTACGTTTCCAACAATTAATTTTTGGCAAGGCAAACAAAACGTTCGATTTGAAACTGAAGGCATTTCGGCAGAAATAATATTCTATCCTTTTCAAATTTTATATTACTACAAAGGAGAATATATCACTTCTGAAAAAAACGGCTATCAAAAAGTAGCAGGCGGCGAAGCTATTGATTTTAATTTGTCAAACGACGAAATTTTATATGGCGGCGGCGCGCGTGCTTTGGGCATGAATCGTCGTGGAAATCGCTTGAAACTCTACAACAGAGCGCATTACGGCTACGAAACGCGTTCGGAATTGATGAATTTCACGTTGCCAATTGTACTTTCATCCAGAATGTATATGATTCATTTTGACAACGCACCGATTGGTTATTTAGATTTAGACAGTAAAAAAGATAATACACTTACCTATGAAACTATTTCGGGACGCAAAACCTATCAAGTCATTGCGGGCGATTCTTGGGTTGATATTTTAGATAATTATACTGATTTGACAGGAAAACAACCATTGCCACCACGTTGGGCATTTGGAAACTTTTCAAGTCGATTTGGCTATCATTCGCAAGCAGAAACCGAAGCAACAATTAAAGCGTTTAAAGATGAAAAAATTCCGGTTGATGCCATCATTTTAGATTTGTATTGGTTTGGAAAAGACATCAAAGGCACGATGGGCAATTTGGAAGTCTATAAAGATTCTTTTCCTGATACGAAGCAAATGATTCAAGATTTTAACGATCAAGGTGTGAAAACAATTTTCATTACCGAACCGTTTGTGTTAACGACTTCCAATCGTTGGTATGAAGCGTCAAATTTGGGAGTTTTAGCGAAAGATTCAGTGGGAAATCCGTTTAAGTTCGATTTCTATTTTGGAAATACAGGATTGATCGATATTTACAATCCGAAAGGTGAAAAATGGTTTTGGAATATTTATAAAGAACTCGCAGATTTAGGCGTTGCTGGAGTTTGGGGCGATTTGGGTGAACCAGAAGTCCATCCAGAAAAATTATTGCATCACACTGGAACAGCGAACGAAAAACACAATATTTACGGACATGATTGGGCACGCTTAGTTTTTGAAGGTTATGAAAGAAATTTTCCTGAAACGCGACCGTTTATTTTGATGCGCGCAGGCTATTCGGGTTCGCAACGTTACGGATTGATTCCGTGGTCGGGCGATGTCAACAGAACTTGGGGCGGATTGCAATCGCAACCAGAAATTGCGTTACAAATGGGAATGCAAGGTTTGGGATATATGCACTCAGATTTAGGCGGTTTTGCAGGTGCAAATTTAAACGATAATTTATACATCCGTTGGTTACAATACGGCGTTTTTCAACCTATTTACCGACCGCATGCGCAAGAAGAAGTGCCGAGTGAACCTGTATTTCGTTCCGAAAGAGCGAAAAAATTAGCCAAAGAAGCGATTGAATTACGCTATCAATTATTGCCGTATAATTACACGATTGCTTTTGAAAATAACCAAAAAGGAACGCCATTAATGCGTCCGTTATTTTTTGAAGAAACCGACAACAAAGCCTTGTATACAAATGCTTCCTCGTATTTGTGGGGAAATGATTTTTTAGTCTCACCAATTCTAAAAGATAGTGTACAAACAAAAGAAGTCTATTTTCCAAAAGATGCAGTTTGGTTTGACTTTTATACGGATGAAAAAATAACTGGCGGACAAACGAAAATAGTTGCTACCAAAGAAAATTCCATTCCAACGTACGTACGTGGTGGCGCGTTTATTCCGATGGCGAAACCGATGCAAACTACTTCTGAATATGATGGAAATACTTTTGAATTACATTATTATCACGATGAGAGCATTCACGAAAGTGAAAGAATGCTATATAACGATGATGGTTTGTTAGCAAACGCTTTTGAGAACGAAAAGTATGAATTGTTGGAGTTTGAAAGTGAATTGAAAAGGAATCGATTGGAAATTGAATTGGAAGCAGAAATCGGCGAGCATTTTTCATCAAACACAAAAACCATTACGTTAGTTATTCACAACTTCAACAAAAAACCGAGAAAAGTAAAATTTAGTGGAAAGCGTATTCCTTTTGACTGGAACGAAGTGCAACAAACCGTAACGTTTACCATTAAATGGAATACCGCCAAAGAACGAAAAGTCAATATTAAATTTTAAACCAATTTTAAAAACCATTAATAAATTTATACAGAATGAAGAAAGTAACCTTATTATTCATCGCAACATTGCTTTTTATTTCGTGTAAAACGGAAAAGAAAGAAGCTGAGAAAACGTCTGAAACAGACGAAAAAACGATTGCTAACGTTTCGGACGACATGCTAGAAAGTGCTGTTATTTATGAAGCAAACATTCGTCAATATTCAAAAGAAGGTTCTTTTGATGCGTTTACGAAAGATATTCCACAGTTAAAAGAACTCGGTGTAAAAATCATCTGGTTGATGCCAATTTTCCCAATTTCAGAAACCAAACGCAAAGCGACAGGCGACAAATTTGCAAGCGAAATTGAGGACGAAGCGGAACGTAAAAAATACTTAGGAAGTTATTATGCAGTGTCCGATTTTACGAAAATTAATCCTGAATTTGGAACGATTGAAGATTTTAGAGAACTCGTAAAAACCGCGCACGACAATGGAATTTATGTGATTTTAGATTGGGTTCCAAATCATACTGGTTGGGATCATACGTGGTTAAAAACAAATCCTGAGTTTTACACAAAAAATGCCGCTGGTGAAATTACCGATCCGCTAAATGAAGATGGAACGCCTGTGGGTTGGGCAGATGTTGCCGATTTGAATTATGACAATAAAGAGTTACGCAAAGAAATGCTGAAAGATATGAATTATTGGTTGGCAGAAGAAAATGTAGACGGTTTCCGTTGTGATGTCGCTGGTTCAGTACCGACTGATTTTTGGCAAGAAGCGATTCCGCAATTGCGCAAAACAAAAGATATTTTTATGTTGGCGGAAGCTTGGGAACCTGAATTGTTGAAAGATAATTTGTTTGATATGGCATACGGTTGGGACACACATCACCGCATGAATCATATTGCGCAAGGAAAAGAAACGGTTGCCGATTGGGACAAGCGCATGCTGCAAATTGATTCTTTGTATGAAGACAATGATATTATTATGAATTTTGTAACGAACCATGATGAGAATTCTTGGAATGGATCTATTGAAGAACGTTTGGGCGATGCCGCAGAAGCATTTACCGCATTGAGTTTTGTAGCGCCAGGAATGCCGTTGATTTATTCTGGTCAAGAATATGATATGAAACATCGTTTGAAATTTTTTGAGAAAGACGAAATTCCAAAAGAGAAAGGAAAAGCATGGCCTGTTTTAGAAAAATTAGGAACTTTAAAAAATTCGCATATTGCTTTACACGGAGGAAAAAATGCGGCTTCGTATACTAAAATTTCAACAAGTGCAGGCGATGCAGTTTTAGCTTTTAAACGTGAAAAAGATGGAAAAGCAGTCTATTATGTTGGGAATCTTTCTAAAGAAGCGGTCATCACAAAGATTGAACTTACAGGAAGTTTTACAAATTATATGGATGATCAAAATATAACATTTAGAGAAGGACAAGATGTAGCGTTACAACCTTGGCAGTATATGATTTTGGTTTCGGAGTAAATCAGCATAAAATATATAAATTTAGACTCCGCTGTATGGCGGAGTTTTTTTATTAAAAAATTTTGCAGAAATACTGATGAGATTCCGTTTTTCAGGAGAATTATACCAGTTTTGCTTTGAAATTACTCAATAAAAAGGCAGTTATTTTTTCTTTAGGCAAAAAAGAAAATGCAAGCATAGCATAGCTACTGTTACATTTTATTTTGAAGAATAAAGGAAAAAGCCCAAGTTTTTGTGGGTAACTTTAAAGTGAAAATGGTATTAGTTCAACTTACACAATTGAATTCGCCCGAAAAGACTTTTCAGAAGTTGGAGATTCTTAGTAAAGTCTAAATACTTAAAAAAACTATGAAAGTGATCTTAAGATTCCGCTTTTCAGCGGAATTAGTTCAACTTACACAATTGAATTCGCCCGAAAGGGCTTTTCAGAAGTTGGAGATTCTTAGTAAAATCTAAATACTTAAAAAAACTATGAAAGTGATCTTGAGATTCCGCTTTTCAGCGGAATTAGTTCAACTTACACAATTGAATTCGCCCGAAAGGGCTTTTCAATTGCGAGTTTCACTAATCGGTAATGTGGTCAAAAATAGTTGGTGATTTTGTCAAAAATATTTTATAATTTATCAGCATTAATCTGAAGAGGACATAAGCTCTGCTGAGGAGCAACTTATTAGCGATAAGATTAATCTTATACAGT
>Ga0213866_10000055_pt1 | contig 91625 bp, 91 predicted proteins | sample PICome_11_FD_160079 | JGI IMG/M metagenome (GOLD analysis project Ga0213866, IMG submission 160079) | Coastal seawater microbial communities near Pivers Island, North Carolina, United States - PICO284 | ecosystem: Environmental > Aquatic > Marine > Coastal | place: USA: North Carolina... | reverse complement strand
CTCCCTTCATTGTTCGCGATACTATCGTTACTGCTTTCATGATCTTTTACTTCTATTTACTATAGACTTTTTTACCGATTTTACTACACTTCACTACAAAATACATACACATTTCAATTTTCTCGTGCACTTCGTCGCTTCGCTCCTGCGTGTAGCATATTTTTATTACCGATTTCTGTTTTATAAATATTTTTAAAAAAAAACCACATCAAAAAATATTTCTTTTCTTTTTATTTTTTATTGCTTTTTATTTCTTTTTATTTTTTATTGCTTTTTATTTCTTTTTATTATTTTTTTGATTTTTATGTAGTTTAATATACCCGCTTTTTTTTAGTAAATATATTGTAGTGAAGCAGTACGCTTAGATACACGTATTGCCAGTCCCATTCCTGACCGCTATTTGCGTAATCCAACCATTGAGCCGCCTGCATGACTCTATTGCCCCACTCCAATCTGAACTTTTTGTCCTCAGGGAACAATGAGTGTTTCACAAAGTCAAAATCTCTGACATTTCGAGGAATATACTGGCACACACCGCGTCCATTGCGGACAACCATCCACAGATACTTTAGCAAGTCAAGTTGCCAAGTGTGTGCAACCTCTGTTGCTGCAGTATCCAAAATAACTGCAGCCTCCATGCATTTTTTCTTCCAATCTTGTCGAGCTTTTTCGGCAACTCTCTTTTTCCAGTTCCTCCAGCACCTCTGGATCGGAACAATCTCCTTCTCCAGACGCTCGCTTTCCCATTTCCATACGGGACGAGGAATGTCAAACAAGTCTTCTCCCCAGTCAGGGTCAAACGCTGCGGCTTGTTTGCGCATATCGATGGAGTATGAGTATGCGGTTGGAATCGGGAAATAGCCCACTGACCCGTTGCCCCAGTCTCTGAAATACTGAGGACGACAGTGGAGATGAACCCATTCGTTGCGGGTAGGCGCGTAAGCGTATGGAGTGAAGCAACCCGCGTCAGCATCAGCTGCATGACAACGAAACGAAGCGTATCTAGCTCTCATCCGCCCCTTGCTGCCAAGAACTTGCGTAATCTCTTCTCCGCGGTTGATGGTCTCTCCACAACACCCACACGTCATCTTGTAATGAGATGTAGTACAGATGCGACGCTCGCGCATGGCGGCGATATCGGCGAGTGTGTAAGTATTCATGTTAAACAATTAGGTTGTTGGATGTTTAATGAATTGAGTAATGCTAAGTAAGAGTAGAAAAATTAAGTTTTCAATTTTTTTATTTCTTATTTGTAACGGACATAGTATACACTTATATTTTGGGTGAGAGGACAATTTTGAAAAAAAATAAAAAAGTTTTCACATAAAAAAAAATACATTATGTAGCATTATGATAAAAAAATGATTTATATATACACATGATTACTTTAGATAGCAACAAATATAAAATGTACTCCTCAACAGTAAAATGTGCTTCATGTAATTCACTCGTTAATTTAGCATCTGGAAAGAATATTTATAGATCTTGTGATGCGTATGTATGTTCACCAACATGTTCAAAAAAGAGATTAAGAATTGTATCTTGTCAAGATCCTTACCTTACCGATCCATCTAATTGGGAAGATTATACGCCTATAAATATACGTTCACCTATGAAAAAAACTACTAGTATGATGAATATTGTTAATAGTAACTCTTCACATCCATTAACGATTGAACCATATGGATCATTTTCAAAACTGAAATCTATAAAAGAAGAAGCAGAAATAGAAAGAAAAATAGAAAGAAAAATAATTAAGTTTGAAGAAGATGAATGGTCAGTTAGAAAGAGTCTAGCATTAGTAGTATGTGGAATAGTAGTAATATGTTTGCTAAGTCTTTAAAAAAAGTATAAATATAATATAAATGATAAATAAATTATTACTTGCATTAATTTTTATTGTTATTTTTTGTTTATTCAAACCAGTAAAAGAAGGATTTATAACATCAGACTATAATACATGTAGAAGTAAAGGGTTTTCAAAAGAGTTTTGTGTACAAACACCATTAGCAGGAAACGTTGTAGGAACCTGTCTATGTAAAAATGGAGAGAAGGGATTATTAATGCCGGGATTTCAAGGAGAATGTGTATGCGGAGGAGCGGGCGCGTTTGCGTACTATGATTAATAAATAAGTACTAAAATTAAAATACTTATTTATTTTAATAATCTTAACGATATAGCTCCTAATGAAAAAAGTAATAAATCCATTTGGATATCATCTGTTTTTTCTCCTTTTAATACTACTTTATAATTAAACTTATAACCATCAAATATTTGATATAAGAGAAATATAGGCACTATGTTGTTGTAGTAATTACTCAACACTCCTAATGTAAAATGAATTATATGATTTATTAAACTAACATTTCCCATTTATATTATTATCACATTATTTATCAGAAATGACAGGGTTTTTTGAAAAGTTACCAGAGACATTTATTATATTTGATACTGAGTTTACCGCTTGGGAAGGTTCTCAAGAGCGTTCATGGTCAAGTGAAAACGAACACAGAGAACTTGTTCAAATATCTGCTTTTAAAATAAAGAAAAAAGGGAACAATATAGCAATTACAAAAAAACTGAATATTTATATTTTACCTAGAATAAACCGGAATCTCTCTGATTACTTTATTCAACTCACAGGAATAACCCAAGAAACACTTGAACAGAAAGGTGTTACATTTAAAAAAGGAATGGAAATATTTTACAGATTTTGTAAAGACCGCTATGAAGTAAAGTATCCACTTTATTCTATGGGTAATGATTATCATGTAATAAAAGAGAATTTAAAACTTAATAGTATAAATAAACGTTCTAGGTTTTATAAATGGGAGAAAAAGTTTCATGATATAACTCAATTCTTTTCTCCATATGTACAAACAAATCTATATTCAAGTGGAACACTATATCAAGCGTTTAAAATTGTACCCAACTGCAAAGTAGATGTACATAACGCTTCATGGGACTGTTTGTCTTTATTTTTATCACTCAAAAAAGTAATTAGTATAAGTCATCTAAGTGAAATATGATAAATAATTATTTTTGTATTATTTACCATAAATATTCATGGCTGAGAATCTTTGCATTATAGTATCCTCTTGATTTCTTTCTCTCTTTTTCTATTGCTTTAGATCTAATTGGGGTTCCACTATGTCTATTAAAATAATTTCTCATGCGTTTTCTTGTGCCATGATTCTTATGTGCATAAACTTTCAAAGGAACCCTATCTTTATATTGTTGATAGTCAGACGCACCAAAGTCAATATGCCTTTCTTTTTTTGTTTTGTAATCTCTGACAAATGCTCTATATTTCTTACCATGAATAGGTGATTTTTCAAATCTAATAATCTTTTCTTTCAATTTATATCCCCCGTTTTGTCCTTGTGAATGAGCTTGCTTATGAAGATGATCAAAAACTTTTTGGATATGCTCTTTTGAAATGCCAGTAGGCAAGATTGGTGCAGTTACTGGTCTTTTGGGGCCTTCTCCACCTATCTGCACCTTTTTTCTTCTAGTATTCTTTCGTGGATTCTTTGCTAATTTAAGTGCTTTGCTTTTCTTACTACATCCATCATCTAACAAATGTTTATCATATTTAGCTGCTGGACCTCCAGTAATTGCACTATATAATCTAGCATATCCCCAAGAGTGAGCAGTTTGATTAGGCCTAGAACCCGACGAATAATAAGCACCCTGACCTTTCTTAACTATACCTTTTAATGATTTTTCGGAACAGTGGGTTTTTTTAGACAGTTTTCTTATTGTAATCTTCTCATTATTTTTGAACTTATATATCTTACGCACTCTATTTTCATGTCTACTCCTCTTAGATTTATATCCTTTGATTTTCTTACGAGTATGATACTTTCCTTTTTTATAAGCTCTTCTTGATTTTGCTAACTCTTTTTTTTGTCTTTTTTTTGCTTTTCTAGATAAATGCTTTGGTACATAGTGTTGTGGTACTCTAGTCATAATATATAATAAACTAATAAAATAAAAAACTGCCTCCTCCTCTTTTTATTTTTCTTTTTTTTATATTTACATATAACCTTCAATCTTCAGATCATCATCCAAATTATCATAATTCAATTCTACTTCATCAATTGTCTTTTCACTATATCCAAACCTTTTCATCTGCCTGCAAATTTCAGCTTTTTTTCCCCAATGGTCATTCCAAATATCCGAATAAGCCTCCTCCATTATAGCAGTAGTAAGGTGCTTTTTCAGCCACTTTTCCCTTTTTCCAAATATACTCTTTCTTTTTCCTATTTCACCCTCATCTATACTTACCAGACTACCATCATTATCTATCAATATATTTCTCAAGTTGAAATCAGTAACTCGAAATATTCCTCGAAACATTGCAATTTTGGCTATCTCCTTCAAAACTTCCTCTTTTTTCAAAAGTTTTTTCTTGGCTTTATTCTCAGAGAAATTTCCACCATCACCAATTTTTCTCATTAAACAATACACTACTTTTTCATCACCAGTCATAACTTTTCTCCAATTTCCAGGCCATTCACTCTTCTTTTTCTGAATCTTCTCAATCCTAAAATTAGACTCAATTCGCTCCATTCCAATCTTCTTCAAACCAAACATTTCTTTACAACTATCTACTAATTCATAATCTTTATTAAAGTCAAAACTTTTCCTACTTTCCTTCCAGATTTGCCCATTATACTCAAAACACATCACTTTATTTCCGCAAGTCTTCTCCATACAAATCCCAATCTCTTCTTGTTTAATTCCACTACCATCCACAAATCTCATTCCTTTCTCGTCAACTACATTTAAATCTACTATCATATTTACCAATTCTTCTGGCTCTTCTATAGCTGACTCAATCTTCATTCCTTCTAACTCTTTTACTAAATTATCCACAACCACTATTTTTTTCTTTTTTAATTTTTTTATTTTTTTCTTTTTCTTACTTTTTGGCTTAGGCCTTTTATTACTATCTACTATACCATATTTTGCTGGATTCACCTTCAAGTCACAATACAGATCCCTCCAATCTCTATTATAATACTCTTTATCTTCTCTAACAACTACACAACCTTCTAGTGCAAAATCCGCCTTTTTCTTCCCCATTTTCCTACCAGCACTACAGTGCATATCAATAGCATAATCATCAATTTTAAGGAACTTTCTTTCCTGAAATAGTCCAACTACTTCTTCTTCACTAACATCAATATCCCAATCTTCCTCAAAGTCGAGTTTGTCTTTATGCAATAGTATTGAAATAGCACTAGACAACCAAATGTGCTGCTCATGCCTAGTCTTCACAAAGAACTGCTCTATTTTCAATTCCAAACATTTTCGGAGTTTTTCATTATCACCAGCAACTTTAAACAAATATTCCCAAATTGCATAAACACAATCTGTCCTGCGAAATCTCCGCTTTCCCTTCACATTACTATGAAACATTGCCAATGCCCAATAATAACATGAGCTATGCCCTGCTCGAAATGCAGCGATAAACATCAACAAGTTTTCACTATCATTCTTCCATTCTTCAGAGTCTTTTTCTTCATCACTCAATATCTCTTTACACTCTTTATGCACTTCAATAGGCGTATATAGGGCCTCTTCTAAGCCTAATCCTGGTACTTTAACTACCTTATATACTCCCGCCCCTCTCCACCAGTAGGAATATATATCACTATTTATCCTTAGCATCCTAGCACCTACCATAGTCTTACATGCCTTAACTAACAAACTGAATTTATCTCGTCCTCCTTTATCAAACTCTTTTATCCATTCCATACATTTCATATACTTACCTACCTCAGCAAACAACATCTCCTCGTCCATCATTATAATTAATCTATTCACCATATTACTAATTATACCTTTCGCTGCTTGCTTCTCCTTATCAGTAGTAGCACGCGAATGAAACATATAAATCTCACTACAGCACCATATCATCTTATCATATTCCCTTCTTCTCAAATACTTCTGCAAAGCACTCTTCAATATATCAAGTTTGTAACCTACGTAGCTAATACTACTAAAACAGGTTCGCCATTTCATTTTGCCGTTTTCACTCATAATAATACTTAAAATATATACTAATTCTGGGTACACTTACTATAAAAATAAACTGCATTATTTCATTTTTATCAATTTTTTTTCATTATTAAAACAAATTACTATTAAAATATTTTTTTACGAGATAAAAAAATATTTCTTTATTCTTCTTCTTGTGATTGTTTATCGTATTGATCTTCTTCTTTTTCTTTTTCTCTACTTTCTGTTACTTCTTTCTTTGTAATACTTGGATCTCTCTCATTACCTAACTCACTACCAATATTTAAAGTTTCTGATTTCAATATACCATTAAGAAAACAATACTGAGAAATTGCACTCGAAGTATTATATCCAGTGAAAAAGATGATTGGTGCTACTAAATCATCAGGAATGTAAAAGACAGATTGATATTTCAAACCTATTATTCCGGCAAGTCCCCACAATGCTCGTGTGTATAACTTTTTATTATTATACTCGCGATTTTCTTCTTCAGGACTACTATGAAAAGCTTCAGATAAATATACGAGAATTGATAATATTAATAGCCATGCAGCACTTTTATAATATTCATTGACTTTATTCCACTTCAAAAAAGGTATCGCAACAATAGGTGAAACAAAACAAGAAAAATCATAAGGATTAAAATCTTTTGTTGCATATAAGTAAGCGGCAAAACATAAAGCTGTAAAACCTACTAAAAACACTGGATACTCAATACTTAGAACTGTGTAACCAATTATAAATAAACTTTTCATTATTTCATTAAAATATGGTTTATTTTCATCTGTTATACCTAACTGACCATAAAGGTTATTATCTCCAATATCATCATAAAACTTACACATTATTCCTAGAAAAACAGCCAAGATATATATAGGTTTAATATTCATTGTATTGAAATACTATTATTTAAAATGTGTTTTTACGAATTATTACATTGTTCTATTTTTTCCTGAATAATATCCTCATCTTCTGATTTTATTTCAGTAGTTTTCCAAATACCATTTAATAAACAATACTGGGTAATACAACTTACTAAGCTATATCCTAATAAAAATAAAATTATAGGTAATAAGCTATTTGGTAAATCTAAATGAGAATTATAAATGACTAATGCGATTGCTATAAATAATCCAAAAAGACGCGATACCAATTTTTGTGTACTATATTCTTTATTTTTTTCTGTATTACTAATTAATTCAGCTGTCCCAACTGGAACTAAAATTACAAATAACCATAAAACAAGTTTTTTATATTCAACTATATTATTTAACTTTAAAAACGGTAATAAAATTATTGGTGAAACAAAACAAGAAAAATCATAAGAATTAAAATCTTGATTACAGTTAATATATTGACCTAGACATATTATTGTAAAAATTATTAAAAACAATGGATACTCAATACTTAGAACTGTGTAACCAATTATAAATAAACTTTTCATTATTTCATTAAAATATGGTTCATTTTCATTAGATATATTAAAATAACTATAAAGATTATTATCTACAATATCATCATAAAGCTTACATATGATACCTAGAAAAACAGCTAAAGAAAAATATTTTAATTTTTTTTCCATTAATTAATTCTAATATAAAATAAAAATTATAAAAACGTATAAGATCTATTATATGTTCTATAGTAATGTAAATATTACTAATCACAATTTTCTTCACCATTAATAGATTTCATCTTTTCTATCTTAAATAATCTCTTATATTTCTTTTTTTTTGCTTTTGTGTATCCATCACTAATTCTTACTGGGGTTAAACTGTAATCAAGTGTTTTTAGTATTTGACGTATTATATTAATAAGTGGCCATTTTTGTGTTGATGTAGCTGTTTTTTGCAAGGAAGTCATATATGATGAAGAATAAACTTCTTTCAAACTAGGTATATATTTCTTTACATCTTTGTATCTTTCATCTGACAATAGAACTTCCCGTGGAATCATCATACCATCAATCATATCAATATTTTCACATACTATTCCTGCTGCATTTAAAAAGTTCTTTAAGGTTTCATTTCTGAAATCTGTCATTAATTAATGTTATATATTTTTCCTTATATCTCTTTTCTGAAAAATTGATTTAGTTTTCTGAAAAATATTTTTATTCACAAAAAATAAAGAGATATGCAAAGCCGAATCATTGAAAAAAACTCGTATGGGCAATATATAAGGAAGCCCAACGACAATATAATTCTTTGTCAGAAAGGAGTATGGGGTGTTTCAGATGAACATCTTGCAAAAACTCTAAATATGGGACCAGAGCAATTCAAGATAGAGTTGGAAAATCTTGTATATAGACATGTAACATGTAATTTTGCAACAAAAGAAACACTTATGATGCAGCTAAGTCTAAGTGAAGAAAAAATAAATAGTATGCTTAAAAGAGCAGAGTTTCGTCATATGGGTATCAAAAATATGCCACATGATGTATCAATTATGAAGGCTCAGATTGCAAATATGCAATTGCAAATGCATGCTATGAGGGATGAGATGAATAATATGCGATCTAAAATAGCTCCTTCTACACCTAACTTTAATATTCAAGGTTCATTCGGCAATATGCAAAATGCTATACCAAATATTAATTTTAATGCTCCACCAGCACCACAAACAAACTGTTTTGGTTCTGTACCACCACAAACTCCTAGTGCACCTCCGCTACCACATTCAACAAATACTGTCAATCCCAATACATTCAACCAATTATATGGTTCTCCAATGAGTACAAATACTTTTACACAAAAAAATTACCACGATTCAAATGGAGAGTGGGTTGGCTAATTATATTCTTCCATATTTGGTATAGAGTATTCTTCGTCATTCAGCTCCCATGTGCCAATTATGCGTGGACTTTTAGAATTAGAGATGATATCTTCAGGTAAGTAAACATTTTTTTCTGCATCGATATAATAATTTATTCCTTTTATTTCTTGAACCCAAACTTCGACTTTTTTAAATTCTTGAACAGACTCATTCGTATCATCAATTATGCCATGAGGCGTACCTTTAATATGTGTTCCACAAAAGCATGCGCCATCTTTTTTTCTTCTAGTACATTGTTCTCCACTAGCACGTTTAGCAGTACATCTTTCAAATTGTGGTACGGTATTCTTAACCCTTTTTCTTTTTTGAAAGTCTTCCTTAGATAAAGACAAGTTTGGATAATCATATACAAATGTAAGTAATTTTCCAATATGATTACTATCTACTTTTGAAAGGTTTTTGACAACCCATTCTTTTATATCGTTTTTAAATGATAACTGGTGAGCTTCTAGTTTTTTTGCTAATCGTCGTTCCATCGTATACACTGTATTTAACTTAATTTACAATATTATATTTAGTTCAATTTTGTAAATTAACCACGTAAAAAGGCTTAAAGAGGCTCATTCTCATCGTCACTATCGTTATCAACAAACTTCACTTTATAAGGTGCTACCAATACTCCTTTTTTATCTTCACACTCAAAATATTTATAATCTCCTACTGTGCCATTATTTCTTCCTATAGAATCATCCAAAATTACACCACATCTTTTACCAGGCTTACTATTATGGTCACCAAAGAAAACCAATGTTCCTATTGAATCATAACCTTCAACCATAACTCTTTTACCTATGTCTTCTTGTTTTATATTTGAATGATGTTCGCCGATATTACTTGCTATCTCTGATTCTTCTGGTATCTCAGGAGATTCTTCTAATACGGGCATTATATCTACTTTGCCTTTAATATGAACTGATTCATTTAAGTTTTGTAGAACTGGATCAGTATTTATATCAATTAATTCTTCTTCTTCATCTTCTGTTTCTTTAACATCAAATGAAATATTTTCATTACTATCTTCACTATTGGCGGCACTACTATCACTTCCTGCAGCTGCTATTATACCATTTAATACATTTTGTTTTGATACACCCATATGTTCATATTTAATATAACTTTTAATTTTCTTATCTTCTTCCTCTCTCATAAAATTGTGCTGAGGAGATGGCGTGTTTGGTTTATATTTTTGTAATTTTTCAATATCAGTTGACCCACCTGATTGATTGAATTGTTTAATCATAATATCTTCATTAACAATACCCATGTGTAATTTAGACTTTAATAAAAGTCTTGTAAAATATTTAACATGATGATCATTAAAAACTTCCAAATATCTAAAAAACATATCTATCTTAGCTTTAAGAATATGATTATTAAACATTTCTGTGTAAACCAAATTATCAATATTAAGTCCTAATTCTGATTGATGTCTATCATTACGCAACTCAGCTTCTCTTGCAGTATGAATTGCTTCTAATTCTGTAATACAAGAAGATATTGCTAGATGAATGTCCTTTATTGTAGTAAAACTGTAACTCTTATTATCAAGATGTTTATATGGTTCAAAATTATGATTAAAACTAGCAGATTTAGATAGTTTGTCATCTTTTACATCTTTGGTAGCGTATTTCTGAATCATAGTATATAAACTATAGTATTCACAATAAATGCGATTATCAATTGCTTCAAAAGCACTTGTAAGGTTTAGGTATTCTTTTTCAATTAATTTATTTTGGAAATGAAAGGAATCAATACCAAACACATAAGACTTATGAGCATGATTTTTAACTAGTTCTAAATATATTTTCTGCAATATCTCTACTTTACTTTTTAATATGTCGAATACTGCGCATATATCTTCACGTAAAGTCAACAAATTATCAAAGTTCTTTTTAACAGAAACTATAGTAACCATATGTATTACCGTAAGAATATAAAAACTTTAATTACATATTATTTTCAATAATTTAATATTACATATAGATATATAGTGATGGCTGATATAGAATTAAAAGAAGCTGACTCGCAAAATATTACGTTTGGTGCAGTTGAGAATCTAGAATTGCCCAGTACAGCACCAGTTCATGTTGATTGGACATCCGATCATGAACAAATATTAGTAGAATGGGCAGATAAGGCAATGTGTTATAGATGGTTACATTCTAAAGCACATCAATCTTTTGCAAAAGCTAACGCATGGTTTACTATTCCTGTTATTATAATGAGTACAACTACTGGAACAGCAAACTTTGCTCAAGAAAGACTACCCCAAGAATATAGAGGTTATTTTAGTATGGGAGTTGGTGCAGTAAATATATTTGCTGGTATTTTAACAACAATAGCACAATTCTTAAAAATTAGTGAACTTAATGAAGCTCATCGCGTTGCATCTATTGCATGGGATAAGTTTTATAGAAATACAAAAGTTGAACTAGCTAAATCACCTATTGAACGTATTCCTGTTATGCAAATGTTAAAACATTCAAAAGAAGAGTTTGATAGACTTATGGAAACTAGTCCAAGTATATCCGATAAAATTATCACCGCTTTCAAAGAAACTTTCTCTGAACCAGCAAAGAAAATTAAAGGACAAGTTGAAGGTGAATTGTCAGCTAGACAAAAAGCATATATGGATCTTGTTAAGCCTGAAATATGTGACACTATTGAGAGTACGGCTAACATTGTTTATAAACCAAAAGCAAATGAGTTCGGAGCAAATAAAACTACTATGACTGCAATGGCGCTTGCCAAAAAGGCTGTAGAACTAAAAAAGAAACAAGATAAGATTGAAAATATTATTAACAGATTCCAAAAGCAACGATCAAGAATGCCTAGTAATCAAGAAATTGTTGATGAACTTGATGGTGAAATCGCACTTGAGTTTGTTGAAGGTTATGTAAAACAATTTCTACCATCTAAAACAGAAACAGACGAGATTCCTGCTCGTTCAAGCAATACTTTTTTACCAACAAATGAAGATAATGTTTAATTTAAACTTTTAAATATGGATTTTTCTTCTCCTGGTAAAAAACTATTAAATAAAGCTATTGCTATCATAAAAAATAAATATATTCCGTAAGTTTCAAAACCTACTCCAAAAAAGCTAAAAATTGCTCCAGCAATATACGCTGTCGCTGCAGCACCAGCTAATGTATATAATACTTTTGTTAACATACTCATCTAATATAATGATATATTAGATATTATTATAATTATTATTATTTATTAGTATAATATATAATTTATGGGTGAAAATAAAGACCTATTTATTGGATATACTGCTGCTTTTATTACCATGATTGCTTTTATTCCAACATTATATGATATTTATAAAAAAGGTAGTGCCAAACATATATCACTTCCCACTACTGCCCTTTATCTTATTAGTTTAATCTTATGGGTAATACATGGATTAAGAATAGACGATTGGCCTATTGTAATACAATGTGGTTTTAGTGGAGTAATTCAACTTATAATACTTCTTCTTATTCTATTTAAAAAGTAATATTTTCTGTGTTTTAATAAATAATTTTATTTCCTATTATTTATTAAACAATATGTTTCAAAATATAATGCAGGAGTGTATTAATGACAAACAAAAACATCAACGAAGAAAGAGAGTTCCAATAGTTATGAAAAAAGAAAAATCTATTATAAAAACAAATAATTTTTCCTGTCAAGCTGATATACAGATGAATATGATTGATAAATCAACGGTCACACATGTAACTACAATGATTGATAAATCAACGGATACAATTGACTTAGTTAAAAAGGAGAGAGAGAAAAAGTTATTAGAAAAGTTTAAAAAGCAAACGGAAACTAAAAAAAAACAAGCGGAATTATTTAAACAAGTTATTGGTACACCTAAAGCAGTAATAGACGATATAGAAGATGAATAGATCTATATTAATTCAGCTAATTCAGTATCAAATATTTGTTTTTCATCCTCAATTTTAACATTTTCTATTACTTTTTCAGTGTTCAAATAATAGTATGATATAGGCAAACATTGATTTGTATTTTTAATAGTAAATTGGGGTTCCAGTATTCTCTTATTTCCTTTGAAATCTATCTCTTTAAATGTAATAATCGTCGAATCATAATCTTTTATCCAATTACTATCATTGTCTCTATTTTTAATAGTTGCTTTTACAATATCACTTTTTTCAGCTACGTGTTTTGATATTTCAGAAGAATCATCTGGATCATTATCTCTATTTAAAAATACTTTTTCATTTCCCATAAACATAACAAACTTAACTATACCACCTTTTTCATATACTGGTGTATCTCCAACGGTAATTTTTATCCCGTTTATTTCTTTTGGTTTGCCATCTGGTGTTATAACACCATATCTCAAGCCACGTTTAAAACTACTAAAATAAAAATAAGGCCCCATTGATGCAAAAGGATTAGATCTTATTGGACCTAAAGCCGCAATAATAGCTATTCTTTTATAGTAACCTCCGGTATAGCCAACCATTGGCGTTTCAATTAAATTAAAATCTTCATCTTCTAAAAAGCAAAAAGAATCATTTTTAACAAAAAAATCTATTGCATGCTCATCAATATTTGTAATATATACTTTCTTTAAATTAATAATTTCGTGTATGGTGCAAAAATAATATTTTTCATTTCCAGTAACTTTACGAGGTTCTTGTAAAGACTCCGATTTATAAAAAAGAAATATTTCTCCATTATCATTGTAAAATCCTTGATAGTCAATATCAGCAGTATAATCTTGATATTTTTTCATAATTCCTTCGTGTAAAGATTTTATACTTGTGTCTTTTTCAACTGTTAATATCGGTATAGACAATTTATTACTATTTTTTTCTAGAGCGAACATTAAAAAAGGCTTCAACAATTGATGATTTATTGAATATACTATAATAGAAACTTGACCGTTAATAGTAATATCTGTCATATCTAATTTTTCATCACCAACATATCTATAATTAACTATTTTTGTAGAATTATCATATGTTTTATCAAGATCTTGAATATAATCTTGGATGTTTTCTTTAAGTGTAAAGTCTTTTTCATATGTTTCATCTTTGTAGATATTATCTTGAGTGATATGTTTATTAAAATGTTTTTTAATCTTATCACGTGTTTTATTACTCAACATTGTGTATATAGAACACGTATAAATTATTTATTACCTTTGAGTCGGATATTATCTTTAATTTTAACTTCTCTGCTATCTAAAATGAACTCTGCTATTTCTGCACTATTATCATTAGGTTTCTGTTCAAAATATTTTGTCAAACATGTAAGCAAATGTCTCTTACTAATAGGAGCCTTCACTTTATTTTGTGTATAAACAATTTTTCCATCATTAATATCAAAACAGTCAATTTCATTTTGCTTCATAGTTTCACATAAAGCATTAGTTAATTCTTTCTTTCTTTGTCTTCGTTGCTTAAGTTCTTTTGATAAAAGTTTCATTTCTTTTTCAACAGTAACCCATTCTTTTATAGTGTTAACAAGTTCTTCTTTTGTAGTGGTCATAATATTATAATAGTGATATAACATTTAAATATCTTTGTCAATAATTACTTCCTTTGCGATAGTTCTAATAATTTTATTTTCAGTCTCATCACTCCCTGCACATGATGTAACCTCTCTTACCATTTCACAATATTCTTGTTGGCCTTTATCTGAGTACATCCAACCAGGATGTTTTGCCTCCCAATCTTTAATAGCATTAATTTGTTTTTTTGCAATAGTAGAAATAGCTTTTCTAATTTTAGGTTTTTCTCTAGCTTCTTTTTCCCATGTATCATCATCTTTTACATATAATACTTCACGTTTTAAATCACTACAATGAATAGGCCTCTTTTCTACATCAAGATCACGCAACCCTTTCAAAAATATATTAGCTATACCTTTTGCATAACCGTTTTCCCTAGTAATATCCAGATCTGCACTTTCTAACTTTAAAGTATTAACGAACTCTGTCAAGTTCAAAGCATCTTTGCAAGTTTCATTCAAAAATACATTTATATTGAAGCTATTATAATTTGTAGTATTATTGCTGCCAACCTTAGGTATAAGATCTTTTACAATACCTCTCATTTCTTTATTTTCAAGAAGTATACTTTTATTTTGCTCTATTAATGCAGTGATCATTTCTTTTAAATCTGCATCAGGACTTATAGATCCTTCTTTAACAACGATTTGTAGGTTTTCGTATTCTTCTTCTTCTTCTGATTTTTCACAATTTTTTTTATGTCTATTAAAACTTTGTACGTGTTTGTATTTTTTTCCACAACTACAAGTGTGGTAGCATATTTTTGAATGAGCATTTTGAGCATTCCCTACAACTGAATATGCACTTTTATGTTTTTGAGTTTTTTCGTGCTGTTGCATCAAAAACTTTCTTCTACATCCATAGTCGCAAATATTGCAATAATATTTGTATTTTTTCTTACCAGAACTTTTACCCTCTTTATCACTGAGCATTTATATGCACTAAATGCTCATAAAAATATGCACTTAAATCCTTTTAAAAAAGGTTAAATAGTTCCTTTTTTTCAGTCCTACATAAAATCCCTCCATAAAAATACTAGACATGTTAAAAACATCCCTACACGTGTAGGAAAAAATATTTTTTTTTTCTTTTTTTCAATTCTATTTTTCATTTTTAAAAATTGGACATACCCAAAAATGTCCATTTTTCATTTTCCCAAAATACTTTTGAATTTAATAAAAAAAATAAATTTACCTACAGTTATTTACATACATAGTTATTTTTAATAATTATGTATACTACTATATTCAAGAAATTATTGTGTTAACACATCCTATTTTACTAACTATATCTAGATCAAGTTTTAAATTATGCTGTTGCATTGTTCTCATCAAAATAAGTTTAGTAGCTGATTTCTTGTATTGCTTATTATTCGCTTCAAGATAACTTTGCATTTGTTTTTTTAATACCTTTTTTAGAAATCTCTCTTCATCTTTAGATAACTTTTTATTTGTATTTACTTTTTTCTTCTTATCTAGTTGTTTTCTATGTTTAATGCATAATACTTTTCCATCTGTCCCTTCAAATCCTCTAAGATCGTTACAGCTTTCCCCTTTGCTTTTGCCGCTTTTGTAACAATAACTACATTTTTTATGAGCTAAACATCTTGTTTTAGAGCAAACTAATGAATTATATTCAAGACCTTCATTTGGAATCCATGGAAGTAATTTAGAATGTCTAGTTCTACAATATGGGCATCTTACCTCATATGATCTAAGGGGAAACTTGTTATATTTTTGATATTGCTTACTTTGCATTGTCTCATTAAATAATGGAACATAATTAAACTTATGATCACATGGAAGTGTAATATAATTTCTAGTTAATTTTGTATTTGTCAAAAGACATTTTTCTATTTTAGATTCTACTATATCTTCGTCATTAGTTAATTCATTCCAGAAATCTATACCATCTTCAATAATATAGTTCATATGTATATTATTATAATAACAAATCTTTATGTATTATAATAATGTCATCAAAAAAAGAATGGGGAAATGCATGTTGGTATTTATTTCATACATTAGCATATAAATTAAAAGAAAATCAAGAGAAAGAGATACCAGTTATTCTTGATCATATATTAGCAATATGCGGCAATTTACCGTGTCCTGATTGTGCTAATCATGCAATAAAGACATTAAAACGTTTAAATCGCAGAGCAGTTAATTCCAAAGAAATGCTTGTTAAAACCCTTTTTGAGTTTCATAATATTGTAAATAGACGGATTGGAAAAAACCAGTTTACCAGAAAACAACATGATGAAATGTATAGTAGAGCACAATTTTTTCCAATATATAATAATTTTTGGAGACTTATGTTAATTAATGCAAAGGGAGAAAAAGCGATGATGTATAATTTGGCTAGAAAAAATGCTTTAATGAGTTTAGACACATATTTAAAAAAACACATTCATATTTTCAACGTTTAAGCTATATTTGTAGAAACTAATTTACCATTCTTGTAAGCAGAGCATTTAAATGTTTGCTTAGAAGGCCGCTTACATACAACAGCATTACTTTCCATTTCATCAAAATAAAGTAAATCATCTGCTCCAGCACTATGTAATGCTGTATACCATGCAGATCCAAATAGGAAACCAACTAAACCACCAAGAACAATTCCTGCTACGGTTGTACATGAATTAGTTACTTTTGTGACAGCATCCATGGCAAATAAAGATAGAATAGCTCCTATGACTGGATAATTCATAAGATTATTATACTTCATTGGAAGGAATAGATAAGCAAATGTGAAAGCAATAAAAACACTAGATGGGTTTGGACTATTAAACTCCATTAGATAAGGTAGTTCAAGTAAATTACAACTCATAGCTGCTTTAGTTATATCAATTTTACTTTTCATAGTATTCATAATAAATATGTTAGCAACACTAGCTAGAAGAACGCCTGCAAGATAAACAATACCTTTTACATTTTGATTTAATAATGACAACATAACTAAGAAAAATCCTAGCAATACCGGTGCCAAAGCAGATGCTAACTGTATGATATTAGAAATTGTTAACTTAATTGCCATAATATATATATAATTAGGATATATTATTGCAAAATGAAAATTATTCCTCTTCAAAGACCTGTTCTAAAACTTCTTGTATAGTTTCAAGCTGTAAGAAAGTAATACCTTCTACATCAGGATGATCTTTATATTTCTCCATGAAATCTTTGAAATCTTTATCATTTTCTTTTGGGAAAATAAAGGTCTTAACACCAGCTTTAATTCCGCCTAAAATCTTAAGATCTAATCCGCCAATAGCAGTCACCTTTCCTTGTAGACACATTTCTCCTGTAATAGCAACAGTGTGTTTGATTTTTTTATCAGTAAAAAGACTATATAACGCTACTGTAATAGCTGTACCAGCTGATGGGCCATCTTTTGGAGTAGCACCTTCAGGAACGTGAATATGAATACCCTGATTTTTAAACTTTTCCATATTTTTAATTGTTTCTTCCATTTTTTCAGGATAATTTTTACACGCAAGATTCCAAGCAAGTGTTTTTGCAACAGTCATACTTTCTTTCATAACATCTCCTTGTTTTCCTGTTAATTTTAAGTCTAGCATAGTCGCAGAAGGAAAATAAGATATTTCTATTGGCAGAACACCACCTTGTCCTAAAGCATTTGCCCATAATCCACTTATTAGACCAACTCTAGACTTAGTATGAATTTCTTTTGGTTTAACCTCATGTCTATTTTTCAAATACTTATATTTAACATCGTCTTTTGTAATTACAATAGGTAACGGATAGTCTACTTCATTTTGTAGAATAGAAAGATTAATTTCACCAATAATTTCAAATAATATTTCTTTCAACTTTCTGACACCAGGTTCACATGTGTATTGATCGATAATATATTTTATAACTTCGTCGCTGATATCAATAACACCTTCCAAGCCCATCTTAGAATATATTTCGTCGAAAAGATATTTTTTAGTGATGACCAATTTGTCTTCTAATGATAAGTGATCAAACTTAACCCTATGTATTCTGTCTAATAAAATACGATCAATTAAAGCAGGATCATTATAGGAAAAAATAAAAAGTGCCTTTGATAGGTCAAGATCTATTCCATTAAAGTATTTATCTTGGAATGAATCATTTTGTGTCTGATCAATAAGATGTGTAAGAATGCCAATAATTTCTTTGCCATGTTCAGTTCTACTAACTTTATCAAGTTCATCAATAAAAATTATTGGATTCATGCACTTCGTTTCCATAAGAATATCTACTATTCTACCCCATGTAGAACCTACATATGTATAGTTATGACCATCTAGTGTGCTACCATTAGATGAACCGCCTATAGCAATAAAAGAAAACGGACGTGAGGTTCCTTCATTATCTTTTAAACAATTAGCTATACCTTTCTTTGCTAAAGAGGTTTTACCTACACCAGGAGGTCCTTCAAATCCAAAACAATAGCCTGTTTTTTCACCATTAATCCACTGTCCAATAATTCTTTCAACTTGTCTTTTTGCCTTTTTATGTCCATGTACAGCTTTATCAAGTGTGATGCCAACTTCTTCCATATATTTTGTAATATTGTTTGATTTCATACTTATATCCGTTAAAGTTGAATCAACAAGTGGAATAACATCTGATACAGCTTGTTTTACATTACATGTATCTGCAATATCCATTATCATTTTAGTATTATCTTTGAAATGCATTAATGCGTTTGTAATATTAGTTTTCATGTAGTCTACTTTTTTCCCTGAATGCAAAATCTTACTATAACTAATGTTGTTTTGTTTGAAATAATTGTTGATATTGCAAATGTGTGAAATAAGCATATGACGTTTATTATTAGTCAAAACATCACAAATCATTTTTGCAAAGTTTTCTTTGATGTTTGGAACATATTTCTCTCTTAGAACGTCTGCGTATTTTCTCATTTCGATACTAGTATACTGAGTTTTATTGGGAAAATCAATAATAGGAAACTCTGTATCATTAATCTTAGAAACTAAGCTATTAAATGTTGTAGTAGATTGTTCCATTACATTAAGAATAGGTTCATTTCTATAAATCCCAAATGGTATTCTAAGTAGAGCTTCCAAGTATTGTCGGGCTTTTGATCCAGAATCTTCTGATTTTGCTTTTACTTCTTTTAATTTTAACATAGCCTTCTCTTTAACGCTTTCATCGGCTTTCATCAAACAAATCTGTTGTTCGAGTGGTATTTTTGAATTATCAAATGTTGAGAGATTATTTGTATAGTTAATAGTTTGTTTCATTGCATCTCTAAAATAACGTTTTACATTCCATGGAAGACTATCAAAAATTAAAGTTTGTTCGTGTGTATCAATACTACCATTCACATCGTTTGTTAAAAGATCATACAATAAGTAGGCTAAATATTGGTATTCATGTTCAGATGCATAAAGCAACAGCTGCATCAATGTAGTTCTTTGTTGATAAATCTCATTACCAATAAACTCTTTTGTAACCTGTGAAATAGTCTTTTGTTTAATTAACCCTACTTGATTTTGGTGACCAATAAACCTGTTTATTAACTCTTCGTCACTATAAACAAGTAAGTCTTTAACAGTTAAACATTTAAGATATCGAATAAATAAGTCACTTTGTTTCTCTTTTTCTTCATAATTTTCTTTGAGTTTAAGTATTCTGTTATTAATAAAGCAAGATCCAGCACATTCCAACATAATATCATCAACTATAGCACATATGATCATGGTTTTTTTCAATTCATAATTTCTAAATGCAATCTTAATACCATAAACTTTTGTGTAAAAGTTTTTCGAAGTCCTGGCTAGATCAAAACAATCGTTAGATACTCCATTTTCTACAATCATAAAATCATCAACAATTCTATTTTTTTTAATAATCTGTGGATTTTCGTTAGGATCAGATTTCCATGGAATAATCCTGTAACTAATAGGATGACAATATTTGCTTAAAATATTCATTTTATCTTTCTGGAACTCGTCTTGATTATTCATTAACTCTTTGAAATAGTCAGAACTAAAACAAACCATCAATAAATCTTCCAAAGATTGTGTGCCATATGATTTAAAAATACCTGAAATATCATTTGTTACTTTCTGCAAGTCATCTAATACAGAATTAATATTAGTTTTACCTTCCAATGATGTAGACAATACATCTAAATTAACAAAAATCCTGTGTAAAGAATCTAAGCATGATTTAAGCTCATTTGTGCCTAAAACATCCATTGATTTGTAGTGACTAGCACTAACAATGGTTTTCTGAACAATAGATCTAAGTAGCTCGACCCTTTTGTTAACGTTTTCAGAAATATTAGTTTTCTTTATGACAACGTTTTTTGAAGGGGTATCCTTATTGTTCTTGGGATTTACTCTCTTGGGCATTTACTAAATGTTACGATTTTATTATTTTAAAAACAAATAAATATCGATTTTGCCTTAATAATATATAAATACGGTTTAAACAATAATTAAGACACCATATATCATAACGAAATGGGTATTCCAAGCTATTTTAAATACATTGTGCAAAAACATCGAAACATTTTAAAGAAATATAATGCTAATTTGCTGGTAGATAATTTTTATATGGATTGTAATTCGGTAATTTATGATTGTGTTCGTCAATTACCGAAAAATTGTAAGGATATCGAAATGGAATTAATAAAACAGACATGTATTAAAATTGAAGAATATATTAACATGATAGATCCTGCAAAAAGAGTATTTGTTGCGTTTGATGGAGTTGCACCTGTAGCAAAACTAGAACAGCAAAGAAATCGTCGATTTAAAACACAATTTGAAAAAAATCTAATGAGCGATATAGGTGTTAAACTAGAAGAAATTAGCTGGAGTACAGCATCAATTACACCAGGAACAAAGTTTATGGAAAAACTAGCATCTGGTACAAAGAAATATTTTCAATCAGAACGTTTTTCAAATATAGAAATAATTGTAAGTGCATCAGATGAAGCAGGAGAAGGTGAACACAAGATATATCAATATATAAGAGATAATAGTCATCATAAAGAAGAATCCACTGCAATATATGGTTTAGATGCAGATCTAATTATGTTAACATTAAATCATTTGAGAAATGCAGATAAGTTATATCTTTTTAGAGAAACACCACATTTTATTAGATCTTTTGACAAGTCACTTGATCCAAATGTGACATATGTAATGGATATGCCTCTTATGGCAGAATGCTTAACAGATGAATTAAATGATGGAGACGATATTGAAAATGAAAGTCAAAAACAAAGGATGTTTGATTATATTTTTATTTGTTTTCTTTTGGGTAATGATTTCATGCCACACTTTCCTGCTTTAAATATTAGGACAGATGGTATAGACAGGATCATGAGTGCATATAAACTCTGTTTATCAATTTCTGGTAATCTAACAACACGCAATAAAATCATTTGGAAAAATGTAAGAACATTTATAAAAATACTAGCAGATAAAGAACAAGAATATATTGAAAGAGAACATGGTATTAGAGAAAAACAGAGTAAGAATGTACATTATAGGAGTAGAAATGAAGGTGAAAGTAAAGAACAACAAAGTTTTATGAATATACCATTATTAGATAGAAAGAAGGAAGAGTATATTAATCCGTATGAAAGTGGTTGGCAAAAAAGATACTATAAAGTATTATTTGATGGTGAAATGTGCGAAGAGCATATAAAAAAACTGTGTTTAAATTATCTTGAAGGACTAGAATGGACATTTAAATATTATACATCTGGTTGTGCAGATTGGAATTGGCACTATAAATATGAATATCCGCCGCTTCTTGAAGATTTAATCAAATATGTTCCTTACTTTGATGTAGATCTAATTGAAAATAATGTTTCGAGTCCTTTGCCACCATTAGTTCAATTAAGTTATGTTTTACCCAGTTCGATGTCAGAATTATTACCAATTCATGTTAGAAAATCACTATATACACATTATCCTGAATGGTATACTGAGGAATATTCATTTGAATGGAGTTATTGTAAATATTTTTGGGAATGTCATGCAAAGCTACCAAAAATGGATATTGATAAATTGAAAATGATTACTAGTGTTAAAGCATAAATGCAGTGAAGATAATTTATTTTATTTGCATTATTTAAAATATAAAAATAATATAAATGACTTGTTTCTGGGACAGTATACTATCATGTCTTACCATAGAAGATTTCAAATTATTAGGTTCTGATAGAAAACTAAAACGCGAAGAGTTAATACTTTCTCTTAAAAATAAAAACTGTTTAACAGATACTTTGTGGCAAGGTAATAAATTACGAGAACAAGAGAAAAAAGAACATTTTGAAGCTGTAAAGTGTTATAATATAAAAGGAATATACAAAGGGCATTTAACATCAATATGCGATTCTTTTTTACTGTTATTGTGTCATGTATTGAAATTAAATATTAATCACAGATATTTAAATACTAATATAAATTATCGAATTGAGGGTGCAAGGAAGACATTATCGTTTAAATCAAATCGGGGTCATTTCAGTAGATAATTAAAATCTCTCTTGTTTTAATGATTTAAGATATTCTAATGTAGCAAATTGTATACCCATTGTAGGAAATAATTTTATGTAGCAGGCAAGAAGTCCTCTATATAAACCAAATACTCCTTCCTGTTTAATAATTTTTTTAAAACAATCAATAATACCATCATATTTTGGAACTGTCTTATCAAAACCTTGTAATTGTAATCTTCTTCTTATAAGATCACTAGGATATGTTATAGATACAGCTCCAACGCCAGCAAACCCGCCATACAATAGCTGTTTAAAAGGCATATCATTAAAATAGTTATTATCACGTAAATTACTATAGATAGTAAAACTCAATGCATTATAAGGCAGGAATCCAGTAAGAGTCATATTTAATCCTTTGTAAAGATTTTTAAAAGGGACCTTTTTAAAAACATCTAGTAAAGAACAATAATAATTATTATTAGTCTGCAAAGCTAATCTTGCTCTAGCATTATCTAAAGGATATGTAGCAATAGTTGCTACAAAAGCGGAAACAGTACCAGAGAATGAATTGTTAATATTGGTGTTTTTGAATAATTGAAGTTTTTTCGATTGATTATAAACAGTAAAATTAATAGCAGTTTGTGGTGCAATTCTTATACAATTAGTGAAGTTACCTTTCCATAAGTAAATAAACCCTTCTTTTTGGATAACACTTCTAATTGTAGTATTAGGAATAAAAGGATTTTGTAGTTGAAGTTTTTTTAACTCAAGAGGTGCAGTAAAAGTTCTAGAGGCTGCTCCTGCAATAGCACCACAAATTAGATCATATGATTCACTCATTAAAATAAGAGATAATTTATATTTATTATATTTTCTCTCTTGTAATTTATTTTAGACTGTCTCAACAATAGTTTTATTATAACAAAGAACTAGTAACTTAGTTTATTATGAATATGTTTGATAGGTTATAAAAGTCAATTATAGAGAGAAAATATAAAGAAAAAACTATATTTAATTAAAATGACATCAAACAAAGAGATAATTAAACAATTAGGATCTAAGGAGTTTGCGAATACACTTTCGAGTTTGTTAACTGAGAAGAAAACAATAATAATAAAGTTTACAGCAGATTGGTGTGGTCCTTGTAAAAGAATAAAGAATGATTGTTATTCAATGTTTAATCAACTTCCAGACAATATTGTAGTAGCAGATTTGAATGTAGATTTAGATCATAATAGTGAGTTTTATAGTTTAATGAAGAGAAAAAGGATGGTTAATGGTATACCTGTATTAATGGCATGGTTTCCATTGGCAAGGCGTGATTTTTGGTATGTACCTGATGATTCAGTAACCGGAGGTGATATTAATGCAATCAAGGACTTTTTGCAAAGAGTATATCAAAGAGCGGTAAGTATTTAAAAGTTAAAACTCGTATATAATATAATCATATGAGTTTTGAAGAAATTGATTTAAATATAGATAATTATTCATTGAATGATTTACTAGAATTATTCAAAATACCTTTTGATTTTGAAGAGGAGGATTTGAAAAGAGTAAAAAAGACAGTTCTAATGACGCATCCAGATAAGAGTAATTTAGATAAAGAAGTATTTTTGTTTTTCTGCAAAGCATACAAGTTAATATATTCTGTATATAATTTTAGAAATAGATCTGAACAAGATACTTGCGTTGATAGAGTATATACAACAAGAGAGATTGATAATGAAAAAGACGAAAACATAGGCAAAACATTGCGAGATTTTTCTAAAAAGAAAGATTTCAATAAGTTTTTCAATGAAATGTTTGAAAAAAATTATATGAAGGCGGAATCAACATCAGGAGGATATGGTAGTTGGTTGAAAGAGGAAAATGAAGTGATTGAAGCTACCTCAATAGATGATATGAATGAACAAATAGAAAAACGAAAGAAAGATCTGAGAGCATTAGTTGTAGTAGAAGATTTAGAAGAAGTAGGATATGGAGGAGGAAGTAGTCATAGTAATTTAACTGGAAGAAGGCCAACTTATTATGAATCAAATATGTTTGGCAATTTACAGTATGATGATGTTCAGCGGGCTTATACTGAAAGCGTAGTACCAGTAACACATGAAGATTATCAAAATAAAAAGAAGTTTGGAAGTATTGAAGAAATGCAACGATTTAGAAAAGAAGATTATGAGAAAAACTTTACTCCACAAGAGCATAGTAGTAGATTAAAAGAAAATAGGAAACGTGAAGAGATGTTAACTGCTGAAAGAGCATATAGTCTTGCAAAAGAGCATGAACAAAGTAAAAAGGCGAACAAAGGATTTATATCCGGTTTGTTAAGAATAACAAATGATAGATAAAAAATAGTATTCAAACTATATATATGGATTACATGAAATATATAGTTTCATTTGGAATGTTATTGGCAATCGGAGTGCTATATGAAAAATATAAATTAGGATTGATCAATGATGAAGATAAGAGAAACTACGAAATGGTAAAGAAGTATCTAATAAATGATTCGTCTTTAGCAAAGAGTAAGCTACCTATAATCTGGATTCACCTGAAATATGAGTACAATACTAGATGGTGGCCAAGCTTTAATTCTCGTGGAACATATGAATTAAATCAACCATACCTGTTCCTGACAATAAAATCAATAATAGATAAATGTGGAGGTGATTTTAATATTTGTTTGATAGACGATTCTAGCTTTGAAAATATTATACCAGGATGGCACGTTGATATGGAAAAAGTAGCAGATCCAATTAAGAGTAAACTACGAGAACTGGCTATGGCCAGATTATTAAAGCATTATGGAGGTTTGATAGTACCACCTTCTTTTGTTTGTACTAAGAACTTAGCTCCAATGTATTATTCTATGACATGTCAAGGTAAGCCAGTTATTGGAGAATTATTAGATAGAAATAGTACTAGTGAATATGTTGACTACTATCCATCATCTAGATTTATGGGATGCGGTAAAGAGTGTGCTTTAATGGATGAATATATTAGTTACCTTGAGAAAATGATATCTGAAGATTATACAGCAGAAAGTGTATTCTTAGGTTCTCAAGACAGATGGTTATATTCCAAAGTTCAAGAAGGCAGAATTAATTTAATTCCAGCAGGAGCACTTGGTGTTGAAGATTCAGAAGGTAAGGCAGTAACAATAGAAAGATTAATGGGAAATAGTTATGTAGATTTTGTGCCAACAACTCTAGGTATAATGTTGCCTAGATGTGAGATATTGAAAAGAACTAAGTTTGAGTGGTTTGCAAGATTATCAGTTAAGCAAGCATTAGATTGTGATAATATTGCAGGAAAGCTATTACTTACATGTAGGTAATTCAGGTTTAACAATATAATAAATTATTTCATATGTAGATCTAAAATATTTAATTTTAGATGTATAAGATATTTGATTTTGTTTACATATTTGACGAATAATAGTAGTAAACTTGGAATATGACATTTTTCTAGTAACATAATGTCGTTTAGATAGATGATAATGTTCTAAGATACTATCTAAAAAATCCTTCAATTCATCTTTTAAAGTACTTCTCTTATAAGAGTCATTATTTATGACAATTATATTAGTATCATCATTATTACTCTTTATTGTTTCCATAAAGGAGAAGAATAGCTCATTGGGTACATTCGTTTTAAATATTTGAGAAGACATGTATATATATAACAACATTTTTATTCTTGCAATAGATTAATTAAATTATTAGTGAAAAATGATAACTCTATTTCATCTTCATGAATATCATGAAATATTGCAATGTATTTACATAGAAGGGGGATAATATTATACTTTTTCTCTTCAGCTAAAGTGTCTGTAATTTTAACAAACGTAAAATAACTATCTAATATGTCTGTTACAGAGTATCCTTTTACTATAAGAGAGTTAATCAGTTTTAACGCATTTGACAATTTATTTTCTTTACAGTATTTTGTATATTTTTCTAACTCAATGAACGATATATTAGTACATACTTTATTTGCTAGTTCAAAATCAATAGATTTGTTTAATAGTTTAAACTTTTCTAAATAATTAATTAATATTCTAATTGAACCATTACAAACCTTCACAATGAAGGACAAAACTTCATTATTAACATTAATATTTTCTGCATTAATAATTCGAACTGCAATATTTTTAAGTTGCTCTTCGCTAGGAGATTTTATATTTAATACATTCATTCTTGACTGTAAACTCTCAATAACCTTTTGAGTATTACTACATGAGGCTAAGAAAACAACATTATTACTATATTTATCAATACAATTCCGGAATACTTGCTGACTTTGCTCATTAATAATATCAATATCATCTAAGACAAGAATCTTTTTTTTATTTTTAATTAAAGATGATGTTTGACAAAAGATCTTTACTTCACTTCTGTAATAAGATATTCCTTGTTCCTTCAATGTATTTATTGTTAAAATATTGTCATGATTTAATTTAATATCTTCTCCGTAGTATTCTCTTATAATTGCTTGTATCAATGAAGTTCTTCCTGACCCAGAGTTACCTATAAATAGCATATTTAGATTATCCATAGCAGCCAGCGTTCTTATAATGTCAATAAGATCATTATTGATAGTAAAGTCAGTAAGTAATTTAGGTTGATATTTACTAGTAAAATGCTCAAGCATAATGTTATTCGTAAATAACCATTTAAGTTTATATTATTTTAACATACATAACTATGTCTGAAAAAAATCCATATGATATTCTTGGAGTTCAGCCTACAGCTTCTTCAGAAGAAATTAAAAAGGCATATAGAAAATTATCTTTAAAACACCACCCCGATAGAGGAGGAGACGCAGAAAAGTTTAAAGAACTAAGTGCTGCATATGAACAATTAACTAATCCCGAAAAAAACAACAAGATGCCTAATTTTAATGCGGGTGGTCATCCAATGAACATGGATGATTTAATGAAAACAATGTTTGGTTTAAATGTTAATTTTGGACCAGGAGGTAACAGTGCTGGTGGAATGCCATTTGATTTTACACATATACATAGACAAATGATGAAACCGCCACCTATTTTGATAAATGTTAATATTACAATTGAACAATCATATACTGGATGTGCAATGCCAATAGAGATAGAAAGATGGGTTTTAAATAATAATGTAAAAGAAAAGGAAAAGGAAACGCTATATGTTAATATTCCATGTGGTATAGATAGCAATGAATTAATTGTCTTTAGAGAAAAAGGTAATATTGTTGGAGAAAAAATGCGAGGAGATGTAAAGATTTTTATAAAAGTTGAAAATAATACTGTTTTTAAGAGAGATGGATTAAACCTAATATTTGAAAAAGATATTACATTAAAAGAAGCATTATGTGGTTTTTCATTTGATATAAATCATATATCAGGCAAGAAGTTTAGAATTAATAATGGAAACGGTAGTGTAGTAGGTGTTAATTACCAAAAAGTTGTCCCAGGACTAGGGATGAAACGCGATCAACATAGTGGAAATCTGGTAATAGTATTTAATATAAAGTTTCCCAAAAAATTATCTGACAAGCAAGTAGAGAAACTAAAAGAAATACTATAGTAATAACTAAAAGATATACAGAAACAATATAAATACTAAAATTGAGAATATTTATATTATTATGAGTACACTTAAAAGGCTTCAGTCTGAACTAAAAGAAATAATTAACAATCCACCAGCTAATTGTTCTGCTGGTCCGGTTGGTGACGATATGTATAAGTGGCAGGCGACTTTGATGGGGCCTGAGGGAACACCGTATCATGGAGGTATTTTTACATTAAGAATTGATTTTCCAACCGATTATCCATTTAAACCTCCAAAAGTTGTATTTGTAACTAAAATATATCATTGTAACATCAATAGTACTGGAGGCATCTGTCTTGATATTTTAAAAGACCAATGGAGTCCTGCTTTAACGATTTCAAAGGTATTACTATCAATTTGTAGTTTGATGGATGAACCAAATCCTGATGATCCTCTTGTACCTGCTATAGCTGAGCTTTATAAGAGAAATAAAGAAAAGCATGATGAAAACGCAAGGAACTGTACTGCTATTTATGCTGGTCAATAAATAATATGAATTATATTATCTAATTTCATAATATACTTCATGGCAGAAACAACTGTTTTAGACAATTTGGATGATAGAATAAAAGAAATCTTAGACCTATCGAATGAAAATAAAAAACAAGAAGCCTTTACAAAATTAGAAAAATTAAATCAAGATATAAGTGCAGTAGGTAGTCGTGGAAGAAGCGAACACAACATGTCTCTAATAAGAAGAGAAATGATGGCAAAACAAAAACTATCAGAAAATGGAGAACTAGCAAGCTTGAAAGCTTGGGCAGCAGCTAGAGAAGCTCAACAACAAGAAGACGCTGACTGTTTAATAGTTGGAAACAGTGTAAACGGTGATACATCAGGAGCAAGTGAACAATATTTAGAGAGAAACAGTAATGGGATTGTTATAGGTTTTAAGGGTAGTGATAAAAATAGAACCTGCTTAAATCGCGATGTTCTAACTGCAGATAATCTTCGTAATGCATTAGTTGAGGTATGTACAGATGAAGGAAAGCCTCCTGCGGAAAGAGGTAAGCTTTATGTAAATATGAGAAAATTAGGTATTTTATCAGATGCAATTGTACCATTAGAACAAGTTTTAGGTTATCTTGTTGGAGATACTGAACATAGAAGATTTGACTTACATCAAGTATTGCAGCCTATTTTCAATGAGCAAGTTTTAGTAATAGGCTATGGTGTTGCTGATACATTTAGAGGGAGGGAGGTATCTAGTAAAGCAAATGAGATATTTTTGATGAATCAAGAATTAATGAATGAGTATGGTTTAAATGAAAATGATCTTCCTATTGCAGACCCAGTAGTATCAGCTTCGCTAGAAAACTTTATTGAGGTTTCAAATGCTGTTAGTGCTGCTCATTGTGAACCAGGAGATGAAAAAACAATATATCATCTCAAACCAGCAAATGATAATGAGTCTGATTATAAACCTGCTTATCTTAAATTAGTTGGAGAAGGTTTCGTAAGAGAAATTACTACATATAACTATAATATTGAAGAACTGAACGATCTTTTAGATAAAACAACAGACTTATACTTACGCAATGCTCCTGAACAACCCCACCAATATCAACAATATTCTAATGAAGATGAAGACGAAGATACACAAGCCACGAAAGCTTTAATAAATTGTGCATTAGCAAATTATTTTAAAACGGGCGGTGGTTTTGAAGATTATACAGCAGATAGATTTGATAATAGAATATTGCATCCTTTCCAAAATTATGAACTTAAATTAAAAGCTATATTTGGTGGAAAATGGGTTGAGGATAAATCACCTGAAGAGCATGGAGGTTTACAAATTGATTTTGACGAAGATCAGATTACTTCAGAAAAATTAAGACAAGTGACGATAGATTACATAAATAGAGAAGACAATAATCAACCAGTTAGTGTGAAAAGAAAAGAATTAGATTGGGTTGTTAGTGCTTCGGCTCAAGTATATGACACAATTATTGCAGATCTTCAGGAAAAGCTTCTGTCAAAAATAGAAGATGTGATGAATAGAGGATTAAAACTAATGGATACAAAAGATGTATTCGATGATGAGATGGAGAAGATGATTGATAGATATTGCCCACTTGAAGATGGAGAAGATATTGCCAGAGGATTATTTTCTGATTACCCAGAAGTAGGAGAAGTAAGTAGTATTGAAAGTATAATTAATTGTGCGTTTGGAGAATACTATAGAACAGGAGGTACCTTTGATCAAATTTCACAAGAAAAAAACGATGGTGTTGCAGTTGACGCCGAACATTTAAATAAAATGAAGGTAAAACATATTTATTCAAAACATTGGGTTAATGTAGTATTATTTGGTGGGGATGATGAATGTTCAGATGAAGAAATGCAACAAACTCCAGATCAATGTATTTATATAACACCAGAAGTATTAGAGGATATAGCAAAAGACTATGTAGAAAAAAGATTCCGTGAAGGAGAAATATCAGAAGAAGAAAGACAACAATTAAAAGATGGTATAAGAAGTTTTGGAGTTGAGAATACAAAAAGAGAACTTGGTGATCTAAAAAGAAAGTTATATGATAGAATCCAAGAAGCGTTGGATCAGACACAACGCCCTGCAGAGGAGTTTATGATAATAAATGAGGAAGATAGAAGTCAAGATGCTGCTACACCAGAATTAATAACCATATGTGGAGATGTAATATCTTCGTTTTCGGATGAGCTAATAAATGGAAATTGTAATCGCTCATTACCTGCTGTATCAGAAAGTGTAGATTACGACCTAACTGCGCAACCAGACGTGGATAGTGATGATGAGGACGAGGTAGATGAGTTTTGGCGTCAACGACAACGCGAGGAGGACGCAGAAAGGATGGAAGAGTCGGTCAGTGGAAATGGCGATGTTTTAAGTCCTATTTCTAGTAGATCATCATCAGTTGATCCGTTAGAAGTACCAATAACTCCAGAAGATGGTGGTCGTATGTCTCTTTCAGATCTCAATGGTGGTAAAAAGAAAAAGCGAAGAAAATCCAAAAAAGGAAAGAAAACAAAAAAGAAAAAAGCGAAGAAAAACAAAAAGAAAACAAAGCGACGTGTTCAATTTAACTTAAAAAATAATGAATACTACACCATAACTCCTAAGAATAAGATTAAGAAAAATAAAAAGAGGGGTACTAGAAAAAAGAAACATTAAGATTCATATTGAAAGATAAAATCGTTACAATATGAAGCACTTAAGCAGAGATACGACGTGTAGAGATATTAGCAGAGACAACATAAATAGAGTTCTCTGTCATAATAATGTACTCATTATCAACTTTATAAATCTTGGCAATAGGTGAGGTATACTCTTCCTCACTTTTAACTAAAAGTTTTTCTCCATTATCTTTTACACCAATAAGAACTTTATTATCAAGAGAGTCAGTCCAGTAATCAAGCATAATAGGTTTATCATCAGCAATGGAGATCTTTGCACAATGTTGGAAGCATTGTGATCCGGGCATAGAATACTGTTGTTCAGTTTCAGACATTGTATACAGATAAATTAAATTAAGCTTTAAATACTTTGTTTTGAGAAAAACATTTAAATATGATTAAATAATAATAATACAAATGGCACAATATTCATTAGAAACATTGGATAATTATTTGGAAACTTATGATGTATCAGAATCAGAGATGTTTTCAAAGTATGTCAATTTGATTTCGGAGTTTACTAGTCAGGCACAAACTTCAATAGCAATATCGAATTTGGAATATTATAAGTATGTAATTATCAAAGGAATTGAAACAATAACTCATGTATTTAGAATGCTTTTGTTATATACAAAAAATATAGAGTTGTCTTACTATAATTGTAAGAAAGCGCTATATTATTATATAGAGTTTATAGGACAAATAGGTGAAGATAATCACGAGTTTTTGAAGTTAACATCAAAGGATGCATCATTATTTGTTTATAAAAAGACAATATTTTCAATACAAAATAGTTTTAGGAAAGAATACAAGGAAGATGAAGGAGCAGATAATATAAAAACAAACAATACATTCCACATGACAGAATTATTTTTGAGTGTTTACAAAGCAGCAATAAATGAACAAGTATGTGAAACAAATAGTCAAGTAAATGAAGCATTAATGTCATTAAAAAATTATATAAAAGAACTAGTAAATCTCTCATTAAATAGACCAATAGAGACATTGCATGAAAAACTAACAACAATGTTAATTTATAATGATACAGTTAATGGTTTGACTGGATATGTACCAATAGAATATCATATAAGTTTTCTAAAAAAGTTAGATAAAAATATTATAAATGATGAAAATCTTAAAGATAGACTAAGTGAGCATATAGAAAAAATTGGCGAGTATACAGCACGAAAGTTTGTAAATCTATTAGTTTAATTATGAGATTATAATAGTCTTTTTTCTGATTTTTTTTGTCTTAGAAGATTTTTTATTATCATCTTCGGTAATAATTTTACCCCCAACATTTTTGTACTCTTTCTCGAGGAGATCTTTCAAGAAAGCGTATATTTTATTAAGCATAAACTCAGTACACTTACCAACAATAAGAACACTACCAGTTCTAAAGATCATAAATGATATTTTTACATAATGCATTTTTTCATCTCCGGTAGGCTGTTGACCGTTTTGTTGACAATCTGATTTTTTATTATACCAAAACTCACACTGAATACCAGGATAAGAGCATGGATCATATGCACTGTTAATTTTATAATGAAACTTGAGTCTATTATATAGTTTTTCCCTATTAACATAATAACCACATGTAAAGTTAGAATTGATAAGAACAGTCTCACTTTTATTCTTCAACCATGAAAGAGGTTTATCTCCATCAACAAAAGGAGCCATAATATTAGTAAGAAGATCTAGTGTAGTCCAAAGAACATCATCAGTTTGGATACCTGGTATTTCTAGTTTACCAGTATTAAAGACTTTGACATGAATTTCTTTGAACTCATCATTTACATTAATTCTTAGGATAAGAGCAAAGCAATTATAGAAAGCCTGTTTTTTCTTGCATCTGTATGATGTAATGTCTTTTTTACATAGACCAATGCTTATCTTTCTTACATCACGAAACTTAATGCGACCTTCAGGTTTAACAATTCTTGAAATAATGTGCTCATCAGTATGAATATCTTTAGGCAGTTTAGCTTGCATAATATCCAAATCCTCTTGGGAGGAAGAATTAAACTTCATTTGTTTTTTAACAACGCCAATTTTAGGAATATGATAAGGAATGATAGGAATGTCCCAAAATACTTTATGTAGATTAATTTTCCGATTAAGATACGATATTTTAGTTTTTGTTGAAATATAAATAGGAGAACTTTTAGGCGTTTCCTCAGTTGTAACAGGTGCCTGTTGGCGATTTGATTTTATATCATAATCTCCATCACAAAAGTTTTCCCAAGCTTCATTAATATCCAACATAGACATCATTGTTCGTTACAGTTATGTCATATTGTTTCTTTAAGTAGTTCTATTTCAATTTATTTTCTAATTGTAATTTAAATCATGTCCACAGTGACTCAACCTAGGTGCACTAATTATGAACGTTCAGTTCCTATTGCTATCCCTACGAAAACTTATAATCAGTCCGATGAGTCTGAATACTGTTTAAACCAAAATGTATTTGACCCCAACAAATGCTCTCCTCCAAATAGTTTTAATGAACGCTTGATGCAAAGATTTATGAACTCTGGTTCTTACCAAGATAACCATTTTACAATATTTCTTAAAAAATAATTCCTCAAAAAATCAATATTGGGGTCTCGTAGGTGCATAATAAACTGTGCAAACTCTAAAAACTCTCTATCAATATGGTCCTGTTTACATGCAATAACATAATTTAAAAAATCTTTTATTATGTTTTTCTCATTCATATTATATTCAGTACTAATACTATCAATATGTTTCTCTCCTTTCTTTAATCCTTTCTTTATTTCTTCTGCAAAATGTTCCCATACACTATTTTCTATTACCTTATGATCATTCACATAAGTATGATTTGCTTGCATATAGTTTATCATACTTCTAATATCAGATTTAAAAAGCCTTTGTATTGAATTAATAGCAGAAATAGATAAATCTAATTGTTCACTATGGCTTATCGCTGTTAAAAACTCTTGTATTTTCTCTCTTGGAAGTTCATTAAAACGTAGATGTACAAACTCATTTTGCAGTGACTCATCTATTCTACTAATATAATTGCATATCAGACAAAAACGAATATTATGTCGATAATCTTGAAGCAAATATTTTAATGCTTGTTGTGCATTCTTAGTCATATAATCTACCTCATCTAGAATAACTATCTTTAATCCTTCTGTAAAAAGGCTTTTCGCATTGACAAACTGAGAGATTTGATTTCTAATAATCTCAATTCCACGTTCATCAGATGCGTTTAAATGTATCATTAAATCTTTACTTTTTTGATTATATCTCTCTTGGTAACTATTTATTAAATTAATAATTGTTGTAGTTTTACCAGTACCAGGAGGACCATATAATAATAGATTTGGAAACATATTCATATTAATAATATTTTCAAGTATTGTTTGATTTACCTCGTCTAGTACAATATTTTCAAAACTTGTTGGCCGATATTTTTCTACCCATGGAATATTATCTATTTCAGACATCTGTGTATTTAAGTATAACTATTCTTTTAGCTTAGTTTAAATCATATAAAATTGATTGTCGTTAATTATATAATGTTTCATTCATCCACAATGGAAGTTAAAACTGCAAATGACACTGGCTATCTAGGCATTGTAGTTGGCCCAATGTATTCTGGAAAAACTAGTCGCCTTCTATCTCTTTACAAGCAATATATGTTTTGTGAAATGCCTATAGCGGTTATTAATTTCGCTGAAGATACAAGATACTCTGATTCTATGCTTTCTACACATGATAAAAACATGATTCCGTGTTTTATGAAGAATACTATGAATGAAGCTTTTCCATTTGATGGAGAAGGTATACATAAATATGATGTTTTCCTAATTAACGAAGCACAATTCTTCCCAGATATTGTTGATTGGGTTAAAATTGCCATATCACCACCTTTCAATAAAAAGGTTCATATAAGTGGATTAGATGGTGACTTTCAAAGGAATACTTTTGGTAGTTGGCTTGATCTAATACCATATTGTGACACTATTGAAAAACTCACCTCTATATGTTGTGGTTGTAAAAGTGCTCCTGCTTTATTCAGTCACAGACTTACTGATCAGAAAGAACAAAAAGTTATTGGAAGCGATAGTTATATACCTCTGTGTAGAAAGTGTTATGATATAAAAAGTGGTTGTAGAACACCTTAAATATATTATAAAACAATTTAAATTACATTTGTTATTTTTTGTTATTAGGATGCCACGGAAGGCCAAAAAAGTAATAGAGGATACAACTTCTAACAATGAATCTGCTGAAAAACCAGCTGCTAAACCAAAGCGTAAACGTTCAAAAACTACTAAGTCTAAGTCTAACTCAAGTGACGAGCCAAAAATCCCAAAGAAAAGAGGTAGAAAACCAAAAGGCGGTAAAGTTATTACCGCAATAACGCCGACAGAAAATGTTATTGTACCAGAACCTAATATCATTCTTCATTTAAAATGCGGAATATCTGATTTAAAAGAAACTGAGTTTTTTTCTAGTAAGTGTTTGAAGTATGATCCTTCTAACATTAGTAAAATTGATTCGTATCAATTTGATGCAAAAACTGATCTTAATTTCGAAGTAATTGAAAAAAATAAGCAAAACATAGTGATCAAAGAAACTAAAGATTCTACGCAAGAAAATACTAGTTCTTCTAGTTGTTCTGATAATGAGATTATTAATGCAAAGATTAAATCTCTAGCTGTTAATCTTCATACAAATAATATTTCAGACAAAAAATCTGCATGCTTTGGGTGCACATGTGATTTTGATAATCCTCCTATATATTTGCCAAAATATCAACTAAATGGGTCTTATCATGTGTATGGATGTTTTTGCAGTCCAGAATGTGCATGTTATTATTTATTCAATCAATCAAATATTGATGAAAGTACTAGGTTTGAAAGATATCATCTATTGAATCATATTTATTGTAAGATTTACAATTATGAAAAGAATATTAAACCGGCACCTGATCCGTTTTACACACTAGATAAGTTTTATGGTAATCTTTCTATTCAAGAATATAGAAAGCTACTCAAAAATGATAGACTTTTACTTGTGGTAGATAAACCATTGACTCGTTCTTTGCCAGAGTTGCATGAAGATAATGATGAGTTTACTATTAGCAATAAAGCTATTTCTTCTAAGTTTAAACTTAGACGTGGTAATAAAAAACAATCTAAAGCTGATATCTTGTCAAGTACATTCAATTTATCTTAGTTATCATGTAAACAAAAACTTGGTTTATATGATATAAATATTAGTACAGATATAATATAATCATGGATGATGTTGAAAAGATATGTATTGGTATTATTGGGTCACTTAGTTTTGTATGTTTGATTACTTTTTTTGTTGAATTTTATCCTGAAGTAAAAAAGTGTTTTCTGAAAAATAATAATAAAAATGTTAAATTACACCCTATTGTTAACAATGACACAGAGGAAATAAATCTTATTTAAAGACATATTATAATTATTATACATAATGACTACTCTAAGTGAGAAAGTTACTAGTGTTTTAAAACACCCTGTTACAGGCATTGTAAGTGGATTATATTTAACTGGCGTTGGATTAACAGCGATTAAATACCTCAATAAAAATAAAGATAAAGAAGAAGGTGCCGTTAATAAGGTTATTGCTGTTGGATGTATAACTGGTCTCGTTGGAACAGCGACACTTTTTCTAGGAGGAAGAGTTGCTTATAAAGCACTTAAAAGCGATTAATCTTCTGTAATAGTGTCTAATTTATTATTTTCATTTTTCTCAGCTTGTTCAGTACGTTTCTTTTTTTGTAATGAAACCATTTTCTGAATATATTCTTGGCGTTGCTGCTCAATTTCTTTCTGTTTATAATAACTACTACAGGCATCGTCTAGAAAAGTTCTAAACTCTCTATATACCGCTTGATTAGTAGTAAGATCTTTTTTTTGTTTTTCTAGAGGTATACCCATATATTCTTTAACTACGGTTAAAGCTACCATATCATGTTCTTTTAATTTCTCTAAAGCTTTTTCTTTGTCATAATCAGTTTGTCTCATTACGACTAAGCACGTTTCTTCAACTTTTTTTTCAAACAATTCTAGTTTGTTTTCTTTTTCATAAAGCTCTTTTAATTCAGCGTATTTGCTCATTCTATTTAATATCTAAAAAGTATTTTCTAAATCATATTAAACACAAAAATTGAAGCTCAGTAATACCACAATGTCTTTCTCAGCACAAGGAATCATGCAAACACAAAACACCACTATTAGTGATATGCGTAACAATATTCTTACTGAGGTATCAGCAAGTGTAAACAAAACACTCCAACCATTTATGGAAAGAGTAAAGGTTGCAGAAAATCAACACACAATGATTATGAGTATGTTAGAATCTCATCCAAAGTTTATTGCACTTCTAGAGGAAAATATTCTTCTTAAAAAGAAATTGCGTTCATATAATGAATGCGAAGGCGTAAAAATCAACATTAATGATAATTTTGATAAAGATCAGGTTAGCGTGAGTGATATTTACAGCGAGTTTGGTATTACACCAAAACTTGAAAACAAAAACCTTTCAGAAAAGAAAACTGTAATAACTAGTCTACCTGATGGAGGAAGTGCAATCTCAGCTAAATTGGTTGATTTTCAAAAATCGCTAGAAGAAACATTGGTAGATGAACACGAACTTATTGATGAGTTTAAAACTACATTTGCCGACTTTCTGCAATCTGTCTCTTCCAGCGATGATGATTCATCAAGTGTTGAAGAAGTAGAGCCTCCTGTTGTTAGACGTCAAACTATTGATTTGACAGGAGAATGGCTAAGTAAAACAGTACCTGTAAAACAAGAAACAAATCTTAACGATCCTATTCAAGCAAGACTTGCACTTAGCAGTCCTACTACTATTAAAAAGGAAAGACTGGCTGGTGTTGAAGAGCAAGAGACCTTCTTTAAAGAAAAATATAAATCCGAAAATAATAATAATGAAGTTGAAGATGAAGAGGATGATGAGGAAGACGATAATGTAGATGAGGATGAGGAGGAAGATGCAGAGGAGGATGAAGAGGAAAGTGATGAAGAGGAGGAAGATGAAGACGTTGAAGAGGAAGATGAGGAAGATGAGGATGATGAGGAAGATGAAGACGTTGAAGAGGAAGATGCAGAGGAGGAGGAAGAGGAAAGTGATGAAGAAGATGCTCCATCAAAACCTCGAACCGCTCCTACGAATGAAGTAGAAGAAGACAAACAAGAAGAAAGCGAAGAAGAATTGTATGTTCTTGAACTAGAGGACGATGAAGGCAATCCAATGGAATATTACTGTAATGATGAATCAGAGATGAATGGAGATATTTACGAAGTATTGCCAGATGAATCACCTGGGCCAAAGGTCGGTGTAATTAAGGATGGTGAGATCGAACTCTTTGAATAAAGGTAAAATATTTAGATATACTATAGAATGATTGGAAATATATGTGCACCGGCATTATTATATGTAGTCTTTTCACTAACGCAAATAGTAATAGATATATTTAAAAATATGTATAATACAGCATTTTTTAAGTTTATAGTAATGATAATTTTTACTGTAGTGCTAAATGCGTTCTGCAATCGTGGTTTAGGAATAATTTCATGGTTTATAGTATTTGTACCATTTATTATGATGACAGTAATAACAACAATTCTATTATTTGTTTTTGGTCTATCACCTTCTACAGGCAATCTAAATTATCAAGTAGATTACCCAAATGCAGAGCAAAACAAAAATGTTGTTGTTGTGACAAAAAATGGAGTAAATCAGCCTTATGAAAATAAACAAGAGGTAGCACCAGGAAGTTATACTACAGCAGATAGTTATGATCCAAACAATTATAATAGTGGTACTCCTAGTGATATTAACAACTACAATTAGATTATTATTGTATTTTTATTGAATACAAAAATAATAACGTAAAAGATTTAAACTATTCATATCAATTTAAAATATATGAGTAGTAATCATACAGAAACTATGAATCAGAGTTTACACGAGTTTTTTTATACGGTTGGTGTCGCAACAACCACTGGGATTGCATATTATATTTGGAATAATTTTTATCCAATTACGTTAAATCGATTAATAACAGATACTGCATGGTGGGCAGTTAGATGTCAAACAAGAGCAACAATGATGTATGAGAGAGTTGAAAATATTTTGTATCCATGGGTTACAGTAGTTTTACCAGAAAAAGAACGACCTGATGTAAGATTTTACTTGAACGGTGTAGAAGTATCATCAATGTCTTATTTGGAGGCACTAAAGTATGAGGAAGATGATTTTTCTGAGGAATATAATAAAGTAACATATGAGATTTATGACGATAACAACAAGTCAGATAAACTAGTTATGATAAGGGACAGTGTGAATGATATAATGGATAAAGGTCTTAAGAAATCAAATGTTCATTTTATAAGTGTATCATTAAAGCGTGAAGGCAAAGACGACGTGGATATAGATATGTCTTCAAAGGGGAATATTTATATGATTGGAAATGAATTATTTAGTGAAAGTTTCTTGGGCTGGATTTTGCCAGATATTGATTTAAGCGAAGATTATACAATAAGTACAATTGATGATAATGTTAATATGGTATCATTCAGCAAAAATCAATACATAGTTTTGAATGAGAATGGATATGATGTAAAAACTTTAGAATCCAAAGAGAATGATGAAGATACAGAAGCAAAAAAAGAGATGGAGAAAAATAACTCAGGATTGTTTAGTTGGTTCAATACTAATAAAGCAAAGGATGAATAAAAATAATATAAAGGGAAAAATTGATTGTATATACTATAATGGAAGGATCTGTAGTAACAATGGAGCAAGATACACATTCTGAGAAATACACAGAAAAAGTCCATACTTTGAATGACACATGGACAGTGTGGGCACATTTGCCTCATGATACGGACTGGTCAATTAAGAGCTACAAGAAGATTCAGGATATCAATACTATGGAAGGCATAATAAGTATAACAGAGACATTGCCTCATAAGATGATCCGCAACTGCATGTTGTTTATTATGCGAGATGGAATCAAGCCAACTTGGGAGGATGATAAAAACAAGAATGGTGGAAGCTTTTCGTATAAAGTCAGTAACAAGATTGTTCCTCAAACATGGAAGAATCTTACCTACTCACTTGTAGGAGAAACCTTATCTAATACACCAAATGTATGTAAGTCTATAAATGGAATTACAATTTCCCCTAAGAAAAACTTTTGCGTAATAAAAATATGGATGGCGGATTGTAATACACAAGATCCAACAATTATTAACGATGTACCTCCTGGAATTGGACCAGATAGGTGCCTATTTAAAAAACATAATCCAGAATATTAAACAATTGAGTATATCTAATGTTAGAAAATATACCCAATAATTTTTTCTGTAATATTAGCTAATTTTAAAATACTTTTCTAATGTAATAATAATGGCGTCGAATAATTCATTACAACTAGAATATTATCTCGAGTCTGAGTACAGGTGGTGTAAACTCGAGATAATATCATTTTTATGTGGAGGGATTGAAAAAGCTGCTGCTGTAAAAACCCTCGACGATTTGCCAAAGAAGTTTAAAGGAAGATACCTTTATTCATCAGAAACTAATCTTTGGATTTATATAAACGTCGATTCAGATGACGTTAGAATTAAGCCAGGTAGCATGCAATCAAACTATGCATGGTAATATCAACGCCATATTATAATTAATAATAATATCATTCCAAAAGTATTTGCAATATCACATATTAGTATTAATTGATTTATTTTTTATCTAGCTAGATGGCAATGGTGCCAATCCCAATTTAATCTCTCCAAGAGATGCTACGTTATACTTAACAACTAGAGGAAGATTATTCTCTAGATAAATCTCAATTTGATTGCATAGATTTGTACATTTAATAAAATAACCAAGGTTCTTCAATGAAAACTCTCCTTGAATAATCTTATCAGCTTCCTGCTTTTGTACATATTCCATACTTCCATCTGATTCTGCTCGTCTAATTTCAGCTTCTGCAAAGCCACCTCTACACTTAAATATTAATTCCGCGCCATCACTTGTTGATACAGATTTAATTTCAATCTTATCAGAAATACAAGACAGATCGCGAATAATCTTTTGGAAATCAGATGAAGGAAGATTCAATACAGACGAAAACTTAACATCAGGAACATCAAGTTCTTCATGATCTGGCTCAATAAGACGCAATTTTTGAATCTTTTGCTGTTTAATGTCACCATTCTCAAACTTTAGACCAAGATGAGAGAATACTCCTTGTGAAGTAGAATCTCCTTCCTCAATATAAATGGTTAATGTATCATCATTATCAATTGTATTAATTAACTTAAATAAATGAAGCATATTTACACCTATAATAATTTTATCTTGTTTGCATTCATAACTCTCAAAACGATCGGCATGCAAGAATAAATGAGCCAAAATTGTATGTGACTTATCCATATTTATAATCTTAATTCCTTCTGGTGTAAATGTTATATTTGTTTCTAGGAGAATATCCTTTAGAGCTGTCATAAGCGTTCTAAATGGTGCTATTTGAACAGTCTGAATTGTTAGAATATTTTTAGAAGATGCAGACATCACTTATATGTAATTTCTATTAGCTACCTTTAAATGCTTATGAATGAACTGTTTATTTGAAAACAAACGCATCTCTAATATTTTATTATTAAACATATTAGAAACATCTTTTTTTAATTAGTAATTATGGAAGAGAGAATACATGATAAACTGACCGAACTATATGAAAAATATGTTGGAAATGAATATGTTCTCAATAGATTAGACAATTATATTTGTAATATTTTACCAGCAGGTCTTGAAAAGGCCAAACTTGATAATGAAAAAAGAACAAAGAGACGAGAACAATTATCTGCTGATGCCGATAGTTTCACAGAAAGATTTTTAAATAAAGGAAACTACTTCTATTGCTTTAGAAATGAACTATACCTACATTATAATGGTGAGCATTTTGTTGCTTATAGTGAAGATGATATACAGCACCAGATTTTAACATCCATCACACACTCTAAAAACTTGGTTCCATGGAAACACAAAATTAAAATTAATATCATGAAAAGATTACGTGACAGATGTCCTCTTGATGCAATCCCTGAATCAAAAACTATACAAAATATTCTTAATAATCTTTATCCTAACTTTTTTGTAAGTAAAAATAGTGCAAAGCATTTTTTAGCTTCTGTTGGTGATTCAATAAGAGGCGATAAAAATAATACATATATCGTTCCATCTGAATTAAAAGATCTTATCAGAGAGATAGAAACTGTTTATTATACTCATTTTGGATCTGCAAGTATTCTTAGTAATTTTAAATTAAAGTATTATGCACATGATTATGCTAAATGTAGATTTTTGCAATGCATACCTAGTAATAATATTACCAGCGTAGATAATCGGTTGTCTAAATACATTATTGACTTGCTATGTGTTGCAAAACATTATTCAGAAAGATATCAATCTTCTGATAATTATCTTAATCATTCAAAAGACTCTTTCCTTAAAGACTATGTTCTTTTTTTGAGTAATAAGACACCGGAAACTCTTGTTGATACATTTATTCAAGATGCTCTTTATTCTTGCAGCGGAGCCAAAATTAAAAGTAAAAATATGATATTTGTATGGAAAAAGTGGCTTGATGAAAGAAATATGCCAAATATAATCTTTTATGATACTTTGACAACTATGTTCAAGGGAAAAATGCAATATGATAATGAAAATGATATTTATTTAGATATAACTAGTTCTCATTTACCAGTAGTTAGCAGCTTTGTTAACTTTTGGGATAATTGTATGAAGGAAGATATTGGAGCTCCTGAACTTGAAATCGATGAAATTATTACTCTCTTTTCGAAATCTTCGTTTTTCAAAAGCAGTTTCCATTGCAGCGAAGAGTTTATTTTGGAACTTATACATTATATGTATCCCGAAGTAGTTACAGAAGAATGCAAATATGTTTTAAATATTCGTTGTAGTGAATGGGACAAAAAAACTGACATCGATCTTTTTCTAGAACAGTGTAAATCTAATAATAATATGCAATTTACATACTTGACTGATTGTTATGAACTATACACAAATAGAAAAGAGAATCTTATTACTATGAGCAAGAGATGTTTCGAAAAAATAGCCAGAGATATAATGGAATCTTTTATAGACGAAGATGGTGAAATTAATACCGATTTCTGGACTAATACTGTATAAAATTGAAATGTACATAATACCATAAGTACTTTAATATACAAAATAACATGGCACAGCACTGCACAAATAACCAACTTAATATTCTTAATAACAACATAGGACCTAATGAAAACATTGTTAACAATGGAGAGCTTTCTATTGTTTCAATGCCTATAGCGCACTTCTTTACTTCGGATGCTCTACAAATTATAAAAGAACGAGCAAATATTCCACACCATTGGAGTCGTGCACGAATTGCTAACTGGCTTGGAGATAATGATAGAATTGACTTGGTAACAAATGGGTTTATAATGCTTCCCGTATTTCATAATCTACATATCATTCCTACAAACCTTGTAGAGATTCATCTTACTCTAGATGATTTGTATGATTGGTCTCGTGAACAAATATTTAATGTAGCATTTCCAAATAATCCTGTTCTAGAAATAATTGAATACATTAATCGTGTTCCTTGTAATGTAGTAAATCTTAACAGAATCCGTATGAGGATCCCTTACTATGTAGAAGAAAATAATGAAAATGAACACTAACTTCTTAAATAATTTTATGAATTAATAAAAATTATTTAAATTTTTACTTAGTGTGGTGTTTGCGGCTGTGTCCCTTAGCCTTCTTGCGGTGCTTTTTGGTGGAGTGAGCCTTCTTGCTGTGCTTCTTGCTCTTCATGCTCTTTCTCATAACAACAAACTTACCTTTCTTTGGCTTGTATCCAGCCTTTTCAAGGCGCTTTTCTCTCTTTGCAGTTGCATGTTTCTTCTTTGATACAATACGTCCATGTTTATTCATCATTAGATCTTTTGCAGTAAGACCACCGGAGGTCTTGTACGCAGTGCCATGGTGAACCTGTGCACGAGATCCGGTTAGCATTTCGTACTTTTTACCGTGAATGTGGTATTTACCATCTTGTGACTTGTGTACTCGCTTCGTCATTATAACTTATTGTGAGAAAATAAATGGCTAAAATCAAAACTTGTTTCTTAATCGCATTCCAGATCCCCCTGCGGCACCTTGTCTTTTTCCAAAAACATTCAAATCTACTGATACACTTGTTGTTTTACCCGCATTTCTTGCAGACGCATAATTTACTAAATTACTATATCTAAATGTATCTACTGCCATAAAGTTTGGTTGATTTGTATTTCCATTAAAAAAATTACCTTGCTTTTCTGGATTATCTAACCAACTTTTACATCTTCTATTTCTTTTACTACATGCCATATTTCTATTAGGTGGTGGTGGTACTGGTTCTGGTTCAGGAGGAATAGGCAATAAACCATAATCTAGATTAATATTTATTGGAATGATAAAAAGCATACTATTTGTGTCAGAATCCATAAAATTGATTCTTACATTTAATCCTACCTTCTCATTATCAGTAATAGGTTTATAAGCAATATCTTCAGCACCATAAATGTTACTACTATCTGTTACTTTTAAACTAGAAGGGTTATTAGCAGAAGTAGAATAAAATGCTGTTCTATCCCAACTACTATTAATTATAACATCGCCAAAAACCAGATTATATGGTAAACTTATTTTATTTCCACTATTTTCTGTTGTTGCTGGTGCAATTACTGCCGCAAGATTTTCATCATCTTCATAGTAATTTGGATAACTAATTGTCCATGTTAGTGTTGGGTCGAACAGATAATTATAGTTAAAAAAACGTCTTTCAGGGGTAGAGTTGTATCCTGTTTCACTTCTCCGTAAGAAATAACAGTCGCTCATGTCGCTAGCTCCATCAAAAATATTGTCTATATTTACATTTGTCGGAACTTCCCATTCCCTTGCCCATGCTAAAAAATTACTTGCTCCTTTAAACATTTCTTTTAATCCATTTGTGGTGCCGCCACTAGCAATAAAATTACTCATTGACTGTAATGCTGGTGTAAATGATGGCGGCTGGGGTTGAAACCAACTACCTATATCTTGTCTGAAACTTGTTGCCCCTTTAAACGTTCTTTCCATGTCTAATGCATTTTCTACATTCCAAAAAATTAACTCATTATTAAAACTTGATGCTCCTTCAAATATCTCTGAAAAAATTGTTACTCCTGATACATCCCATGATGTTGTCCCGTCTGCAAGAGAGTAAGTATTTATATTTACATTAAAATTACTTGCATCTCTGAAAATACCTTTTATTGCATCTCCACTTATAGAATCTATATTCCATTCTAACGGAAATCCATTATTATTGTAATTACTTGCACCGTAAAACATATACTGCATATCTGTTACGCCAGAAACATCCCATGCAATATAATTTAATGATGGAACATACTTTTTACTCAAGTTTTGATCTATTGATGATGCATCTTGAAACATTCTATTCATATTCTTTGCACTTCTAGTATTCCAATCTCCAATGTAACTATTAAAACTTGATGCTCCTTTAAACATTTCACTGAAGTCTACAACATTAGAAACATCCCATGCAACAAATACTGGATTTACAGTTACTGTTTTTGTATTTATATCACCTGTAAATGCTTTTGCGTTCATAAACATCTGTCTCATTGTTTTAACATTATCTGTTCTCCATTTTGATATATCTGCATTAAAGTTTATTGCATCTCTAAACATTGCCTCCATACTAGTTACATTTTTGTAGTCCCATGCTATATAACTTCCATCTATTGCATTAGAAACAACTTTTGTATTAATATTTCTAGAAAATGACGAAGCTCCATCAAATGTCCCAGATAGATCTGATACATTATCTATATTCCATCCTGATATATCTGCATTAAAACTGGAAGCATTATAAAATGTTTCTTTCATGCTTTTAATATTTTTTGTATTCCATGCAACATAAGATCCATCTACTACTTTTGTTGAAATATCATCATTAAAATATATTGCACCTGAAAACATCCTTTGAATCCCTTCACTAGATGTTATATTCGTTGTTTTCCATTTTGATATTCCAGGATTAACAAAACTTGGATCACTACAATTTTGAAACATATTTTCCATTTGTCCTACATTTTGAGTATCCCAAGTATTCAATCCACTCAATGCATCATCACTAATCTTACTACATCCTGAAAACATAAAAGAAAAATCTTTTGAATTACTGACATCCCAACTACTTGCACCTATTACTTGATTAAAGTTTTGACAATTCATAAACATACCTTTTAAAGCAATACCATCTACATATGGATTATCACTTATACTTTTTAATTTCCAATCTAATGGGTTTGACATTGTATTTGTTGCAACTTCCCCATTATTAAATTCTTTTGCTCCTTGTAACATATTTTCTGCCACTCTTAAATTACTCAAATCCCATGCAACATAGCCACCCACTGTTTTTGTTGAAATATCTTTGTTAAATCTCTCTGCATTATTAAAGATAAAGCAGACATTCTCTAGTTTATTTGTGTTCCAATTTCCAATATTTTGATTAAAATATTCGCAACCATTAAACATATTACTCATATTAACTACATTTTCTGTGTTCCAATTTCCAATATTTTGATTAAATATTCTTCTATAAGGAAAACCACTTGTTCCCAAACCATATCTTGTTGGTGTTATAGAATTACTCATATCTGTTACTCTATCTGTTTTCCATAATGCTATTTTAGCTCTTTCACCTGTTAGGTTTGCTCGCCCAATTTCACTAGTAACAAAACCTGATGGAGGTACACTTGAATCGGTAAAATAATAATCTATTGCTTGGTGAAATTGCATTGTATTCATTATTCCATCATAATTGAAAAAGTATAATGCATTTGGCGTACCTTGAGATAAGTTTGTCCAACCGTCTTGAATATTTGTATATTTGGAAAGCGAAGTTATAGGACTTGTATAAAACATCTGTGTAACATTTACACTAGATGAAACATCCCATACTCGTATATTTTGTGAAAAATCAGATGCACCATAAAACATATTTTCCATATTAGTCACTTTTGAAGTTTTCCAACTACTGATATCTTCATTAAACTTGGTATATAAAAACATGTTACTCATATTTGTAACATTATGTGTATTCCAATTAGCTATACCAGGTACATTAATTACACTAGATTCATGAAACATATATTGCATATCTGTAACCCCGGATACATCCCATGTATTTAATCCAGCGACAGCTGAATCTGTCATTTTATAATTTGCTGAAAACATCCATGACATATCACTTATTGCAGAAACATCCCAATTTGATGCACCTAATACTTGATTAAAATTATTCATAAATGAAAATGCACCTTTCATAGAAGACAATATTGGAAATGACCAATTTAATGGGTTTGACATTGTATTTGTTGCAACTTCTCCATTATTAAATGCATTTGCACCATTTAAAATATTATCTATTTTTCTAGCATTACTAACATTCCAGCTAGTTAATTCTTGATTAAAAATTGATGCATTAAAAAAAAGATCTGTGAAATCTGTTATACCAGAAACATCCCACTGTGTGTATGTAAATGTTGAAACAGGAAGATTTAAAGTAATACTTTTTGTTCCAATATCCTGATTAAACTTAGAAGCATGTTCAAATAAAGTCCACATTTTATCATGTTTTACATTATCAATGCACCAACTTAATGGAGATGATGCAGTATCTCCGACTTCACCATTATTAAATGCACTTGCCCTACTAAAGCACTGAAACATTTCTTGTACACCACTCATATCCCATGCAATATATTTATTACCATCATCGTCTGTACTTACCTTAGTTGATACGTTTTGGTTAAATGCTGCTGCATTATAAAAAAGTTCAGTTGCATTAGTTAAACTGTTTGTTTTCCATTTACTAATATCTTGATTAAATACTTTTGCACGATTGAATAATTGACCCATATTAGTTACTTTGTTTGTATCCCATTGATAATATTCATATGTTCCACCAGATATACTAACAGCTACTTTTTTGTAACCTATATCTTGATTAAATGCTTCACATCCAGAAAATACTTGATCTAAATCACCTACCTTTCTAGTATTCCAATTTAATGGTGTAGTAGAAACACCAGATAAATCACCATTATTAAAATTAGTTGCATTTAAAAATATAAATCTAATACTACTGCAATTACTAATATCCCATGCAATTTTATTATTTGTAGCATCATATTTTGTAGAAAGATCTTGATTAAATAAGTTACAATCATAAAATGTTCCAAGAGCACTTATTACTTTATCTGTATTCCATTTACTAATATCTTGATTAAAACTATTCCTTCCTGATGGAGTATTGAATATATAATCAATATTAGTAACATTTCCTGTATTCCAATATCCAATAATACTTGCATAATCATTATTATACTTTCCAATGCTATTAGCTGATGCATTATTTGTTGTACTTGTTATAAATGTAGTGCTTTCATCAAAATAATAAGCTAATGCTGCATAGAAATCAGTATTATTGTCTGGATAATAAATACTTATTGATCCGTAATTGACTTCATTTGCATACTTACTATTTAAAACAGGATTAAATGGTGGATACTGAAATACGTTTAAACGAGGATATCTTGGTGTACTACCTGCTGTATCTTTTATAAAATCTGCTGTTGGTAAACTATTCAAATATCCTTTATTAAGTAAAGAAATATCATTATTTGCAATTATAGCACCAGAACTAGAATGTGTATTCTGAGAACCAAAGCAATTTGTAACTGTTATTTTACCAGCATTTCCTCGAGAAGATGCAATAGAAGCAATTCTGTCTGGATGACTATCATTTCTTACTGAATAAGAGTTTTTAATTTCAGTTGATGTTGAAGAATTGGCCCCTACTGCAGTATTACTATGAAAAAATGCACTATATGTATCAGCAAATGTATCACCATCGTTCATAGATTTTCCCTCAAAAACTGCGTAACATGCATTAATTTCTATCGAGCCGCCATTAGCATCTCCGTTACAACCCTGACCAAAAAATCCAGAGTATGTTCCGCCCATATCATCCTTTACAATAGTTTTTGTATTTTTTACAAGAATGTGACCTCCAGTAGATTTATAATTTGCATAACTTCCTACTAGTCCTGAAGATGATCTTTCAATATATACGATAGATTGACAATTCTGTATAGTAACATTTGATGTTGATTCACTATTCAAAAATCTTCCTGAAATGCCTCCTTGCTGAGCCAAGTTAGGATTGGAAAAATATTTGTTTTCTCTATCGGGCAAAAATCCTTCATTGCCAGAAGCTCCAATATGAAAACCATTATTTGCTTTAATTAAACAATTCTTTACAGTTAAATCATATGTTGAATTATAATTAGTATACTCTTGCAATAAAAACCCCGAATATATATTTAACGTCATATTACTAGATACTCCTTCCCCTTGACCTGATAAGGTTAGTCTAATATTTTTAATAGTTCCACCATTACCATCTGAACCTATTAATTTATTTCCGTTTCTTATAAGACCATTAAATGCTGTATAAACACCTTTTGTTGTGCTTGTATAATCTTTAATACGATATTGTAATCCTGAAGAAGATGGTGCTTTTATAATATTTATTGTGTATTCAAGGCCATCTATCTCAATTCCAGGATCAATAATTTCAATACTTAAAAAATGATACCAATTAACATTTTCAGTAAATTGAAGTTTATCACATTGTATAGTTATATAATCTGTATTTGCCCATGAACCGTTATTATTAACAATATCAGTATACCATGCGTTAACTTTATTTTGATCAATTTGATAAGTAGTTCCTGCTTGATATTCAACCTTAACATAATAAAGTTGAGGTTTTGTCAAATTAAAAAAGTTATATGTTGGTGTTCCGTGTTTTGTTGAATCTCCATAAGGTCCCAAAATTAAATTAATATTATCACTGGCCCATGCATTTTCTAATAAAATATATTCTTGCGCAAATAAAATCCAGCTATCTTCAAACATATTTGTTAGAGTAGCAGTAGACAAGACAGTCCATTTTCTAATGTTTTGACCAAATTGACATGATTTAAACATCGCGGTAAAATTAGTAACTTGTGATGTGTCCCATTTACTAATATCTTCATTAAACGTCTTTCTTCCTGAAGATGAAAAAGCATTAGACATATTAGTAACATTTGATGTGTCCCAATCTCCGATTTTATTGGAAGTTGATGTATTAAACTGACCTACATTCGCGGCTGTAGAATTGGTTCCTCCTGGAAGATTAGCTGTTCCTGTAGTGTCAAAATAATAAGTTAATGCATTATTAAAATCAGTATTATTTGCTGGTGTATATGCCATATTCTATTAAATTATAATTTTATTAAAAAATCATCTTTTTTGCAAAATTGAAACAACTTAAAAGTAAAACAAAAATACACACACTGAGAAACAATGGCAGAATCTAAAGGACTCGCAAAAAAATACCAGAAAAAATCTGACAGGGAGCATGTATTGGACAATCCAGACACCTATACTGGGTCTATGGAAAAGACTCAGTACGGGACATATATATTTGACACTAAAAAGCAATCGATTATTTATAAAGAACTAGAAATAATTCCAGGGCTATATAAATTATTTGACGAAGGGGTTGTAAACTGTCGTGACCACCAAGTTAGACAGCAACAGGCCGTATTTATGTGTAAACCCAATGCTCTTCCTGTAACCCACATTGACTTTGACATTGCTGATGATGGCACAATCACTATGACTAACGATGGCAATGGTATTGATGTCGCTAAGCATCCAGAGCACGATATTTGGATTCCTGAAATGATCTTTGGCCATCTAAGAACTTCTACTAATTATGATAAAACAGAAAAGAAAATTGTTGGTGGAAAGAATGGCTTTGGATTTAAGTTGGTACTTATCTGGTCTACATGGGGTAAAGTAGAGACAGTTGATCATGTAAGACACCTAAAATATGTTCAGGAGTTCAGTGATAATTTGAGTGTTATTAAACCTCCTGTTATCACAAAATATCGTGGAAAGCCTTATACAACTGTTACTTTCAAACCAGATTACAAGCGGTTGGGTGAATCTGGATTGTCTGCTGATATGCTAGCCTTATTTAGACGACGTGTCTATGATATTGCTGCTGTTACAGACAAAAAGGTCAAAGTCAAGTTTAATGGAGAAATACTACCAATCAAACATTTTCAGCAATATATTGATCTCTATATTGGAAGCAAGGGTGAGACAAAGCGGATATATGAAGAGGGTAATGATCGCTGGGAATATGCAGTTTGTGTAGCACCAAAAGAAGAGTTTACTCAAGTATCATTTGTGAATGGTATCTTCACTGGTAAGGGTGGAAAGCATGTTGACTATCTGCTTAACCAGATTGTTCGCAAGCTTATTGCTTATATTGCTAAGAAAAAGAAGATTACTGTAAAGTCTAGTACGGTAAAGGAACAAATCATGCTGTTTGTAAGATGTGATATTGAAAATCCTACATTTGATAGTCAAACTAAAGACTACATGACAACACCATATTCTAAGTTTGGTTCGACATGCACTGTCAGCGACAAGTTTATTGAAAAGGTTGCAAAACTAGGAATTATGGAAGCAGCATGTGCTCTAACTGAGGTAAAAGAAAACAAGCTTGCTAAGAAAACAGATGGTTCTAAAACTAAAAGTGTTCGCGGTATTCCTAAGCTTGTAGATGCAAACGAGGCAGGTACTGCAACCAGTGAAAACTGCACACTCTTGCTTGTTGAGGGAGATTCAGCTAAGGCTGGCGTAGTTTCTGGTCTATCCAAAGAAGATAGAAATATCATTGGTGTTTATCCACTTCGAGGTAAGTTGATGAATATTCGAGGTGCTTCTCAGAAAAGTGTTGCGAATAATAATGAAATTAATGATATCAAACAGATTCTTGGTCTTGAAAGCGGAAAGAAATATACTGCTGCTACTGCTAAGGCTAAGCTACGCTATGGGCGGGTACTATTCCTAACTGATCAAGATTTAGATGGTACTCATATCAAAGGCCTATGTATTAACATGTTTGATACTGAATGGCGTTCACTTCTAGCTATTCCTGGATTTATTGGATTTATGAATACTCCTATCTTGAAAGCACGTAAAGGTTCAAATGAACTAGTGTTCTATAATGATGGTGAATATGAAGAATGGAAATCTAATAATGAAACAAAAGGCTGGAAGGTAAAGTATTACAAAGGTTTGGGTACTTCTACAGCAAAAGAGTTCAAGGAGTACTTTGAGCGAAAGAAAGTAGTTGTATTTAATGATAGTGGCGCAGAATGTAAAGATGCTATTGATATGGTATTCAATAAGAAGCGAGCTGACGACAGAAAAACCTGGCTTGAGGGATATGATCGCGAGCTTTATATGAATACTAATGAGTCTGAAGTAACTTTTAAAGAGTTTATTGGAAAAGAGATGATACACTTCTCTAAGTATGATTGTGACCGGTCAATTCCAAATATTATGGATGGACTCAAAACTAGTCAGAGAAAAATCTTGTTCGCAGCTAAGAAGAGAAATCTTAGGCATGAGATTAAAGTTGCACAGTTTTCAGGATACGTTTCAGAACACAGCTCATATCATCACGGTGAGGCTAGTTTGAATGGTGCAATTGTTAATATGGCACAAAACTTCGTTGGAAGCAATAACATTAACCCTTTAGTTCCTAGCGGTCAGTTTGGTACTAGATTGAAGGGTGGTTCTGATTCAGCATCTGAAAGATATATCTTCACATATCTAAATCCTATTACTAGCACCATATTCCGTGATGATGACGATAAAGTGTTGAAGTATCTTGATGATGATGGTACACCAGTTGAACCAGTATGGTATGCGCCAATTATTCCAATGATTCTTGTAAATGGAAGTAAAGGTATTGGAACTGGATTTAGTACTGATATTCCAAGCTTTAATACAAGTAAGATTATTCAGTATGTTAAAACTAAACTAGAAGACGGTGACACAAGTGACATAGATATTGAGCCTTATTATGAAGGTTTCAAAGGTGAGATTAAAAAGATAGAAGATCAAAAATATCTCATCAAAGGTTGCTATAAGATTCTAGATTGTCGCCAGGTTCAGATAACAGAGCTACCAATTGGAACATGGACAGATGATTACAAAGAGTTTCTTGAAAAAGAAATCAGTGGAGATGATAGTAAAAAGAAAAAGAAAAAGAAGTCTTCTGTAATTCGTGATTATGTAGATATGTCAACAGACAGACTTGTAGATATTACGGTTACCTTCGCCCCTGGTGTAGTTGAGAAACTAGTTTGTAAAGCAGAAGATTATGAATGCAATGCCCTTGAAAAATGCTTGAAACTGTATACAACGCAAACAATTACAAATATGCATATGTTCGATGAAAAGGAAAAATTGAAAAAGTTCGATAATGCAAAGGATATCATTGATCATTATTTGGGAATTAGACATGCTGTGTATGTTGATCGCAAAAAAGCGCAGCTTGAGAATCTAGAACGGGATGCACTTAAGTTGTCTAATAAGGCAAGATTTATCATGGAAAACCTTGATGATAAAATTGATTTGAGAAGAAAGAAAAATGCTGAGATTATTGAGCTATTGTCTGGACGAAATTATGATGTTATTGATGGTGATGATAATTATAACTATCTTGTGAAGATGCCAATGAACTCTGTGTCTGAGGAAAATGTACAAAAGCTACTATCAGAAAAAGATAGTAAGCTAACTGAAGTTGAACTACTAAAAGCTACAAGTGAAACACAACTCTGGCTGAATGAACTTGCAGAATTGGAAGAAGATTTTAAGAAATATAAAGCTGAAAGAGCTAAGCTTGATGAGACAAAGACAAAGACAAAAGGTAAAAGTAAGAAAAAGTCATCCTCTAAGAAAAAGTCAACAAAGTTGAAACTAAAAAAGAAAACCAAGTAATTTATAATAAAAACTAAATAATTTTTTTTATTATAGAATGTGTTCGATATAACTAGTATAATGGTAATGTCTACCAACAATTCTCTTTCTAGAAATCCGGTACGACATCCAAGCATGTGCTATTTCAAACTCTCTAGAAGTAAGTATAGAATAAATAACCTTTTTATAAATAATTATGAGTATTTCTTCTGGCAATAAATCTAGATAAGTGTTAATTACTTTTGTCATCTTTATATTAAAACCATTTTTTAAGTTGAAGCTGTTTATCATTAGTTTTAGACATGACAGGCCTAGCAATAGGTTCGTACATATGACTTACATCATATTTATACTTCATGTAACCTTGTGCAGAACCATATACTTGCCTAACAGAATAGTCCAAAACTAGATTATTTAATTTTGCTATTTGTTCTTTAATGTTTGTTGGGAGATTTTGAGAATATTGCAGAAAAATACTTCTCATGACAATTCTCAATTCATCTTCACTCTGAGTACCAATAATATATTGCCCTTGAGACATTTTATATACACCAGCTCTAATACCATTTTGCAATATTTGAACATTTTCTGCTGAGAAAAATGCATCTGATAATTGCGTTCTATACCAGTTGCCTTTTACAGCATCTCCGCGATAATCAAAATCATTTTCTCCAACTGGTATTCTATCCTGCATTTGAAAAACTACACTAGTATCAGGCTGTATAATATTAACTCTACCATTTGAACATTGAGTATTCATTATACTAACCAGATAGAAAAAAATTATAAATAATAAATATATAGAATGGCTTCTTTTCAGAAAATTACTATTGGCGTAGCTATTATACTTTTGATTATCTGTTTGATCTTTATTGGTTATTCTCTTTACAATTCAACATACAATGTTGCTTATCCACCAGTACAAGCTGATTGTCCCGACTATTGGCTAGATAATGAAAAGAATTGTGTAAATGTTAAGGAACTTGGTTTGGATGAATGTCCAAAAGAAGTGAATTTTAATGGAGCATTTTGGACTGGCGATGATGGTTTATGCAGAAAATATCAATGGGCTAAAGCATGCAACCTTACTTGGGATGGTGTAACTAATAACAAAAATGCATGTCCTGTTGATGATAATTAAATTGACGATTAGTAATTAAACTTTAATTAATAATAGTCCAAAGATATATCATACTAATATAATATGACAACCAGTATTACAAGTCTTCCTCTAGAAATTGTTTCTATTATTAAATCCTATATACCTCCTACATCATTGGTATGGCTTAATAAAAATAATTACAATAATTACAATCATTTAATAAGAAGAATGATACCAGACCATAGATTTGAAGATTATATTCGAGATACAGTAAGATATGATAATGTTTTTATACTTAGACATATCATAAAGGAAAATATTAACAGATGGCTAAAAATGAGAAGATGGAGGTATAAAAATATTATTTACTATGATTATTTACATTTTATTTATAATTATGCAATTGAACAACAATCTTATAAAGCGAGGGATTTAATAAATATGGTTGCAACAGAGGTATTAGGTATAAAATGGCATAAAAAAAATGGTATTAAATACATAAGAACTAAATGGACAAGTTAGATTTTAATAATATTTTGAACAGAAAACAGTGTGTTGATAAAATGAAAAAAACTCTAATAGATTTTCAGAATAATAAAAAAGATCTTTTACAAAAAAGAGGTATTTATATTTATGGTGCACCTGGTAGTGGAAAAACTAAGTTTGCTATATCCGTATTAGAAGAACTAGGATATGACATAATCAAATATGATGCAGGAGAAGTAAGAAACAAAAGTGTTATTGAAAATATAACTAAAAGAACAATGTCTGATCGTAATATTTTAAATATGTTTAAACGTGAAAATAAACCGATTGCTATTCTCATGGATGAAATAGATGGTATGAATAATGGCGATAAAGGAGGTATTAATTCATTAATTAAACTCATACGTCCAAAAAAAACTAAGAAACAAAAATTAGAGGACTCAACTGCAAATCCTATTATATGTATAAGCAATTATCACGTTGATAAAAAAATTAAAGAACTTATGAAGGTTTGTATTTCTATAGAAATTAAAACACCTTCAAATGTACAAATGACTTCATTGATTAATAAAGCTATGCCTTTACTAGATTCAGAAACATCAGATAATTTAATAAAATATTTACAAGGTGATCTACGTAAGTTTTCAGCTATTTACAAAATATATTCTAATCATAACAGCCTTCTAAAAAACAAAATTATAAAGGAGATATTCAAACCAAAATCATATAATGAAGATACAAAAGACATAACTAAAAGATTATTAAATAATCAAGTTACTTTATCACAGCATCTTACGAGTTTAAATGAAACAGATAGAACTATTGTTGGACTTCTTTGGCATGAAAATATAGTAGATGTTCTTTCTAAAATACCAAAGGAAAAAGCGTTTCCATTTTACCTGAAAGCTTTAGATAACATTTGTTATGCTGATTATATTGATAGAGTAACATTTCAAAAGCAGATATGGCAATTTAATGAAATGAGTTCATTAATAAAAACATTTCATACAAATAAAATGTATCACGAAACTTTTGAAAAAAAGCCGAAATATAATCCTACCGAAGTAAGATTTACAAAAGTTCTAACAAAATACAGTACTGAATATAATAATTCTCTCTTTATACAAAATCTATGTCAACAATTAGGTATGGATAAAAAAGATACGTTTTCATTTTTCCTACAACTAAGGAACAATTATCCAGACGAAGACATATACAATATGTTTGAATCATACGATATATCAAAACTAGATATAAATAGAATCTATAGATACTTGGATAAATATACTAAGCGGGTTGTTGATAATGACGATGATAGTATTTGTGATTTATAAGTTTTCTAATAATAACAACTATAAAAGTTATTGTTGATATTATTTTTAATTCCACTCATCATCACTATTTTCATGAGTGTCCACTGTTGCACTCTCTTGGCTATCATTAACTGGTGTTTCTCCAACATTATGCTTTCTCATACGAATCTCCATATATGCTGTCTTATCAAAGACATCATCTGGAAACATTCTCTTTACATCAATATGCCACTGATAACTGCTCTTTGGATTAATATCAACCTTTTGATGTCTTGAGTATTGCTCTGGACTATCATAAAATAGAAAGTTAGGTGTCTGATTTGATGGATCCCAACGTGTTCTAGTATAGCCATTTGAATCACACTTTCCACTTGAATCTATTACTTGATATAGACGAAGTGCTTCAAAACTACCTTGAGTATATGGATATCGTACTCCTGTTACAGCATTTACACAAAATCCTCCATGTCTTGTTGGGAAATAACAACGTCTACGTGTTTTCAACCCATTTCCATTAGACATTCTACTATTATATTCTCCGAAATCATCTTCGCTTAGCTTTTTGCTTGGCATTCTTCTTATTGGTGTATATAATATATTTTTGTCTCTTTAAGCATATTATATTATCAATTTGCCTCACTAGATAAAGCCACTTTCTTTTCACTGATATTCAAAGAAAGTCCTGCTTTTTTCTCCACACTCTCATGAAACTTAACCATTTCTTTATATTCATTTAGCTTTTCCTGCAATGTTTTTATCTTATCCTGCATCAACTTAATTAGATAATCTTTCTGTTGAATTGTTGCACCCATCTGTTGCATCTGCTGTCCAGCATTTTGCAGAGCTCCTTGCTGTTGTTGTAAAAGGCCGACTACTTGCTCCGTGCTCAACATTTGTGGAGGACCGTTTCCTTGCTGAATTAATACTTGGCCTTGTGATGCAAGACGGCTAGCCATTGCTTCTGCATCTTTTCTACGTTTCTCTTCAATCTCAATAATTTGTTTCAATACATCAGGTTTCATTGATGGTCGCCCAGGTTCATAATCTTTTAGTAATGCCTCTATATCTTCCATATAAAACTTACGTACAGCAGAATCTTTTACAAACATATCTACTGTTTTTTCAGATTCTTTTACAAACTTAGGATGAGGATTATCCAATAGTTTTCTTTTATCAAAAGTATTATGTTCATGTGAAAAGACCAAAATTGTTTTTAAAGGATCAAGCTGAACAAATGGGACAGTATAATCTTTTAGAAATGCTTTCTCCTCTGCCAATGCTGCATCATCATCATATTTATTGTCCTTTAATAGTGCTCTTTTAAATGCAAAAGTTCCTGCTGTAGCATGATTTGGTCCATATGGTCCGAACTGATATATTTTTTTTACATGCTTGAAATAAATATAAATCTCACTTGAACCAGCACATAATGCTTCTGGATTTACTGTTAACATCTCTACGCTATGTGCTACTCTCTCTGGTGGATAAAAATCATCATCATCCATATAAACCAATATGTCTCCTTTGCTTTTCTTATGCATAAGATTACGCTTCTTGCCAAGTGGCATTTTTTCATCATAACTATAATATTTCACTTGTGGGTGATCTTTAACTAGATCTTCTATCTTATCTGTCCCATCATCAATAATAATCCACTCCATTTTTTCTTTTGGATACGTTTGGCTATCGAAGTTTCTAATCATATGCTCTATGAATGGTCTACGATTAAAAGTAGGTGTGCAAACACTAACAAAAGGTAATTCCATAGTCATTTTAATATTTTTGATATTTAATATTTATACTGTTTGTTTTATAAAGATTAAATTACTTTCCAATTATGGTTTTAATAACCATTATTATCCATAATATCATAGAAGAATAACCCACAGATGGAACTAAATATTGGAAGGCTGATCCAACTACCAAAGCACCGAATAACAAACCAAATAGATTCTTATTGCATAATGCTATATCCGTAACTTCTTTATAATTGATTGCTAATGGTGCTCCCATTATTAAAAATAAGAAAAGGAACTTTTGCAAAAATGGTAATGATAAACATAATATAAATACAGGTAGACAAAGAATAGTCCATAATACCCCCCATGCCCATTCTTGTGTGAAGCCATAAATAATTGGTCCTATTAAACCGCTACACATAGCTATTATCATACCAACAATTGCCATAACCGGAGCTAATAGTAAAAACATCCAGTCAGGTAATCCCCTTAGCGGTTTAAAACCATATATTTTTTTCCATGCACCGCGACTTAACATATATGTTTTTGCTACAACCTCTGCAAACCAATTTTTAAATGTTCCATGTTCAGCATTTTTGTCATACATAGAATATGGCCAACCATATACACTTCCACCCAAACCCATTTCTTTTAAAAACTCTATCTTTGGTCTAGAAGGTCCCTTCATATTCATAGAAGTTGAAAAACCATGTGGCCTACATTTACCATTTGGTCCACCTCCTTTCATAGTGGATTTCTCTTTTGGATTGACAAAATAACTATCCCATTCTGTAGGAAAAAATAAATCCATATTATCATTATGTACATAAAATATTGTATTAACTATAAGAAGTATTAATAATATCACATGAAATAAGTTTTTAAAAACACTCTTTGCAAATCCTCCCCAATCATTTGTAGTTCTTTCTTCTGGATCATTTTTTCCTTGAGCTTTTGCCTCTATTGCTGATGTATCACTCATAACTATATATAGATGCTATATTAATTCAATTATAAAACTATTATTTCTCAGCAAATTATAGATGAAAGATATTTATTTTCTCCCTCTAGTATTTATCTTAATATTAATTCCTGTTATCTTAAATGTTTCCAAAGAGCATAATTGCTTATCAGGAGAAGTTTTTTATTTTGGCACTCCAGGATTTGTAAGAGAAGGTTTTACTGCTTCTGAATATGCACACGGCTTTAGTAAAGATAGACATATATTTAATAATTATCCGTATTTTGCTGCTGTACATGATCCTACCGATAACATTATTGAAAAGCAAAAAACCATTAATATTTTCAATGATGCAATTAGTGATTACATTACTAAATATGCTCCAAAAGGGAACAAATATACAATAAATTATCCTTGTCGAAAATCCACAATATCTTACAATAATAATAAATATAATAATTGTGGTCCATATGCTTCTAATGATTGCAAATCTCCTATTATTTTCTAATTTCTCTCTTAGTTATCTTTTTAAAGCTTCTCTATCATACTTCTAACTTATCCAATTAACCTTTTATCTATTAAGTGAACCTTGTCTTTGAGACCTTTGAAAATAATATCAAGAGAGAAATATACCATTAAATAATAATTTTTATTTTAGTAATTTATAAAAATTATTTTAATTTATCTTGCAAACTCTAATCCACCCATTCCATTTGTTAATACTAATACATTGTAACGTTCTTCCATAACTGTCATATTATATGTGTACTCATATATTCCCCATGATGGTTTTACTACACCTATAACATCACCATCATTATTGCATATTGTTTGTACTTTAGCATCTTCATTATGAACAGGATGCATCGTTTCTATTTCAAATGTTACGTTTGTAAACTTACTCATATTCATTGCTCCATTTGGTTGGAAATCATAAGGATCTGTATGTAAACCAAAATTATAACAATAGAGTCCTTCTGGTGAGTTACCATTTGAATGTGCATATTTTTCTATATAATTTAATACACCTGATGGTAGTACATTTTCTCTATATTTTCCATCTACAAGTAACCCCCATGATGTCATTATTTCTTTTTGATTTGCTGGATTATATATACCACTCCAAAATAATCCACTTGGTTGTCTTCCCAAATCTTCATTTGGAAAGTAATCCTGTCCTCCACAAACAATTGGCTTTGTAGTGCCTCCATCTGGCATATCAACATTATATGGTAAATAATCATACGGCCAATTTGTATAATTAGACCATTGATTTCTTAAATTAGAGTCACTTCTTTGCATAAACCACATCCAATTAGAAACTAAACCTTGAGTAAATATATCCTGTCTTTTTGAACCAACAATATCATGATAAGTCCTAGTGTATACTTCTTTTATTAAAAATCGCTGTTCTTCTCTTGCAAACTTTTCTACTTCTGCATCAGATAAAAATGCATACGTTGAAATTAAATGTACATCAGCATTCCAGTCAGTTCTTTTGCTTGGCCATTCTATATTATTTATATCTACACCAGGAGGTTGGTGTAGAAACTTGTAAAACTCGTAAGTAGGATCAGCAAAATTAGGACTTCTATAGTAACCAGCATTTGGATCAGCTGCACTAGTTATATCACTAATATTTCTTACTGTAAATAATTGATTTACAGGTCTAATTGTAACTTCTATTGTTACATCAACATATTGCAATGAAACTAATGGTAATGCCATTTTTGATGCCAATGTAAACCAAATATTTAATGGTACATAGATCTGTCTACCTCGAATAGATGGTTCATTTCCCGCTGTGTCATAATCACTTCCTGTCCCCACGAATGCAGTTGGATAAATATTAACACGCCCATTTGCATTTGCTGGATCATTTAATTCAGTTACATGTCCTGTCATTTTATAGTATAAATCTTTCTTTGCATCATTAAAATCTCTCTCTACTAAATTGTAAAGATATTGACCAGTAAACTCTTGTATAATTTGTCCTCCTATTTTAAATCTGACTAATTCAATCATTTGGGTACCTAAGTTTTTTATCCATTTAAACTCGTATGGTTGCCAACCATATGTAGCAGCAGCAGGATTAGATCCACATACAGGTGGTACAGCAGGACTCCATATATTTGGTAAATCTACAACCAAATATGTGTCCATTAATAAATCACCATAACGTGGCACTTTAAACTCAAATATTGACTGGTCTGTCATTCTTAATTTTCTTTGACCATCAAAGTCAATTCTAAACTTTTGTAGACCAAAATTAGTATATTTCGAATATGTAGTGGTAAAAAAGGTTTTTTTAGGATTGCCATTAAGTATTACATTTTGATTACCATAAGCTACTAAGTTCATTAAACCTCCAGGCATTATATAGTTCATATGGATAATATTTAAACAAATTATAAGAGATATTTTATTTTAATCCATTAATATAGTATATGGACAACATCAACCTCAAACAAGCTACACGTATTTTAAAAAATGCAAACATAGGTAAATATATTGTTTTGATTATGTGCGGTGTTATAATCTTACTTATGCTTACCTGGGTATGGAATAAATCTACACTAAATAAATCCAATTGCAATAGTATGGATGCACTATATTCAGAGTTTCCAACATTACATACTTTAAATCCTAGTAATCATGAGTTTCAACATAATCTGAGAGATTACTATATTAAGACAGCTTATAACGCATGTTCAGCTGGTCAATATAAAAATGACTTTGTGAATATCTGTGCTTTGAAAAATTGTATCAAGCAAGGCTGTAGATGCCTTGATTTTGAAGTCTACTCTGTTAACAATAAACCTGTTATTGCTACATCTTCTGTAGATGATTATTCTATTAAAGAAACATACAATAGTGTTCCATTTGCTTCAGCAATGCAAACAATTAATGATTATGCATTTTCCGGTGGAACATGCCCTAATTCAGGTGATCCACTTATTGTTCATCTTAGAATTATGAGCAAAAACAAAACAATTTATAAAGACATCGCAGATGATTTAGAAAAGACATTATCTAGTCGCCTACTTGGCCCTAAGTATAGTTTTGAAAATCATGGAAAAAATATTGGTTCCCTACCATTGAAAACATTTATGGGAAAGGTAATTATTATTGCTGATAAATCTAATCCTCTTTTTGAAGACACACCTCTAGACGAATATGTTAATATCGCTAGTAACTCTATTTTTATGAGGAACCTTAGATATTCAGATGGAATTAAGTTTGCACCAGATATGGATGAAGTAGTGGAATATAATAAAAAAAATATGTCTATCTGTCTACCAGATATAGGTCCTAGTGATACTAATGCTAACCCATCTTTACCTATGAAGTTTGGATGCCAAATGGTTGGTATGTGTATACAAAACTTTGATACAAATATGGAATATTATGATACAACTTTCGATAGTGCTGGTACTGCTTTTATTCTTAAACCTAAAAACTTACGATTTATTCCTCTTACTGTTCCTGCACCAACACCACAAAACCCAGAATACTCATACAAAGAAAGAGAAACTAAGACTGATTATTACTCTATGAAATATTAATAATGTATATTTTATCAAATGTATATATATACATTATGAGTGCTTGTAAAAAAAATCTTACATTTCAAGAAAAAGAGCTTGCTATATTAAGAATGGCCGTTGATTTAGCGGAAGAAAAAGCAGGCAGAAAAATTGCTCAATCAGAAGAGGTCAAAAAAATAATAGACATTGTAGAAAACTTTCTTCGTCGGAAAAAATTAATTTGCTATGGAGGTACTGCTATTAATAATATCCTTCCTGTAGGAGACCAATTTTACAATAAAGATGTAGAAATACCTGACTATGACTTTTTTAGTCACTCTGCATTAACAGATGCAAAAGAATTGGCTGATATTTATGCTGAAGCAGGTTATACAGATGTTGAAGCAAAATCTGGTGTTCATCATGGTACATTTAAAGTGTATGTTAATTTTATTCCTGTTGCAGATATAACATATATTCCAAAAGAGCTTTTCAAATCTCTAACTAGAGAAGCTATAAAGGTCAATGGCATATTATATTCTCCACCTAATTATCTCAGAATGGGTATGTATCTCGAGTTATCTAGACCAAGAGGTGATGTTAGTAGATGGGAAAAAGTTCTTAAGAGACTTGTTCTTTTAAATAAAAATTATCCTATGGCTAATCCAAAATGTAATCATATTGACTTTATGAGATCTTTCGAAGGAAACGATAACGAAACTAACGAAATATATAAAATTGTTAGAAACAGCTTTACTGATCAAGGTCTAGTCTTTTTTGGAGGATATGCTTCTTCTTTATACTCTAATTACATGCCAAAAAACAAGAGAGAAATGTTTAATAGAAAGAATCCTGATTTTGACGTATTATCTGAAGATCCTGAAACATCTGCTACTATTCTTAAAGAACGTCTACAAGATGAAGGTTTTGAAAACGTAAAAATCCATAAACATCCTGGTTTCGGTGAAATTATATCAGAACATTATGAAGTTGCTATTGACACCGATACAGTAGCTTTTATATATAAACCTCTAGCATGTCACAGTTATAATATTATTAGATTTGGTGGTAAGAAAGTCAAGGTTGCTACTATTGATACTATGCTTAGTTTCTTTCTTGCATTTTTATATGCTAATAGACCATACTATGAGCATGATAGAATTATTTGTATGTCACAGTATCTTTTCAAGGTTCAAGCAAAAAATAGATTAAAACAAAAAGGTGTTCTTAAAAGATTTAGCTTGAAATGTGTTGGAAATCAAAAAACACTAGAAGATAGTAGACAAGAAAAAAGCAAAATGTTTGAAAAACTTAAACATAAAAGAGGTTCAAAAGAGTATGATGAATGGTTTTTACGATATGCACCTGGAGAAAAGAAAGCGATCAAAGCTACAGGGAAAGCAAAAAAACATTATAAGAAAAAGAAGACACGAAGAAAGATAAACAAAAAGAAACGCGGTACTAGAAAAAAAAATATTCTAGGCTTTTAAATAACTATAATATATAAATGATAGCAAATTATATATTATTAATTTTTTTGACTTTTATGACATTTTCTCTCTACAAACACTTTTCTATCTTGTTCAATAAGGTTGAGAACTTTGATTCTTTTCGAAACTGTATATATCAGGGGTATAATAGAAACTTCTGTTCAAAAACTCCTCTAGAGACGAAAGGACCTTGCTATTGTCCTAATGGTTTAATTCCTTACGTAAGATATAGTAGATGTTATTGTAAAGCATATCCCTAATAATTTAATTTACCCAGAATATCTTTGCATGACTTGATTATAACAGTACTAGACAGTTTATAAAGTTTATTATTACAAATAATACTTGGAATATTAATCGAAGAGAGAAAATCAATGAAAACTACAATTATCATTGCAGATAAATACAATATATTGTGTTTTATTATTTTAATAGTATTCCAATCTTCATACCATGTTAACCTTTCACTACGTCCATTTGTAAAAAATCTTGATGCATCAGTTACACCTTGTAGTATTCTATAATGCTGGTTTTTTTCATTTTGTGTGACAACACATTTTATAATATCTGTATAATCTTTCATCATTTCAAGATAAAGAATCTTTCTTGATGAGTTTTTAAAAATATATGGAACAATTCCATCTATATATTTGTCGTCTATTTTCAAGTTACCATCTATTAGAAAAGGAATATACATTGATCTTAATAAACATTCAATTAAATGTTCTTTATTATCATATTCAGATATTACACAATAATTGCAATCTGATATGTCATTATAATTTATATAAAGCCTTCCATTTATTTGTTCCTTCATTTCTTCATCTGTTTTAAAAATATTATTCACACCCTCTACTATTATGTTTTTTAAGCATTTTAAATTACCTTTTTCTTTTAAACAATTTTTCAAATTATTAAAAACATTATTTGTTTCATCAAAATTATCTGTTAAGTAAACAAGTCCTAATACAGCACCTACACTACATCCAGATACTCTATTAACATTTATTTTTTTTTCTCTTTCTAGTTGTTTAATAAATAATATATTTCCTAATCCAAACATACCATTAAATGCTCCTCCACTTAAAACTAAATCTAATTCAATTGTGTTATCAATAACAACATTTTTTGTAACTGCCTTGATATAATCAGATAAAACTTTAATATTGTTCATTTATAAGACTATATATAAAACCATTATGTTTTATGCGTAAAAAGTTTAAAACTTAATAATAATAATAATAATATAAATGTCTGACGATCGCCCTAGTTGGGATAGTTATTTTAAAGAAATAACTTCTGTTACTGCAAAACGTTCTGCTTGTCACCGACTTCATGTTGGTTGTTTGCTTGTTAAAGATAATAGAATTATATCACAAGGTTATAATGGTTATTTACCAGGAGCTCCACATGAACAAGTCATGCGTAATGGGCATGAAATTGCGACAGTTCATGCGGAGCAAAATGCTGTAACTGATTGTGCAAAAAGAGGTGTCTCATGTAATAATGCAACTGCTTATATAACTCATTATCCATGTATAAATTGTATGAAAATTATGTGTGCAGCTGGTATAAATGAAATTAAATATATTGATGATTATAGAAATGATGACATGATTCCATATTTTGCTAATTTATCTAATATTACTGTTACTAAGTTAGATTAACTACTTAATTGGTTTAATAGTTTTGAAGCAGCATATATTACTGCTCCAAACACAATGCTATTTACTAAGTAGCCTGTCAACTTTAACTCTCCTGATTTGCTATAACACATTGGTAATGTTTTTAAAAATGTACGTCTAACTACTGGTAATTGATACATAAAATATAATACTGCAATCATTATTGGAAGACTTAATTCGGTAAATATTACATCTAAATTATCAGCTGATTTCTGTTTTTTTGCATTTTGTTTGATAATTTCCTCACTTGTTTGATGTTCTGTGATATAGTCTGTTGGATTTCCTTCAGGTACAAAGTTTGGTTTTACTTGTTCATCTTTCAGTACTGCATTTTGATCTATAGGTATATCTCTTGAAGGTAGTTGTGTCATACCTGAACTAGTTGCTTTTTGCAAACCATTTACAAACTCATTTACATCCATTGATGGTGGTTGTCCATTTGATTGACTTATTTCAGCATCACGTTGTGCTTGTAGTTCTTGCATTTTATTATCAATTACTACATTCTTCTCTTCAGTTTGTAAAGTGATATTCTCACTACTTCCTCCAACGGGTAAAGAATCAATACTTGTTGTTCCCATTGACATATTTATTATATGATTTTATCCTATAATAAACATAATTACGCAAATCTTACTGATTTCACATTTTTATCACAGTTTTTCGTTGTTGCCTTAAACTTAAAACAATCATTTCCATGCTTATATATTGTTTTTTCCACTTCGCTTGTTTTTGGTGCTGTAAAACTTAAACAATTTAATTCATCGCATGCTTTTCGAAAAATACTTGCTAAACCTAATCCTAGTATTATGGAAATAACTATTTGACCAAACTTTGTATGAATAGCTTTTTGTAACTTTTGTAACATCTAATATATAGTAATAATTTATTCCTGTATAGGAATATTTTTCACACCCTTTTTGGGACAGTTTACATCTATTGTTTTATAAACATAACATACTCCAGCTTTATCTTCATATTGAATATGTCCAGCATTAATTGGTGTAGGATATACTAATATTTTCTCACTTGGCTCACTTGATAAATGAACAAAAATCAAACCTAATAAAAAACTGCCTATAAACACAGGCCAATTAATTAATTTTGTTAGTTTACTCATATCTAATATGTAGTGAGATTTATTTAATATTTGCTATAACAACTGGCTCTTCTGTTATAGATATTTCAGATTGTTCACGAGTATATGGTTCTTGCACTAATACTCTAATATCATCGTCACAACCTCCCATATATTCACCTCCATCACTGCATTCTATTTTTGATACTGCATATTTAAAATCTCTTAATTTTTCTGCCTCAGGACGTATATCTCTTATATACATCTCTACCATGTCTTGAATTAATGCTTCATCGCCAGTATCTTCATATTGTTTAGCTAGATCATTTAGTTGCCGTTTTAAATCATAAAGATTTTGACGTGCTACTACAATCTCTTCTGCATTTCTTTTTCCAAGGATAATGTTTTCATACTTATCTTGCAATTCCATAATAGCTTCTTCAATTGATTTATGCTCTCCTCGTAGTTCTTCAAACTTGGCTATTGTATCATCTTCATTTACATAGTTAAAAAGTAAATCTAATTTAGTTTTAATAATATCCTCTTTAATAGACTCACTCTCTTTCGTTAAGAAATTATAAGTTTCTGATATTTCTTCAAAGAGTCCACGATTTACTTCTATATTTAATGGACAAGGTTCACTAGTATTTCCACAAACTGCTCTTAATGTTGTTTTATTTATACTAAACTTTGTTCCGCCTGATTTACCACAATTGATGCATTTTGGAACCAATGAAAGCATCTTTCTTCTTTTTTGTTGTTTTGATAAGGTTTTATCATTTCTTATTTTTTTTCGTTGCTTATCAATTTTGGTTTCATACTCGTTTTTAAGTTTATAATAATCTTCTATAGCTTTTTTTGTATCACTATCCATTCTTGTATAATTTAACTAAAGATATTTCTCTACAATTTCATACTTTACCCCCATAAAGGTAAATCTGTTATCAAGTCGTCATTGTTTTTATGTTTAATCAAAGCTATCTGTTGTAGTTTTGAAACAATATATTCTTGTTTCTCTATGTTTTTTTTAGCTAATTCTGCTGCACTAGGTCTTCCTCTATACTTGTATGTTAAAAACATAGATATTGAAACAATTAGCAAAATACCCATGCTTAAATTAAATATTATGCTAATATTACGATCTTTAAACTTTTTGCACTCTTTCAATGATTGTGACAAAAAATATTTAACGCCCGGTTCTGTCAGTTTTGGATACTCCATATTAATTAATGCTGTTATTTTTTCAAATTATCTTATGCTTATTTATATATTATGACGGATGTTAACTCAGCAGGTATGACAAATCCTAGTGGTGGAATGGTTTTTTTCTTTATAGTTACTACTATTTACACTATTCTAAACTACAATCTTAATAAAAAATACAATAAAGATGAAACTGGTGGTTCATCTAAAACATATTTTATAATTTATTTATTAATGGTTATTATCGGTGAGTTCTTTGTTAATTTATCATTGACAGCTGGTAGTTGTGGCTCACCACAATATAGCACTGCTCTTATAACAACTATTTTACCATGGGGATTTATGTTTGGTATACTAGTTCTTCTTTTATCTATGTTTCCAGGGTGGCTTGCACCATTTTCTAATACATTTGGATATGGTATTGCATTAATGGCTGGTTTAAATGATATAATGAACGATATTATTGAACCAAATCCCAAAGGAGCAAAAGCTAATCCACAAAACGAATATATGGAACAAGCTTTAGCTCATATTTATTCCGATAAGAGTTTACTTGTTAATGAAATAACACCAACAAGTTTCGGTTATTTCTGGAATAATATGAAAGGTATATTCCAAAAAGGTGTTTATGAAAATCAAGAATTAAAAAACAGACTCTATTCTCTTGTCCAACTTAAATATGTTGTTGCTGAATATATATGGTATATTCTTGCAGGTCTTTTAGTAACTTCAGTTAGTTACAATTATATTATTAATTCTGCTTGTAGTATGGATGCTGAAGAAATGAAAAAGAGGCATGCCGCGTACCAAGAAGAGATGGATGCTGCACATGAAGAAAGCTTAAATACTCAACAAAATCAGCGTGTTTATTCAACACACGAATAAATTATCATATTATAATTTTATTTATTAATTATGATATGATATTTACATTAACATCTTTGGTAAGGAAATATAATATAGTACACCAAAATATGAAATAATTGCAATAACTATGGCAATAAGCCATGCAGGTAAAATAGTCTTTTTTTGATATCCTATACCAAATTGTCTCAAACTACCATCTTTATTATACATAAAACCAGGTTTGCTTAATACGATAATTCCGTAGATTGTGGCAAATAATAAAATAGAGATACTTGTAATATTTCTTCTAATAAAATTGCGATTCATAATACTATAAATTGTTTGGATAAAATAATTATTCACCTATCTTATCAACATTCTTTGGCAAATTACATGCGTCTGCAAGATTTTTCAATATATTTAACTTCTCCCTCTCTGTTACATCAGAACAACTAGTTCCTGCTAACTTTACATAAAGATCGCGTAACTTTTCATTTTGTTTCCATGTTGGGTACTCCTTTTCAAACTCTTTTGACCAGTTTCTCTGTATACCAAAAGATGCTGCTTGCATTAATTTATCACCATTATCTTCATTCCATCCATCTTCTTCATCTTTAATATACCATTGTTTTTTATCTTTAAAATGAACTGGTCTTTCAGTTATGGAAAGCGGTTTGAGATTTTTTATTACAATATTTGATATTGCTTCACGTTTATTATTTTTTGCCAGATCATCTAATGTCACTTGTAAAGTTTTTGCAAAGTTTTGAATTGACATTGCATTCGCACATTCTTCATTTAAAAACATGTTTATATTTATGTAGTTGTTATTATTGTAATTATTATTGTTATTATTATTACCTATAATAGTAGATTTCATTTGATCCATCATCATAGTTCTTTCTTGTGCCATGGCCTTTATAGTTTCTCCCTGTTGTTTTAAGACTTCAAGTATAAGATTTTTACCTTCTTTACTGTTTAAATCAAGGGAATCCATATTTGTTGTTACGTTAGTTAGTTCTTCACATTTTCCGTTGCATGCCTTTTTATGTCGCCATAACGTTGTTCTACTATTAAAGCATTCATCGCACTCTTCACATGTATACTTTTTTGCAAAATCTATATCATCGGCCATTTTATTAAAAGAAGATATTTGTTGTTCTGCTAACTTTTTTGTCTTATGTCGCTTTGAATTTATATGTCTATTCCAATTTGAAACCCTGTTTGTTGTAAAATTACATGTCTCACATTTATATTTTTCTTCAAGAATTATTTTCTTATCAATACATGATTTATGTTTTTTTGAGTTTATATGTCTTGTCCAGTTAGATAACCTATTTGTAGAATAATTACAAAGTGCACATTCGTATTTTTCATTTTCTGTCATACTATTATTATTATATATTTTTCTTTATATTTCTTGGTTCGGAATTGCTCAAAATGTACTTTTTTGCTCGATTTTGCTCCTAAATTGTTTCAATTGTTTCAAACTCGCTTTTTAGAGCGATTTGAGCAATCTTGTAGGTATTTTGCAAAACTTGTGTTATTAGTTACTCTACATCTAATCGTAACAATAAATAGCTGTATTTTCTTGCTCATTCCGCACTTTTTTTGTTTCAAAAGTTTCACGATGTTTCAATATCCGTTTTCCAACTTTTGTTATATTTAGTTCTTTTTTTTACGCGATTTTTACCCCTACATAAACTCCCTCCATAAAAATATTGTATAGGTTTAAAAATTATCTCCACTAGTAAGTAAATTTTTTATTTTTTTTAGTTTTGAAAGTCATTTCAGAGAAATCAGTTATTCAGATCTATTTTTCTGTTTTATACAATTTGAGGATTAAAAACGCAAAAAAAAAAAAATTTATTTACACAACCTACATAGATATTTAAACTCAAGGAAATAGATTCTTACCTATTTCTAGTGTTTTTCCAGATCTGAAAGAAACTTTGAAGTATTTCTCATATGTATCTAAGTCATAATCGATACTAACATTTGTTATATTTATCATTTGTAATTCCTTATATATATCTAGACTCTCTATTGTAGGAGAGAAATGAAGATCATATAGTATCTGAAAGTACGCTTTTTCTAGCGAACTAATTTCACCGGTCGGACTTTCATCCAAATATTTATTAAAGGTACTAACCTTTTCTTCTAGTTGTAGACAGTCAATTACTTCTATTAAAGACATCATCGTATATTAAATGTAATTAATATATGATGTTTAATTCAATTTTTTAATTATTTACATCTCGTCATATTCTTCTCCATACTCATCATTATCTTCACCTATATGTCCCATGTCGTACTCTTCAGCTTCGATTTCTGCTATTGCTTGCATTCTCATTTCTTCATCCATGACAAATACATCCATTAATCCTTCAGTAACACCATCAATTTTACCTAATTTCATTTCTAATAGAGCTCGTTTTTCAATAGCATCTCTTTCTTGATCATAAGTATCTCCTTGATATACAGTAAATCCTTTTTGCATTCCAACTGACCACCTTCCTATTTTGTGATTTTTAAACATATTTTCAATATTTCTCTCTTCGTCGGACATTTCGGTGAGGTATTCTACTATCATATCCTTCTCTTTTTCTTTTGCTCTGGTAATTTTTTCCATAACATTTTTATAACTATAATCAATTGAATCTTTATCTAGACATGTTACTCGCATAATAGCAGATAATAATCCAGCTACTTTTTGAGCCATAACTTTTTTTTCTCCTGCCATAATTTCTAGTAATGGTACAGCATCGCCATCTGCTAATGCAACATCAACTTCTTCAATGCCAACAGCTAGCAATGGATTACTTGGTCTTTCAACTTTTTCTGTATATAGTTCTTCTCTATCAACTAGTTCCATCATATCAACCAAGAGAGATAATAAATAAAATCTGAATAATAATTCAGTCATCATTTTATCGAAAACAGTTTCTATCATTACCCCATTAACCATAATAGGTGTCATATAAACAGTACTCATTGCGATATTTAGAATATCGTTTTCCTGATATTGATAAATATTGAGTAGTTGATTTAATTGTTCATCGTCATAAAAAGAAGTCATAGGAGTATAATGTTTTTTAATTAGTTCTTTAATATCATCAGCATGTCTTTCTGAGAGTTTCCAGTGGCGAGGAATCTTAACACTATCATAGTTAACTTTATTCATAATAATATTAGGATATACCTTAGCAATCTGTTTAATAGCACTTTTCATAAAAGCAGACATATTAAATACTTCACTATCATGTTTTTCATTTGTAGTTTTAAAATTAGATATGCTATCAATACAATTTTTAAAGGCCACAAAATCCTTTTTTGATGCATTTCTGCGAACAAAATCACTTAGCAAAGTCTGCATTTGATTATTACTTGTAGATAAATAGTTTTTAAAATCTCTTACTTCTTCGCTATCGCCGTTTTTAGCAGGTTGATCACCAACACCAAATCTATCTATGATGGCAGACATTTTTTCTCTGAATGGCTGTGGGATAGTAGTATTCTCTTTCTCTTCAAAAGAAGATAAAAGATCTCTTATTTTTTGCGTGTTATTAAATACTAATGTATGGAGATCCAGATTAACAATATTATTTCTATTAATGATTGCAAGTAGATTTTCTAGACTGTCATTATTATAGTTTTTACCATCTCTTTTTAATTTTGCAATCTGTTCTTCGATAGAAGCATTAGTATCAAAATCTTCTGGTTTATCCATACATATTGCTCGTAAATCTTCGCTAATAGGTAGATCAGAATTGTATCTACAGTAGTCAATAAATGCTTTGTATATAGTTTCTTCATCAAACTCTGGAGGAAGTTCAGGATAAATAATTCTGGTATCTTTTGGTGAAAATAAAATACTAGCTCTGCTCATAATATTAATGTCGTCCAAAACATTTCGTAATCGTCTTACCATTTCATTGTCTGTATTAATAGTCTTTTCTCTCTTTGCAAAATAATCATGTGTATTATCATCACTGTCATTACAACATGCATTTTCAAGAAATGGAACTTTTGCAGAGTTAGATAATATTGCTTGTTTTGCTCCGATATTGTTAGTAACAACTTTTTGAATAGACTCTTCAATTGATAGGGCTAAGAAAATGATTTTAGATCTGAGAGCATTTATTTTACTATCTTGATCTTTATTTCCTCGTTTTAACTCCTGAATCAATTGACTTTCAAATTCACCAGTAATAGGAGCTACAGTTCCTATGTTTACGTTTCTAAGAGGAGGTAAGAAAGTACCCCAGTTTTTAATATCAACATCAGCAGGAATATCTTCATCGTCATGATGGGTAATATACTCTTGCTTTGCTAATATTTTTTCCTGAACAAGATCTGTTCGTAGAATAAACTTATTAATCATAGCTGTCATTTTTGATACTATTTTATCTGGTTTTAACTTTCTTATGGCATTCCATGGTTCTATACTACTTTTGATACCATTTGCAACACATGCAATATAGGCAATTCCAGAAGTATCGCTATCACCAAAGCAAGGATAACCACCGAATGATTTTACACATCCAGGATAAGTTTTTCGTGTTCTTAGTGATGGGACACTGGTTTGAATCCCAATAAGTAAGAAAGAAAGAGTAACTAATATAAGTGTTTGATTATATGCAATATCATAAGGGTCTAATTTTTTCTTTTTTCCTTTAGCTTTAGCAGCAGCAATAGCTTTTTCATAATCTTCTCTAGCGGGCATAGTTTTGGCAAGAAGTTTAGCTGTTTCACTAATAACAAAATCTTGTATATGAGATGTATCAAGCCCCATAAATCTAGAAGTGGCTTTCATAACTCTTAAAATAGTATTTGCTTCAGGATCAGCATATTCTTCAGGTTCTTCATTTGGTGCTTGTGCAATAGCATTTCCAAGATCTGCTTCTAACATCTCTCTAGTTTTAACAACAAACCCTTCTGCTGTAAATCCTTCATCTGTACTAAAGTCTATATTTGTAATAACCCATCCACTATATTTATCAATAATAGCTTCACCATCACCACTTGCATCACCTTGTTCAGCTGCTATTTTTCTTAGCATAAAGAAATAGTCTTCTCCATTGATAAATGCTTCTGCTAATTTGAAAACGAATGTAGGAAGCAATTTTACGCCTGTAGATATACAATATAACCACCAAATATCTTCATCATCTCCGGCAGGTCGTGTATAATAATTAACAAACTTGGCGATATCATGCTGTCTTTTAACAAAATCGCCTTGTGATAAAATCAGACTTAGCGTATCTGCATAAGGAGAAGTTTCTATAATTACTTCATTAGCCTGACCACCAAGAGCACTTTTAATTTTATCGTATTTAATAAGATTTTCATTTTTCAAACGAATAAGAGATTCTAATCTACCTCTAGCATTTTCACTAACCTTCAATATCATTGTATCAATATCCTCAGCATTTTTTTTGAGACTGTCAACAAACTCATTTACCATTTTATCTACTGTTATTTTTTGAATATCTACAGTAGCAGTAGGATTACTATCACATGAATTATTTAAAGAAATACAGTTATCAGTGAGATTGCAAAATAATTTACTTTTATCAGCAGTAACATTATCATTTATTTCTTCATCTCTAATCCATGTATTGTCTTTTCTGATAAAGTATATCATTTTTGGAGGATTATGTTCTTCAAGCTTAACAACTGCGTAATCACCATCAGATACAGGCCTTTTCTTTAAAATCATTGCTTCTGCATCTTTTTTAGCTTCAACCTCGCTAAGACCAGCTGCACTCATTAACTTTTCAGTAAGCAGTGCAATTTGTTGATCTCTTGTTACAAGCATTGATAATTCATCTTCATGTTCTTTGGCAATATCATAAAAAGTTTTGTCATATTGTTTATCAAAGAATACACGTTTTCCATTATCTTCTTCTAGCTCATCCATGCCTAAGTATTTTTTAGCCAAAACATATGTTTTACATTTTTCTGTTTGTGGATCAGCATTAGCATCATCAGTTTGTTGTTTTATCCATTCTTCTGTGTTATTAAGTTGTTCCATTCCATTTGGTATCATAAGATCTGAATTAACAAGACCAATCATACTGAAGAAAAACTTTCCATAGTCAATACTATTAATTATGTCCAAAAACTCACTATCACGCATTTCTTGAGTAGGATATTTATCTAATTTATAGTGCTCCATGATATCTGTAATAGCTTCTCTTTTCGATGTAAAAGTAGTCAACAATTTTGGTGAAAAGTTAGTATTGGCACCTCTCGTTGAAAGAACTTCAAAAGCTCTTTTTGCAACCTGGTAGGATTTTTTAAAGTCTTTTACCTTTTCAATAATAAACATAGTCATTTGCTCATATTGTTTAAATGACAAATCACGTTGGTAAATCATAAAAGGTTCTAGGGCATCAATAATAGAGTGAAGAGAAAGTTTTCCATTGATGCCATCCTTCATTAAATCAAATAAGATTCTAGTTTTTGGAACAACTGAATTAAGGTAGGTTTCATAGGAAATATCGCTATCTTCACTAGGTAGATATTCTGTAATATCTCTAAGATATTTTTCAGATTCTTCATCGAGTACTTCTCCTTCTTCTATGATTTTTTGATCGACAACAGTCAATTTATTTAACATTCTCCAATAAGCAAGATAATTACTTGATAAACCACATTTTATAAGAATATTTGTTCCTGGTAGATTTACGCGTGAGAACTTTATAGCTGGTCTTGGAAGAGAAAGTAAAGATTTTACTTGCATAGTATCAGGTTTTGTAACAGGTTTTGTTTTTACAACAAGACCACCACCTTTGATTCTATTTGCTTCAAGTGTGTTAATACCAAGATTGTATGTTTCTATTAAAAATCTTTTTCTTACAATATCCTGATTTTTGGCCACAGAAGAATAAAAATCACCTAGATTATCTACAACTGCAGTAATATTGTCTTTTACTTCTTTAGTAGTAATTATATTGGGATCAGTACTTTCTTCAAATGGAGTCCAAAAACTGTTCATATTTTTAGTAAGATAGTCATAACCATTTTGACCATCTGGTATATCGCCATTTTTAAATGCTCCTATAATTTCTGTTTCTGCGACTCTTATGGCAGCCAAAGTCTGTGGATCAATATCACCAAGTTCTCCTGCTGCATCTTGATCAACATTATAAACCTTCTTTTTGTTTTTAACTACTGGTAGAAGCCAATAAAGTTTTTGATTAAAAGTTTTAAGTGATTCAATAAGAGGTTTATAATCTGCCCCTTGAATTTCTGGCATCATAGCATTACCTTGGTGATCAAACTTAGAAAACTCTGTTCTAAGTTGTTTAAATCTCTCTATCATGCGATGTATATTGTTTAATACGGACTGTGTGCGTTGTGCATTAGGTATATCAGATAATAATTCATTGAGAATATCAGTAGTTTGCTTATCAATACCAAATCGTTTTTCATCCTCAGGAACTTCTACAACCTGTTGAATAGCAGCTAGTTTATCTCCAAATTGTATTTGGTCTGCTGCAAGAATTATATTTCTAACTCTTTCTTTAAATACTGGTTCTGGTTCAGGAGCTTCACCGTCAGGACTTGCTAATTGTAGATCGTCCATTTCATCAGCAATATCATCTTGTTGTTCTGGAGTTCCTTCTTTGATTGGTGATAGTTCAATTTCTTCTGGAGTAGGAAGTTTTACATTTTGAGGAGGTTCTCTTAATACAATTTTTTCGATAGGAATATTTTCTGGAATACCTTTGTAAGCGAAATCAATATATATTGTTTCCCCCTCTAAATTACCCCCTTCATCGTTGTCTAGATAAAGTATTTCAATCTGATCTTCATCTAAAGCGGTGATATTACCAGTAATAACAGCAGGGATATCTCCTCCAAAATGAATATCAATCCATTTACCAGGGAGAAGTCCATGTTGTCTGGCATAACTAGGGCTTTCAGCCCTGCTTAAGATGGCAATACTTTCAATAGATTCATTTTGAAAAGTGCCATCATTATTGAGTAATAATGTCTTAGTATCTCCGTCACGTTCCATAATATCAATACGCTGTTTGTCCAAATATTTAATAAAAAACTGTTTTTCATTTAGATTATCGTCTGAAGGAGATGTAATTTCAATAATATCTCCTAATTGTAAACTGATCGACTGTTCTTCTGGTACACTAGCCATTATCTTATAATTATAACAGATATTTATCTCTGTTACGAGGAAAATAGATTATGAAACTAGTTAAAGAGTATTAGTGAATATATTCATTATGGCAACAGCAACAAGCCCGTGCAGATACGACCTTAACACTGTCAATGGTAAATCATTGACATCGTTATACAATTTTAGCAAGCAAACTGATGAAGTGGATGAAAAAGAAGTCGATGCACTACTAAATAGTAACAGACTGCGTAAGAAGCAATGGTTTTACAAGGATAATACCTATACAATTGTACGTTATGATAAGCAAATGCTTAGTCATGATTTGCGTCAGACATCTGGACTATTTCGTTCTGTAATTATTAATAATGGAAATGTAGTATGTTTTGCACCACCTAAATCAGAAATATATGAGAAGTTTGTGAATGAAAGTGTTAATCAAGAGATTATTGCAGAAGAGTTTGTAGAAGGAACAATGATAAATATGTTTTGGACTGGGAGTGAATGGGAGATTGCAACAAGAAGTTCAGTAGGAGGAAAGGTTGCATTTTTTACAAATGAGAACTCTCTAAAAAATAAAAACGAATCAACATTTAGATGGATGTTTTTAGATGCGGTGTCACATTGGGAAACATTGGGTGACGATGTTGATTTTTTCAAAAGTTTTGAGAATATTCCAAAAAACCAGTGTTTGTCTTTTGTTCTTCAACATCCAAAGAATCGTATCGTGGTTCCATTTAGTGAACCAAATATTTATCTTGTGTCTGCCTACAACATAGAAGGTAATATTGTGACTGAACTAAATGATCAAGAGATGTCAAACTTGCGTGACGTTCTACCTGATTTTATAAAAGCACCAGAGAAGGTATTGTCATTTGATAGTGTAGATGAACTGCGTGGTAGATTTACTAATAGTGAATTGGATTACAAAACAGTAGGCGTAATGATTAAAAGTAATGGAGTAAGAACAAAGGTGAGAAATCCAAATTATGAAAATGTGCGTCTATTGCGAGGAAATCAACCAAAACTACAATATAGATATTTGATGTTGCGTTCAAATCAAAAAGTATCAGAATATCTCAAATATTATCCTGAGCATTCAAAACTGTTTTCAAAATACAGAAATATGATACATACTTTTACAAAAAGGTTGCATGATAACTATATTTCATGTTATGTGAAAAAGCAAGCTCCACTACATACATATTCATCAGAATATAGAACAAATATGTTCAAACTTCATGAAAAATATGTAAATGAGCTAATGTCAAACGGAGATGTTGTTACGCGAAGTGTAGTAATTGACTATGTAAATCATCTACCTCTACAGATTTTGATGCATGCTGTTAACTATCAATATTATAATATGAATAAGGATGAAAAAAAGATGAAACTAGAATCAGTTTCTCAAGATGATGAATCATCACAGATGGATCTAGATAATTAAATAAATAAAAATATAAATCAATAATTTTTATTTATAATATTTATTCGGCAGGTTTGAAATCATCGGCAATAGTTTGGAATACTTTTTCTAAGGATTTTGCTGAATCAACAAGCATTGAAACAACATTAGATTTTTCGTTTGGTTCTCTGAAAGCAATTCTAATAAGACTTTCATCAATATGCGGATGAGGTTTTCTAAATCCGCAAAAGTTAAGAGGTTTGCTATCATCCATGGAGTAATATTTATTATAAAGAACATATTCAATTGCTTTACCAAGAGTATAATCTTCACCAATAAGCTTTATATCAAAACCATTTTGAAGTGTAGTGTCAGATTGTGAGATAATTTCAGGATTAGTTTGAACAGCTTGCTTAAACATTTTCAATTTATCAAGCATTACATGTGTTGATCGAAATACAACATCCATATTTGTAAACTGTCCTACAGTTTCTACAGTGAAATCAAATGAGTCTGATACAAATAATTTTTGTGCTTGAAGATAATAGAAGTCTTTTTTTTCAAACTCAATTTGTTCAGTATTTTTTCCTTCTGATCGAAGCTTCTTCTCTACATCTGCCCATTCTCTACTAATGGCATCAGGATCAGGAGTGTTTTGATAGCATGCAGTACTAACAACATTATATGCCCCATCCTGTTTAGCATAACCAATGTCAAAAGTAGCAGTAAATGTTAATTGTTCACCTTCTAGTTCTGCTGAAATACGTGGTCGCAGACGTGTAATATCAATATACTCATTAGTAATTGGATCAGGAGGAAATATAGCTCTCACTTGACTTTGACTAAGGTACTTATCAGTAGTTTTATCTTTTATTTTAAAGTCTTCTGTAGTAACAAAATCAATAACATCACTTTCATTAGTCTTATCTACTTCAATAACATAGTTATCAATAGGAGCAGTTGTATCATTAATATGAACAGGTACACATGCAATTCTTTGTTTAAGCAATTCATTGTTCATTCTAGTAGTATTTGTAGTAATATCAATAGTACAGCTCTCGTATGGTGCAGCTTTCATAATAACGCAAGGAACTTCACTAAGCATGATACGTCGAATAGCATTAGCAAAGCTAACATTAACGCCTGATAGGCGAAATGTTAACATATTATTTTCTTCAGAAAGGTTCGAGATAGTAGGATTCATGATAATGTATATATTACTATATTATTTCTTTTACGTCAATTTTTCAGAAAATTAGTTTAAAAAATAACTCAATAATACATTCTATAAATAATGAGCACGATTCTTTACTACAGTAACTATTGCGACAATTGTAAAAAACTTTTAGGCATAATTGGAAAAAGCCCAGTTAAGGATGAAATGCATTTTTTGTGTGTTGATAATAGAACAACAGCAGCAAATGGAGCAACATATTTAGTTTTAAATAATGGACAACAGGTTTTACTTCCACCTACAGTAACTCGTGTTCCAGCATTATTATTACTTAATAGAGGACATAAGGTTTTGTTTGGTGAAGAAATAATGAGACATATTACACCTGAGATTGAAGCACAAAAACAAACAGCAGTTCAGCAACACGGAGAACCATCAGCATTTACTCTAGGTGGTTTTGGAAGTAGTTATGGAGTTGCATCAGATAACTATAGTTATCTAGATCAAACATCAGATGATTTATCTGCAAAAGGTAATGGTGGAATGAGACAACAACATCATTATGCAAGTATAAGTTATCAAGATAAGATTGAGACACCACCTGATAATTATCAAGCAGACACAATTAATAATAGTGGTGTTTCAATGGATCAATTAAGACAGCAAAGAGAACAAGATATACAACAAAATAGTAATAGAAGGTAAAAAGTTTAAAAGAAAGATTATTTAAATTAGATATAGATATAATGAGCCAAATCCTAACTGCATTTAATAATCATTTCACAGAGTTTATAGAAGATGTAAGAAGAGTTTTTCCAAATGATGTTGATATAGCAACAGCAGCAAATGCATTGTCGAAATTAAGAAAAGCAAACCCTAGGATAATTATAAAGGGATTTAAACAATATGTTTCACAGCCTTATAAAACTGAAATAGAGGCAGGAGAAATAGAGTTTTTTATAAAGAAAGATTATACCAAAGATGTAGGTGGAGACAGCGCATCTTTAATTTTAGAAAAGATAGATATGTTAAGAAAACCAATATCAGAAATGAATGCAAGTGAACAAAAAAAAGTAGTAAAATATTTACAGAACTTAACTAAGCTTGCGGATATGTATAATTAATTAATGAAATGAAAGGTTTAAAAATGTATTATTAGTTTTCATAATATGGAACAACGTGTAGAAACTAATAATACTACATCAGACGATTCTGGTAGTGCTAGTGCTCCTGATAATGCTTCTAATAATGCTTCTGCATCTAGTGAGAAGAAAATAGAAAGTGTAAGAAAAGTTCTTCAAGATTTAGTAAGAGATTTATTGCATACATTTCCAGAGTTGAATGAAGCACTAGATCCGCGGTTAAGAGTAATTTATGATGGGGAAGAAAGTCTTAGAGCAGATAAAGCAGTAGAATCATTAGTAGAATATTTTAATACAGTTTATCCTGAAAGATTTTTCGATATTTTGTATCAAAACGAGGAAATGTTTGAAAACGATAGTTTGAATCTAAACTTTTTGCCAAGTGTTGATTTTAGGGTGCTATGGAAGGAAAATATTTCTGAATCCACGAAAGAGACTTTGTGGAAATATCTTCAATTAATTTTATTTTCAACAGTATCAAATGTGGATAGTGGTGACAGTTTTGGAGATACAGCAAAATTATTCGAGGCAATTAATCAAGATGAGTTTAAGAGTAAACTTGAGGAGACGATGAAAGGAATGCAGGATATGTTTGAGAAAGCACAAGGAGAAGGTGAAGAGAGAAGAAGTAATATTAATTTAGATGAAATGCCTAATGCTGAGGATATTCATAATCATGTAGAGAAAATGATGGGAGGTAAGTTAGGTGCGTTGGCAAAAGAAATTGCTGAAGAGACAGCTCGTGATTTAAATATAGATATGACAGATGCAAGTTCTGTAAGTGATGTATTTAAAAATTTGATGAAAAATCCAACAAAACTAATGGGTATGGTAAAAAATGTAGGTTCTAAATTAGATGAGAAAATCAAGTCAGGTGACATAAAAGAAAGTGAACTGCTTCAAGAAGCGAGCGAAATGATGAAGAATATGCGTGATATGCCTGGATTTGGAAATATTCAAGAGATGCTAAGTAAAATGGGTGGAATGAAAGGTGGAAAAGTTAATACGGGTGCAATGCAAGCGCATATGGAAAGAAATATTAAATTAGCTCAACAAAAAGAAAGAATACGTGCAAAAGTACAAGCAAATAAGAATGTAGTTGTTGAAAAACAGATGTCAGCAGAGGAAATGGCAGCAGCAGAGGCCGCAGCAGAAAAAGCAAGAATAGAACTTTTGCAAATGATAGATAATGATGAAAATAATCTTGTTTTCAGATCAGGAGAAGGAGCAGTTAGAAGTAGTAAACGCAAAAAGGGTAAGAAAAAGAAGAAGAAAAAGAAGTCTAAAGATAAATCTGCATAAATAAAACCTTAAGCCTATATATACATGCAGTCTCCATTTTGGTTAAACGATCCAACAATATTATTTAACAGAGATAAAATAGGGGAGTTATGGCCTACGCCAGATATGTCCTCAAATGATAAATTAAATGCTGTTACAAGACTAGTAATTATTCTATCAATTTTAGGGTTTCTAGTTACTAAAAATGTTCGTGTTGTAGTAACCGGTCTAGTAACACTTGTTGCAGTTGCTATTCTTCAACATGTTCAAAAAAAGAATGATACAAAAGATAATCTCGAGCAAGCAGTAAAAGAAGGTTTTCAAACTTTAACAAAAAAATCATTGGACACTTTGCCTTTAACAAGACCAACAGAAAATAATCCAGTGATGAATGTTTTATTGCCTCAGATTCAGGATGAGCCACAGAGACCTCCTGCAGCACCAGCATTTAATCCAGTTGTAGAAGAAGAAATAAATAAAAGTACACAAGAGTTTGTTGTTAATAATTTTGATAATCCTGACGGTATAGATGAGAGATTATTTAAAGATTTAGGCGATAGCTTCGAATTTGATAGGTCAATGCGACAATGGTATTCTAATCCAAGTACTACAGTTCCCAATGACCAAAAATCGTTTGCAGAGTTTTGTTATGGCGATATGATTTCTTGTAAAGATGGCAATGAATTAGCTTGTGAAAGAAACGCTGGAGCACGCTGGATTAATGGTTAAATAGTTTAGATGAAAATATTATGTTTGTTGAATATATAATGGCATTCGTATCCGATTATACATTCTATAACAAAACTAGAATAGGTGATGATTCATGTGATCAGAGTCAGCGAAGCATGCAATATGCTGCTCATGCTAATTACATGTTGACTAACTATCGCCCTGCTTGTCCTATGAATAATGCAGTGGACTTTGCAACTAGTCAGCCTTTCATTAATTTTACTGGTAGTCATCAGATAGGCATTAATGGATGTAATATCGATCAAAACTCAGAACTTCATATTACCGATATTACCAGACCTAAGTGCAGAATCAGTTTGTATGAGCGTCCATTCTTAACAGTACCTTATCTAGGTAGAGGATCCTCTAATCCTATACTAGAGTCGCAACTTCAACAAGGAGAATTGGCAAATAACAGAAAAAGTATTAATCCTTCATCTGAAATGTCTCATATTAACTATAGACATACACCTATGATTCCTTCACTTAAAGCTACTGTAAATAACCCAGCTAATTTGGTAGAGGGTGTTGCGGCAGAAGGTTGGATCCGCGGTGGTCTACCATCTCGTGAACTTGCAAAAGATAAAGATTACGCAAAAAAATAAATGATTTAAACCAATATTAATTATTACATATAAATGGATTTTTATGATACCTCATTTATATGTACTTATAAGAAATCAGATGATGATATTTCAGATGATTTATATAGAAGCCAATTTTTGCAAGCATTTAAATTAAAAACATTTGATGATAATTTAATTACAGAAAAAACAGATAAACTATTCCATATAATGGAAAAGCATTTAACAAAAGTATTTACACATATGAAGGAAGGAAATACAAAGTTTTCCCATATGCTATTATTTATGGGAGAGCATTTAAATAATGCTAACTTATTCAGAGTATTTTTTGTTTATGATGTGTTTGATATTTTTCATAGATGTATATGTGATGTAAATGATAATAACAAAGTTAGTGATAAACATTATAGTTTATTTAAAAATGCTGTATTAAAAAATAATACACAATAGTATATATATAGATGGCTTCAACTAGAAATAATAATACTCCTGGTGATTACCGCCTTCAACAAAGACAATTTGAATTATCAAAAGAGTACAATGAATATGTTAATTCTCAATATGGAGAAGCATATAAAACAGCTATACCTTGTTTAGGTATTACACCTAGTCATATGCCTAGACAAACATTATCTAGCAATCCTGTAGATATCGAATCATCTCTTTTTGGTATTAATTCTACTAACTTAGTGAATCCACAACCTGCTGTAAAACCACAATTAAAGAATGTCCCAATGCAGTCTTATTTTGAAAAAACACCATTAATAATGCCAAAAAATCTTGTAGTCTATAAAAACCAGCGACCATTTCCTGTTCCTGAATAAAATCGTTAACAAATATCATATAATTTATCTATGTAGATTATATAATGTCGAATTGTAGAAATACATATAACAATTACGGTAGTTATCTCAGGAGTAGAGGATACGATAAACACATCTGTAATTTAGCAACGATGATTGAAAATGGACAAATAAATCTCGGCATCATTGATGGTAATGTGGGGGACCTAAACCCTGCCAGAACCGCATTAGTAGATGGAAATCTTGTAGTTAGAAATCAATCCGCTCCCATGCCAGCAACGGTTCCTGGCGTTGGACAAATTATTTCAGCAGGAGGTGATGTTACTGGTCCTGCAAGTGGATTAGGAATCCAGGCTAGAAATGGTATAGATATAGATGGCCCTATAATACAAGCCGAAAATAGCTCAACCATAACTGTAGGAGGAAAAACTTATTATGACTCTAATCTTTTTACTGTTTCTGGTCCATCAGGAGAACATTTTTTCGTTGGAGGACCAATTAATGCCGGTCAGCAAAGAATTGTGAATGTTGATGGTATTGATATGGCAGCAGCCTCAACAAATAGAGATATTACACAACTAAGAAAATTGTTATTTGCTAATGGGGCCTCAATTGAAGAAGTTGGAGGTTCTTCTACTACTTCTAATCCAAAATTAAGATTGAACGCTAATTTAATACTTGATGCTTCTGGATGGATTGCTGATTTATCTGGTGTTGATCCAACCGGTGTAGTCAATGTTAAAGTAGACGGTGTAACACAATTTGATGATAGAGTTACTATTGATGATCATCTTGATGTAATCAATACTGTAACTATTCACGGAGGTGTAGGCCCTGGTCTTGATATGTGTAATAATGAAATTATTGATCTTTCTTATATATTATTTTCTAATGGTGCAACTATAAATGCAAATACTAAAAGTACAAATCTTGATGTTAGCTGTTCTCTAGGCATCGATTTACTTGGTGGAGATGTTACTATTGAAAAAAAATTAACTGTTTATGGTCTTACTACTATTGACAACTCTCTAGTGATGTTGGGAAATCTTGATATGTGTAATAATCACATTGTAGATGTTTCAAGTATTACCTTTATGGATGGAACTCAATTCTTGAAAGGAAACTCTTTTGATATTTCAACAAGTGAAGCAGTACATTTTGTTAATACCCCATTGGTTAAAATAGATAATTCTTTATCTGTTCTTGGAAAAGCTAATATTGGTTCAGATCTAAATGTTGCCGGTAACACCACTATTGACAAGTCTCTAGTGATGTTGGGAAATCTTGATATGTGTAATAATCACATTGTAGATGTTTCAAGTATTACCTTTATGGATGGAACTCAACTCTTACATGGTAACTCTTTTGATATTTCCACAAGCGAACCAGTACATTTTGTTAATACTCCTTTGGTTAAAATCGATAACTCTCTTCTTATGTTGGGCAATCTTGATATGTGTAATAATCACATTGTAGATGTTTCAAGTATTACCTTTATGGATGGAACTCAATTCTTACATGGTAACTCTTTTGATATTTCCACAAGCGAACCAGTACATTTTGTTAACACTCCATTGGTTAAAATAGATAATTCTTTATCTGTTGTTGGAAATGCAAATATTGCGGGATTTACTGCTGTAGATAACTCACTAGTTGTCTTTGGTAATGTAGATATATGTGGAAGACTTCATGTTCCTGAGTTCAATGTACAAAAAATGGTAGTGTTTAAAACATTAGATACTTGCGGAAATGCATACATGAATATTGTTGATATTACTGGTCTTACTACTATTGATAACTCTCTAGTGATGTTGGGAAATATTGATATGTGTAATAATCATATTGTAGATGTTTCAAGTATTACTTTTATGGATGGAACTCAATTCTTACATGGTAACTCTTTTGATATTTCATCGGCAGAAGATATACATTTTGTAGGATCTCAATTGATTAAAATAGATAATAATTTTTATGTAGGAGGTACATCAACCTTGACAGGCAATGTTACTATTTCTGGTGATTATAGTTGTTCTGATCTAGTTGATTTAAATAATCTATCACTACAACTTCAAAATGGTACTAATATTGTAGGTCCAATCATGCAAAGTTCTAATAATTCTCTAGTTAAACTTCCTTTTGAAATTAATGGAACTATTTATCATGAAGATAGTAACCTTTTTACAGGAAAAAAACATGTATTTACTAGCAGCAATCATGATGAAGAAACAGATCTTTATATTAATGGTAATTTAATTGTTACTGGTAAAACTACACAAGTTGATTCTACACGTCAGCAACAAATTATTCTAGAAGATGAGTTTTCTCAGACAAACAAAACATTTTTCCAGCTTTATAATGATTTTAAAGATACAAACTTGGATTTATTCCAAGTATGGAATGCAGCATTAGGTTATGATGAAGATAAAATAGGTGAAGCAAGATTTAAGAAAACTAGTTTGGTTGAAGAAATTGATGGTAAAACTAGTAGAAATCCAAATGGTACTATGTGTTACATTAGATTTAAAGATTGTATATGGAGGAGAAATCTACAAGTTGCTATTGATGGTGATCAAGAACATAACCCTGCTCATATACCAAATAAAACTGGTGCAACAGATATATATGGTCAGGTTAGAAACTTGAGAGGTACTACATTTATAAACCCTACACTTGATGGATGTTATAATATAATTGATAGAACATACAAAACCGAAACTAAAGATCTTAATAGATATGCTCAAAATGTATATGGTGGTATGTTTATGAGAGAAGGTACTACATTTGATGGTTCATTAAATTACAAGACATGGACAGTAGACTTATCTTTTCAGAAAGTCGCATTTGATATTAGTTCTCAAATTGGAACTGAAGTACGACAATATTATAAAAAATGTGATAGTGCTGGATATCATCAAGGTATATTAGTTAATGATTTCTCATACAATTCCATGGTAGATCCTTCAAAAAATGCTATATTTCAAATTAAATCATTAATTGTAAATCCGGATAGTTGGTGTCCTGTCAACTTTTCAATTGAAAAAACTGATGATAATTGTCCTTCTTTTCCTATTGAAATCAAAGATTGGAAAGGAAACTGGGTAGACATATGTGGAAATTATGTTAGAAGAATTAGTCATGGTCGTCCACATAGATTACGTGCATATCCATGGATTGAAATATCAGGCAATAATGCTCGTATTATTCAATATGATGCAAGTGATGCTCCTGTAGGTTATTGGTTGAGCGGTCAACATGCATCAGATGGGGAGTATCCAATATTTAATAAAGGAACTCTCTGGAATATAGACATTAGTCATGGTAATATTTTTAACAGAGTAGATATTTCAAATGGTCGCGATATTTGGAATGGACAAAACAATTTTAATAGAGGTTGGATTCAAGGAGAAAACTTTGTCTCTATATCTGGTGAAATTGCTATTGGTTACAATAAACTTCGTACTAAATTAACTGATCAAAGCTACAATCTTGGAGGCGGTTATTCTACACCATGGGACCTTCAAAATATATCTATTGGTAATGGGGCAATGCGTGATATTGAACCAAATGGTAGTGCTACTAGAAACATCGCCCTAGGTAATTATTCATTAATGAAAAATAATGGAGGTTATGACAATATTGCTATTGGAACCGATTCTTTAATCAACAATCTCGACGGATTTGATAATGTGGCTATAGGTAGAAATACTTTACTTAATGGTCAGTATTCACAACAAAATGTAGCAATAGGTAATTACAGTTTAGCTAATAATCAAACTTCACAACAGAATAATACAGCTATTGGATACTATGCTGGATATGGCAATGGTGAAAATGGTGAGTTCAATCCAGCCAATATTGTAGCTATAGGATTCGAAACATTGAAGGAAGCATCTGGTAATTTCACAAATATAACTACTCTTGGCAATAAAGCTATGTTTGAAGCATCTGGTAATTTCACAAACACTATTGCTATTGGATCAGAAGCTATGTTTGAAGCATCTGGTAATTTCACAAACACTATTGCTATTGGCAATAAAGCACTATACGATGTTTGTGCCAATTTAATACACACTATTGCTATTGGGTCTGAAGCATTAAAAAATACTAATGCAGATGATAATATTGCTATTGGTGATCAGGCTCTAACTGCAAATACTAAAGGTACTTCTAACATTGCTATTGGTCATTTATCATTAAAAGTAAATGATGATGCAGATAATAATATTGCCATTGGATCTAGTGCATTAGCTGCTAATGATAATGGTAATTCTAATATTGCTATTGGTAAAGATGCTTTAACTGCACAGTCGGGAACAACAAATAATAACATAGCTATTGGAACAGATGCATTAACTGCTAATATCTCAGGTACACCAAATATTGCTATAGGCACTAGTGCATTAAGTGCAAATACTACAGGTTCTTCTAACATTGCAATTGGTAACGATTCGATAAAAACAGCAACTACTGTAGCTAATAATATTGGTATTGGAGATAGCACATTAAGTAATACTACTGTAGGTAATAATATTGCTATAGGTCTACAAGCATTAACTTCAAACACAAGTGGCCACCCAAATATCGCTATTGGACCACATGCATTGGAGTTCAATTCATCTGGCAAGTCTAATATTGCAATAGGTTATAATAGTTTAGAATCAAACACCACTGCAGATAATAACATAGCTATTGGTGATAATGCTGGATTTACAAACCAAACAGGAGAAGAAAACATTGCTATAGGTTCACAAGCATTATATACTAATGATGGAGGTGGTTCTAATATCGCTATTGGTAAAGGTACATTAAAAAACCAGACTGGAGTAGATGATAACATAGCTATTGGAACAGATGCATTAAATGCTAATACCTCAGGCACACCAAACATTGCTATAGGAACAAGTGCATTAGCTACTAACGATCAAGGTAGTTCTAACATTGCTATTGGTAAAGAGGCTTTAACTGCACAGAGTGGAGCAGTAGATGATAACATAGCAATTGGTGATCAAGCATTAAATGCTAATACCTCAGGTACACCAAACATTGCTATTGGATCTGGTGCATTAGCTACTAACGATCAAGGTAGTTCTAACATTGCTATTGGTAAAGAAGCTTTAACTGCACAGAGTGGAGCAGTAGATGATAACATTGCTATTGGTGATCAAGCATTAACTGCTAATACCTCAGGAACAACAAACGTTGCTATAGGCACAAGTGCATTAAGTGCAAATACTACAGGTACTTCTAATATTGCAATTGGTAAAGAAGCTTTAACTGCACAGAGTGGAGCAGCAGATGATAATATAGCTATAGGTAATCAAGCACTAACTGCTAATACCTCAGGAACAACAAACGTTGCTATAGGCACAAGTGCATTAGCTACTAACGATCAAGGTAGTTCTAACATTGCTATTGGTAAAGATGCTTTAACTGCACAGAATGGAGCAACAGATGATAACATTGCTATTGGTGATTCAGCATTAACTGCTAATACCTCAGGAACAACAAACATTGCTATAGGAACAAGTGCATTAGCTAATAATGATCAAGGTACTTCTAACATTGCTATTGGTAAAGAAGCTTTAACTGCACAGAGTGGAGCAGTAGATGATAACATTGCTATTGGTGATCAAGCATTAACTGCTAATACCTCAGGAATAACAAACATTGCTATAGGAACAAGTGCATTGGCTACTAACGATCAAGGTAGTTCTAATATTGCCATTGGTAAAGAAGCTTTAACTGCACAGAGTGGAGCAACAGATGATAATATTGCTATTGGTGATCAAGCATTAACTGCTAATACCTCAGGAATAACAAACATTGCTATAGGAACAAGTGCATTGGCTACTAACGATCAAGGTAGTTCTAACATTGCCATTGGTAAAGATGCTTTAACTGCACAGACAGGAGCAGTAGATGATAACATTGCTATTGGTGATCAAGCACTAGCAGCAAATACATCAGGAACAACAAACGTTGCTATAGGCACAAGTGCATTAGCTACTAATGATACAGGTAGTTCTAACATTGCTATTGGTAAAGATACATTAAAGGCACAGAGTGGAGCAACAGATGATAACATAGCTATTGGTGATCAAGCACTAACTGCTAATACCTCAGGAACAACAAACGTTGCTATAGGCACAAGTGCATTAGCTACTAATGATACAGGTAGTTCTAACATTGCTATTGGTAAAGATACATTAAAGGCACAGAGTGGAGCAACAGATGATAACATAGCTA